>Ga0181539_1002225_pt1 | contig 19759 bp, 15 predicted proteins | sample PEATcosm2014_Bin_46_FD_119767 | JGI IMG/M metagenome (GOLD analysis project Ga0181539, IMG submission 119767) | Peatland microbial communities from MTU Mesocosm Facility, Houghton, MI, USA - PEATcosm2014_Bin23_60_metaG | ecosystem: Environmental > Terrestrial > Soil > Wetlands > Peat | place... | reverse complement strand
TCATGCCGGCGCACCGCCAGAGTTCCTTGCCGTTTTCCGGATCGTACGCGATGATCCACGGGCTGCCGTTGGCGACCAACTCGGCGCGGCCGGCGACCGCGATGAGGATCGGGGTGCACCAGCACCGGCGGACCGGCCGCGGCGTACCCCAGACCGTCTTGCCGGTCTTCGCGTCCAGCGCCAGGAGCGCGGACAAGCCGTCTGTCGGCTCCATGCCGCGGTCGAACTGGACGATGACCTTATCCTTGTAGAGGAGCAGGGAAGTGGCGCGGCCATAGGAGCTATCCTCGGCGTTCTCCGGCTTTCCCAGGTTGCGCGCCCAGATGACCCTGCCGTCGTAATCCACCGCCGCGATGTCGGCGCTGGCGTACGTCACGTAAAGTCGCGCGCCGTCCGTCGCCGGCGTCGGCGAGGCGTAGCCGGTGACCGGCAACGGCTTGATGTCCTCCGGCTTCACGTTCCCGCGGGCCGCGAAGATCGGCGTTTGCCAGAGCAGCTTGCCCGAGGCGCGCGAGAAGCAGAAGGCTTCCTGCTGATGGGCGTTCGCGCCCGTGAGGAACAGCCGGTCGCCCCAGAGCACGGGCGAACTGTTGCCGGGCATGGGGACCGGGGTTTTCCAGACGATATGGTCACCGGTCGCGGCGTCCCATTTCCGGGGCCAGTCGCCGGCCTTGACCAGTCCGTTGCCGTCGGGCCCTCGGAACCGCGGCCAGTCGTGCGCCGTAATCGGCGCACTCTCGTTCTCCTTGAAGGCGCTCTCCGCGGGCGGCGATATCGCGACGGACGGCGGGACGGTTTTCGGCTGCGCCTGTCCGGCGGAGGGCGCCGGCGGAATCGGCGGGCCGCCGACGAATCCGAAGATCCACAATCCGAGGAGAACGGCGACGCTGACGACGGCGACGGCGATGAGATTTCGCCGGCGCCGGGCGAGCCAGCGATCCGCGTCCTCGCGCTCGGCCGGCGGCGTGGGTCTGGGCGTCTTCCGCTCGAGCGAAGCGTACCACCGCGCGCAGATCACCGTGGCGGCTAGGCCGGCCAGCAGCAGGTACGCGCCGGTCGCCAGGCGGCGCCGGTGCGCGAAGAAACTCTGCCGCGCCTGCTGGTCCTCCTCGCGGATCGCTTCTTTGAGGCCCTCGTTCTCCGAGTCCTGCGCCAGCGCGGCGCGGAGCGACTGGAGCGCCGGCGAGTCGGGCGGGACGGCCGGTTCGGAGAGGCGCGTGACGAGCATCACGCCCATGACGACGCCGGAGAACAGGGCGGTTGTCAGCAGCAGCGACACGGCGAGCGAGCGGAGGCGCCGCGCCTTTTCGGCCGCCGCCGGATCCGGTCGAGCTTGGGCGTCTTTCTGAACGTTCTCGTTCACGAGCTTGCCTTCTCCGCGATGGCCGGGGCCGGTGCGCGGCCGGCGAGTTCCTTCAGCCGCAGTCTCTCGCGCGGGCAGGCCAGGAAGCAGCGCGCGCAGGAGACGCAGTCATCCTGGTCAATGAAGTAAATGCGCGAGCGCGGGATGCGGGTCTGCCCCAGCAACTGGATTCCCAAAGCCAGGCCGCAGAACGCGCCGAGCAGCGCGCTGCCGATCCGGAACCGTCGCTGGATTTGGGCCGCCTCGGCATACAGTTCCGCCGCGGGCCGGTCTGTGCCGCGGAACGCTTCGCTCTCGAGCGTGCGCTCGGTCGTCCCGCTCGCGTCCTCGAAGGCGATGCGCGCGGCAAGCTGGACGGTCAGGTTTCCTCGGGCGAAGAACGCCCCGGCGCGCCAGCCGAGCAGGGCGCCGATCGCGGCCGCGCAGAGGGTCGCCAGCCAGAGCAATTTCCTCATTCCTCACCCGCCACGGATTCCGGCGTCGGCTTGCGGATGGCGCCGAAGGGACATTCGCCCTCGCAGAGGCTGCAGACGACGCATTGGTCGGGCGTGACGGTCGCGTGCCGCCACGCGATCCGCGAGCACAGGCCCAGCAGCACGCGATACGGGCACGCGAACCGGCAATACGGCCGGCCGACGAAGAGAGACACGAGCAGAAAGATTGCGCCCACGGCCAGCATGTCGAACTGGCCGCTGAGCCGGAAGAAGGCGACGAACGGGTCGTAACGGCAGATGAGATACATCGTGTCGAGCCAGGCGAAGAGCACCGCGGCGCCCAGGTAAACCGCCGGGAACACGGCCAGCGCCTTCTGCAGCGCCATCGGGACAGTCACCGGCCTGATGAGGACGAGGTCCTGGATTGCGCCCAGCGGGCAGACCCCGCCGCAGAAGACGCGCCCGAAGGCCAGCGCGAAGGCAAGCGGCAGCACGAAGAACAGCACGGCGGACGCCGGCACCGCATATCGGCTGGTCGCCAGCGCTAGCGTCACGTTCTCGATCGCGCCGATCGGGCAGATGCAACCGCCGCGATAGAACCCGAAGTAAGCCAGCGAGAAGATCGAGAGGGCCAGCATTCCGTTGCGGCTCCGCTTCTTCAGCGCCAGCCACGCGGCGACGGAGAGCGCCGCGGCCAGAACAGCCACATCCGCAGCGTCCCTCCAGAAGGCGCGCGCGTCCGGATAAGCCGCCGTCGGCAACTGATATCCCGATTCGAAGTCCGGCGGCGGAAAGCGCGGCGCGGCCGCCGCGGCGGCGTCGGCTGCCAGCCACGCGACGATGACGAAGAGTATTCCGATGGAGCGCATTCTCATGTGTTGTTCCATTCATCGTAATCATAATCCTAATCGTAATCGGCCTTCGCCCGGCCGGGACGGCAACGGCGATTACGATTACGAGTAAGATTACGATTACGAGTAAGATCACGATTACGAGGCTTAGATCACATTCTTCAATTGCTCCGGCCCCAGTTGCTTGATGATGTAGGGCCTGTCTATCGGCAGGCGGATGAACGCGTCGGCCGGGCAGACGGCGGCGATCGAGCACTCGTTGCAGTTCAGGCACCGGTCATGGCGCACCTGCAGGCACAGCGAGCCGTTGCCGAAGGTGCCGCATCCCTTGACGCACTTGCCGCAGGCATTGCAGCGCGGCTCGTCAATCGTGTACTGGTGATATGGGTCCTGAACGAACGCGCGGCGGATGGCGCCGGTGGGGCACATCTGGTTCTCGGCGCCGGTGTCGAGCGCGAGCGGATTGGTCTGGAAGAACCCGAAGCACAGTTTGCAGTAGCCGCACATCGGGAAGTTGTGGACGCACTTCGCCGCCGAAAGATCGAGCACGCAGCTCGTCTGGCAGAGCCCGCAAGCCGTGCACTTCCACGGGTCAATCTGCCAGACGGTCCTTTTGCGGCGGGAGCGCCCGCTGAGCGCGCCGAGGACGCCGCCGAGCGCCACAAGCGCCGCGGCGCGGCCGACGCCGGTCAGGAAGGCGCGGCGCGTCGTCTTGAATTGCGGCCGATAGGCCGGGTCGTTCAGGTCCATCGCTCGTCAACTCCAATCTCGAAAACGGCAACGGAAAGAGCTTTGAAACCACAGATGGACACAGATAAGCGCAGATAGTAGGTTTTTTGACTTTGTAAATCCGTGTTCATCTGTGTTTATCCGTGGTCTAAACTTTCTTTTACGTTTTCGTGGTCTTCATTGATCCACGCAAAGTCTGCGCGGCGGAATGTCGCGGGGCGCATTTTCGGTCCTCGCGCGGGGGCCGAGCGCGTCGCGCGCCTGGAGGCTGTCCGCCTGGGAACAGGACGGAAGCGCCGGGCAACGCTCGCAGGGAAAACGCGCCCTCGCTCCGTCCGGCCCGCGGCGGCCCGATCCGGACGTCGCGATCCATGCGATGGCGCCCAGGCCGAACAGGGCGGCTGTGCGCGCGGCGGTGCGGAGGAACTCGCGTCTGCTCTGACGTCCCATGACTCTCTTCGCTACTTTTTCTGCTGGAAGATACGGACTTTGCAGTCGCCCGGGTCCATGACGAGCAATCGTCCCGCCGAGTCAATCGCCAGGCCGAGCCCGGCGGCTTCCTTCGTGAAATACTCCGGGCCGATGAACGCCAGCATTTCGCCCTTCGCGTCATAGACCTTCACGCGGGGGATGATTTTCTCAGCGGTCACAACGCGCCCGTCGCCGAGCAACGCCACGTCCGTCGGATTGCAGCAGCCGGAGAATTCCTCCGGCTTCGCGCCGCCTGTGCCCCAGAAGCCGAGCAGCTTGCCGTCAAGGCCGTAGCGTTCGACGCGCGTCATTCCCGGGTTCGTGACGTAAATCACGTCGGTTTTGTCCACCGCGAGGCCACAATATGGGCTCGGGCAGATGAGCCCGTCCAGTTTGGCTTCGGGATCGCGCTTGCCGATGTCCGAAATGAAGTCGCCGGTCGTGTCGAACCGGTGGATGCAGCGGTTGCCCGCGTCGGCGACGAGGACGTTCGTCTGGAAAACGGCGATGCCGGTCACCCAGTTCAGCTCGCCGGGCCCGCGGCCTTCCTTTCCCCAGGAGCGCAGCGGCTGGCCTTCGTGGTTGTCCACCTCGACCCTGGTTTGCTGCCCGACATAGACGTTGCCCTCGCCGTCGAGCGCGATGCAGGTCGCCGGACCGGATGTCCGCCACTCGTGGAGGAGCTTGCCGTCGGCGGTCCAGACCTTGACGCCGTCGGCGCCGGCCGCGTAGAGATTGTCCTGCGCGTCGAGCGCGATGCCTTTCAGCTTTTTCACCTGGACATCCCGCGTTGCGACGAGGTCATATTTCTCGGCCGCGTTGAACGGCGTCTGCGCTTTTGCATTCATCCCGTCCGGCGGCCCTGACCTGAAAACAAAGCCGGGCCGCACAGGCGATTTGACCGAGAAGAAGACGAGAATTGCGAGGACGATAATGATAACGACTATCACAACCAGAGTCAGCCGGAATCCGCTCATGACGCCTCCCTCGGCAACTCGACGCAGACCATCGTCGTCAGGTCGCGCAGGATCAGCCGGCCTGACGCGATGGCGATGGGGCCCCACGCGTCGTTGCCTTCCAACAATTTTGCGGAGGCGAGTTCCTGGTAGCCGGAAGGGCTCGCCGGGGCGACATGCAGCGTGCCGTCCTCGTCGCTCAGCGCGAGCAGCAACCCGTCCGCCAGGATGAACGGCCCCAACCCGAACCGCCTCGGCGCGCTGCTCCAGAGACGACGGCCGTCGAGGTCGAGGCAGGCGAGTTCTCCCGGCGGCGTGATGCCGTAGATGTGCCCGTCGTAGAGGATCGGCGTATGCTGGTCGGCGCCGAAGACGGTGAACTTCAGGCGGAAAAGTTCTTCGGTCTCGAGCCGGTCGCCGTCGCCCTTGATCCGCACCATGACGCTGCCGTTATTGTAGCCGCCGGAGAAGAAGACGCGCTCGCCGTCAATCACCAGCGGCGAGGGCACCATCGCCAGGGCGATCTTCCAGTCCGGCTTGCGCCAGAGCAGCTTGCCGTCACTCGCGGAAACGCCGACCACTCCGCCGGTGGTGCAATAAATGTACTGCCGCTGCCCGTGGTAATCCATCGGCATGATGGAGGAATGCGTCATGCCCCAGCCGCCGGCGTTCGGGGTCCGCCACAGGACGCGCCCGCTGGCGAGATCCACCGCCATCATCAGCGGATCGCCGCCGGGCGCCAGGATCACGGTGTCGCCGTCAATCAATGGGCACTGGCCGGCGTACCACGGCGGGACGGTCGCGCCGAACTGCTTGACGAGATCGAATTTCCAGACCGGCTTTCCCGTCCGGGCTTCGAGGCACGTCACATGGCACATCGGACCGAGGCTGACGACGAAGCGGTCGTTGACGGCGGGCACGGTGCGCGACATGCCGTGGTTGCGCAGGACCTTGACCGAGTAGGTATAGCGCCAGATTTCGCGCGCGTCGTCGAGCGACAGGCAGCGAATGGCGTCTTCCTTTTTCTGGGCATCGTAGTCCATGAGGTAAACGCAGCCGTTGGCGATTGCAGCGCCGGCGTGTCCTTCGCCGACGGGCAGTTTCCACAGCACTTTCGGTCCGCCTGCCGGCCATGCGCGGGCCAGGCGGAGCGGCTCGCGGACGATGTTCGTCCGGTCCGCGCCTCTAAACTGCGGCCAGCTTCCGGTCAATAGCGACGGAATGCCGGGACCGGCGATGGTCGTGCCGGTGTTGATCGGCCCCGCACCGGCGACGGACTTCGTCTCAAACCCGAGCGATTCCTCCTGGCCGGGAAGACGCCGCTCGACGTTCTCCGTGCGCGTGGCGTAGAGCCATACGCCGAGCGCCGCCGCTCCGGCCGCCGCGATGCCGGCCGGCAGAATGAAGACCAGCCTGCGCCCGTTCATCCGGCACCTCCGGCGGGGCCGAAGCAGTAAACCGCACCGTCGCGGGTGCCGATCACGAGCCGTTCCTCGCCGATGGCGGGCGATGCCGCGATCTCCGCGCCGGCCTCGAAGCTCCACATTTTCGCGCCGTCGGCGACCTTCAGGGCGTAGAGCGTTCCGTCGTTGCTCCCGAAGAAGACGCGGTCCCCGGCGATGACCGGCGACGAGTCAATCTCGTCGCGCGCCCGGAACGTCCAGAGCTCGCGGCCCTCGGCCGTGGTCATGCAGCGAACGACGCCGTCCTGGCCGGCGAAAATCACCCGGTCGCCGGAGAGGGCGGGCGAAGCGCGGAAATGCATGTCTTCGGCGACCTTGACGTCCCAGACCTTTCGGAGGGGATGCATCTCGCCCGGCCCGAGGACGCCCGAAGGATCGGCGCAGAACATGTGGTTGTCGTAGGCCGAGACGAAGATGCGCTTGCCGTCGAAAGCGGGCGACGATGCGACGTTGAAGCTGAGTCCCAAGATGCCGCGCTGGGCCCCGCCGGCCGCGTCAATCACGCGCAATTGGGCGTCGCATCCGCCAATGACCACCGCGCCGTCCGCGATGCACGGGCTGGCGTGAAGCTCGGCGTCCGACTGGAACTTCCAGATGACCTTGCCCGTTTCCTGGGAGAGGCAGTAGAGGAAGTGGTCGTAAGAGCCGAAGAGGACGTTGCCGCCGGTGAAGTTCGCGGAACTGACGATCTGGCCGGAGGCCTCAAAGGTCCAGAGCTTCTCGCCGGTCGCAGCGCTGACGGCGTAGAAGACGCCCTGGCCGGCGCCGAAGAACAGCTTCCCGTCCTGAATCCCCGGCGCCGCCTCGATTGCGCCTTGCGCCTTGTAGCGCCACTTCAACTTGCCGGTGGCCAGGTTAATCGCCAGCAGGTCGCCCTTCATCGTGCCGAGATAAGCAACGCCGTCCTCGATCGCGGCGGTGGATTCGATGGGCGCCCCGGCTTCGCAGGTCCACAGGAGTTTCAACCGGTCCGGCAGCGGACAGGCCGCGACGCCGGTCTGGGCGGCGTTGCCGCGAAACGTCGGCCACGGCGCGGGCTTCTCCCGGTCCGCGGCCAGGCAGGTCAACGCCGCCGCGCAGAGCAGGGCGATTCGCAAGGCGGGAATTCCGGCCGACGTTCTGAACAATGTGCGTTCCTTAACGATCCTTCGCCCGGCGGTGCCGTCATTCGGAGCGCAGGGATGGCAGCAACTCGCCTCGGACGGAGATCGCCGCCGCGAACGCACAACTGAGTAACCCGGCAATCAGGCAGGCGGAAAGCATCCCGCCCAGCGACAGCCAATTCACGTCGGCGAGCGCCGAAACGGCGTGGGGCACGACGGCCACCAGCGCCGCTGAACTCCCCACCGCCAAACCCAGAAGCAAAAGGATGCCGTGCTCAATCACTATCATAGCAACGACTTGCCGGCGCCGCAAACCCAGCGCCAGCAGCATCGCCAGCTCGCCGCGCCGCTCGACCACGCTCCGCAGCAGCACGGTCACGATGCCGAACGTGCCCAGCAGCAGGCCGAGTCCGCCGAGGGTCTCAAACGTCGCGAGATAGGTGTTCTGGACCCGCGCGTAACCGGCCAGCACGTCCGCCGTCCGGCGCACGTCGAAGCCCAGTTCGCCCAGGTTCTCTCTGAGCGCTTTGGCGACCGCCGCCTCCTGGCCGGGCGGCGTTTCGACCAGGAAGAACCTGTAACCCGGACGGTCTGCGAAATGGCGGCGGAATTGCGCGTCGCTGATGAGCAGTTCGCCGGCGAAGACGCTCTCCGCCAGCAATCCGGCGATCTTCAGCCGAACCGGGTTGCCGGACGCATCCGTGAGGCGGACTTCATCGCCCAGCCCGACGTGCAGCACCCACTGCGCGCTGGTGGCGTCCGCGAATGCCGGGATCGGGGCGTCGCTGCGCTCTTCGCTCTCCAGGAGCGGCCACGGGTTCGCAGATCCCTGCTGCGACGCCGTGAAGGTGAAGCCGCCCCGGGCCGCCAGTTCGTGCGGCACGCCCAGGACTCGCGGCTGGACCGGCCGCTGGATGTTCAGGCAACTGGCGTCGTCCCCTGCGGTCATGCGGAACGAAAGGAATTTCGTCCGGTCGAATTCCCCGGCGGTTTCGGGCGGCAGGCCGAGCGCCGCGCGACCGGCGGCCGTGTTCAGGTCGGCCATGATCGGAATATCGCTCTGCGCGAGAAGCGAAAATCCGCCCGCGCCGGAGCGAAGTTCCGCGGTGTTCGCGCGGGACAGGTCTTTCTGGTTCGCCGCCACCACGACGATGATGAAGCTCGCGCACGCGATGAGGCCGGCGGTGAGCAGGCTCCGGACCCAGTCGCGCGACGCGCCGCGCCAAGCCAGGCGCCCGAGCGAAACTTTCTCGGCCGGCGCGCGCTCGGCCCTCTGGAATGCGGCGCAAGCCAGCGCCAGGAACCCGACGAGCAGCCACGCGCCGCCGCCCAGGAACGCGCCTTCGGCCGAACCGGTCTTCAGCAGCCCGCACGCAAGCCATCCCGCCGCCAGGACTAGGGCGACGATGCCGACTCCGAGCGCGCGCCGGCGGATGCGCTTCTGCGGCTGCGCGGCCATCGCGCGCCAGCCGGCCAGTAGGCTCATGGTCGGCGTGAGTCGCAGCAGTCGCGCGGCCCAGATGACGGCGGCCGCGGATACAAGGAATCCCGCGACCGAGCCGATCACCAGGCTCAGCGGCGTCACGTGCAGGGCAAGACTTAAATCTCCAACCGCCCCCGACCAGCGGGTCCGAAGCGCGCGGATGATCAGCCACGCATAGCCGATGCCGGCGGGCACGCCGAGCAGCACGCCGGCCGCGCCGAGGAAGAATCCCTCGCCGGTGAGAACGCGCGCGGCGCTTCGAGCCGGAAAGCCGGCGGCCGACATGATCCCGAACTGGCTTGCGCGCCGCGCGACGGCCAGCCGCAGCAGCAGTCCGACCATGCCCGCCGCGGCCGCCACGAGGAAGAAACTCATCGAGAGGAAGATCACGCCGAAATCCGTCGTGCCCTTCGCGGTCGCCAACGCCTGGGCGCGCACCGCCTGAACGCCCAGGCCGAAATCGGACGCGGGGCCGCGGCGGAAAGCGCTCTCGAAACACTCAGCAGCCGCCTTCAACGACATCCCTTCCGGCGGCGCCAAAGCGACGGACGTAAGGCCTCCATACTTTGACGCCGCTTCGCTCTCCTGGATCCCGGGCCAGAAGCCCCGGACGGCGTCCAGCGGCAGGAACGCTTTCGGCACGGTGCGGTACTGCCTCCAGTAGGCTTCGTCGCCGGGGCTGATGAGTTTCGCGTCTATCGCGAAGGGCAGGTCCCAGTCCGCGACCCTTGCGGAATCGGTGATCCCCTCGAACTCCGGCACAAGCCCCTGGTCGAGCGCCGCGCCTTCCATGGCCACGATGCCGCGCACCTGGGTCGTCCGGGGGCCAATCGAGTCGCCCACTCGCGCGCCGAGGGCCTGCGCCGCCCACGCGTTCAGGAGGATGTCGTTCGTGCCGAGCGCCGGAGGCGCGCCGCCGCCGACCATCGGGAGCGGTCCGGCAGGGGCCGCCCGCGGATCCAAGCCCGCGACCAGGCAATAGTGAATTTCGGGGCCGTGAGTCTTGGGGACCATTCGCTCAAGGGTGGTGATGAGATAGACTGAAGACGGGCGACAGCTCATCCCGAGTTCGGCCGCAATGCGCTCGGCGCGGGCGACGGCGGCGGGCGGAAGCACGATCCGGCCGCTCTGCAACGCCAGGTAACCGAACGCCGGGTCCGGCCTCAACTGCAGGCCGCAATCCGCCAGCCGGTAGGACGCGGCCAGCGCCTCTGCGAGCGCCGCCTGGCCCTCGACCGCGGGTTGAGCGTTCCGGCGGCCGATGAGGATCGTGTTCGCCTGGGCCGGCGCCTTCAATTGCGCCTGAAGCCAGTCGAGGGAAACGTAGAGGTTCCTCGGCGCCGACGCTTGCTGCCGCAGGCTGAATGCGCCGAGCCCGCGTGACGGAATAATCCGCCCGACGACGAGCCTGAGCGTGCGCGTCGTCTGCGCGCGGCTTCGGCGCATGAAGATCGAGTCGGCCGGAGCGTCCTGCTGCCGTCCCATGGTCAACAGGATCGCCTCGCCCTCGGAAATTCCCAGGTCAGCCGCGAGGGTGGAATTGACGACGATCCGACGGTCCTGCGGTGGGCTGAAAGGCTCGAGGGCGACGTTCGAGAATTCCGGCGGGACGCCGATGACGTTGACTCGGTTGACGACCGCGCCGCCGTCAGCGGATTTCGCCGCGCCGGTGGCCAGAATGGCGGGGACGGCGAAATCGGCGGCGCCTTTCGCCTGCGGTTGCGCGAGGAGGTCCGCCGCCAACTGCTCGCGGAAGAACGAGGGCGACTCGACCGCATATTCGACGCGCCCGAGCCGCTCGACCGCCAGATCGCGCAGGCTGCCGCGGACGGAATCTCCGACGAGGAGCGATCCGACGAGCGCCGCGACGGCGATCGCGCAGCCCAGCGCCACGGCCAGGTTCGTCCGCCAGTAGTAGCGCAGGTCGCGCCGGATCAGGCCGCCTATGGCGAAATCTTGTTTCATACCTTGCGAGGTGCAGCCCATTTTCAACACGGAGGCACGGAGAACACGGAGAGACACGGAGAAAAGGTCAGGATTTCAGAGTCCTGGAAAAATTCCTCAGTGCTTCTCCGTGGCCTTTTTGTCTCCGTGTTGAATTCAAACTTGCCTTTCGCGCAGGGAGCCCGCGCGCAGTTCCAGGCAGCGTCCGAACAACCGGGCGAATTCCAGATTGTGCGTGACGACGATCAGCATCGCGCCGCGCTCGCGGGCGAGTTCCAGGAACAGCGCGCCCGCCTCGGCGGAGCTTTCCGGATCGAGGTTGCCGGTCGGCTCGTCGCAGAGCAGCAGCGGCGGGCCGTTGACGAGAGCGCGCGCGATGGCGACGCGCTGTCGCTCGCCGCCGGAAAGTTGCGCCGGAAACGAGTGCAGGCGGTCTTTCAGGCCGACGCGCTCCAGCAGTTCGCGCGCGCGGCTCGCGCTGTCCCGCGACGCCGGCGGCAGGGCCAGCGTCGGCAGGAGCACGTTCTCGATCGCGCTGCACTGCGGCAGCAGGTGATGGTCCTGGAAGACGAAGCCGACGCGGCGGCTGCGGAAATCCGCCAGCGCGGTCCCTTCCAGCGCGGTCACTTCAGTCTCGCCCAGCGCAACGCTGCCGCCGGTCGGCCTGTCGAGCGACCCGACGATGTTGAGCAGCGTGCTCTTGCCCGCGCCCGACGGGCCGATGATGGAAAGCGTCTCGCCCGCGTCGAGCTCGAACGACACGTCCTTGAGCACAACCAGCGGCGGAGCGGAGTCGAACTCCTTCCGGACGTGCCGGACCGCCAGCCGCAGACGATTCGAGTTTTCGGCGCGACCCGTCATGAAGTCCGTTTCCTTCCAGCGCGACTACCATGCCCTTCGGACCAGCAAGCCCGGCATGGGATAATGCTTCGTATTCAGGCAGAAGATTTGCCCGCCGGTCGCGATGGCCATGGCCGCCAGAATTGCGTCGTTAGCATCTACGTCGTGGCTTGGATGCCAGCGCCGATAGAGCGCGGCGGCCTTATCAATGACGGCCTGGTCAACGACCGCCGTGCGAAACTGCGCGAGGAACAGGAGCGTTTGGTCTTCCTCCTCGGGGCGCATGAAGAAGAGGACCTCGGCTCGTTGCATGGCGCCCGTCCACAATTCACGTTCCGGGTCGGCGCGGAGCCTGCGCAGGAACGCCGGCGACTTGCGCTCGCCGCGCAGATGCCCGATCAGGACGTCCGCGTCCACGTAGGCTCTCATGGCCGGCGCCGCTCCATCGCCTGTCGGAACGCTGCGCGCGCCTCTTCAACCGTCCGCCGTGCCGTTTCCTTTCGACGCCATGCGCCGGAAGTCTCCTCGAACACGTCCGATTTCTGCTCCCGTTCGATCCGCGCGGCGTACGTTTCCACCGCATCCTCGATCACGCGTTTCTTCGACGTGCGCAGCCGCCGAGCCAGGGAACCGATGCGATGGATCACCGACTCATCCACCCGCGTCGAGAATATCTTGTCCATCTCTTCCCTCCGTATGCTTACGTAAGAAGTATAACGTAAGAAGAGCGGAATGTCCAATACGCCCTCATCGAGAACGATGCAGTCATGCGCCGCCGCCGCTTATTCGCCCATCATCTTGATGATGACCCGCTTTTGCCGCCCGCCGTCGAACTCGGTCTGGAAGAGCCGCCTCTGCGAGGAGCGCGAGCGTGCCGAGGCCGTAGTAGGTGTACTCCACGTCCGGCGCGGCGTCGCCGGCGCAGCCGCGGAATCCGCCGGGGCTCGCCTGGAGGCCGCGCGCGAATCTCGCCACGGGCGCGAGCTTCACGCGGCCGAGCGCGCCCAATCCGGCCAGCGCGACCGAGGCGGTGAAGGTGGAAAGCAGGTCCGGCTCGGGGGCGCCTGCGCAGGCGGCGAAACCGCCTTCCGGGCGCTGCATGGAGGCGAGGAATTCGGCTGCCCGTGCCGCGATTGCGGACGTCCGCTCCATGGGGCCTTTGTTCGAAGGTTCCTCCGGCGCGGCGAGGAGCGCGAGCAGCGCCACTGCGGCGGCCGTTGGATTCGTCGCACCCTCGCCGCCGGTCTTCGCGCTGTCGGCATAACCGCCGTCGGCGCAGCGGCGCGAGTGGACGAACGCCGCCGCCTCGCCTGCGCCGGGAAAATCCGACTCGCTCAACTCAGCGCAGAGCGCGGCCAGGAACGTGTGATACACCGTCGCTTCGCCGCCTGGGAACCGCGCATAGCCGCCGTCCGCCGCGCGCGAGCGCCCGACGACTTCCATGATCCCGGCGCGTCCCTCATCGTTGCGTCCGGTTCCGGCGAGTCGCCGGATGCACAGCAGGCAAAAGCACTCGACCATGTCCCTCGGCGACGCGGAAAGGCTGCGCGCGTACTGCGCGGCGCGGCGCCACAGGCCCTCGTCGGCCGGGACGAGCAGTTCAGCGGAGCGCAGCGCGAACATCGTGTAATAAATGTCTGATCCGCCTTGCCGTCCGGCGAAGCCGCCGTCCGGCTGCTGCGCCGCAAGGAGATACTCCGAATGTCTGGATCGGAAGCTGTCCGGCAGGAATTCCAGCCCGGCGGCAAGCAGGGCGGCAAGGCCCGAGAGATAGCGCGGTTTTTCGGCAGCGATTTGCATTATCCGCTAATCAGAGATTGGAAATCAGGATTGGGCGATTCTACAGCGCGGCCTCCAGAAGGAAATGCATCAGGTCGCGCAGCGCCTCGGCGGGCATGGCGTCGGCCTCCGCGCGGGCGCGCTCGCGGTATTTCTCGACGAGCTTGCGCGCCTGGTCGAACGCGCCGCGCTCCTCGTAAACCTTGCGTAAGCTCTCGAGCTTGAGATCGCGCGCGACGTCGGGCTCGGTCACCGAAGCGAGCTTGCGGATGGTGGCCGCGTCGCCGGCCTCCAGCGCGAGCGCCAGCAGCATCGTCGGCCGCCGCGCCAGCGAATCCTGGCCGGCCACGAGCTTGTCGCGCCGGTCGGCGCTCCAGTCCTTCAGATCGTTCAGAAGCTGGTACGCCACGCCGACGAGCCGGCAGAACCGCCGCAAGTTCTCCGTGCGCGCCGGGTCCAGGCTCTCGCATTGCGCCGTCCGCACGCCCGCATACAGCGCCGCCTCGAACGCGGGCGCCGTCTTCAGAGCATAAATCCGCTGGACGGCTTCCGGCCGAACGGCCATCGGGTCGCCGCGCGTCCACAGAAGCTCTTCGCCCTGGCCGCGGCAGAGCTGCGTGTGCGCCTCGGAGAGGTGGGCGAGGATGTCCGCGACGCGCTCCGCGCCGAGTTCGCGCCGGCCCGAGGCGACAAGCCGGTAGCCCAGGCCGATCAGGTAATCGCCGACGTTGAGCGCCGTCGCGATGCCGTGCCGGCGATGCAGCGTCTCGCGCCCGTAACGGAACTCGTCGTCGTCCTCGATGTCGTCATGGATCAACGAGGCCTTGTGCAGCGCCTCGATCGCGAGAGCGACCCGCCGGACGGCGCGCGGGAAATTCCCCGCTTCGGCGGCCTCCGCATCGGGCGCGCCGGCGTCGCGCGACGCAGCGGCATGGCCCGCCAGCGTGATGAACGGCCGAAGCCGCTTGCCGCCTTCGCGCAGCCATTCGAGCGCCAGCGTTTCCGTGCCCTGCGCGGGAGACATTTCGCAAGGGCCGTTCATCGTCGCCGAGACGACCAAGTCGGCGAGCAACTCGTCGAGCGCGCGGTCCTCGAAGAGCCGATCGGCGGCGCGCAGGAGCGGGACGTAGCTCCGCGTGCCGATCGCGGCGGGCCCGTCCTGCTGCCGGAGCCAGCCTCGCAAGACGGCGATTTCGGCGGTGGTGGCGACGCAGCCGTCGGTGAGGAGCGGCACGGCGACATGCGGAATGCCCAGTGCGGCGACCCGCGCGAAGACTTTCTCGAGCGAATCGAGGCACGCCATGCCCAGGATCGCGTCCGCCTGCCCGCGCAGGACGACCTCGACGACCGCCGGCGAGCCCTCGGCGATGAGCACGGTGTATCCGAGCGACTCGGCCTCGACCTTCACCGCCGCCAGCGTACAGGCGCCGCATTCCGCGCACGAGAGGCCGCGCGCATTGTAAGAGCCTTTGCATTCCTTGACGTGACGGAGGCAATGCGGCAGCAGCAGCAGCCTGCGCGACGGCGGCACGGCGGCGAACTGCTCGCGCCAGAATTCGTTGTTGACCGACACCATCGCAAAGCCCAGGAAGGAAGGAACGACATGAAGCCGGCCGATCAAATCGCACGCCGCCTTCTCCACCTCGGCGGGCTGGGGCGGCTTGCGGCGGTCGAGCGCCGCGGCGGCGTCGGCGGCGGCCGCGCGGATGCGCTCGCGCTCCAGGCGCTCCGCCGGGACGATCTTGATATTGACCCCCGAGGGTCGTTTCTCGCTCGTTGCGATGTCGTTCATACGCTGGACCATCTTATGGATATCCGCTTAAGAAACACAACCCGCTCTTTTCATGCGCCGCCTGATATCCGGCCGAGCGCGGAGACTGCCCAAAGGGCCGGGTACACTCTTTCAGCATACCATAACTTGGCGAAATACAAACCGATCGGAGCGGGCTTGTCCAGCCCGCCCTCGCGGATTCGCGCGAGAAGCCAGGCGCAGCCGCGGTCGCGGGCGCTCCGGGCGGACTCGCTCCGGGGCGCTTCAGCCAGCGCCTCCAGCGCGAGCGAGGTTTCCTCGATACTGCTCGGCACGTTCTCGTCCCCGCCCCAGCCGCCGTCGGGATTCTGCGCGCGGAGGATCCGGGCCATGCCGCGCTGCGCCTCGACGCAGGTCCCCAGGCCCAGGTCGCGCCAGGCGGCGAGCACGCGCGCGGTGCCGTAGACCGGGTTCTCGTCGCGCGGCGCCTGCTGGTTCCCGAACCAGAGCGGAACCCACGCGCCGTCGGCGCGCTGCGCGCGGCGGAGATATTCCACGCCGCGTCGCAGGGCGCGCTGCTCCTTCGCCTCGGAACTGACCCCGCGCCACGCCGAGATCGCCCGCAACGCGTGCGCGGTCAGGTCCGGCGCGCTGCGATCGAACGGAAGCCGTCCCCAGCCGCGACAGAATGTCGGCCATCCGCCGTCGCGGTTCTGAAGACCGAGGAGCCACTCGACGCCTGATCGGGGAGCATCGGTCGCATCGCCGCCGAGATGGCTCAACGCCAGCAGCGCCGCCGAGGTGTCATCGGCGTCGGGGACGCCTCCGGAAAGGTCCGTCCAGGCCCAACCGCCCGGAGCGGCGCCGGTGTAGAGATGTCCGCGCCGGTGCTGGCAGTCGAGAATCCACCGGCGCGTGCGGGCGGCATCGGGCTCGAAGGGCTTCCCGCCCGCCGTCAGCGCGGCCACGGCCAGGCTCGTGAGCCAATGCGAAAGGTTCGTGTCAATGGGCCAGCTTCCGTCCGCGCGGAGAGAATGCGACAGGAATTCCAGCCCGCGGCGCGCGGCGGGGTGCTCGCTCCGTCCGGCGCCGGCGAGGCTCATCACGACGAAACTGGTCAGCGGCACGGCCTCGAGGAACCCGCCGCTCTCCGGCTGGATCGCCTGGAGCCGCCGGAGCGTCGGGGCGACCGTCGCCGCCCGGAGCGCGCGCAGAAACGGATTGCGGCTGGGCGCTGCATGGTGGCGAAGTTGGCCGATGGCGATCAAGGCCGGGAGCGCATAACTGACCACTTCGAGATTGAGCAACCGGAAGCTTGCGCGCGGCAGGCAGGCCAGCTCGAAAGGCAGGGCGGGCACGTGACGCCATCCCGGATGCGTCTCGCCCGCAGCCGCCAGCGCGCAGTTCGTCAGGATCGGAGCGGCAAAGGTCCGGTCCTCGCCGTAGACCGCTTGAAGCGCCCGCACGCGCGACTCGGCGGACGCGCCGGCGTTGTCGTCGAGATAGCGCCCGGCTCTCCGCAGCGCCGAGGCGGCGGGTACCGAACCTTCACGGCCCGAAAGAAGCAACGCGGCCTCCGCGAGCATCGTTGTCGAAAGGTTGCTACGGCTCTCGGGCGTATCGCCCCAGCCGCCGTCGGCGTTCTGGTGAGCCGCCAGCCACGCCACGCCGCGCCGGATGAAGTCGGCGAACCGCTCGCGTGAGACGACGGAAAAGGCGCTCACCGCCGTCGCGGTCGCGAGGGCGGAAGGCGATAACTCCCCGCGCCAGCATCCCTCGGGCGTTTGCCATGCGAGGAGGGCGCTGCGGGCGGATTCGTAGGCTTCCCGAAGCTCTTTCACGCCGGGCCGAGGCGCCGCGCTGGCCAGGGATGTGCTCATGATCGGATTCTCCCCGACCTCGCCGCGAAGAGGCATTTCCAAGCGAGTGTCTGCGCGCGGCCGAGCGCCTGCAGCGTGCTGCGCCGCCAGAGCGGCACGCCGGCGGCGGATTGATTGTCCCACAAGAGCCGCGGGACCCATCGGAAGTTCAGGTCGTAGCATGCGCGGAAGAGCCGCCAGTGGGCGGCCGACAGGTCTTTGAGGCCGAACGGCGCCGCGCCGGCGCTCAACGGCGCGTTGAAGAGCGGAAAGACCGCCAGTCGTTCACCCGACAGGCGCTGGACCCAGCGGAGCGTCCGCTCCACGTCGGCAGGCGTCTCGCCCGCGAGCCCGAACAGAATGCTGATGAGCGGGAAGTAGCCGAGCCGGACGAGGCGGCGCACCTGATGTTCGGAGAATTCGTCCCACGCTTCCGGTTCGACTCCGGCCATCTTGGCCCGGCCGCCGTTCGCGGCGAGCAGGGATCCGGAGGCGGTTTCGACGCCGAGGTTCAGCCAGACGAAATCGTGGAGGCGGCCGTCGCCGACGATGCCGCGACGGACGGCGGCGAGTTCCTCGTCGCTGAATTGCGCCGCCGAGCCGACGTTGGCGTGGTCGGTCTGGATTAGCCGCGTCGCCGCCAGGGCGCGCAGGCGCGTGACGAGTTCGATGAGCGCCGCCGGCCGCGCGCTTGTTCCCTGCGCCCCGTAGCGGAAAATGTCCTCGGTGACGAGAACGAGGTCCGTCACGCCGGCGGCGAGGTTCACCTGGGCGTCGGCGAGGATGGCGTCCATCGGCAGGTGCTCCATCGGCACGCGCGCGAGCGTGCAGAAGGCGCAGCCGAGCCCGCAGCCGCGGCTGATTTCCACGCCGCCCATCAGCGTCGGGCCGAGGATCCGCGGGATTTGCTCCGCCGCGGCGACGCGTTCTCCGGCGAGCGCATCAGGAAGCTCTTCGCCGTCCAAAATTCTGGAGAAAAGCCCGACGATGTTGCCTTCGCAATAGCCGGAAATCACGTGGTCAATGCCCAGCTTCTCCTGCGCGCGGCGGTTGCCGGCGAGTTGCCACGCGCCGGCGCCGCCGAGCGCGACCTTCGCCTCGGGAGCGGACCCGCGAAGGCGGCCGATGCTCTCGGCGAGACGCCGGAACCAGCGGCCCGTGTAAATCTCTCCGCCGAGGATGGCCGACATCGTCGTGCTGTTCATGCCGAGGCCAAGCGGGTCGCCGGAGGAGAGGCCAATGATCCGCGTGTCCGGCCCGATCGCGCGCTGGAGCGAGGCCGGGTCTGCGATCGCCACGTCCGCCTGTTGAAAGCCGCCTCGCACCAGGGCGGACTCGACCCGGCGAAGCCCGAGCGGCGCCTGGATCGCCCGTAAGCCGTCGCGCCGCGCGGCCGGGGCGAGGAGCGTTCTCATCAGGAGCGCCGGCGTGCGCGAAGTCTGGCTCGCGCTGACCATGCCTTCGAACAGGACGCGGTAGCCGGCGAACAAGGTGCGGTCGGCGGTCAGAATGATCGGGATGCCGTGCCGCGCGGCGATCCGCGCCGCGGGCCGGGAAAAGGCGGATGCGTCGGCGACCGGCGCAAGGGCGGCGGCCGAAGCGGCAGGGGGTGAAAGCAGGCGGTCGGCGTCACTCATCCAACTTCTCGAGAGCGTTGATCAAGTGATCCAAGTCGTCCGGGGGCGCGTATTCAGCGCGCGCACCGCCCTGCGGCGCCGGGCGCGAAGTCTCCGAACGGCTCGGCGTCTCCGCGCCCGCTCTTCGCAGCTCCGCTGCTACGGCGGGCGGAGAAGAGCCGGCGATGGCGGCATCCGCGAAATAGTGCGGGAAAATGATGGCGCGCTCCGGACAGGTCCGCGCGCAGGCCGGGCAGCCGTTCTTGCAGTTGTCGGGGTTGCTCACGACGACGTTGCCGCCGGAGAGCGCGTACACGCCGAACAGACAGAAGTCCATACACTTCCGGCAGCCCGTGCAGCGCGAGTAATCTATGAGCGGATACCATCGCGGACTCGCTGCGTCCGCGATCTCCTTCAGCGCGGCGGTGTAATCTCCCGCCGATTGCGGCGCGAGCGCCTCGGCGCAATCGGCGACCGACGCGAAATCCGCCAGGTTCAGGCAGCGGATCGCGCGCGCCTGAGAGGCATTGGGCGCCGAGGCCGCAGCGCCGCCGACGCCCAGCGCCCGAAGCGTCCAGAACGCGGCGCGGGGATGCAGCCATGAGGCGACCGCGAGGTCGCCGGGCGCTTCCATCAAGGCCGCCGCAGCCGGATGCGAGACGCGCAAGTGATACAGGTGCGGCACCACGAGCAGCTCTGATCCGGTTTTCCGCCTCAGAGTGTCGGCGAGGGCATCTTCGAACCCGGCGCGGTCGCCGGCAACTCCTCGTCCGTCGCGCGAAATGACGATTGTGACGGCTTGAGATCGAGGCATGGACAATGAATCCCCACGCGAAAGGAACGCGGACTCCTCGATATTATAAACTGAATCGGCCGGGAGTGTAAACGCGGGCATGGACGGACGAAGAGCGACCCGTCAAGCCGAAAGCGGGCCGAGCGGTTCGGCGCCCGGCAACCGCTCCTGAAATATGACGCTCGCCTAAGTGCAGCATTTCGCAAGTCCGACTGGACTTGCGAAATGCTGCACTTCCACAGGGGCTTCGCCCCTATGGCGCTCCAAGACGCTCCTTCCCGTCGCGTCTTTCCGCGTGCCAGTACGCGCTCATACTCTTCGCGCG
>Ga0181539_1002223_pt1 | contig 19773 bp, 15 predicted proteins | sample PEATcosm2014_Bin_46_FD_119767 | JGI IMG/M metagenome (GOLD analysis project Ga0181539, IMG submission 119767) | Peatland microbial communities from MTU Mesocosm Facility, Houghton, MI, USA - PEATcosm2014_Bin23_60_metaG | ecosystem: Environmental > Terrestrial > Soil > Wetlands > Peat | place... | reverse complement strand
GGGTCAAACCTACACTTTTCACGCCCCAAGCTCCCTCTCAAGCATTCCAACAGATTTGCTCTGTTTCATCTCCTCTGCTGCAACCAGTCTGACTGCCCCGCCATTGTCAGGAGTGTAGGTGTGACCCCTCTCTTTCTTTGTGCAGATGGAGTATGACGGAATGGCGAGTCTAATGGCACGAAAGTTAATGCATCACAATATCGGTGTCAATCAAGGCTTTGCGCGATTATCTAGTTGACGCAAGGAGTGATACCCGATAATATAAAAATACATCCTCTGCTAGGAGCATTCATTTTATGTTTTTCGATTATTTACAGGCGGTGGTTATGAAACATTGGCTGCCGCTTTTGATTGGTGTTTTCGGAACTATCCCCTGGTGGATAAGGGGGATGTTCTCGGAGCGCATTCAAACGAAGATTGATAAATATCTTAATCCATCAGCAATAAAGCGGTTTGGTATCGCCACCCTCGTCATATCGTTTGCGGTAGCAAATTTCTTGGCGTGGGAGGATGAACACCAGAGGGTAGGAGATGAACATCAAAAAGTAGTGGCTGAACATAAACAAGCAGAGATAGTCACAGACCAGCTTAAAAAAGAAAAAGAAAACAATAAGCCCGTGTTTATCTTAGGTTTGAATCAATGCATTTCAGGTGACATTTCGGCGCTTGATGCAGGTATTGTCTTTCTGAATATAATATTGAAAAATCTAGGGGCGCCAAGCATCGCGCACGGGTGGAAACTTAATATTAAGAGCCCCTCTATTAACATAGATTCAATAGTGCCAACCCTTATTTCAGATGGTTTGAAACTATTTGATGAAAATAACAAATTACTTGCTAGATTTACAGCAGGTAACAGGATGGAAGAAAGAGCCATGAAGCCTATCGCAAAGAATGATATGGCAAGTGGGTGGTTATGGTTTATATTTCCAAGGATACATCAAAAACAACTAAAAGGTGCAACAGTAACACTTTTTGTACAGGACATTTTAGATCATGAATATTGTTATAGTTTTATTCTAAATCAACCCCCTAATAAGGGAGAACTCTTTTATTACCCTGGTTCGGGACCAAATCCATTCTTGGGTAAGAAACGAGTGAAGAAATATTAGGATGCGAGATCTTCAGTTTTTTGTATCAGTTCCTTAAATTCCATCTTTTGGGCATTGAGTAGTCTTATGAGAGTATCTCGAAAGAGATATGCGTTTTCGCGTCCGTTGAATCTCCATTCAAATTCGTCAAGGTAGGCATCCATATGCTTCTGTCGAATGGGGTCGGGCCAAGCTAATATACTGTTTTTTAAAGATTAGTTTCCAAAAAACAGGCATTTTTTGTGCTTAGAAGGCCATTTTCGCCATCGACGCTAAGGCCCGCATCATGAGCGATACCGCCCATGGTATATGCGTTGATTGGATTGTGCCGTGGGATGGTAAGAATTCGAGTGCCATCCGACATGACGATGTGCATGCCCTGCCGAACTACGTTAAAGCCTGCCCTTTGAAGAGCACGAACGGCATCCGGATGGTTAACTCCTGGGATTTTACCCATGATCCTAAATAGCGACCTCTATCTCACGGACTTCAGCATCCGGGTATAGGTCGCTTATGGCCATCAAGTACTCGTTAATCGCATCTCGAATATTCTCAATGGCTTCTTCCTCTGTGGCTCCCTGGGACCAACAACCCGGAAGACCCGGTACGGAAACACTGTACCCTTCGTCGGAATACCTCAGCACTACCTTGTACTTCATATCTGAGATCCTCTCCGCTTATTTCAGATTACGGTCTGTTTTGAGGAAGTGCAACCCGCCGGCGTTCAACGGAGCAAACCATCGTCCTTTGCAGCTTCGATGTAACTGGTGAGGACGATAAAACATGCGCCCAAAACACGACTACCTTGATTATACTCCACACCTATCGTGAAAGCCATGCTGCACACATTGAGAAGCTCAATATCTTGCCAAAACATTAACCCATGAAGAGAGAGGGGTCAAACCTACACTTTTCACGCCCCAAGCTCCCTCTCAAGCATTCCAACAGATTCGCTCTGTTTCATCTCCTCTGCTGCAACCAGTCTGACTGCCCCGCCATTGTCAGGAGTGTAGGTGTGACCCCTCCCTTTCTACTGTTCTGGTTGGACCGTATCATGGCCCCAGGCGTTGATAAATTAAATAGGTTTGCCATCGGGTCCATGAATCTCCGCTTTCCACTCTTTGTGGATGAGTTCCACAATACTGGCAGGCATGGGGATATAGCTCAATTCGTTTGCCAGCTTACCACCACTTTGATAGGCCCATGTGAAGAAATCCAGAACACGTTTGGCCGTTTCCGGGTCTTTCTGCACCTTATGCATCAGGATGAATGTCGCGCTACTTATTGGCCAGGTGTCCTTGCCCGGTTGATCTGTAAGAACTGTATAGAAATCCTTCGAGTTTGCCCAATACGCATCCGCTGCCGCAGCCTGGAAGTTCTTCACATCCGGCTTGACGAACTGCCCTTCTCTATTTTGCATCATGGTATAGATCATATTGTTTTGGAACACATATGCGTATTCAACGTACCCTATAGAGCCGGAAATGTTCTGAACGTAGGACGCAACTCCCTCATTGCCCTTCCCGCCCATGCCTGCCGGCCAGGACACGGAAACGCCGGATCCCACTGCCTGCTTCCATTCCGGGCTGACCTTGGACAGGTAATTGGAGAAGGTGAACGTAGTGCCGGAACCGTCGGAGCGGTGCACCACGCTAATATCTTTATCGGGAAGTTTGACGCCTTCATTGAGCTTGACTATTTCAGGGTTGTTCCACTTCGTAATTTTTCCCAGGTAGATATCGGCTAGCACCCTACCACTCAACTTGATTTCACCCGGTTTGACTCCTTCCAGATTGACAACGGGTATTACACCGCCAATGACCGTAGGGAACTGCACCAGACCGGCCTTTTCAAGCTCCTCAGGTTCCAGGGGCATGTCCGAAGCACCGAAATCGATGGTCTTGGCCTTGATCTGTTTTATGCCGCCTCCGGAACCGATGGATTGGTAATTCACTCTGATACCCGTTTCATTTTTATAAGCTTCAGCCCATTTGGCGTACAGGGGATACGGGAAGGTCGCCCCCGCTCCGGTGATGTCGGCTGCAATCGCCGTTGCAGCAACTCCAAACCACAGCACCATAAACATGGTCAAGGTTCTACCCAACGATCTCATAACATTTCTCCTCCTACCATGTAGTTTGAGAGAGGGGTCAAACCTACACTTTTCACGCCCCAAGCTCCCTCTCAAGCATTCCGACAGATTTGCTCTGTTTCATCTCATCTGCTGCAACCAGTCTGAATGCCCCGCCATTGTCAGGAGTGTAGGTGTGACCCCTCCCTTTCCTTCTTCCTGGCAAGCTCCGCGTGCAGTTCTCGAATGCGTTGAGACATTTTCTGAACAATTCGAAGGGCAATGGTAGGGTCTGCATGGACTTGGCTCAGAAAGGTTCTCTTATCTACCTTGAGAACTCTGGCTTCACCCACGGCCCGTATACTTGCTGATCGAACGTCGCGGTCGAGCAGAGCCATCTCGCCGAAGAAGTCTCCTTCACCTATCATACCCAAGTGCATTTCCGAATCGCCTTGCACTTTGAAAACCTCCACCTTGCCTGATTGGACCACATACATGCAGTCCCCAACCTCTCCTTGCCGGATAATCATTTCCCCATCCGCGTATATCTTCCCAAGATCTCCAGCAGACATGTCCTCCTCCATGGGATCGGAAAGAACTACGACCAAATTCCAAAAAACGTATCCAGTAAAAAACGGTACAAAAAAGCTGGGCTAAGGGTACGCATGAACACATCCGTGTAAGGGGCGCTGCCGGTGAAAGTGTCCCAAAGAACTGTGCTCATTCGCCTGGTATTATCAGCCGAACCCTGCTCTCTGGACACCATGCGCAATACTCCATGCCGGGATGGGCGCATCTTCTGGATCAAGTGAGTCACCCAAAAGACGATCTTTCCGACATTATTGTCAAAGGAAATTGAGCGGTAAGTCGGCCAGAAGTGGCGTTTGAAATCTGCTGCGGATATTCCACTGAATATAGCCGTTCTTGCTGCCGCCTTGGAAGTGCGGTAAGCGGCCCCTATACCATCTTTATAGAGCCGTGTAATTCCGCAATCCCCGATGAATACAAGCCTGTCGGCAAATGGTCTCTCAGCGCCGCTTATTGCAATGGCGGGACTGCAGCGGCAGCTTTTGTCCAGGATGTTCCAATCCGGCGGGAAGCAACTCCTCACTTCAGGTGATTCAAGAAACGAGCGGACCAGTGTGGAATCAATATCCTTCCCGAGAAGACACATTGTTACAAAGTCTCCCTTCGGGATAAGTGCGGCAAAATCGAGACGGGGAATATCAAGCAGGAAAACATGCATCGAGCTTCCAAGAACTTGCTCTATGGTTTTTTCACCCAGGTGAAATTCACATATGTAAGTTTTTGTGGTTCGTGGGAGCCTGTAACCAAGCCCAAGTCCCCCAAACATTTTTAATGTGCTGGTGTTGATGCCGGTTGCGACAACAAGCAGATCATAGCTCGCCGGTTCATATCCCTTGGCGCCAACCTGTGGGCGGCCGTCAACCCACTTGATCTCTTTGACACGTTTTCTTATGAGCCTGGCGCCCCGGTTTACTGCAAGTTCCTGAAGATAGCCATCAAAGCTGCGCCACTTAATCTCCTTTATACCTGCCGGCCCTGCTCCCCTGTGTACCGCGGCTATTCTCTTCTGATCGGCGGGGGTTTCAATTCTGACCGTCCCTATGTCCATGTGAAGGGTATATGACTCTATCCCCCTCTGGACTACGGAGGAGGGAAGATTGATCCCCTCGGTGGCAAGCATTTGCACAAGGGATTCCGATATAATTCCACCGCAATAGTTGCAACCCACCGGGCCAGGACGTGAAAACTCCTTGGGTTCGAATAGATCCAGGTTGATCTCAATTCCGGACATTTCCGAAAGATTGAGAAGAAAGTAGCTGAAAAGCGACCCGGCAGGTCCTCCACCAATGACTGCAACGCGGGAACCGTCAACCAGCCGGAAATCTGGCCTGGAGCTTCCAGCGGCCTCTTTAATCCTTGGTTCAAGATCCCTGAATATTTTTAGCATCACTAGCTCTCACCCTCGGCGAGGGTTTTTATTCCGTAAGAATGCATCAACTCGACTTTTCGCGGACTTTAAATCGCATTGGGGTGTCGGATTCGATCCGAAAAACTCTTGGAATGCAGAATGTCCATAAATCATACTGTATCCCAATCAAAACCCGCAAGAAAAAACCCCGATCAGACCAGTTTGCGCAATTTGACATACCACCATCCCCGCAGTTGATGGCTTATCTTCGCAATCCAGACTCGAGTTCCGAGGGCCAATATTCTTCAACCAATGGGCATTAGAATGTAACGGTGAATCGCGCAAGGGTTGGAATCCAGGATAAAAGATTTTGAACGAGATGTGTGAACCTTTCTATATCCCGAATCTTAAGAAAAGATGAATTTAGCTGGATTCACATTGCACATTTTGATTTTGATTTCTTCATCAATTTTGTCGGTCTGGATGAATCTTCGCAGGTAGTCATTATAAGACCGCTCCCATAAGAGATTCATCATGTAATCTGTTCCAAACATCATGTGGCGTCTTGCCTATAACCTGCTCCACATGATCCGTGATACGGCCTTCTGGGGGCAAAGCGTCAGGCCATCGATAGACTCGGTCATCAGGCGTCTCGTAAAGGTTGGGGCCAGAGTGGTCTACCATGCAAGGAGGTGGCATATCCATGTTGCTACGGCTTTTCCTCTCGCCCGGTACTATCGGATTCTGTTAGCCTGAACCCTTGAAGTCGGACAGGCGGGAACCAGGTTATACAAAACTCCGGGGGTGGAGGTATGCCCTGAAAACGCAAAAACCGGTCCCATCGACGTATAAGTTGCCTATTCCAATCGAGGACTGTATACTCTTTCCAGTCTCAGGCACGCAACTGAAGTTTTTTCGGGCAAAAACCCGGCCCGAAAATGCGGTTGGGGTGCTCGGCACTGAAGTTGGTGCATTATTCCGGTTAGGTATTTGAAGGGTTTTCGGGTCGAGTCCGGCGTGTGGATGTGATCCGGCGTCTGGCATGGGCCCTCGATACGAGCATAGGGATCAGTCTATGAACTGAATCAGAGGAAAATCAGGGGAGGTATGAGATGGCTGACATGTCTTTATACTATGCAAATCGGCCCAACTTCAAATTCGGTGATTTATTGCAATGGAGTGGAACAAGCATTCTGAGCAAAGCTATAAAGTTAAAAACAGAAGGTGATAGACCTCGATATGAGAAGGATCACGATATCAATGCATCACACAGTTCATTGCTTGTTACCATGCCAATATACGAAGGCATGGAGCATAGAGTATGGACGACCGAAGCAGTTGAGATTGGGACAGCTTTGCATCTCCTCTCAAAGAACCTGGATAGCTACAATGGAAAACTATGGTGGTATCCTTTAAAGGATAACATAGGGTCTGATGATTTTAGAAAACAGGTCGGCATAAATGCATTTGAATTAATCGGCATTCCCTATGCTTTTGAGGATCTATTTACCCAGTTAGCCGAAAGAGTGAAGATTGATATAAACAAGCTTTTTTGCTCTGAATATTGCCAAGTGTGCTATTTGGGGATAGACATGGCAATAGGTCGGGGCGCATTGAATCCCAATCAGATGGCAACCCTGGGAATATTCAAGGAACCGGTTTTGATTTTCGATAATACCTAACCGCGCCTGCATTTGAGGTGCCGAGCCGAAGCTTGAACAAAAAGCCCCGGCTTTTTTTATGTTGAAGCACAGTCGCGGCAATCACATGTGTATATCGAAGAAGATGTTCTCCATGTCGCTGCACCCCGGTTTCATGGCACACTCCTTGGTATTTCCACAGTTTGGCTGTGTTTAAAATTACGATAACGATCAATCAAAACGTCTTTCCGAAGAGTATAGCCTGACGGGACTGCTTCGTAGAAAGGCTCTTCAATTTCTTTTAAATAATCAATATACTTTGACCTAGCTATTTCTTTTTGGACAAGCCGATGAGCTATATTATAGCCGAATCGTTGCATTATACTGCGCAAACTCCTTCTCGTATTTCCAAGCGTAATTAGGTTTCTTAATGAGGAGCATTTATAGGTAAAATCCGCCAGCTTAGTTTGAAGTATGCTTGGTTTCATATTCAATGGGAAAAAAGTCACAAATTCACCATTTATATAGTCAGCCAAATCTTCATTGAAGGAGGCAAGCTCGTTCCATAAGAAAAATCTGTAAGCAGGAAAATACAGATTATCAACCTCAGGCAACTGTCCCAACGGTGAAACGCGCCATTTCTCGATACCATGTTCTTTAATAAAGCGTTCAATATTGTCGAAGACATCCGGTCCATCTTCATCAGCTCCTACGATAAAAAGTCCAGTGACACTAAAACCTAATGTGTGAAAAAGGCTAATTGATCTGGACATATTATCAGAAGCTATATTCTTCTTATATTTCCGTAGTGTTACGTCGCTTAACGATTCAATCCCAATACTTAAACTATAAACTCCAGCCTCTCGCATTATTTGCAGAAGTTCTATGTCGTTACTAAGATCGGTTCGAACCAAAGCTGTCGCCTTTATATTCAAAGCTTTCTCGGCGAGCATTTTGAAAAAGCGATGGCTGGCGGCGTCGAATGGAAGTGCCGCAGTCGGGTCTTCGAACATAACATTCGATATGTTAGTGGCGTTGACGTGAGACGCCAGATAGTCGACGGCTACTTCCGGTCTCATTCTTCTATATTTATTGCCATGTAAGTATTGGACCGTAGGGCAGAAAGAGCAATTGTAAGGGCACCCTCTTGAAGCCAGGAAGGTCAACATTGGAAATCGCCTCTTTGTTAAGATCCAAAGCGGCCGGGCATATTTGAACCAGAAACTGCCTGTTGTTTCAGAGTAGCCCCTAACGACGGAGAGATCGGGTATGTTGTCAAAAAGCGGGCTGCCTGTTTGATTACTTGAAGGGGGCAAGGTGACAGCAGTCTTTTCTACCTGTTCATCGAGGGTCAATCCATTTATGAATTCAAGAAACCGGACTTCGGATTCACCCGGGTAGACCATATCAAAAATCGGGGCCACACGACCTCCTTCGGACATCGACACATGTTCTCCTCCCAGGACAGTGACGACTTTGCGTCCAATTCTTTCCGCCTCGAATTTAGTCTGGGCTGCAAGCTCTTCGGCTCGAGCTATAGCGCCGGTTTGCGCCGAAAAACCAACTATATCAAATTGAGCCGCCAACTCAGAAGGATGTGCAACAAAGCCCAGCTCCTCGTTTATCACACATACTTCGTGGCCTGAGTCCTTTATCACTGAGGCCACCTGCAAAGGACCGTACCTTTGAATCCAAAGAATGTCCCCCAGGCAAAGGAACCTTTTTTTGGGGACAACCAGGGCTACTCTAGGCTTGTCATTGAGTCTCACCGTACTCTCACTCCTCGGTTACGGCCCGTTTTGGACCTTCTCCAGTTCCTCCAGGTCCCACTGCAGGTCCATTTCCTCGAACATGGCGCCTGCTTTCTTTAAGTACTCCTTGCCGCTGACGCCTTTTAACTCTTTGTATTTGCTGCCGGATCCAATCAGGCGTTTTCCTATTTCGAGGTAGGTTCGTGCAATGTCGGGGCGTACTCCGAGCCGCTCGCCTTCCCTGATTGATTTATCGAACCAACTGAGGGCCTCGCCTTGTTTTCCAATCAGCCAGTAGCACACGCCCATCAAACGGCAGCTTTCGGTGCGCTGGGCTACGAATCTCGCGGAGTTTTGCACGGCCTTCTTTCCGCTCTTGAAGGCTGCTTTGGCATATTCGGAAACGAGCGGTTTCCAATCGGCATCAAGTGCTTCTTCCAGCATTTGCAGATCGAGCATAAACAGGGCCGTCTGGGTCGCGTACAGAATGTGTGGAGGCCAGTAAGTCTGTCTGCGTTTAACTTCTTCCGCACCTGCCAGGGAGTCCTTTGCTCCGGCAATATCTCTCATAAGTACCTGGGCTATCGCCCTCAATCCCAGACCCTCCAACTCATAAATACTCGCCCCCTTCTCAATTGCGCTCGAGACAACATCATTAGCTGCAATGACTACTTTGTGTAAACTGCGACGGACCAGCAGCATTATAGTAGGCAAAACATTGAGGGCCACGGAACCGTATTGGTATTCTTCCTTCACGACTTTATAATCTTCGAGCAATTCGCTTGCCTCACTCAATTGTCCCTTGTACGCTTTTACCAGTCCCTGATAGTATGCATAGGCTGAAGCCCAAGTAAACGCACCATCTCTTAGTGCGGTTTTAAACAGCGACCTGTCGTATACGGGCATTTCAGACCACTTCCCACAATTGAAATAGATCAGGGAGGTAATCCCGTTGTATACGATAACATCCTGGATATTTTGGGGGTCTATAAGCTTTCCCGCCTCCAACAGGATCCTGTCGGTCATCCTCCGAAACCCTGCCAGGGCAAGCACTGTGCTGGTTCCCGTATGCAGTGCCGCTGCAATGTGCAGCTTTGTCAGATCGTATTTGTAACTCTCTTTGAGATCGTGAATCGATTCGGTCAGACATCTTTTCGGGACAGTGAAATGAAGACAAAAATCCTTCTTCAGTGACAGATCGAAAAACTCGCTTACACGCTGATCTGCAATCTTTTTTCTTTTGATCAGCGGCAAATAAAGCATCAACGAAATGGCCAACAGGTCATATACCAGCCTGGCCAAGACGCCCACCCGGCTCTTTGGCGTTCGCCTTCCCCATCTGGCAAAGACCCTGTCAAAGTAATTTGCCGCATTACCCCACTCTCCCTTATTATAATAAGCTATGGCGATGTTCTTCTCGAATTCGGCAACCCTTTCCGGATTTGCCCTATCGCCGTACTTACCGAGGTACAGCCTCAGGGCTTCCTTGTAGTAGTGAAGAGCTTCGCTGGAGGCCGAGGTGCGCAGCGCCTCCTCACCTGCTTTCACCATCCATTCTTCGGCCTTATCCGCATCGTCGGCTTTGCTGTAGTGATAGGCGAGCATGCCGTAGAACTCATGCAGACGGTCCTTAAAAAGCTTCTCTATGGACACGGCGACTTTGCGGTGGATCTCCTTTCGCTGCTGAAGCAGCGTCGATTCATACGCTACTTCCTGCGCAAGGGCATGGCTGAAAAGGTACTCGAGCTCCTGCATTGTAATCCGTTCTCGAATGAGCTGGAGGTCCTTCAGGTACACGAGTCTGGAATCGATGTCCTCAACGGAGGTGGCGACGTCCTTTAGAATTCGATCAAAAAAACTGCGTCCTATAACCGAGGCACACTTCACCAATTCGCGGGTTCGCTCTTCCAGCCGGTCGATCCTCGCCATGAGCACATCGTTTATGGATTCTGGAACGACTATGGAATCCATTTTTTCAGTGACCGCAAACGAACCGTTGTGTTTGACGAGGACCCCCTGGTCGATCAGGGAACGGACAACTTCTTCAATGAAAAAAGGATTCCCTCCGGCCCGCTCACTGATCTGCGAGCACATGGAGTAGGGAATGCCTTTTATATTCAGCATGTTACAGATGAGGGCCTCGCTCATCTGTTTGTCGAGAGGCTGAAGGGCTATCTCGACATATTGGCGGGGCAGGATCGCGCCGATCCGCTCCACTGCCAGTTTGTTCCCCTGCCAATACCCTGGGCGGAACACGTTGATAAAAAGAAGGCGGTTCTTTTCCACGAGAGGGTAGAGTGACTCAAGTAGCGCCAGGGAACTCTGATCCGCCCAGTGAAGGTCTTCGATCACAATAACCGTGGGCCTAAGGTCACTCCATCGGACGAGCAGGTCACGCACGTTCTTGAATATGAGCTTCTCCAGCGCCTCCCCCTCGATTCTTTTGACCCGCTCGGCGTGTCTTCCCTTCAATTTCATTCCCATCAACACAGCAAGGAAGGGCAGGATTTCATTCGCTTCATCCTGATGGATTGCGCGGATTGCTCTGTCCAGCTTATCAAATCCTGCCGGCTCCGAATCACCTTCGGCTATACCCACCCACTGTTTCATCAGGCCGATAATGGGATGAAAGCTGAGATTTTTGCCGATGGATATGGCTCGGCCTTGAAGGTACCTTACCCTCTGCATCACCTGGCGTTTGCGAAGCTCCTCAATGAGTCGGGATTTTCCCATTCCCGCTTCGCCGAAAACGTTTACGACCGAGCCTTCGCCGTTGACCACCTTCATAACCTGCAGTTCGAGCCGGTCCAGTTCCCTGTCCCTTCCCACCATTTCCGAGAAGACCTGCCGATCCGCGCCAGCCTTGGAGCCCGAGGTTTTGGGGGAGATCACCCTGGACACTAAAATTGGAGCGGCTTTGCCCTTCAGCTGCTTGAGGCCCAAATCGTAAAAGTTGAAGCGTTCCCTGGTTCGCCGCAGGGTTTCTTCACCAACCAATATTTCTTCCGGACGCGCCAGGCCGCTAAGGCGGGAGGCCACAGTGACGGCATCGCCCGCTATTCCCTGTGCCCCTCGTTCAGGGTCCACGTCGGCCGTAACCACAAGCCCCGTATTGATTCCAGTGTGCATGGAAAGGGGAGATCCGACCCAACCTTCATAGCGGGGGCTAAGCCCCTTGACCAGATCGTGGATCTCTATTGCGGCGTGGACGGCACGGACCGGGTCGTCCTCATGGACTTGAGGTACGCCGAAGAAAGCCACAACGCCATCACCCATAACCCTCTCAATGAATCCCTCATACCTGGCCACGATCTCTTTGACTCCGGCAAAGATGCTTCCAGTAATCTGTTTCACTTGCTCGGGATCGAGTCTTTCAGTAATGGAGGTGTACCCGGTGATATCCGAAAACATAACGGTTACGTGTTTTCGCTCGGGTGCAATGGTGGGAGAAGTTCCCGACTGTTCTAACCGAGTATCGGGATACCCTGAAGGATGCAGCTTATTGCCGCATTCGTTACAGAACTTCGCGCTATCGGGCTGCTCTGCTCCACATTTGAGGCACTTCATCGACGCAACCCTCTTGTGACAGAGCTGGTCTGCAAAGCGTTGATCCCATGTCAATCCCACGCAAATCGAACCGTTCCAAGATTGGCCTGGGCGCGAAAGACGTTATGGTACGCAGACACCTGATATATGATACGATACCTCTATCAAAATGCGCAAGCGGAAATGCCGATCAGACGAATGTGGACAAATCTTCGGACACACCTCCATCTCCGGAGTTTATGGCCAGCTTCCCGCCCACCCGATTTGACGGGTTCAGTCGCATAGAATGCTATAGTACCTGGCGATAGAAAAACCCGACGCAACGTGTGCGCACCAATTCCGGAATGGCAGACCACTCCGGCCCCAACCTTTACAAGTTGCCTGATGATCGAGTCTATGAATTGGTCCGACGCTCTCAAAACGATATCCAATATCGCTTCTCAATATGCTTTCAAAATCACAGAGAAAATCGTAGCACTACTTGCCACTGTACGTAACAAGGCTATGAAGTTGCCACCTGCACTGACTCTGAGGCAGTCCATATTACTTGCCAACTTGTTAAAAATCGACCTGGGATCAAAACGCTCAATGATCTAAATATGTGAACTCGCTTTGAGCGGTGATGAACGCCAAAACCTCAGGTGATATTTGAAGCCGGACAAGATGCCCGCCAGATTGGATAGTAGTGATCACAAGCTATCACATGACTATTTCCAACTTACAACGTCGGCGTTTTCTCCTTCCCCGCCTTCCTGACCGTCGGCCCCATAGGAAATGAGATCATAATCACCGTGCTGTCCGGGGCAGTTGTAAATATAGGGCCTTCCCCACGGGTCCATGGGAACATCTTTTCGAAGGTAGGGGCCGTCCCAGAGATCAATACCCGGATTTGTGCGAAGGGCTTGCATACCTTCAGAGGTTGTCGGATACCTTCCCACGCTAAGCCTGAATGAATCCAATGCCGTGCCGAACATTTCAATCTGGGTTTTTGCGGCCTTCTGTTTGGAAGTGCCGATATGCTTGAAAAAGTCAGTTCCAACGAAGGCGGCAAGCAGGCTGAGAATAACCATTACGACCAGCAGTTCTATAAGGGTGAATCCTTTTCGTGAGCAGATGCGCTTTGCCTGATTATAGTTTTTGTTTATGAGAAGCATGAGGTTTCTACTCCGTTGTGGATTTGGGTGAAACGCCCTTCGAGCGTTAAAACCGTCACTGCCAAAAACAGGTTTTGCAAAGGTTAACAGTATCTTAAAACAGTGTCAATTATGTCCCCCAAAATCGGGCGCAACTCCGAGATCGAAAACGAATCGCGGACGGCTAAGCGGGCGGCCCGTCGAATCAGTCCACGTTATCGGACTCCCGTTCAGGCTCGGCCACCGAAAGAGCGTTGACGGTCAAACCAGTCGACTCGCCCCGCAAAAAAAGAGTCCCGTCAGCGCCGACTGAAAGGGGCGCTCTATACTGTCTCTTGAATTCCAGGATGAATCTTTGCTCGATTAACCTGGCGGTAACCTTCTCGCCGTTTGGGAGGCAATACATCTGGCCGTCGACGAGGCTCATGAAAACTCCTGTTTAGAGAAAATGATTATCGGCCGAATTGACTGTTGAGCTCTACAGAATAGGATACAACTATTTGGCTGTCTGGCAAAGTGAAATGGCAATGTGGCCCGTCGGAAAATCGACTCAGTTTTCAAATAGATAGTGATAAGTTGCAGTTTACATATTAAACAACGATGATTATTTTGTTTTAGGAAAATTGCCGCGCCGGGGAGTGCGGCTTTGGGAGGGAGAGACGATGAACGATGTCGGAAGCAGTTTTGATAACTCAGGGGCAAGGCCTTTTGAGGTGAATGTTGAGGCCGCAGATAAGCCGGGTGAGTCCTTTTCGGTCGAGCGGACTCAAACTGCGGCCACGGCCGGGGAACCGCAGGAAGCATCTCAAAAGCAACGCGATGAAGAGCTCGATCTCTTGATGAAAAACATAAAGGAATTCATTCGAAATATCGACGTTAAATCGCTGTAACGAATCCGGTTTTCACCAAAAGAGCCAAATGTCTTGGTTCCGCAGGCCTTCTGAAATCCCCTTTTGCATTCATCTTTGCGAAAGGGGTTTTTTTGTGCCCTGATCATGCCTATTGTGTATCAACTGAATATCGGCGCTGAGCTACGGGTTGATATCGGGTTGATTTCCGCAGTCGCAATTGATAACAGTGCGTACTTTGGGTATAAAAGAAGACTTCAGACCACTGAAACCTGGAGATCGGCCGGTTTTGAGGAAAGTTTGCTTGATGAAAATGAAGGCCCTCAAGTCTTTTGCAGTTTATCTGGTCAGCCTGGTCTTTGTCTTTACCTCCCTGGCGCCCCCCGTACAGGCTGCCGATGTGTTGAAACAGCCGGCGGACAGGGTCTTTGGCGACTGGCGGATCACGCAGCTCAACGCAGAACCTTCCACCCTGAACCCGATCACATCGACCGACGCCTACGCAGGGACCATCGACAGCTATATCTATGAATCGCTCCTGAAAAGAGACGAAAGGTCTCTGGAACTTGTGCCGGTTCTTGCCGAAAAATGGGAAATTTCGGAAAACCATCTCATGTACACTTTCCACCTGAAAAAGAATATAAAGTGGAGCGACGGGCATCCGTTCACGGCAAGAGATATTCTTTTTTCATTCGACCGCATACGAGACCCCAAGGTGGATGCCGCCCACCTGCGGAACTACTACCAGGACATTGAAAAAGTTGAGGCTCTGGACGACTATACAGTCCGCTTTCATTACAGGATACCTTATTTCCTGGCCCTTGAGTTCTGCGGAGGCATGCCTATAGTGCCTGCGCACCTGTTCAAAGAAGGAGAAGATTTCAATCAGCACCGGATCGGACGCAAACCGGTGGGCACCGGTCCATACAAGCTGCTCCACTGGGAGACCGGAAAAGAAATCGCCTTGGTTCGAAACGAGGACTACTGGGGTGAAAAACCGGCCATCAACCGGATTATTTACAAAGTCATCACGGATCAGTCCGTCGCCCTTCAGGTCTTGAAGCAGGGAGGCCTGGATGAGATAGACCTAAGGCCGATTCAATGGGAGAAGCAGACTCAGACCAAGCGATTCGAGGAGAACTTCCGAAAGCTTGCCTATTACAGCCCGAGCTTCAGCTATATCGGGTGGAATGCTCGACGGCCGATTTTCTCGGATAAAAGAGTCCGGCGGGCGATGACAATGCTGGTCGACCGGGAACTGATCCTGAAAAAAATCCTCTTCGGGCTTGGGACAATCATTAGCGGTCCTTTTTATGTAAACAGCCCCGAGTACGACAAGAACATAAAGCCTTATCCGTATGATCCGAAAGCTGCGTTGGAGCTGCTCAAATCTGCCGGATGGAATTACCGCCCGGGTGAGGAGGTTTTGCAAAAAGATGGAAAACCATTCGAGTTCGAATTCCTGCTCTCGTCAAGTTCCAAGTTCGGAGAGCAGCTTGCGACCATGCTCCAGGAGAACCTGAAAGAGATCGGCATCACAATGTCGATCCGCAAGCTCGAGTGGGCAGTTTTCGTTCAGAGAATCGAGGAGCACAGTTTCGACGCCTGTACGATGGGCTGGTCGCTCGGATGGGAGTCCGATCCCTATCAGATATGGCATTCTTCGCAGGCAGTGGACAAAGGCTCAAATTTCGTGGGGTTCAAGGATGTGGAAGCGGACAAATTGATCGAGGAGGCGCGCAAGGAATTCGATCCGGACAAAAGACGTGAGATGTATTACCGCTTCCAGGAAATAGTTCACGACGAGCAGCCCTACACCTTTCTTTTTACGATCAGGGCGCTGGTGGTTGTCTCCAGGAGGTTCCGGAACGTCGAGGTTTACCCTTTGGGGCTTTCGCCGCTGTACTGGTGGGTGCCGAAAGAGGCTCAGAAATACAGTGACTGATGAAACGGCAAGCGCACTCGTGATGGATAATTTCCAAAAGTCCTCGAAAAACATGTTCGTGGCGCAGGGTCTGGACCGCGCTCACAATCGGCGCAAAGACCCGGACTGGATTGCCCGGGGGATGCGCGACCCCGGGTCGTTTTTCGTGGCCGTGTGGCAATCGAAAGTACTAGTTGCCGAATGCGAGGTCCCCGGGCCCGTTCTGCTCGAGTGGAAACAGTTGGAAGGGCACGCCGAAGGAGATTCCACTTTTTTCCTTGGCGAGAAGCACGGCCATTCTTATTTTGCTGTTGACTTAGATCAGGAAGCCCCCGGCGCTTTTGGCCATGTGGGGCGGTTTCGGGATCTTCGAGCCGTTGCGCCTTTGCTTTCGCGAGATGACGGAGCGCTTCTCGCTTACGCCAAAACTCTGGCGTACTGGAATGAACGCAACCATTTTTGCGGCGCCTGCGGAGGCCGAAACGAAATCAGAGAAGGCGGGCACTGCCGCGCCTGCGTGAATCCGCAGTGCGGGATTGTGCATTTCCCGCGCACTGATCCGGCCGTAATCGTTCTGATAAAGTCTGGTGAAAAGTGCCTGCTCGGAAGGCAGACCATTTGGCCTGAGCGCATGTACTCCGTTTTGGCTGGATTCGTGGAGCCGGGCGAGAGCGCCGAGGGCGCCGTGGCGCGCGAGGTTTTTGAGGAGGTCGGGCTTCTTGTCAAAAACATCCGGTATCATTCCTCGCAGCCGTGGCCGTTTCCCTGCTCGCTGATGCTGGGATTTACGGCTGAAGCCCAAGATCAGCGGATAAGGCTTGGAGATGAAGAACTGGAAGACGCGCGCTGGTTTGGACGCCGCGAACTGCGTGAAGCCGTTGAAAACGGAGTAGTAAAGCTCCCCACTCCGGTTTCGATTTCCTATCGGCTGATCGAGGACTGGTTTGACGCCGAAAGCCCGCTCTGTTTGCGTGACTTTGCGGGCCAGGGGTTTGCGATTCGAAAAGAACAATAGATAGCGTCCATCTGGAAACTCCGGATGGAACACTAGCAGTTTCCGATTCGAAAAGGAGGCATTTTTCGTACTCGCAAGGAAATCGAGGGGTTGCGCGGAGGCGTACATAATCTGGTCATTCCTCTTACCGCCTTTAGGCGGAAGGGGTACGCCGCACAAGCAAGCCCGAAGATTGACGCCGCCAGGACGGAAAAGGACCCTTTCTGGATGGAAACTAGATAAGGACGGCGTTGCCCTGGTGTCATGAACAAAGATACGCAACATAATTAGCGCCCTTAGAAGGACATGCTGATGCATGTCACCCCGGCGTAGGCCGGGGTCCAGAACTTGCCGAAATTATTGAAAATATCTTGATTCCGGCCAACCCTGCCCCGGAAGTTTCCAGTCCGGGGGCAGGGCTGACGATTTCCTGCAACATGTGATAACTTTGTTGACAACGTACTAACTCAGGACACGAGATGAAAGCCTATCTGCTCAAGAGGCTGCTCCAGATCATTCCGACCCTTCTGGGAATAACTTTTATAACGTTTGTCATTATCCAACTGGCGCCCGGAAATCCCGCGATGCTCAAACTGCAGATGGGCAAAGGGCAGGCGGAGCTGGGCAATAAGGCTTTTTCCGAACAGATAATCAAGCAGACAAAAGAACTCTACGGGTTGGACAAGCCCCTGCCGGTGCAGTACATCCTGTGGGTAAAACGCATCTTTACCCTCGATTTCGGGTTTTCGTATAAAGACCACCGGAATGTGTGGGACAAGATTTCCGAACGGCTGCCGATAACGATTCAACTCAACATAATCTCGATCTTTCTGGTCTATCTGATCGCCATACCCTGCGGCATCTATTCCTCGACTCATGAGGGGTCGTTTGCGGACAAGATATTGACTCTCGGATTCTTTTTCCTGTACTCACTTCCGAGTTTCTGGGTTGCCATGCTGCTCATAATGCTCTTAGGAGGAGGGGATTTCTGGGACATTTTCCCGGTCTACGGCATATCGTCGATAGGCAGCGAGACGATGAGCCTGCTGCCCTGGCTGCTCGACCGGATGTGGCACCTGGTGCTTCCGATTGCCTGTCTTACATACGGCGGGCTGGCTTACCTTTCAAGACTGACGCGGGCGTCTATGCTCGAGGTCATCCGGGAAGACTACGTAAGGACGGCCAGGGCAAAAGGTCTGAGCGAACGTGTGGTGATCTTCAAGCACGCCTTCCGCAATGCTCTGCTCCCGCTTATAACGCTGCTTGCCTTTCTTTTACCTTCCATGTTCGGCGGAAGCGTGATCATAGAAAGCATCTTCTCGGTCCCAGGGATGGGGCAGCTTGGGTTCGAGTCGGTCCTCAGCCGCGACTACCCCGTTATAATGGCGATTACCGCGATCTCGGCATTTCTCACCCTGATCGGACTGCTTATTTCCGATATTCTGTATGCCGCGCTAGATCCGCGTATCAAGCTGGAATAAATGAAGTGAAACTGGTTTGAAACAATGACTGATCCGGCAAAAACTCTGGATTTTCAAATTCTGGAAACACAATCAGAGGCAAAAGGGGAGGTCCCCAATACCTACTGGAAAATGGTCAGCTACCATTTCAAAAAGAGAAAGCTGGCCGTCCTTGGGTTGTGGATAACAATGTTTCTGTTTTTTGTCGCCATTTTTGCGAATTTGCTCGCGAGCGACAAACCCATCTTGTTTTACCACCAGGGCAAAGTCTATTTTCCCGCCTTTTCCGGCGCGGAAAAGGTTGGTTCGTTTGTCTGGAGAGACCTGAAGAAAAAAGCTCCCTTCCTTTACCAGCACGTTGCCGGAAAAGAAGAGGCCATAGCCATATGGCCCGTGGTGAAATATTCACCGACTGAATACAACCTGCTGGAGTACCTCGCTCCCCCCGACTCCAGGCACTGGTTCGGCACCGATGACAGCGGCCGGGACGTGCTGAGCAGAATGATCTACGGCGCGCGCATTTCTCTTTCGGTGGGTTTCGTTGCCGTAGGAATAGCGATGATCATAGGGGTCCTGTTGGGGGCGCTCGCAGGCTACTTTGGCGGGTGGCCCGATATAGTTATAAGCCGTGCAATCGAGATCATGCTCACTATTCCCACATTTTTCCTGATTATCGCTATAATTGCATTCCTGCCGCCAAGCATATACAACATCATGGTTGTAATCGGTCTGACTGGATGGACCGGATTCGCTCGGTTCGTGCGCGCCGAATTCCTCAAGCTCAAACAGCTCGACTTCATTACGGCGTTGCGCGCTCTTGGCGCTTCACACAAGCGTATAATCTTTCTACACATGCTTCCGAATGCGATGGCCCCGGTCCTTGTCTCAGCGGTCTTTGGAATTGCGGGGGCCATTCTTACAGAGTCGAGCTTGAGTTTTCTGGGGTTCGGCGTGCCGCCGCCAACCCCGAGCTGGGGCGAGATTCTTTCCCAGAGCCGTGACTATATTGAATTTGCATGGTGGCTGACCGTTTTCCCTGGGTTTGCGATATTCATGAGCATCACCGCCTACAACCTTGTAGGTGAAGGACTGCGGGACGCGATGGACCCGAAACTGTTCCGGTAACTGCCGGCCGAAGCCGGATAGATTTGTAGGATGGGTGGGGTCCCGCCAGGCGGGACGAAACCCATCGTTTGGGATGTGCATTTTGAACGCGAATTCGTATAAATTCCTATAGATAAGGGCCTCAAGCCCGTCATTCCGGCGGAGGCCGGAATACAGATTTGTAGGATGGGTGGAGTCCCGCCAGGCGGGACGAAACCCATCGTTTGGGATGCATTTTGAACGCGAATTCGTATAAATTCCTATAGATAAGGGCC
>Ga0181539_1002218_pt1 | contig 19826 bp, 8 predicted proteins | sample PEATcosm2014_Bin_46_FD_119767 | JGI IMG/M metagenome (GOLD analysis project Ga0181539, IMG submission 119767) | Peatland microbial communities from MTU Mesocosm Facility, Houghton, MI, USA - PEATcosm2014_Bin23_60_metaG | ecosystem: Environmental > Terrestrial > Soil > Wetlands > Peat | place... | reverse complement strand
TGGATGCCACGCCGCCGTTGAAGCGGTCGATGGTCAGCTTCAAGGCCCTTTCGTAGGCGGCCAGGGTGTCGCTCAACAGCTTCTGCTCCATATCGAGTCCCAGCATCTGGAAGTAGTCTGCGGCCAGTTCGCCCTGAGCGCTCAGGAGCACGTTCTGGAGATCCGCGGCGCTGGTCTGCGCGCTGGCCGCGGCGTTCTCCACGCTCAGCCGGACGCGACCCCAGAAGTCGGGTTCCCAGGAGGCGCCCAGCGGCAGGCTGTAGTCCGCAACGGGTCCCCGGTTGATGCCGGAAATACTCTGGGGAGTACGACTGTTGTTGATGGACACCTGACCGGTGACGGTTGGGTAGTAGTTCGCATGGTTCAGACGCACCAGCGCGCGGGCCTGACGATACTGAGCCTCGGCCTGCCTCAGGCTCTGGTTGGCGGCGGGCACCAACGACTCGAGCTGGTTAAGCTGCGGATCGCCGAAGATCTCCCACCAGTTTGCGCGCAACGTTCCTTCACTCGGTGTGGCGGTCTTCCACTGCTCGCCGCCGGGCGCTTCCTTGTATGCGGGCGCAGCCGGGGCCGCCGGGCGCTGATACTTCGGGCCAACCGCGCAGCCTGCCAGTGCCAGCGAGAAACCGGCGGCAGCCGCCGCCTTCAGCATAAGACCACTTGAGCTCATTCCGTCAACCTTCCGTAAGTTCGGCCCCGAGCGGGGGCAGTTCGGGAGCGCGCCCGCGCACCCTGGCGAACCAGAGCCGCCCGCGGTCCATATAGAGATAAACGACCGGCGTCGTGAATAGAGTGAGAAGCTGGCTCACCAGGAGCCCGCCCACGATGGTGATGCCGAGCGGCCGCCGCAGCTCGGCCCCGGTGCCGGTTCCGAAGGCCAGCGGCACGGCGCCCAGCATAGCCGCCATGGTGGTCATTATGATGGGCCGGAACCGCAGCAGGCAGGACGCGTAGATGGCATCGCGGGAACTCATGTTCCCACGGCGCTCGGCCTCGAGCGCGAAGTCGATCATCAAAATCGCGTTCTTCTTTACGATGCCGATCAGCAGGAAGATGCCGATGAGCGCGATCACGCTGAGCTCGGTCTTGAAAATCTGGAGCGCCAGCAGGGCGCCTACGCCCGCTGACGGCAGCGTGGAAATAATCGTGATGGGGTGGATATAGCTCTCATACAGAATGCCGAGCACGATGTAGACCGCGATCAGCGCCGTCACGATCAGGATCCACTCGTTTGCGAGCGAATCCTGGAAGGCCTCCGCCGTGCCCGAAAAACTCCCCTGCACCGTCTGCGGCACGCCCATTTCCTGTTCCGCCGTGAGGATGGCGTCCACCGCCTGGCCCAGGGCCACGTCCGAGCGCGTGTTGAAGGAAACCGTCACCGAGGGAAACTGGCTTTGGTGGTTCACCGAAAGCGGCGTCGTCGAGGGGGAGAGCTTGGTGAAGGCCGAGAGCGGCACGGTCTTGCCGGACGAGGTGGTTACGAACAGCGCCTGTAAGGTGTCCGGGGATTGCCAGTATTCGGGCGCCACCTCCATCACCACGTGGTACTGGTTCAGCTCGGTGTACATAGTGGAGACCTGGCTCTGCCCGAATGCGGAGTACAGCGCGTTGTCGATGTCGCTGGCCTTCAGGCCCAGCCGCGATGCCGTGTCGCGGTCAATGGTGAGCCAGGCTTCCAGGCCGTTGTTCTGCTGGTCGGTGTTGACATCCACGATTTCGGGGATTTTGCGCATTCGCGCCAGCAGCTTCGGCGCCCACAGGTTGAGCTGGGCCAGATCCTGGCTTTGCAGCGTGTACTGGTAGGCCGCGCCGCTGAAACGGCCGCCCACGCGGACATCCTGCACCGGTTGCAGGAACAGCGAGGCGCCGGGCACGAAAGCGGTCTTGCGCCGGATGCGCGCCATGATCGTTTCGACGCCGACTTTCCGCACGTTGAGATCCTTCAGTTGGATGAACATCCGACCCACGTTGATGCCGCCGGAGCCGCCCGTGAACGCCACCACGTTGTCTATGCTGGGGTCGGACATGACCGCGTCCACGAAGCGGGCGGTCTTCTGACGCATGGCCTGGAACGAGATGTTCTGCTGGGCCTGGATCAGGCCCATCATGCGTCCCGTGTCCTGCTCCGGAAAGAAGCCTTTGGGCACCGCCACGAACATACGGATGTTCAACGCGATCGTGGCCAGCAGGACGGCCAGCGTGATGGCGGGATGGCGCAGCACCACGCGCAGGGCGGCGGCGTAAGAATCGAGAATGCGCCGGAAGATGCGCTCGTTCCAGCGGTACAGCCAGCCGTGGCGCTGGTCGCGCATGGACTTGAGAAAGCGGGCGCACATCATGGGTGTCGTGGTCAGCGAGACCACCAGCGAGACGCCGATGGCGGCCGAAAGCGTCACCGCAAATTCGCGGAACAGGCGCCCCACGATGCCCCCCATCATGAGGATGGGGATGAACACGGCCACCAGAGACGTGCTCATCGAGAGCACGGTGAAGCCGATCTCGCTCGATCCGCGCATGGCGGCCTCGAACGGGTGCATGCCCTTCTCGAGGTAGCGGGTGATGTTTTCGATGACCACGATGGCGTCGTCGACTACGAAGCCGGTCGAGATGGTCAGCGCCATCAGCGAGAGATTATCCAGGCTGTAGCCGAACAGGTACATCGCGCCGAAGGTGCCGATGAGCGAGAGCGGCACAACCACGCTGGGAATCGCCGTCGCCCACGGGCTGCGCAGGAAGATGAACACCACCAGAACCACCAGGCCGATGGAAACCAGCAGGGTCCATTCGACGTCGTGGATGGAGGCGCGAATCGTGGTGGTGCGATCCATTCCCACGCCCAGAAGAACGACCGGCGGAATCGAAGCCTGCAACTGCGGCAGCAGCGCCCGCACCCGGTCGACGGTCTCGATAATGTTGGCGCCGGGCTGCCGGAAGACGATAATCAGCACCGAGGGCTTGCCGTTCGCAAGGCCGGCATTGCGCAGGTCCTCCACCGAATCCTGCACCTGCCCGAGGTCGGAAAGCCGCACCGGCGAGCCATTCTGATAGGTCACGATGAGCGGCATGTACTGCTTGGCCTGGAGCAACTGATCGGTCGTCCTGAGCTGGAACGCCGAGGCGCCGCTAGTCAGCTCGCCCTTGGGTCGGTTAACATTCGCGGCCGCCAGCATCGATGCAATCTGGTTCATGCCGAGGCCGTACTTGTTGACCACCGTGGGATTCAGCTCCACGCGGACCGCCGGCAGCGAGCTGCCTCCCACGAACACCTGCCCGACTCCTTCCACCTGCGACAGCTTCTGTTGCAGGATGGACGAGCCGATGTCGTACATCTGGGCCTGGTTGGCGATATCCGACGTCATGGTCAGAATCAGAATGGGAGCGTCCGCCGGGTTCACCTTTCGGTAGGAGGGATTGTTGGGCAGGTCGGCCGGCAGGTAACCGCGCGCGGCGTTGATGGCCGCCTGCACATCGCGCGCCGCGGCATTAATGTCGCGATTGAGATCGAACTGAAGGACGATGCCGGCCGAGCCGAGGTAGCTGGTGGACGTCATCTCGGTGAGGCCGGCGATGCGTCCGAATTGCCGCTCGAGCGGCGTAGCCACCGCGGAGGCCATCGTCTCCGGGCTCGCGCCGGGCAAGCTGGCCGAAACCTGAATGGTCGGAAAATCGACCTGCGGCAGCGGCGAGACGGGCAGCATTCGGAACGCGATGGCGCCGGAGAGCGCCACCGCCGCCGTCATCAGCGACGTGCCCACCGGTCTGCGAATGAATGGCGCCGAGATCCCCACGCTTACTCCGCCAGCGGCAGCGCCAGTTGCTCGCCCGCCGCGCCATAGCGGCGCCTGGCCAGCCACTTGCCAAGTTTGTCAAATGCCAGGTAAATAACCGGGGTGGTGAACAGCGTCAGCGTCTGGCTCAGGATCAACCCGCCGACGATGGTGATGCCGAGCGGGCGCCGCAGCTCGCTGCCGACGCCCGTTCCCAGCGCCAGCGGAATGCCGCCCAGCAACGCCGCCATAGTGGTCATCATGATGGGACGGAAGCGCAGCAGCGAGGCCTGGTAGATGGCCTCTTCCGCCGTCTTGCCCTCCTTCCGTTCGGCCTCCAGCGCGAAGTCGATCATCATGATGGCGTTCTTCTTCACGATGCCGATGAGCAGGATGATGCCGATGATGGTCACCACCCCCAGGTCTTCGTGGCACAGCATCAGCGCGATGATGGCCCCCACGCCGGCCGAGGGCAGCGTGGAAAGAATCGTGATGGGGTGGATGTAGCTCTCGTAGAGCACGCCCAGGACGATGTATACAGTCACGATGGCCGCCAGGATTAGCAGCGCCTCGTTGGAGAGCGACGCCTCGAAAGCCTGCGCCGTGCCCTGGAAAGCCGCCTCGATGCTGGCCGGCATATGCAGCGCCTTGGTCGCGCTACGGATCGATGCGACCGCGCCGCCCAGCGACGCGCCCGGCGCCAGGTTAAAGGAGAGCGTCACCGAGGGAAACTGCCCCTGGTGGTTCACCGCCACCGGAACGGAGACCGGCTCACCCCGCGTGAAGGCGCTCAACGGCGACTGGGAGCCGTTGCCCGTCGGCACATAGATGTCCCGCAGCGCATCTACGCCTTGCTGCCATTTCGGTTGGGTCTCGAGCACCACGTGGTACTGCGTCAACTGCGTGAACATGGTGGAGACCTGACGCTGGCCGAACGCATCGTAAAGCGTATTGTCGATCATTTGCGGCGAGATGCCCAGCCGCGAAGCGGTGTCGCGGTCGATGGTGAGCAGCAGTCCCAGGCCCTCGTTCTGCTGGTCGCTGGCCACGTCGCGAAGCTCCGGCAGCGCGGCCATCTTCGCGAGCAACTGCGGCGCCCAGGTGTGCAGCGCCACCGAATCCGGGCTTTCGATCGTGTATTGGTACTGCGTGCGGCTGACGCGGTCCTCCACCGTCAGGTCCTGCACCGGCTGCATGTACAGATCGATTCCCTGCACCTGGGCCAGCTTGGGCTGCAATCTGCGGATGATGTCCGAGGCATGGATCTTGCGCTCTTCGAGCGGCTTGAGTGTGATCTGAATGCGCCCGCTGTTGGGCGTGGTGTTGGTGCCGTCCACGCCGATGAAGGAGGAAGCGGTCTGGACGGCCGGATCTTCCAGGATCACTTTGGTCAGTTCCTGCTGCCGCGTGCTCATGGCGGCGAAAGAAATCGACTGCGGCGCCTGGGAAATCCCCAGAACCACGCCGGTGTCCTGGACCGGGAAAAAGCCTTTGGGGATGACGATGTAGAGCACGATGGTCGCGGCCAGCGTGGCCGCGGCCACCAGGATCGTCCCCGTCTGGTGCCTCAGCACGAAGCGCAGGCCGCCCCCGTAACGCTCGATCACCCAGTCGAACGCGCGTTCGCTCCAGCGGTAGAAGCGGCTCTGCTGGCTCGCCGGCTTGTGCTTCAGAATGCGGGCCGCCATCATGGGCGTCAGCGTGAGCGAGACCAGCGCCGACATGATGATGGTCACCGCCAACGTCACCGCGAATTCGCGGAACAGACGGCCCACGATATCGCCCATGAACAGCAGCGGAATCAAAACCGCGATCAGCGACACGGTCAGCGAAACGATGGTGAACCCGATCTCGCCCGCGCCCTTGAGCGCCGCCTGGAGCGGAGCGTACCCCATTTCGATGTAGCGCGAGATGTTCTCGATCATGACGATGGCGTCGTCCACCACGAAGCCCGTGGAGATGGTCAGCGCCATCAGCGAGAGGTTGTCCAGGCTGTAGCCGAGCAGGTACATCACCCCGAAGGTGCCCACCAGCGACAAAGGCACCGCGACGCTCGGGATCACGGTGGCCGAGAGGCTGCGCAGGAACAGGAAGATCACCATCACCACCAGCGCGATGGTGAGCATCAACGTGAACTCGACGTCGCGCACCGAAGCGCGAATGGTCACGGTGCGGTCCGAGATGATCGAAACCTGCACCGAGGGCGGCAGCGAGGCTTTCAGTTGCGGAAGCACCTTTTCGATGCGGTCCACCACGTTGATGATATTGGTGCCGGGCTGGCGCTGGATGTTCAGAAGCACCGCCGGAGTCGGGCCCACCCAGGCCGCCTGTTTGACGTTCTCGGCGCTGTCCACCACCGTGGCTATGTCGGAGAGGCGGACCGGCGCGCCGTTGCGATAGGCCACGATGATCGGCGCGTAGGAGCTGCCGGTCAGGAGTTGGTCGTTGGCGCCAATGGTCCAGGACTGCTGCGGTCCGTCGAAGTTCCCCTTGGCCTGGTCCACGTTCGCGTTGCTCAGGGCGGTGCGCAGGTCTTCCAGGCTCATGCCGAACGAGGCCAGCGCGGTGGGGTTCGCCTGCACGCGCACGGCCGGCCGCTGCCCTCCGCTGATGCTCACCAGGCCCACGCCCCGCAGTTGCGAGATCTTCTGGGCCAGGCGTGTGTCGGCGAGTTCTTCCACCTGGGGCATGGGAAGCGTGCTCGAAGTGAGGGCCAGCGTCATGATGGGGGCGTCGGCCGGGTTGGTCTTGCTGTAGATCGGTGGGTTCGGAAGGTCCGGAGGCAGGTAGGTGCCGGCCGAGTTGATGGCCGCCTGCACTTCCTGCTCGGCCACGTCGATGCTCAGCTCGAGAGTGAACTGCAGGGTGATGATCGAGCTGCCGAATGAGCTGATCGACGTCATCTGGCTCAGCCCGGGAACCTGGCCGAACTGGCGCTCGAGCGGGGCGGTGACCGAAGATGCCATCACCTCCGGCCCAGCGCCGGGGTAGAACGTCTGCACTTGGATGGTCGGGTAATCCACCTGCGGCAGGGCGGAGACGGGCAGTTGAAGGTAAGCGACGGTCCCCACCAGCACCACGCCGGCCATCAGTAGCGATGTCGCCACCGGCCGGAGAATGAAAATCCGCGACGGGCTCAAGCGGCCGGCCCTCCCGCCGCGTGATGGGACGGTGGTCCGCCGGGGCCCTTCTTTACCGGGGCTCCCGTGGGCGTCCGGATCGTCACCTTGCTGCCCGGCTGTAACTTGTCCGCTCCGTCGATGACGACGTTCTCCCCGACTTCAAGGCCGCGGTCGATGGATGTGTTACCGCCCTCGCTGACGCCCGTCGCCACCACCCTCACGTCCGTGGTGCTGTCCGGCTTGACCACGTAGACGTAGGTTCCCTGGGCGCCGCGCTGCACCGCCACCGACGGCACCAGGACCTGCTTCCGCCTGATATCCACCAGCAGCCGCGCGTTAACGAACTGCTGGGGAAACAGCATGCCGTCGCGATTCTCGAAAACCGCCTTGAGCTTCAGGGTGCCCGTGGTCTGGTCAATCTGGTTGTCGACGGTCAGCAAGCTGCCCGACGCCAGCTTCAGCGACCTGTCGCGGTTGTAAGCGTCCACCTGGAGCTTGGCGCCGGCGCGAAGCTTCTGAAAGACGGGGGGCAGGTTGTCTTCCGGTAACGTGAAAACCACCGTGATGGGCTGCACTTGATTGATGACCAGCAACGGATTGGCGTCGGTTGCGTGGACGATGTTGCCCGGGTCGACCAGCCGCAATCCCACGCGTCCGGCGATGGGTGCGGTGATGTGGCAATAGACGATATCTAGCTTCGCGCTGTCGATGGCGCCCTGGTCGGTTTTGACCGCGCCTTCGTATTGCGCCACCGTCGACACCTGCGTGTCGAGCTGCTGGCTGGGGATGGCGTCCTGCGCCAGAAGAGTCTTGTATCGCGCCAGATCCACATTGGCGTTGGCCAGCAGCGCCTGGTCGTGAGCCATCTGGCCCTGGGCCTGCTCAAGCATCACTTGGAACGGCCGCGGGTCGATCTCGACCAGAAGGTCGCCCGCCTTCACGACCTGGCCCTCCGTAAAGTACACGTTCATCAACTGGCCATCGACGCGCGTGTGCACGCCAACGCTGTAAAAGGGCGTGACCGAGCCCAGGCCGTCGAAGTAGACCGGGATGTCGCCGCGTGTCGCCAGGGCGGCCGCCACCGGAACCAGCATCGTCCGGCCGGTGCGTCCGCCTGCCGAGCCGCGCGCCTGCGCGTTGGTCTGCCGCGATTGGATCAGCCACCATACCGCCGCAGCCGCCGCGGCTGCGATCAGCAGCCACACCCAGCCGCGTGTCCGGTGCCGGGCAACTTGTTGTTTCTGGGGAACTTGATTGCTAGTATCCATATACTGGCGTACGCCACATTCCATTCTGTCTCATCAGGAGCCACGTCCGATTCGAAAGGCGGGCCGGGCGGTCAAAAGAACACCGTAACTCTAAGGACGACGCCTCATCCAGCCAGGGTTACTCCGGCGGCGCGATTTTGGCACCTGTAAGGGATTGTAAACCATTGTCAAAGTCGTAACGCGCCTCTTCGTGGCAAGCGCCTAACGGGTTAGAGTTAAATCAATGGGTCCAAGAGCATTGTCCCAAAGTTGGCGGTGTGCCCTCCTGGTTGGAGCGGTGACGGTTGCGCTTCAGGCGCAAAGCGGCGTGGTGAAGTCCGGGAACCAGTCCATCCCAGGGGCCGTCGTCATGGCCAGCCAGGGCGCTGCCAAGGTTGTTGTGGTAACCGACCAGAGCGGGCGGTATGCGCTGCCCCCACTCGCGGCCGGCGCGTGGACCGTTGAGGTCGCGATGTTCGGCTTCGAGACGGCCCGCAAGCAGGTGATCGATCCGGAGCCCTCGCGCGAGCTCGACTTCAGCCTCAGCCTCCGGGAATCCGAGTTCGCCGCGCGCATGAGCCGGTTCGCGAACGGGGACGGCCAGAACGGGAACCAGATCGAAACGCAGATTCAGAACGAGGTGAGCGCGAGCCAGGCTCAGCAACCGGCTGCCCCGGCCGCCACGGGCAGCAACGATGCCTTTCTCGTATCAGGCAGCCTGAGCCAGGGACTCCAGACCGGCGCGGGGCCCGACTTCGCGCAATGGCGGGGCGGTCCGGGCGGCGGTCCGGGCGGCGGGCAACCGAACGCTCCCGGCTTCGGACAGGGCGGCTCGGGCGGGGGCCCCGGCGGGGGCCCTGGCGGTGGGTTCGGCGGCCCAGGTGGCGGCTTCGGAGGCGGGGGGCGTGGCGGCTTCGGCGGCCCTGGCGGCCGCGGCCGCCCAGGCGGCCGGGGGCAGGGACCCGGCGGCGCACAGTTCGGCAATCGCCGCCCGCCCAACGAGATCCACGGCATGCTCTTCGCCACGCTCCAGAACTCGGCGCTGAACGCTCAGCCCTTCTTACTGAACGGCAAGGAACCCTCCCAACCCGCTTACGCGCAGGCCCGTTTCGGAGTGGTCGTGGGCGGCCCGCTGGTGATCCCGAAGGTTGTCAAGGATACATCGACATTCTTCTTCCTCAGCTACTTCGCCACGCGCGCCAAGAACCCCTACTCGGTTTGGGAGACCGTTCCGACCGATCTCGAACGCACGGGCAACTTCTCCCAGTTGTCGACTGTGATCCGTGATCCCACCACGGGGCTGCCCTTCCCGGGCAACATCCTCACCGGCGTCAGCCCCATCGCGCAGCAACTCCTCGGCTACATCCCGCCGCCGAACCAGCCCGGGACGGTCAACAACTACGCGTTTCAAACCTCCGCACCGCAGAACACCGACAACTTCAACCTGCGAGTGCAGCGGAACATCACCACCAAGGACCGCCTCGCCTACCACATCAGTTATCAAAGGCGCGACGGCGACAACTCGACCCCCTTCGGCTTCCTCGACGCGACCAGCGGAAGCGGTCTGGCCACCGACCTCTCCTTCACCCGGACCTTCTCGCCCACGCTGATCTCGACCACGCAGGTTTCCTTTAACCGCAACAGGAACGAGACTACTCCGTTCTTCGCGAACGGTGCGGACGTGGCCGAGCAGCTTGGCATTCTGGGGACCTCTACGAATCCTCTCAACTTCGGCCCGCCCACTCTGAATTTCTCGGGATCGAGCGGTTTCGCTTCTCTGTCGGATGGCAGCCCGGTTCTGACCCGCAACCAGAGCCAGAGCGGCAGTGAGAGCATGGTGGTCGTGCGGGGCAAACACTCCTTCACCTTCGGAGCGCAATACCAGCGCAGCGACCTGAACACCACCACCGACGCGAACGGCCGCGGCACGCTCAACTTCACCGGCCAGGAATCCGGCTTCGACTTCGCCGATTTCTTGCTCGGCCTGCCGCAATCGGCCTCCATTCGCTATGGCGAGAGCACGTATCTGGTCCGGAACGTCTGGACCGGCTATACGATGGACGAGTGGAAAGTGGGGCCCAATCTCACTCTCAACCTGGGCGTCCGCTACGAATTGTTTGTCCCGCTTGAGGAGAAGTACGGCCGCATGGCGAATCTTGACATCGCCCCCGGCTTCACGAGTGCGACCGTGGTCACGCCCGCCAGCGCCGGCGTCCCGGCCGGCCTGATCAACACGGACTATAACAACTTCTCCCCGCGGGTGGGCCTCGCCTGGAAGGTGCCGCAGATCCACCGCTCCACGGTCGTCCGCCTGGGTTACGGGATCTACTACAACGGCCAGGCCTACATCGGGTTGGCCCAGAGTCTCACGCAGCAGCCGCCCTTCGCGGTTTCCGAGAGCGTGAACAGCACTCCGGCGAACCCGCTGGCGCTGGCGACGGCCTTCCTGGGCGCCACGGTTCCGGGCACGGTCAACAACACCTACGCGGTGGACCCGAATTACCGCACGCCTTACGCGCAGACCTGGAGCGTGAGCATACAGCACGACCTGGGCGCGGGCTTCTTCACCGAGATCGGCTATCTGGGCACCAAGGGCACCCGCCTCGACGTGCTCATGACGCCCAACCAAGGCCCCCCGGGAACGTCGGTCCGAAGCCAGGTCTACACTTACGACAGCTCGGTGGGCGACTCCATCTACCATGCGTTGCAGGCGCGGTTGCAGCGGCGCTTCCGGCATGGAATCTCGATGACGGCGTTCTACACCTTCTCGAAGTCGATCGACGATTCGTCCACCTTCGGCGGGGCGGGGAATACCGTGGCCCAGAACTGGCTCGACCTGGCGGCCGAGCGCGGTCTCTCAAGTTTCGACCACCGCCATGTTCTCACCATGAGCTGGACCCTGACCTCGCCCTTCGGAACCGATGGCTCGCGGGTCGCTCCCGGAACTTGGGGCGGGCGGCTGCTCAAAGACTGGCAGCTTGCTGGCGGGCTGACGGCCGAAACGGGCGCCCCGCTGACGGCGCGCGTAGGTAACGGACTCGGCAACGCGGCCACGGGCGGCGTGGGCAGCGGCCGCGCGGATGCCACTGGCGAAAGCATCTTGTCGTCCACCGGCTTCTTTAACCTGGACGCGTTCGCCGCGCCGCCTCCCGGCGAGTTCGGTAACGCCGGGCGCAACACCATCCCCGGCCCCGGAATGGTTTCTTTGAACCTCGATTTTGGGCGTTCTTTCCAGCTCGGCGACTCGCGCCGCCGGCTGGAGCTCCGGCTGCAAGCCAACAACGCTCTCAACCACGTCAATTACACCAGCGTCGACACCGTAGTGGGCGCTTCCAATTACGGTCTGGCGACCGCGGCCGGTCAGATGCGGACCGTGACCGCCGTATTGAGGTTCCGGTTTTGAAACCACTAGCAAGCCTTCTCGCAGTGCTCCTGGGGGCCTGGCCCGTGCTGCCACAGGCCCAGCCGACCTTTTCGACCACGGCTAGCGTCGTGGTGGTCAACGTGACTGTGACCGGCCGCGACGGCCAACCCATCGAGAACCTGAAGCAGGACGACTTCATCGTGCTCGAGGACGGGAAGCCTCAACGGCTCCAGTCCTGCGAGCTGCAGCGGCTCGAGACGCAGCCTTTGCCGCCGATCGAGGCCGCCCCCGCGCACCGGGTCCTCCAGAACCGCGCCCAGCCCGCGCCTGGGGCGACGCCCACGCCGACGCCCGAGCCGCCGCAGGTTCAGGACCACCGGCTGATCGCGATGCTGTTCGATTTCTCCTCGATGCAGCCGCCCGAGCAGGTCCGCGCCGTGAACGCCGCCATCCAGTTCCTACAAACGAAGATAACGCCCAGCGACTTGGTCTCGATAGCGGTCTTCGGGTCCAGCCTGCGCACGGTGCAGGACTTCACCAGCGACCGAGACCTGCTGATCGCGACCATCGAGCGCTTCCACATCGGCGAATCGAGCGAGCTGGCCTCGATGGCCGACACCGGCCCCGATTCGGAAGATCAGAGCGGCCTGTACGTGGCCGATGACACCGAATTCAACATCTTCAATACCGACCGCAAGCTGGCCGCTCTGGAGGATGCCGCCCGCCGCCTGGGTCATTATCCGCAGAAGAAGGCGCTGGTCTACATCTCGAGCGGCGTGGAGAAGACCGGCGTCGATAACCAGGCGCAGCTTCGCGCCACGGTCAACACGGCCGTGCGCGCCAACGTGGCGTTCTACACAATAGACGCGCGCGGCTTGTCGGCCCAGGTGCCCGGCGGCGACGCGAGCCAGGCCGGAGCGGTGGGCTCCAAGCTGTATAGCGGGGCCGGCCAGGCGTCGCTGCGCGACAGCTTCCACAACCAGCAGGAGACGCTCGATTCGCTCGCGGCCGACACCGGCGGAAAGGCGCTCCTCGATTCGAACGACCTGACCGTGGGCATGACGCAAGTCCAGAAGGATATCCGCAGCTACTACATGCTCACCTACGCCAGCACCAACACCGCCGAGGATGGCCGCTACCGGCGCATCCAGGTGCGACTGGCCCCCTCGCTCGCCGCACTGAAGCTGAAGCTGGACTACCGGCAGGGGTACTACGGCCCGACGGCCTTCGCCCGCATGAAGGGCGCCGACAAGGAAGTCCAACTGACCAGCGCCATCGAAAGCGAGAACCCCGTCACGGACCTTCCTATCGCGGTCGAGATCGATTACTTCCGGCTGGCGAAAGGCAAGTATTTCGTGCCCATTTCGGTCAAGATGCCCGGCTCCGCCCTGTCTTTCCGCAACAAGGGGCAGAAAGCGGCCACCGAGCTGGACTTCATGGCCCAGGTGCGTGACTTGCACGGCCAGCCGGCTTCAACCGTTCGCGACACCATCCCCCTCAAACTGGACCAGGCTACCGCCGGCCAGGTAGGGCGCAGCCAGGTGGAATACGACACTGGTGTCACACTGGGGCCCGGCAAGTACACGCTGAAATTCGTGGCGCGCGAGAACGGCGAGGGTACTATGGGCACCTTCGAGGCGCCCTTCACGGTGCCCGATCTGAGCTCGGGCGGCGCCTTGCGGCTGAGCTCGGTGGTCTTGAGCAACCAGATGCAGGCGCTCAGCCAGATCGCCGGCGTCAGGAACGACAAGAAGCTGCTGGCGCAGAACCCTCTGGTGACCAGCACCGGCCAGAAGATCGTGCCGAACGTCACGCGGGTCTTTCGGCCCGGGCAGAACCTGCACGTCTACCTCGAGGTGTACGACCCCGCCGCGCCGCCGAACCTGCCGGCTAACATGCCGTCGAATGTTCACCTGGCTGGCGTGACAGCCGACCTGGCGTTGTACCAGGAAGGCCAGAAGGTCATGGAGACCCAGCCGGTCCGCGCCAACCGTCCGGACGCCAAGCGCGAGGGCACTGTTCCGCTAAACCTGAGCGCGCAGACGGCCGGTCTGAAGCCGGGTGACTACGTTTGTCAGGTGAACGTAATCGACGAATTCGGCCGCAAGTTCGCGTTTCCGAGGACCTCGCTGGTGATCCTGCCGGATGGCGCAACGCCGTAGGTGGGGCCGGGGGATTCGTTTGCCCTGGGTCTGCCGCACCAAGTCCCTGGCCTGCTCCTTTTAGGGCGATTCCTGGTAAGCGTTTAGGGCCCAGTTCGATAAAGATCTGCCCGCTGCTGCCGATTAATGGCAAGCTGCGATGCGAGTCTTATGGGGAACCTCAGAACTCAGCGGCGTGACTCCCGAGGAACGCCAGGCCCTGCCGGGGTTGTGCCAGTGTGACGTGGAAGGCGTTGCAGGAGCCGCCGCAGCCGTCGAGGCCGCCCGGAACGGATCTTATGACGTCATCGTCGCAGAGTTCCCCATGGAGGAGTGGGCTCCCGAGGAGTGGCTGGAGGAAGCCCGGCGCCTCGACCGGTCCCTGCCCGTAATCATCCGATACCCGCAAGGTTCGTTCCAGGACGCGGTGAGGCTGATGAAGTTCGGCGCGTACGACGTTTTGGGCGCCGGGACGCGAGTCGAAGACACCGCTCGCGTGGTCGAGGAGGCTCTCTCGCACCAGCGCGCGCGTGAGCGGGCGTTGGCGGGGCAGTCGGCTTCCGCCCCATGGAAGCGGCTGCTGGTCGGCGAAAGCCGGCCCATGAGGACCATCGAAGGGATCATCCGCATGATCGCGCCTCGCCGCGCGACGGTCCTCATCACCGGGGAAACGGGAACGGGCAAGGAAGTCGCGGCCCGCGCCATCCACGCCGCCAGCGGCCGCAGCCACCTGCCCATGGTCGCGGTCAACTGCAACGCGCTGCCGGCCACCCTCCTCGAAGCCGAGTTGTTCGGCCACGTCAAGGGCGCCTTTACCGGAGCGATCGCACAGCGCGTCGGCCGTTTCGAGCAGGCGCACCGCAGCACGCTGTTTCTGGACGAAATCGGAGACATGCCGCTCGACCTTCAGGCCAAGCTGCTGCGCGTCACCCAGGAGCGCGAACTGCAGCGGCTGGGGAGTTCGGAGACCCTGAAGCTCGATGTGCGCATCATCGCGGCGTCGAACGCCGACTTGGCCGAGCGCATTCGCCAGGGCTCGTTCCGCGAGGATCTCTTCTACCGGCTGAATGTGGTGCCGTTGCGCATGCCCCCGCTGCGCGAGCGCGTCTCCGATCTCCCGCTGCTGGTCCACCATTTCGTCGCCAAAGTCTGCCGGGACGAAGGCATTCCTCCCAAGCGAATCACGGAGGCGGCCCTCGAGCGACTGTGCGCTTACGCCTGGCCCGGTAACGTCCGCCAGCTCGAGAACGCAGTCGAGATGGCCGTGGCGATGAGCGGCGACGAAGAGGTCCTCTATCCCAGCGATTTCCCGCTGCCCTCGCCTTCAGAGAGCAAGCCGCTGCCGGCCGCAACCACGCACTCGATTCGCCTTCCCGATGACGGCCTGGATTTCGAGCGCACGGTCAGCCGCATCGAGCGCAGCATCCTCCATCAGGCGCTCGAGCGCACCGGGGGGAACAAGAAGCAGGCCGCCCTGATGCTGCGGCTGAAACGTACGACGCTATCGGCGAAGCTCAAAAGCCTGGAGGCGCCTGCGGTTTGACCGCGAGTCTCGACGCGAGTGCCGGGACGGGAAGCAAGAATACGTGCGTCAGCGGCGTGGCGGGAACTCGCGACAGAACCTCCGACAAATGCTTCTTCAGCGCGGGCGGTCATGCGGAGTTGGCTGCTGCGCGCAGCCGCACTCCGCGCGCAGTGCGTGCCGCATAGCATAATGGCCTTATGACGCTGCGTGCTTCGCCGATTCCGCTTGCCGTGCTGGCCGCTCTTTGTGCGGCCGGCGTGGGCGCGCAGGTCATCGTGTTCGAGTCCGGCGCACTGAGGTATCAGACGCTCAGCAAAGACGGCGTCACCGTGATGTTTGCGCACCTGCCCGCGCACCTGCACGATTACCAGATCATTCAGGTCGGCATTTCCAATGGCTCGGCGGATAAGTTCACGATCCGTCCCGGCGACTTCATCTTCGAGCAAGCCGGCGGGACGCGGCTCTACGCGACGCCGGCCAAAATCGTAGTCGAGCGATTACTGGAGCACGCCACCCGCAACGACGTGATCAAGCTTATTTCGACATACGAGAACAGCCTCAACGGAGTGTCCCGCTTGCGCTCGACCAATGGCTACGAGATGCGCCGCCAGAACTATCTGGCGGAGGTCGGCTCTGCCAAGGTCAAAGCGGCAGCGGCCGCATCCGCCATCGCACTGGTCGACACGCGGCTGGAGCCGGGCGAATCCACCGACGGGGCAGTCTTCTTCGCCTCGGCGTCGAAGGACCTCGGCCCCGGACGCCTGTTAGTTCACGCCGCCGGGCACGTCTTCGAGTTTGACTTCGAGACCCCCGCCCCCGCGAAGGCGCTGCAAGAGCGCGCTCCGGAGGGTTCGGATTCCCCCAAGCCTTGAATGAAGGAGCCGGATAACTCCGGGCGCCTCCGGCCGCTCGCCCTCAGCGCACGCTGCCGGCTGCGCTGGCGCCGAAATGGCCTGTTACCAGACTCCGCCGATGATGACGACCAGATCGGGTCCGTGGATTCGCCTCTTTTCCTGGCCTGTTTCGGAAACGAGCGGCGTCGAGCGGGGGCAAATCATGCTCGCTCTGACTGCTGCCTGTTAGACATTCGCATTCGGAGCTACCAACAGCTACGATTCCACAGTATTGTTTGAAAAGCCGCAACGTTACGCTATCCTAATTGGCTTGATGATTATAATTGCCTCATCTACTCCTGGGCGATAGACGGCGAGTTACTCGGCGCCGCAGTTCCCTGTGAACTGCGTTAACCGCACCTAATGTTCAGAAGCGCTCGCCGTGTGGGGACCGAGTCCACCCTGAAGACCGCAGTTGCGGGGGCTACGGGCGCGGCGGCGAGCTGTCCTTGACTCACGGTGGACCGCTACCCCAGACTCAAGATTTTCCAGTTCCCACAATTCGAGATTTTAAAGCGCCACGTCTTCAGTAACTTACAGAAACCCGCCGAGGGGTCTCGCTCGAGATTCCAATTAACCTCGCAATCGAAGGCGCCAGCAGGCGCCTCGAGGAGGGACACAATGGATTCCGAACCGATCATCGTCGTCGGAAGAATCTGGTTCTAGAAGTACCAGCGCGGCGCTCTTTGGACGCCAAGACGAAATCTGGGCGTACCACTACGAAACCTGTTGGACATCTACAGAAAACGGGGCGATAACTTCACGCCTCTCTGGTATTATTCCTTGGTGGTGCTCCGCTGTGGGCACCACCAGGGAACGCCAGCCTCCACGTTCCGATCCTTTCCGAGAACAAGACGTGCGCTTTTCGCAAACCAAAGTCGCGTTGGTTTGTCTGATTTTGTTGCCAGCCGTTGGCACAGTAGGCCCTGGCGGGCCGTCAGGCGGAAGAGCGGCCAGAAACAGCAAGCCCACCCAAAAACCTCCGCTCTCGGTTCTCAGATCACGAGCTCATGCATTGTGGATAGGCGGACGCTATAGCGAAGCTGCCGATGCATACCGGCAGTCGTATGAACAGGCGATGGGCAAGGGCGACTACGAGTGTGCGGCGTGGTATTTAAACGGCAGGGGGGCGGCGCTTCTGGCAAGCTTTGCCTACCGCGATGCGATGAGGGCCTTCTGGGATGCGCGCCAACTCGCAGAACGGTTGGGAGACCGAGAGACAAGCGGCGTGGTTTCGCTGAATCTGGCGTCGCTGTATCTAGTGATGGGCGATCTGGCTGCGGCGACGGTGGAAGCGGACCGCGCAGTGGATGCTCTGAAGACGGCGCCGGAATCGGTGTACCACGCCGAGGCGCTTATGCAACTGGCTAGGCTCAAAGCTCGGGCAGACGGCCTGGAGGCCGCGCTGCCGCTGTTTCGGGCGGCGGCTCAAGTGGTGGATGCCCAGGGGGACATCGCGTTAAAGGCGCTGGTTCTGAACCAGCTCGGATTCGAGTACCTGAACAAGGGACGGTTGAATGAAGCGGACCGGGCTATGACGGAGGCCTTCCGGCTCCGTCTGCTCAGCCACGACCGCGACATCGGCCAGTCCCATCGTGCTCTCGGATTGTTGAGAATCGCCCAAGGCAACCTCGAATCCGCTGAGGTTCTGCTGGACCGGGCGCTCACCGCCGGGAATCGGCGTCCCGGCCGCGTCCCCAACTGGGCGGAGTATCACGCGCGAGGCCAGTTGCGCATGGCGCAAGGCCGGTTGCCCGAAGCGGTTCGGGACTTCCGGCACGCGCTGGCTCTGGCCAAACAATGGCGCTTGGAAACTCTGCCGGCGGACTCGATTCGGCTGAGCGCTGGAGTCGGACTGGCGCAGCTCTACGCTTCCTTCATTGGTGCGGCGGGCGAGTTCTACGCGGAGACGAAGCAGCCGGTGCTGGCGCGAGAAGCGTTCGAGGCGGCGGAAGAGCTTCGTGGGGCCACTCTCCGCATCGCGAACGCTGCGGGCGCCAACTGGCGCGGCCGGCTGCCGGCGGAGTATAGCCAGACGCTCGAAGAACTCCGCGCGGCGCGCGTCAGGATGCAGCGGGAGCCGTCCCGCGCCGCGCGGGAGGAAGCCAGCCGGCTGCGGCTGCGGCTGACCGAGATGGAAGCGCGTGCCGGGGCGTCGACGAGCCCGGACGACTTGCCGGACCTTCTCAAGCAGGTCTCCCGCGCTCTTGCTCCTTCGGAAGCTCTGGTCAGCTTCCATCTGGGTGAGCCGTGTTCCTATGCCTGGACGGTCACCAGAAGCAGCTTCAAGCTTCGGCGGCTCGCGGCGGCGCGCAAGCTGCGGGAGTTGGTCCGCGATTTCTCCGCGGCGGTTAGGAGTGATGCACCTCAATCGACGGCGTTGGGAGAGCGCCTCTACCGCGAGCTGTTCCCGCAGAACGCAGGCGACGCGGAATCCAAGCGGAACTGGCTGCTTGCCGCCGACAGCACGCTCCTGGACGTGCCGTTTTCGTCTCTGGTTGTCGGACAGGGACGCGCCAGACCGGTGTTCCTCATCGAGCGGCACTCCGTGACGCTCCTGCCGGCAGCTTATCTTCTGCTGACGGGAACGGGCCCCCGGAATCCCCAGGAAGCCCCCGGCCCCTTCTTGGCCGTCGGAGATCCGATTTACAACACGGCGGACCCGCGCCGGCGCGAGAGCGGCGTGCGCGGCGTGCCAGGCGAACTTCCGCGGCTCGCGGGGACCGATGTGGAAATCAAAACGTGTGCCCGGGCCTGGTGTCCAAATCTTGCTCCGGTTCTACTGGTGGGCCGGGCCGCCACGCGGCAGAGGCTGGCCGAGGCGCTGGCCACGGAGCCGGGGGTGATTCACCTGGCGGCACATGTAGTTCGCTCGGCCGATGCCCCGCCACGCCCGTTGATCCAGTTGAGCCTGCTCGCGGGGGGCGATCCGGACTACCTCGGCGCCGAAGACATTGCCTCCTGGCGCCTGCGCAAGCCCGCCATCGTGGTGTTAAGCGGTTGCGCTTCCGGCCGGGCGGAGGCGCATGCACCGATATTCAGCACGTTCGCCCTGCCGTCCCTTCCAGATGCGGTGCCGGACTCCGGACTGGCTGGACTGGCCCAGGCATGGCTGGCCGCCGGAGCGAGCGCAGTGGTGGTGAGCCACTGGCCCACTCCGGACGACACCGGGGAGTTGTTCCATTCGTTTTACGGTCATTTGCATACCAGTGGCGGCGCCCATGTGGCGGCCGCCCTCGGAGAAGCACAAATCGAAATGCTCAAATCCAGAACCTGGCGTTCGGCGCCGGGGCATTGGGCCGCTTATTTCGCTATCGGGAGAAACTGACAATGATGACTGATGCGGTTGATGAACGCACTGTGGAGGAGCCGGTGAGTGCGGGCCCGATGGCCGCAACACCGAACTGGCGCCGGCTGGTCAGCAGAATCTACGCAGGCGATCCGGTAGGCATGGAGGAGCTGTATGGCGTGTTCTCGAGGGGTGTGCGCTTTTATCTTTGCCGGCAGCTCGGGCCGCAGGAGCTGGAAGACAAAGTCCACGACACTTTCCTGATCGTGGTTCAGGCGATTCGGCGCGGCGAGTTGCGCGAGCCGGAACGTCTGATGGGCTTTGTCCGCACGATCGTCCGGCGGCAGGTGGCTGCCTACATTGACAACGCCGTACAGACGCGAAAGGAACAAGCGGGCCTGGAGTGCGGTCTGACGATCAGTGATGGGCGCAGCAATCCCGAGCAGGACGCCATTCCAGCCAGCGCACCGAGATCATG
>Ga0181539_1002212_pt1 | contig 19848 bp, 17 predicted proteins | sample PEATcosm2014_Bin_46_FD_119767 | JGI IMG/M metagenome (GOLD analysis project Ga0181539, IMG submission 119767) | Peatland microbial communities from MTU Mesocosm Facility, Houghton, MI, USA - PEATcosm2014_Bin23_60_metaG | ecosystem: Environmental > Terrestrial > Soil > Wetlands > Peat | place... | reverse complement strand
GTCCAGGCCCGCTCTCGAAAGGAGCTGCCGCCCCTTTCTGCGGAACACGCCAAACAAAGAGCGACCTCATACGCAATCGAGGCCGAGCGCATCGACGTAACCCTGCCCGGCATTCATCGCGAGTTGGGCGTGCGCCATCCGGTACTGCGGACGATGGATGAGATCGTCGCCGTTTTTGTCGCCATGGGTTATTCCGTTGCCGAAGGGCCGGAGGTCGACAGCGACTACTACAATTTTGAGGCGCTAAACTTTCCGCCCAACCATCCGGCCCGCGATACGCAGGACACGCTCTTCATCGCCGGGCAGGAGCGGCGTCCGCAGCGCGACCGCCTGCTGCTGCGCACGCACACCTCTCCGGTGCAGATTCGCACCATGGAGCGCCTGCGGCCTCCCGTGCGCGTGATTTGCCCCGGCAAGGTACACCGCAACGACGCGCCCGACGCCACGCACTCGCCCGTCTTCCATCAGCTCGAAGGGCTCTGCGTGGATACCAATATCACCTTGGCCGACCTTAAGGGAACGCTCGACCACGCCATGAAGGCTATGTTCGGCAGCTCGGTCAAAACCAGTTTTCGCCCATCGTTTTTCCCTTTCACGGAACCGAGTCTCGAGGTGTCGATCTCTTGTCCCTTCTGCGGCGAAAAGGGCTGCAACAAGTGCAAGGGCAGCGGATGGATCGAGTTGCTCGGCTCGGGAATGGTCGACCCCGCGGTCTTCGGCTTTGTCGGTTACGACCCGGCAAAGTACAGCGGCTTCGCCTTCGGCATGGGCATCGAGCGCATGACGATGCTGCGTTACAACATCGATGATATTCAGCAGTTCTTTTTGGGAGACGTGCGCTTTCTGGAGCAGTTCTGACGCGCGCGTTCCGCACAACGTTGCGACGAAATAAGAGTCATGAAGATCAGCCCTACTTGGATTCGCGACTTTATCAATCCGCCGGTCGATGACCGCAAGCTGGCGGAAGACTTGACGGCCACCGGCACCGCCATTGAAGGCTTCTATCAACCCCAACAAGCTAACAGCGGGCCTGGAAGCGGCGACGGCAATGAGCTCGTCTACGAAGCCGAGGTTACGACCAACCGCGTCGATGCCATGAACCACTACGGAATCGCGCGCGAAGTTTCGGCGATCTACGACCTCGACTTGAAGCCGATTGCTCCCAAGCTGCTGGGTGCTTCCACCCCAGCAACGGCGAAAGCGGCCGGCGCCGGGGGCTCCGCGCAGCCGGTCTCCGATTTCAAAATCGAGATCGAAGATGCGCAGGGCTGTGCGCGTTACACCGCGCGCATCGTGCGCAACGTAAAGGTTGGGCCCTCGCCGGAGCACATCGTGCACCGCCTGGAGCTGATTGACCAGCGCTCGATCTCCAACGTGGCCGATGCCACAAATTACGTTCTCAATGAGCTTGGCCAGCCGACGCACGCCTTTGACCTGGACAAACTGCAGGGCGGCAAGATCGTCGTCCGGCGCGCTCGCGAGGGCGAAGTGCTGAAGACCCTGGATGGCGTCGAGCGCAAGCTGAACACGCACGACCTGGTGATTGCCGATGCGTTTCGAGCCGTGGCGCTGGCCGGCATCATGGGCGGTTTTGACACCATGATCACCGAGCAGACGCGCAACGTGCTGATCGAGTCGGCCTGGTTCGATCCGGCGGCGATTCGCCACACTTCGCGGCACTTGGGCATGCATACCGACGCCTCACATCGCTTCGAGCGCGGCGCGGATTTCGGCAATACACCTTTGGCCTGCGCCCGTGTGGCTGAACTGGTGCAACAAACCGCCGGCGGCTGCGCGTCTATCGAAAGTCCGTCCGCGGCGCACCCGGTGGTAGAAGCGGAGATTGATGCCCTGGCGCGGCGCGTGGAGCGTCCCCAACTCCATCTGCGTCAGCGCGAGGTGCAAAGAATTCTCGGGGTTGACATCCCCGGTAACGAGATCGCGCGCATCCTGAGCCGGTTGGGCTTCCAGGTAACGACACCCGGAAATCTTGCGGTTGATTCCCTGCCCCAACCAGCCAAGGCGGTTCCCGCGGGCGCCGAATTCGTCGTCGAGGTCCCGACCTGGCGGCTCGACGTTGACCGCGAGATCGACCTGATTGAAGAGGTCGGCCGCATTTACGGCTATCTCAAGCTGCCCAACACGCTGCCGGCCTTTGCCGGAGCCGTTATTCCGCTGCCCAATGCCGAAAAGCAAGCCACACTCCGGCAGCGGCTGCTGGCGCTGGGTTACAACGAATCGATTTCTTCGACGTTCATCTCCGCCGAGGAAGTGCGCGCCTATTCAACCGGCCAGCCGGTGCGGCTGGAGAATCCGCTGAGCGAGGAAGCGGCCTGCATGCGGAGTTCGCTCGTGCCCGGCATGGTAAACCAGATCGCCTACAACCTCAATCGCGGCAACACGGACGTGAAGCTGTTCGAGGCGGGCGACATCTTTGAAATGGTGGGCGAGCGCGTCGACGAAAAACGCAGCATCGCGTTCGTGGCAACCGGCGCGGTCGGAGGCAGCCTGCACGGCAAGCCTGAGGCTTACACGTTCTATGACATGAAGGGCGATCTGGAGGCACTGCTCTCGCAGTTTGAGCATGGGACGCTTTACTTCGACCAGCACACGCCCGCGTATCTCCACCCCGGACGCTCGGCGCGCGCCGTGATGGACGGCACGATGGTTGCGCGCTTCGGGCAGGTGCATCCTGACCTGGCCACGGCGCGCAAGCTGCGCCAGCCCGTGTACGTCGCGGAGATTCTCGTCGAGCGCCTCTTCCAGCGCGAGTTGCGCCAGCCGAACTACCGTCCCGTGCCCCGCTTCCCTGCCGTGGACCGCGACTTCTCCTTCCTGTTCGATGCGGCTGTTGTCTTCGAGCGTATTCAGCAGGCGGTGGAGGCCTTGGGCATTCCAGAGCTGCGGGAGTTCAGGCCGGTGGAGATTCTGCGCGGCGAGCAGAGCAGTACAAACGTTCCTTCGAACAAGTACGCCATTCTGCTGCGGGCGCGCTTTCAGTCAGCCGAGCGCACGCTGCGCGACGATGAGGTTGCCGGCTGGGCGCAGCAGATCATCCGCTCGCTGGAGGCGCTTGGCGGAAAGCTGCGCGGATAGCAAGGCATTTCCGCAAGCCCCCATAACCGTAGCAAAACAGAATTCCACAGCCCCGCCTGCGCTATACTGCGCATGACCACGCATCCGGCTTCACGAGGTACATGGAATTATGTCTACCAAGGCCGAGCCCGAACTTACCTTTGATGGTACGGGCAACGAATTTCTTTCGCTGGAAGAGAAAATCTACCGCACAATTGAGCTGCTGAAACATGCGCGCGAGGCTAAAGCCGCCGCGGAGCGCGATGTCTCCCGGCTACGCGAGCAACTGGAAGCTCGTGAAGAAGAGTTTGACGCGGTCAAAGCTGAAGTGCTCGCGTTGAAGAAGGACCGGGAAGAAGTTCGTGCGCGGGTGGAGAAGATGCTGGCGCACATGGATGCTCTGATCGAAGAAGAGCAGGCGTAAGATTTGCCCGCGACGCGGCGTTCGCGGGAGGCCGGAGGGCGCGATGACGCAATCAAACGGCAGCATACGAGTCGAAATCTACGACCAGAGTTATAACCTGCGCGGCTCCGACGCCGAACACATTCAGAAGCTTGCCCAGTTCGTAGATTCCAGGATGCGGGCGGTAGCCGAACACACCGCCACCATCGATTCATTGCGGGTTGCCGTGCTCGCGGCGCTGAATATCGCCGATGAGTATTTTGCGCTGAAGAAGAAGTACGACTCCATCGACAAAGAGTACACAAAACGCGCTTCCCGCCTGGGCAACGCCCTGGACTCGGCCCTGGACGAAGCGCTGCGCGACGCACGGCGCGCGGGTTAGCCACCTACAGCAACTCTGCTGACTTTCCTGCCTCGGGGTTCGAGAGCTGGAATTTGCCTTGGCCGTACGCCTTGCCCTATTGTGATGCGGCGCGGGGAACTCGTTCAAGAAGTTTTCGGGAGGAGAGCGGTTGAAAGCACAATACAGCGCCGACGCAGTGGTCCACGATGCCGTGGTGAGGGTGCGCTACGCCGAAACCGACCAGATGGGAGTGGTCTACCACTCTAATTTTTTCATCTGGTTCGAGATCGGACGGGTCGAACTGCTGCGCAAACTCGGCTTCTCTTACCGGCAGATGGAGTCGGATGGCTATCACCTTCCGGTAGTCGAAGTGCGCTGCCGCTACAAGGCGCCGGCACTTTATGACGATACGCTGGCGATTCGAACGCGGATGGTGAACCTGCGGCCTTCCCTGATCGCTTTCGGTTACGAGGCCATTCGCCAGAGCGACGAAGCGCTGCTGGCCGAAGGCGAATCCACTCACATTGTCGTGGGAGCGGGAAAAAAGAAGATCCAGTTACCGGAAAAGTACCTCGCAGTTTTTCGGAGCGCCATCGGCGGCGAGGCCCGAGCGACCCTTTGACGATCAACTATCACCCCGACAAACGCTAAGACGGCGCTCCCTGGAGAACTCCCACATCTGCTAACCACGGCAGATTTGGGGCACCATCAAGTGGGGAGAGTAGAGATGTGGGGCACACGGGATATACGTTTCGCGATGGGCTACACGTTCGCCGGGTACCAGCAATGATGAACGAGCACGTCCTCCTCGACGGAGTGAGGCTGGTGCGACGCGCCCTTGGGAACCTTGACGAATGAACCCGGCACCAGCGGCACATCGCCGATGCCATCGATCCAGATTTTTGCCTTGCCGCTGATGATGTAAAAGATGTCGTCGCAATCGTGATGCGTATGGCGATCGAGTTCGGCGCCAACCGACCAGTAGTCAAGCGCCATGGTCACGCCAAAACCATCGTCCTTTCGATTCAGCAGGTCAGCCCGTTTTACCCCTTCAAAGCGGGCGTGTGGGGTCCATTTTCTTTCGCTGGGCTGAATGATCTTCGCAGCCTGCATTGCTTCGGTTGACATAACTCCTCCTGCGGTCCCACGAGCATAGCGCCAAGTCCCTGAAAAAGACAGGGGCGCGAGTGATCGGGGAATTTCAAAAATGAAGCCGCTTCATAACCCGTCTTTGAAGGGGTGCCGGCTTTAGCCGCGCGCCGTCCAGAGCCAGTAATCGCATGGGCTTTAGCCCCTGAGGGGATTGCCGGTTCTTCCAAAACGCGTTCATGCAACCAGTTCTAGCCGGTAATCTCGGACATGTTCTGCCCCGCGAAGCGCAAACCGCGAGACTCACTTCTGGCTAAGAGCCGCTAGCTTACCTTCGACGATGCGCTCCGCCTCGGCGATAACCTGCTCGATGTTCAGCGAACTGGAGTCGATGTGGACAGCGTCGGGCGCGGCCACCAGCGGGGCTACGGCGCGAGTGCTATCGCGTTGGTCGCGCTCGTGCAGCTCTGCCTTGAGCCGGGCTGACTTCTCCGGATCGCCGGCGGCGTCGTGCTGCAAGATGCGACGGTGGGCACGGACGTCAGGATCGGCGTCGAGAAAGATCTTCACCTCCGCATGGGGAAAGACGACCGTGCCGATGTCGCGCCCTTCCATGATCACGCCGCCGTCGACGCCCATTTCGCGCTGGCGGGAGACCATCCATTCACGCACGGCCGGGTGCACGGAGAGGCGCGAAGCGGCGTCGGCCACATCGCGCCCGCGGATGCGGATCGACACGTCACGGCCATCCAGCAGTACGCAGTTGCCGTCGGCGGCAGGAACCAGTTCTATGCGCGAGCAATTGGCCAGCGCGATCATCGCCGCTTCGCTATCGAGGGCGCTTCCCTGCTCGAGTGCCTTAAGACCCAAAGCGCGATACATGGCGCCGCTCTCCAGGTTGATGTAGCCGAACTTCCGTGCCAGGCGCGAGGCGATGGTGCTCTTGCCGGCTCCCGCCGGGCCGTCGATGGCGATGACCATCTTCCGGGTTTGGGTTGACGCGGGTTGACTCACTGGTTTTCCTTCTTCGCCTCGGCGGCTCGCTGGCGGACGCTGGGCCGCGGCGGCCTGGGCGTCCTGACCGGCGGCACGGCACGAGGCGGCGTGCACTCCAACATTGCGCGGCTGCCGATATGCACAAAGCTCAACTCGCGGGCGGCGATCAAGGCGTTGATGGCCTCGCGAACCCGCGAACGGGCAATAAAATTTGAAAAGAACTCCTCGACTTCGCTCTGCTCGGCGGCAATGACACAGCCCAGATACTTGGAAACCAGCGCGGTCAGCGCCTCGGCCAGCGAAATGTTCATGCCTTCGCGCACAGGTTCCGGCGACCAGCGGAACAGCACGTCCCAGAAAGCGCCCTCCTCCGGTTTGTAATCGACACGCGTAATGCGCAGGCGCGACCAGAGTTCGTTGAGAGCGCGATCCAGCGCCGCAGTCGAGAGGTCGCCGCCCAGAATCTCCTTCAGATGCGGCTTGGAGATAGGCCCTTTCTGCTGGATCGCTTGAAAAGCGTGCGCCGCCAGGGGCGAGTACTCCGAACGGGAGCCGACCTTCGGCGCATGGCGCGGATTACGGTCGCCGACAACCCCGTAGAAGAACGCAAACACCGAAGCAGCGACGAGAAAGTTCGTCTCGCCGAACGGGTTCGCCTCGTACGCCGACCTCTGTCGAAGCAAGCGGACCATCAATTCAGTTGCCTGCTGCGCGCGCGGGTCGGCAAAGGCGTGCTGCCACGTCGGCAGATCCTGGTCCGTTCCGGTGAAAGCACCGATGAAAGTCGGGACAAATACCGGCGGACGCAGCGGATACATCACGCAGAAGCCAACGGACTCGATGAACTCCTGCGCGTCTTCCAGGGTTCGAATTGGATCGCCGTTGGTGCGCCACTTCTTGGCGCGCAACTCCAGCAGTTCTCGCTCGGTCATGTTTTCCGTTTTCTCGCTCGTCCTTGCGCCTCGTTTCACGGCGCTAGATGCGTTTGAAAGCTTTCTGAATGTCTCTTACAGAATAACGCAGCACCACCGGCCGTCCATGCGGACAGCTCATGGGATAATGCGTCCTGGCCAGTTCGCGGAGCAGCCACTCCATTTTGGCGGCGTCCAGCGGAGTATTGATCTTGATTGCAGCGTGGCAGGCGATGCTGGCGGCGATGCCGGTGCGGATCTTCTCCAGGTTGAGCGCCTGCTGCTCGGTTTCAAACTGTTCCAGCAACTCGTGCAGCAGGCGGTCGAGCGCGGCGGGATCGATGCCGGCGGGCGCGGTCTTGACGGCCAGCGTGCGCGATCCGAAGGGCTCGGCTTCAAAGCCGTTGCGCTGCAACTCCTCGGAAAGTTCGGCGAAAACAGCCAGTTGTTGCGGCGTGAGTTCGATGACCAGCGGCATGAGCAGGCGCTGCGATTCAACCCGCATCTCCAGCCTTGCACGCAGCACCTTCTCGAAAAGCACACGCTCGTGGGCCACGTGCTGATCGATAATCCAGAGCCCCTGTGGATTGACCGCGAGAATGAACGAGTCGCGAATCTGCCCAACCGGCTTCAGCGTCGCAAGCGCGGATAGATCCATGCCGTCATCGGAGACCTCCAGAGGAGGTCCGCACTGGCCTCCCCGTTCGGGAATAAATTCTGGCCGTGCCGCTGGTTGCAGGCTGCCGCCGACCGCCATTCCGCCGTTTTCAGCCCCGCTGTTTGCATTGATGTGCGATCCGAAGGTCTGTGGCGCGAAGCGTGCCACCGGCACCGCGGCATTCGCCTCGACCGCGAAGCTGCCCGAAAACTGGATGTCCGCATTGCGCTCCGGCAGCGTGGGCGCGGCCAGCGAGAACGCCGTCGCGAGCTCTCCAGCAGCAAACGACGCTCCGGAAGTGAGCGCGGCAGCGGCCGTGGGCGAGGCGTGAAGTTCGCGTATAAACTGCGGGACCGGACGCGCCTGCATGAGAGCAGCGCGCACGCTGTCGCGAATAAAATCATGCACAAAACTCTGCTGACGGAAGCGCACCTCGGTTTTGGACGGATGGACGTTGACGTCAACCTCGCCGAACGGCATCTCGACAAACAACAGGACCACGGGGAAAACCGTGGGCGGAAGGATGTTGCGATACGCCTCGGTTAATGCGTGCTGGATGAGGCGGTCGCGGATCAGCCTGCCGTTGACAAAAATGAAAATCGAGTTGCGGTTGAGCTTCTGCACCTCGGGCTTGCTGACAAAACCGTGGACGCGGAGATCGCCCTTTGCCGGATCATCGTTATCCGCCTCCGCAGCGCGCTCGCGCCTTCCCCAGGCCGAGGATGGCGGCAACCCGACGCGCTCCAGGGGAACCGTCGCCGCCAGCGAAATCAATTGGTCGAGAGTCTCCTTGCCAAAGACCTGGTAAATCCGCTCCGCATGCGAATCCACAGGAGCCGCAATCAGCATGGCATGCGTGCTGGTATGCAACTCCCAATGCTTGTCGGGGTGAGCCAGAGCATAATGCGTGACCAGCGATGCGATATGCGAGAGTTCGGTCGACTCCGCCTTGAGGAACTTTTTCCGCGCAGGCGTATTGAAAAACAGATCGCGAACCGCTATCGAAGTGCCCGGAGGAAGTCCGGCCTCCTCCACTTTCAGGATTCTGCCGCCTGCAATTTCAACCACCGTGCCGCTGGCTTCCCCGGCGGAGCAAGTCTCCAGCCGCAACCGGCTAACGGCGGCAATGGAGGGCAGCGCCTCGCCGCGAAAGCCCAGGGTGGCGATGGAGAGAAGGTCTTCCGGGTTCTTCAGTTTGCTGGTGGCGTGGCGCTCAAAGGCAAGCAGAGCGTCGTCGGCAACCATGCCGGAGCCGTTGTCGACAATCTCGATCAACTTCTTCCCGCCGGCCTCCACGTTGACGCGGATGCGGGTAGCTCCGGCGTCGATCGAGTTCTCGATGAGCTCTTTGACAACCGAAGCGGGGCGCTCGACGACTTCGCCGGCGGCGATCTTGTTGGCAACGTGCTCGGAAAGTACGTGGATTCGTCCCATGTGCTGGCAGTCGGAGCCGCAGCGGAGCCCGCGCGGCATCAGGCTTCCAGTTTACTAGAGCTTGTTTCAGAAATGCTTTTTTGACGGGGCGTGGCTCAGAGTAGGTGCTTTCCAAGCTACAGGGCCAAGGGATTGCTACGCTTCAGGAAGCCGCCCGGATGACCGTTTGCTCAACCGCAAATGAACGCCGCCAAGTGGCCGTCAATAAAGTGTAGAGCGGGAGAAGACGAACGCAACCGTCCACTGTCTCCTCAACCTCGGACCACTGCTCGGCGCTGATGTGCCGCGCCAGTTTGCGGTGGTCATGCACGGGGATGCCGGTAACACACGCGGCGGCGCGGCGGGCCACCTCTTCTCGCGCATCTTGAAAGCTTTCGTCCTTGAACAGTCGCTTGGTGTCCAGCCAGGCGGAAGCGAGATAGCCCGGAAAAGGTGAAAGCACGCGGAACAGGTCAAGAACGTGCCCCTCGCCGGTTGTACGCTTGATGTCGCCGTAGAGAAGCCACACACGAAGGCTGGCCTCCCGTTCGTTAGGCACGTTCAAGGTGATGAGCCGCGAGAGCGCGGGAGAAAGCTTTCCCGGCGTCACGCGCCCGGCCGTCCCTCCTGAATAGCCAAGCTGCATGAGCCGGAGAAAGAGCGTCAGTGCAGGCAGCGCGCGGTTAAATACACCCACAACTCCGGAGAGCACCAGCGTGTCTTCGCTCGAAATCTTCTGTTCGGCGAGCACGCGCTCCTGGTCGGCGAAGCGCCAACCGCCCGTGATTGCCTCGGAATGGACAAACTCCTGGAGCGCCACCGCGGCTGAGCGAAACTCGCGCGAGGCGGCGACGTGCCCCAAGTCGTGCCACATCAGCCGCAGGTATTCGGGGATTGCCGCCAGCACCCGGAACGGCGTTGGCACAAAGGGCAGATCGAAACTGGCCCGGATATCGGCAAAAATCCGCTCGACCTCCGGTCCAACTTCGTTGTCTTCAAAGGTTCTGGTCAACGACATGGGCACCAGCCGCTACGAGCGTGGAGCAAGCCCGCAGCTGAATTGGATTCCGCCCGACCGAAGTCAGGTTGCCGGTTGCGCAAATTGGCTCGAAAATCAGGCTTTCCCGGTCACTGTAAGTCTGTGGAAGAACCGTGGCGGCGAAGCAATTGCGGCAGGTTCTGCGAGAAGGCCGACCGTGGCAAAACCATATCGCACCCCGCCTCCTGTGCCTTGATCTTAAGGTCGCCCTGGACGTGGGAGAGGAAGCCGATGATATTTGTTTGCTTCTTGAGCTTGGACTTCAGCTTGGTGATCGTGGGAACCGGCTTCACCGAAGCGTTATTCAAATCCATGATGATGAGCGACGGGGCCTGCTCGCTCTCGGCGGCGGCGTCCAGAACCTCTTTTTCGCTCTTGACGAACTGTACTTTGACATTCAGCTTGCGCGCCGTCTCCTGGATTTTGGCCAGGAAAAACAGGTCGTCGACGAAGGCGAAAATTCGCGGCGCTCCATTGTGGGCCGTCGGCAGCGCTTCCAATTCCTGCTGCACGAAGCGTGTTCCGCGATTGTTGCGCGCGCTACCGTTTTCGTTTTCCGCCGTTCGATAGTTGTGATCCATGGGCGCGGTATAGATATGCGCGTCCTGGAATTTCGGCCCTGAAGACCGGTTGCCAGGCCGCGAACCGGATGCGCCGGCGCGACCGGATGCGCCAGTGCGGCGCTGATGGCCGCGCTGTCCGCCTTGTGGTGGCTGCGCAGACGGATTTCTGCGTCCACGACGCCGTCTGCGCCCTTTCCCTCCGGAACCCCCGGCAGGGTTGTTGGGTCCATTATTCATATTTTCGGTTGCTCATTGTGCACTGCAATTATCAGAATTCAGAATCCGGTTCTTGCCGTCGCTCCTGAGGCACACCGCTTAGGTAGGTTGGCCACGGCGACGGGATTAAATCTCTGTCCGCTTGCGCCTCAGAATCCGGCGCTAGGCATGCCGCACGGGGTGGTGCGGTCCGGAAGATGCTCCATAGTAGCTTCCGATTCAGTTGGATGCAAGCCCAAAACGGTTGCGATTCCGTCGATTATGCTTGCCGCGGAATCCAGAGTGCCACCCGATCAGAATACACCACTAAGCCCAGTCGGCGTGAGCCCGCTGGATTCGCTCCCGCTAATGTCAAGCCGCACCGCGGATTTCGCTGGCGAACGACCGGCTTACCATCCGGGAAGAGTTCCCGTCCACTACTGTGCATCGCGAAATCGCCGGCCAAAACGGGGATCACGGCGGCATTGTCTCTTTTCAAGAACAATGCTCGCCTGCTCATCTGATGCGATTCCTTGAATCCTCGGCAAGAAATATCAACGGCCGCCAGTAAGCAGCCGAAAAGTGTTGATGCCAGGGGGTATATCTCAGACCGTTATGGCGAGCGAAGTCGAGCCGGGTTGGTGGCCCACATTTGCGGAGCCGCAGGTGGAGCTAATGTGGGGTTGTTGCCTCAGCCCCACGCCCTGCCCGGGAATTCCTTCGTTTCGCTCACCGCGCTACCGGCTGGCGACCACGCGCGCCACCGCAAGCATGGCGATCGCCTGGGCTGTCGGATCCTGCAAGCGTCGTGTGCGCTGTAGGGCGTCAACCGCATCCACCTGCGCGGCCGCCTCGGCCACCTCCTGCACCACGGCGTGAACATCGCGCACGCTCGCCCGGTTGTCCCACACATCGTTGAGAGCCGCAAACGCTATGTCGAAGTAATGATCCGCCTCTTTGCGATTCGCGTCGGTAGTGCCGGAAGCGAAACCGCTTGCCGCCGCCTCGCGTGCGCGCAACGAGGGCGGCATGGCGTTGAGTTCGTCCGTGCGGTCGCTGTCCCGCCGCGCAATCGCCCTCAGCACCGAAACGCTTTCCTCGGGCGGATGCGTCATTTCGCCCGGCTGACCGGCGGTTTGCGCCGCCTGCCGCGCCATCACGTCGGAGGCGAGAAGGTTCTCGAAGCCCTTGTCCCCAAACAGCTCTTTCAACGAGCCAGTCGTGGCATTGACGGCCAGGTTGCGATCCGCGCTCGCGTCTATCTTGCCCAGCCAGGCCAGCAGCCGGAGACCTGCCTGGCCCGCCGCGGCCTTGTCGACTTCCGGAGCCATTCGAGTAAACGTCGTCGCGAAGTCGGCGGCCTGCGGCCTGAAGGCAGTGGCGTCGCTCGGCAGACTCGCGAAAAGTTTTTCGAAGGCCTGCTGCGACCATGGCGCTTTGACTCCCACGCGCTCCATGACGGCGAGCGATGCGCGCGGCGCGACCCTGCCCTTCTCGAATCCCGCATCAAGCAGTTGCCGCACTGTCATAACAGCCGCAGCGCATTTCGAGACGGCGCCGACCAGGCTTTGCTCGGCGGAATCGACGTTTGCCGCCGGGACGTTCTCCACCAGAATCTTGACGGAGCCGCAATCCACGCCGCCGCAATCGAGCATCGACACCGCCGGCGTCTTGCCTTGCTGAATCAATTCCTGCTCGATCCGCAGGCCCTCGCGACTGAAGCTGACGGCCATCGCCGGCCGTATCGGGAAAATGACATTGGAAGCCGAATAAAGGACCCTCAAGCGATCCTGCTGGTCCGCAACCGGCAAGGCAGTCGCCGTCCGCACCACATCAATCACAAACTGTTTACGCTTGTCCGTCTTCGAGACCGCTTTTGCCGACCCATCCGCACTGGAGTCCGCGGCGTTGGGCGCAGAGCCGCTCGGCCGCCCCTGCGCCAGCGTAGAAACAGGCGCCAGAGTGCTCACCGCAAGCGCGAAGACGATGCATCCGAGTCGCAGCTTCATTAGGCTTCGCTCACCCCTTAAAACCCCACTCCCGGAGCCCGGCGCAGATGCGCTGGACAGTTAACTCATTTGCTTCAGCTTCAACTGCCATTCCAGGCGCATTTTTTGCCCGGTGACCGTGCAGCCCAAACCGCCGATCGTAGAGCCCTTCAGTTGTTGCGGCAGCAACTTCTGCACATCGACCAACGCGTCGACGACTTCATCGGGCGGAATGTAGCTTTTAATGCCGGCCAGAGCCATGTCTGCCGCCATTAACGCGGCGGCCACGCCGATCGCGTTGCGCTTGATGCAAGGAACCTCAACCGGTCCCGCCGGCGGATCGCAAATGAGACCCAGGAGGTTCTTCAGCGTGAGTGCCGCGGCCTGAATGCATTGCTCGGGATCGCCTCCGCCCAAAAAGGCCGCCGCGCTGGCCGTAATCGCTGCAGCCACGCCGATCTCGCCCTGGCATCCGCCGACGGCGCCGGAAAGAGAAGCCTTATTAGCGATGCACACACCAATCGCCGCCGCCACCAGCAGAGCATCACACAGATCGTCTTCGGTCTTCTTCAGGCTTTCAGCGAGGCAGAAAATCACACCCGGCAGCACGCCTGCGGAGCCTGCCGTCGGAGTCGCCACCACGCGCCCCATGCTTCCGTTCACTTCCATCACGCTGAGTGCCCGCGCAATGGCAAGGGGAAGTATTCCGCCGCTAATGGTTTTGCCTTCCCGATAGGCGGCCATCATCTTAGCGCCATCGTCTCCGGCGCAGAAACCGCCGAGCAACTCGAGCTTGTTCTCCAGGCCGGTAGCGACCGCCTCGCGCATGACGCGCAGGATGTCACGAAAGATTCCCCTGATTTCCGCGGCGCTCTTTCCCGTCCGCTGTTCTTCGTAGTCCGCCGCGGCTGCCGCCAGACCTTTGTCGCTTGCAAGGGTTGCAAACTCCGCGAAATTCGAAAATGCCGGAACCGCTTGGATCTGTTGAAGATTCGACAGCGCGGGTACGGCGCGGACAGCGGTGACATGGGGCTGGCTGGCGATTGCATCCAGCAGTGCTTGCGGGGCGGGCTCGCGCAGCACCCAGCAGGCGAGCGCGCCTTGAGCTGTCGCGCCGACGTAGGTGGCTATGATCTGCCCCGCGCCCAGCAGGCGAGCAACACCGCTTTCGAAGGGCGCCGCGGCGCGGACAAGCAGGAAGGGATAATTTCCGTCGAGTTGCACGGCGAGGCCATCGATCTCGGTTATTTCAATGCAGCCGCCACCCACCGAGATCCCGTTGACTATGGTTGTGCCTTCCTTAGTGACGATTCTGAGCCGCATCGTGTTCGGATGCACATCGGCCGCGCCGCTGGCGCCTGAAGCGACCTCTGCCGGAAACTTCAGTTGGCTGCGCTCGACCTGCTGGACATCAAAGGTAAGCCCCCGTTGTGCCGCGTCCTGCAGCGCGGTCTTGAGTCTGAGGTCGTCTTCGCGATAGCCAAGCAGTCCGCCGATCAGTGCCGCATGCGTTCTGTGTCCGGTGTAGGTTTGCATGAGCACCGGATGAAAATAGAGAGTCACCTGTTCCGCGGCGGTCCCGGCAATCTTGCCGGCGAGAAAGCCTATACGAGCGGCGCCCGCCGTGTGCGAACTGGACGGACCTATCATGACCGGACCGACGATGTCGAACAAACTCAGGGACATATATCACCTCAGGCATGCGTCGCCCGGGCCGCTGAAAGTACCGTGACAGGCGAGCAAATAGCAAATAGGAAGAATAGATTATTGCATTCTACCCGACCCCGAACTGTTTCTCTGATTTTCCTCGCGATAGGAGCAGAACGTCTGTAAGCCATTGAAAGAAATGGTAGCCCTGGGGTGAGTCGAACACCCGACCTTCGGTTTAGGAAACCGCTGCTCTATCCATCTGAGCTACAGGGCCGTTGTGACGTAACCTCATTATCCTACATCAGTTTACCGGATTGGACCCTTCGCCAGAATTGGCTTTTAGTGTCCGATCACTGTCCCGAACGATTTCAGGCATCGGAAAGGCGCTCGGGATGTTGTTCTCCAGCGTCGTCATAGCGCTCCGCACATCATCGGCAGCCGTCTTGATGTAGTACGTTGCCGTCGTGCTCACGTTGGCGTGGCGGAGAATGCGCTGAATCACCATATCAGGCACACCCAAGCGATACAAATTGCTGCCCAGACCTCTACGGGCCGCATGCCAGCCATGCCACTCGGGAATGTGCTCATCACGTTTGAATTGGTGATCTGCCTTTTTGTGCGCTGCTTCCGGCTTGAGGCACGAAACGCAACGGTTAAGGGCCGGGAGTAAAACCCGCGCCAAAAGATTATTCATATTGAGAGGCTTCCTGAGACTGTTAGCGAAGATCGGCCCCGCCTGCGGATTGCCACAGCGCAACCGATGCATCTCCAACCGTTCAGCAAGCTGCCGTATCACGGGAACCGGAGCGCGGCCCTTCCGCGTTTTGGGTGCAGTAATGTGGCCGTTCCAGATAGACCGTGAAATATGCATCTCGCTGTCGCGGTAGTTCTCCCACAGCAGTCCTTGAATCTCGCCATGACGCAAGCCCATGAATGCCGCTACTGCGAAAGCAGTTGCCGCCGGTTCAGGAAGCACGGCAAGGATTGATTGAATTTCGTCCAAGCTGTACGCATAAGTCTCTTCGGGTTCAGCGGCATCAGGATTGATCGCTGAATCGCGTGCCGGGTTCTCGCCTTGGAAATAGTCCTGTTGCTTCGCAAGCGTAAACATACCGCTTACGACACTCTTGATGTGCTTAAGGGTGTTGCGGCCCAGCTTGCCCTTCCCAATTTCATTCAGCCAACCTTGAATGTGGTATGTCCGCGTGTCTTTCAGCCAAACCGCTCCGCAATATGCCTTCAGATGATTTTCCCAAATGTCCCGGTACCCCTTCGCTGTCGAGGGCCTCTTGTGTTTCTCAATCCACGGCAGATAAACCAGCTCCGCGAAATCGTTGATCGTAACGATTCGCTCGGCAGGGGTTGCGCCGCTGTTAACCGTCGCCATGTGTCGCTCGGCTTCGGTCACGATGTCGGCTGGCGGCTTTTTGCCGCGCGTGGTGATTTCGCCAAGCGTATGAGTCACGCGTTTGCGTTCAATGGTCCCGCCGATATTGCGGCGCTCCCAATAGCGCACATACCAGCGCTCCCCGATACGAATGATCTGTCCGTTTTGTTTGCGGCTTCGCATCAGTTCTCCCCCTTTCGTCGCTGCTGTGCTCGTTTGCGTTCGCGGGCTTGGACGGCCAGTTTCGCAATCCGGCTGCGTTCAGCAGGGGATAGGTTCTTCGCCCGTGCCTTCCCGCCCTTACGGGAAATCTTGGCGATTGCCTCTGGAGACAGGTTTTTTGCCCTCGCCTTGCCGCCAAGACTGCCCAGCGCCTGTGCATGTGGGTTCGGTGTTTTCTTCTTCCCCATGCCACCGATTATATTATCTTGCTTAGTGAAAACCAAGATGTTTATTGGCGCTTTTTTTCGAGCCAGTTTTGCAGCCGGGGTGAGCCCCATTCAAAGCGTACGTAGCGCCCCAGCCGTACGCAGGGGATGCGCTCTTCCTTCGGGGTGCGGGCACGGGTGCGGTTGCGAATCCAGGATTCCGGCACGCGCCAACGTTCCGCCAGCTCCGCCGAATCAACCAGCACAGGAGCGCCATTTCCGCCCGTTCGGGACACCGTTGGGACATCAATGGTTTTAGCGCTCATGTTTTCAATCATTTACGGCTGTATAGCGGTTATAGAAACCGCTATTCAGGCGCGTCTTTTCGTTCCCGGAAGAAGGCGGGGTTTGGGCTGCTTTCGACGGATATTCAATCCGACGAGATTTTCCCTTAAACGGGTCCACGAATCGGACGGAGTTGCCAAGCTCAGGATTGTTCTTCAATACGATAACCGGCTTCGGCAAGAACCCCGGACGTTTGGAAGTAGTTTCCAATGGCTTTAGGTTTCGTTCTCGCCGACCAGGCGCGTATTTGAGAAAGTCATGGTTGATGGCCTTTCTCGCATATTTGTAAGTAACGTGTATATTCCGCCCGAGATGCCGCGCAACATCCTTAACCGTCACGTCTCGATTTGTTCGGCTAAGTGCTCTTACCGCCTTCACAATTTCAAGTTCTTGCCCCGGCACTCCCTGCATCGTGGCTGCCAGAGCGGGTTCCAAAATTCGGTAGGCCACACAATAGTCTTGAAATTCGACGTTGACCTTGGTCCGAGTGCCAGGACACCGACGGGTTAGGGCTATCGCCTTCAGCAGGATTAGAAATCTGTCCCAATCGCGGCGAACCCTAACAAGCTGACGCGGTACGCGCTTAGCGACAAAGGTTAACCATTTAGGCGACAGGGGAAGATCTCCCTTCGAGGGCACCAATGCGTTGAAGACTGCACGCCACCTCGAAAGATTCGGCACACGAACACGCTTGGGAGTTTCAAGTTGTGCCTTTAACACCGCAAGATTTTGAGCATCACTCTCGTCCGCCCAGATGGATAAGAACCGCGTTTCGTCGTCCTCGAAGACCTTGAGTTCCGTCGTCGAGCTGACAATGACGGGAGACCCGGAACGTGCGGCAACGACGGTCGCGCGCTGAGAACCTCGGATTGTGGTGAACTCGTGAGCTATTGCACCCTCTGACTGGAGGAGCCGCATCAAAAGGCGGGCGTCCTTCCCTCCGCGATACTCTTGCAAATAGAAAATCTTGTGCGCCAGTGATTCCTTTTTGTTCACAAGCGCCTTCGCACTTAAACTAGAGCGCTCAATCTGCAGCTCGGGCGGATGCAGCTCCAAGCTGCGCTTTATCAGGGTCGACTTTCCAGTTGATGGCGAACCTCTCACCAACACTGACACAGGCGACTCGAACACCCGAGTCATAGCGGCAAGGGTCAGAATCAAACAATTCCGCCGCTCGCCAATAACGCCGAGGTCTCGGATCGCACGACCAGCGTGAAAGAGGAATCGGCCACCATCAAATAATTCGCGTGCCTCCCGATCTATTCTTCGCCTTTTTGTTCTTCCCACGCTTCCCTCCAAAACCGTCAAAACTGTCAAAACTGCCTGCGGGTTACCAGATCAGTCGGCCAAGCATGTGCCGGAGCCCGCATTCCTCCGGACATCTTTTCGTCCACCAGAAGAACGGCAGTCCTTTCCGAGCGCAGAATTTGTAGAGATACCGGATCGAACGCCGAGCCAAAAAGTCGCGAGGCGCCGGGAATTCAGGTCTATCGCGCAACTCGCGGAGGGCGAAATTAGTGAATACGTCAATCTTTGCCAGCTTGCCTATTGACTCAAGCGACTCGATCCCCAAGGCTCGAAGCAGAGTGCGGCGCAATATGAACTCGATGCGTGTGACGCCAGGCGCTTTTTGGTAGACGCGGACTTGCGATTCCGACCGAGGAGACCCGAAGTAAATCGTCTTCTCCCACTTCCACCGGCGACGTCGTAACGAGAGTGCGTGTTGCTCCACAAATTTCACGGGTGTTTGTGTATCAAAAGTCAGTTCCAGTTGGGATATTCTGACGTTGTAGCCTCGGCAAAACAGCGCTTCAAGAACTGCCGAAGCCGACCACCTCGTAAGTGGCGTGGTCTCGGAACGCAGAATCAGGCGGTTTTTTGGAACAGCTCGTCTTTGGGGTTGGAAGCGCCCATACCTAAGCTCAAACGGGTTTCCGGTCCTGCAACACATGCCGGACTGCGACCTGGCGTAATTCGACTTGCCGCTTCCAATGGCAACGTTCCGTCCCATTCTCAGGGTGTGGGGCACTCGTTTACGGTGAACCCCCTGTACTGAAAGGGCTAAGGTGTCCACAAATGCTGCGTACCCGAGCAAAAGGGGGAAAAAGTTCGTTTTCACATTCACTCCATACGTGTAAACCTGTCCTGCTGTGGCAACGGTAACCCGCGATGGTTATGGTTAATACTGCCATCAGCCCCGAGACGACTTTTGTGAGAAACTGCTTAAAACACTTAAATGAGGTGTACGTATGAAGGTGGAATTCGAGTCCTTGGTCCCCGATCTCACTGGTCTGGCGGAGCCGCCATCCTTTAGCAATGACCAGTTCAGAAGGAAACTGATCAACTACTTGCAGTCACAAAATGGACCTTCGTTGCAGGATGAAGAAGTTGTAGCGGAACTCTTCCGAATCACCTCTGAATACATGGTCAAAGATGCCATCGCGACCAAAATGCGCACGCCGGACGCCGCGAGAGATTGGAAGGCACGTGGGCGCCTGATCAAATCGCTTAAGCGACAGGTCAAGGAATCGATTGCCGTCCTAGATCATTACCTTAAGCGCGACATGAAGCTTACAACAGCTTTTGCAAATCCGGTCCGTGCGCGCTACGAGGAGTTGAGGTCAATCGTCTCCAAAGCTGATTTGAGGCACCGGACGCACAGTAGCATGGTAAGTGCGCTTCGGAAAATGCGGCATCCCGGTGAACTCAGCCGGGATATTGAGGTCTATCTGAGGCGGCGATTTCCGACAAAAGAGTGGAAGAAAAGTCTACCGGTAGAGCAAATTAACCTTATCATCGCAGGTTGCCTTTATGCTGGGGGAATTTATTCGGAGAAGGAGGTCTCAGAGGATATTGTTAGCCGAATCCCCGAGCAGCGGAGCAGCGCCGGAAACGACTATGCGAACCTAGAGCGGGATACTGAGTCCTTTATCGCGGATCAATCCAAAAGTACCAAAAGTAACCAGGTTAAAGATTAGAGCGGAGTGCTTGCTCACACCATAAGTTTACATCAAAGTAGCTTGGAAATGCCGTCTTTGGCCGTTTTTAGGCAGTTAAGGCCATGCGTAGAATGCCTTTTCTTCGCATTTCCGTGGCTTCAGGCACGTTCCTGAGCCTCGGATGGCCTTATCCACGAGACTCCCTCTATAATTGCGTTTTCCCTTATAGCGGCTATTTTCTGATTTGACGAAATACCCTTTCTTCGCACGTAAAGGCACTTTCCAGGCATTTTAGTTATTTATTCTATACCACCTATGTTATCTATAAGTGACCACCTGACTAACTGGACATGTCTAGTTTGGCATAATCACCCGTTTATCGGACACGCTTATTGTTGCTTCTATTCGCCGCTTGCATTCCTGATTAAGGACGCCCGCTGATAAGAGCTAGTTGCGCCGGTATAAACCAATCGAGTCTCACGGCGG
>Ga0181539_1002208_pt1 | contig 19852 bp, 11 predicted proteins | sample PEATcosm2014_Bin_46_FD_119767 | JGI IMG/M metagenome (GOLD analysis project Ga0181539, IMG submission 119767) | Peatland microbial communities from MTU Mesocosm Facility, Houghton, MI, USA - PEATcosm2014_Bin23_60_metaG | ecosystem: Environmental > Terrestrial > Soil > Wetlands > Peat | place... | reverse complement strand
GGGCAAAATCTTGCGCTCCAGGAAAAGCCCCGCGATGGTCACATGCAAAAGCACCAGTTGGTTGAGGACGGACGCCACTGCAGCCGCGTGCGCGCCCTTCTTCCCGATGAACGGCTTGACCAGCTCCCAAACGTGGAGCAGCGCCAGTTCGCTCGCCCGGTAAGGCGCATCGAGATTGTCGATTTCGCGGGCCCAGATGAACAGTACCCACAGACAGATGTAGATTTGACGGGCAACACGCACGTGATCCCTGTCCTTGGACACCTGTGCGCGCAGCGCAAACAGCAGCCTACCAAAATGCTCGTAGCTGACATCGGGCTGATCGACCATGGCGACCGCCTTCTGAAAACTCGATTGCAATGGCTTGGGCAGCAGCTTTTCGCGCAGCGGGCCCGCCAATAGCAGCTCCGCGATGCGGTCCCCATTCCATTCTTGGAAGGAAACATTCCTGCGGCGCCTCTTGGTGAAAGAGGTCACTAACGGTCGCACTGCCTGCTGAACAATTCCGCCCACGACCAAGCAAATGACGACCTTCAATTTCTTGTATTGAGGCGGGACGCGGTTCGGTATGTAGTCATCCAGAATCTCGTTCAAGGAAGGTCGCAGCGCCTGAACACCGGTATCCCATTCCGCCCGCGTCAGGTCGCCGGCCTTCACCGAAAAGAGAAACAGCTTGCGGTCGCCATCCTCATCCTTACCGACAGCAGCGATGTCAACGCCGCGTTGAGTCACGCCGATGCCGGGGCGGGAGATGACGTGAAAGCCGAGTTCGCTCAGGAGATCGGGCAAAATCGCATCGAGCTCGCCACGCTCCTTGAGTGATCCGACATAATCGGCGAGCAAGAGTTTCATTTCGCCTTGCTCACCCGGAAAACACGGATCAACCAATCAAGGCCAACCGGATCGATGATTTGAAGCCTTGGCATGCTAACGCTGGCGCTTATGGTCTTCAGTTCCATTGACATCGGAGTCTCGTCAGGTCCGCCCACATACGTGATTGCCTTACGGCCATAAAGAAGTGTGGAACGATGCGCCAATCCGAAAAAGACAGACTGGCGCTCCGCCTGCTTGCGGAATTCGCGGCCCGCGATGTAGTGATTTTGCCGTACCACCCCGCGCTGGTAGGATGACGGCCACAGCTCCTTGATGGGCGTCTTGATATCCAAACCCTTCTCATAGCTCCCGTACAGCTTTAGCGCCTTTCGCACCGGCTGATAGCCGATATCTGCCTTGCCGATTCCTCTCAGGTAAGTCACTCCGATGTCGCCGTAGTTGATGAGAACCAGTTGCACCAGGAGCTGGATCAGTTCTGGCTCGGCTGCCTTGTCGCCCGCCCTAAGCGCCGCAACAACAAAGGAGGCAGCCACAATCGGCGCCATAAGCATATACCCGACCGCCTTATGGCAGAGCACAATCATCTGACTGCCGGTTAATCCAAAGCCCGCTAGGGAGGCGTCAAATGGCTGCGCCTGTTGTACGCCCCCGATGAGCTTGGACATTACTTCGCACAGCATTTGGTCGTCTGTTGCAAACCAGCGAACCGCTAGTGCAAAGAGCTTCGTCCGGTCTAGCGCCGGAAGGCGGTGTTGAAGGACTTGAAAGTTATCCAGCGGTATCGCCTTGCCGGCGTGGGCAAGCAACGCCGTCAGGCAGTCGATTGCTAGATCGTGATAGACGCCGCCGATGAGACGCGAAAGTGTTGCGTCTAACGTGCCAAACAGATGACCCGCGGTGAGATCGCCGTCGGATGCCACTGCGAGTGTGGCCTTTGCGTCGGCGGTCTGAAACAGCTCGGTTTGCCGCCAGAGACCCTGCAGAAGGGCGGTCCGGGTCGAGTTGCTCGGTGCAGCCGTCACCGCAGCCACGAGGGTCGGCACCCACTGCGGCGCTTCGCCTTACAATTTTCCAACAGACCGAAGGCCGCAAATAACGCCGTGAAGCGCATGTCTTCGTCCGGATCCGCGGCAGCGATCGAAACCAACGCGGCAAACGCCGCGTCGCCGGCCTGCTGACTCTGCGGCTTGAGCGCGCCAAGGGCCGCGATGGCGGCCTGTCGACGCGGATCGGCGACCACGAAGAACGACATTATTGAGCTTAGATCTCCCAGTGTAACCAAGGCATCGCGCAAGACCTCGCGGTCCATGCCTGGGTCCAACTGCCCTGCCGCAACAATTTCTTTCGCTCGCCCAGGGGCCTGCCCGATCCAGCGGCGCAATGCATCGCGCGGCATCGTCGCGACGCCGTCATTGCCTGCTTGCGTTACAACACGCTGAACCATCTTGAGCATAGCGAGCGGATGCGCGTCCAACAGGGGTATGGTGTCGCAATAGACCTGTTGGATGGCGAAGAAATGCCGTCTGTCGAGGTTTTGGAATTCTGGCGTTGCGGTCAATGCAAGCAAATCGATGCTGCCAGCATTGTGCAGCGTCGCCAGCTTTCGGTGCAGCGCCTCCTGGTGGCTCGTGTCTGCGGGGCGTCGCAGTTCGGACAACAGTGTCCCGGCCTGATAATGCGTGATGATCTCTGCGTCTGTCAGCGGCGCAGCTTCAGGGGTGCTTGAGGTCATGTCACACCTTACCACAGATTTGTTCTCATGTGCGCCGACCCATCCACAACGCATTGTAATTGTTGAGTAAGAATTGTTAGGAGACCAGCATCCCATTCCGGTCATTCAAGCTGAGCCACCACTTGATTTTTGTCCGAGAGTTTCAACGGCGGGCGCGCAGGTTTTTCCCTGATGGCGACTTGATGCGCTCGTGTAGGCGCGTGCAGCTGATGCGGCGCGCGGAGAGTTAGGGGAAGGCCGGGAAGGATTGATCCGGCGGGAATTGAGAGAGAGCGCCCGCGGGTTCGGTCCCCTCCGCTCTCTTCAAGGATTCCCCCCATGAACTTCGTCGCCCGTCCCCCGGCCGCCATCGCGGCCGAACCCTTTCGCGCGCCCAATTGCGCAAGCTCCGACACTGCATCGCGCATTCTGCGCGCGGCGGAATTCTTGGCCGCGGATATCGCTGGCGGAAAGGAGATTCGCTCGGCGCGGGTGAGCGCGGCAATGACCGCAGCGTTTGGCGGAACGGATGCCGAAGGGCGCTGGCTGTGGAAGGACGCCTATGAGGCGTGCGAGGCCGCGACGGTTCTGACTTTGCGAAAATTCGGGCCGGCGATGCGGGCCCGCGCGCAAACGCCCGCCGCGTTTCTGGCGATGCTCGGTAAGATCGCCAGGCTTCTGCCGACCCACACGCGCCGGTCGGAGGAGAGTCAGGCGCTGCAACAATTCTCGACGCCGATCGAGCTGGCGTATGTCGCAAGCCTCGCCGCCCATCTCGCGCCGGCCGATCTCGTGCTCGAACCCTCGGCCGGGACGGGTCTGATCGCTTGTCTTGCCGAGCTCGCGGGCGCCTCGCTCGCGCTCAACGAGTTGAGCGAGGCCCGCGCCGCACTGCTCGCTGCGCTGTTCCCCGCCATTGGCGTCACCCGCTTTGACGCCGCGCATATCGACGATCATCTCGATGCAGCGGTTGCGCCGACGGTGGTGTTGATGAACCCGCCCTTCAAGGTTGCCGTGAAGGTCGAGGGACGTGTGCGCGACGCAGCGTTTCGCCACCTGTCGTCGGCGCTGGCGCGTCTTGGCGAAGGCGGCCGCCTGGTCGCGATTACGGGCGCGGCTCTATCGCCCGACAATCCGTCATGGCGCGACGGCTTCATCAAGCTGCAGGAGCGTGGCCGCGTCGTCTTCTCCGCCGCCATCGACGGCCGCGTTTATGCGCGCCAGGGAACGACGACCGACACGCGTCTTACGGTCATCGATCGCATTCCGTCAGACGATCCGACGGCGTTTCCGGCCTCGCCGGGCATAGCGAGCGATTGCGCGACGCTCCTCGACTGGGTCCTGAACTCTGTTCCCGCACGCAGTCCCGTCGCTTTGAGGCCGACGATAGATTGCCCGAGCGCCGGGATAGCGCCGCGTCCGATCGTCGTTGCGCCCGCGCTCGGGCGAACACGCGCCGTCGTCGCCCGCCCCCTGCCCTCCCCGTCCATTGAGCCGGGCGGCGTGGAACTCGCCTACGAGCCCAAGGACTGGAGCCCTGAAGCATCGGTCGGTCTGACCGAGGCGATCTATGAAGGCTATTGCCTCCAGTCGCTGGAAATTCCCGGCGCCAGATCGCATCCGACCAAGCTCGTGCAATCGGCGGCCATGGCTTCGGTCGCGCCGCCCAAGCCAAGCTACCGCCCTCGCCTGCCCGAAAGAATCGTCGCCGACGGTCTGCTGTCGGACGCGCAGTTGGAGAGCGTGATTTACGCCGGCGAGGCGCATGGCGGCCATCTCGCGGGATCCTGGGTCGTCGATGCGACCTACGACGTCGTTTCGGCCGCCCCTGATGACGGCGTCAAAGCCGTCCGCTTCCGCCGCGGCTGGTTTTTGGGCGACGGCACCGGCTGCGGCAAGGGACGTCAGGTTGCCGGCATTCTCCTCGACAATTGGCTCAAAGGACGTCGGCGCGCGATCTGGGTGTCGAAGTCGGATAAATTGCTGGAGGACGCACAGCGCGATTGGTCGGCGCTGGGCCAGGAACGATTGCTCGTCACGCCACTGTCGCGCTTTGCCCAGGGAACGCCCATCCGGTTGGACGAGGGCATCCTCTTCACGACCTACGCGACGATCCGCTCAATGGAGCGCGAGGGGTCACAAGGGCGCGGTGTTAAGGCCTCGCGCGTCCAACAGATCGTCGACTGGCTGGGCAAGGAATTCGACGGCGTCGTCGTCTTCGACGAGAGCCACGCCATGGCCAACGCCGCCGGGGCGCAAAGTGAGCGCGGCGGCCAGGCGGCCTCGCAGCAGGGTCGCGCCGGGCTGCGGCTGCAGCACGCCCTGCCCGACGCGCGCATCGTCTATGTCTCCGCCACCGGCGCGACGTCGGTGCACAATCTCGCCTACGCTCAGCGGCTCGGCCTGTGGGGCGGCGAGGATTTCCCGTTCGCGACACGGGCGGAGTTCGTCGAGGCGATCGAATCGGGCGGCGTCGCCGCCATGGAAGTGCTGGCGCGCGATCTCAAGGCGCTCGGTCTCTATGCCGCGCGCTCGCTGTCCTATGAGGGCGTCGCATATGAAATGCTGGAGCACCGCCTCAGCGAAGAGCAAATCCGCATCTACGACGCCTATGCCGGCGCCTTCACAATCATTCACAACAATCTCAATGCGGCGCTGGAAGCGGCAAACATTACGGCGCCCAAGGGTACGCTCAATCGACAGGCCAAGTCCGCCGCGCGCTCCGCGTTCGAAAGCGCGAAGCAACGCTTCTTCGGCCATTTGATCACGGCGATGAAGACGCCGGCGCTGATCGTGGCGATCGAACGCGATCTCGCCGCCGGCCACGCGGCGATCGTGCAGATCGTCTCGACCGGCGAGGCGCTGACGGAAAGACGCCTCTCGGAAATTCCCACGGAGGAATGGAACGACGTGCAGGTGGACATCACCCCGCGCGAGAGCGTCCTCGACTATCTCCAGCACTCCTTTCCCACGCAGTTGTTCGAGCCCTTCACCGACGATGCCGGCAATTTGTCGTCGCGTCCGGTCTTCCGCGATGGCCAGCCCGTGCAATGCCGCGACGCCGTTCGTCGAAGGGATAGTTTGATCGAGCATCTCGCCGCGCTCTCGCCGGTCCAGGGAGCGCTCGATCAGATCGTCCAGCGCTTTGGAACCGACGTCGTGGCGGAAGTCACGGGCCGCTCGCGCCGCATCGTCCGCAGGTCGGGCGCCGGCGGCTTCGATCGCCTCGCCGTGGAAAACCGCGCCGGTTCCGCCAATCTCGCCGAGGCGCAGGCGTTCATGGACGACGACAAGCGCATTCTCGTCTTTTCCGACGCCGGCGGGACCGGCCGCTCCTATCACGCCGATCTCGGCGCGAAGAACCGCCGTCTGCGCGTTCACTATCTCCTGGAAGCGGGTTGGCGCGCCGACGCCGCAATCCAGGGCCTCGGCCGCTCGAACCGCACCAATCAGGCGCAGCCGCCCTTGTTCCGCCCGGTCACGTCGGACGTCAGAGCGGAGAAGCGCTTCCTCAGCACCATCGCGCGCCGCCTCGACACTCTTGGCGCGATCACCAAAGGCCAGCGTCAGACCGGCGGCCAGGGGCTGTTTCGCGCCGACGACAATCTCGAAAGCGTCTACGCCCGCGCCGCGCTACGCCAGTTCTATGGGCTTCTCTTTGGCGGGAAAGTCGAGGGGTGCTCGCTCGCCGCGTTTGAGGATACGACGGGTTTGAAGCTGCGGGACGCCGACGGCTCGCTGCTCGAAGAACTGCCTGCCATCACGACCTTCCTCAATCGCCTGCTCGCGCTGACGATCGGAATGCAGAACACGCTGTTCGCGGCGTTCGAGGATTTGCTGAACGGCAGGATCGAAGGCGCGATCGCCTCGGGCGCCTATGACGCCGGCGTCGAGACCATCGCCGCCGACAGCTTGACCGTCAGGGAACGCCGGACCGTCTATGTCCACGGTCCCAGCGGAGCCGAAACCCGGGTCTTTTCGATCGCCAAGCGCGAGCGCAATCGTCCCCTCCTGATCGACGAGGCGTTCGAGCGTGCGCAGGACCCGCGGGCAAAGCTTCTCGTCAATGCGCAGTCCGGCCGCGCCGCTGTGCAAATCCCGGCGCCGCATATCACGCTCGACGACGGCGCGGTCGAACGCCGCGTGCGCCTCATCCGCCCGATGGAGCGGACGGCGATCAGCTGCGATGCGCTTGGCCAGACGCAATGGCTCGAGGCCGATCGCGCTTCATTCGGAGCGGCCTGGCTGGCGGAAGTCGCCGACGTTCCGGAATTCGCGACGACCACATTCCACGTCGTCACCGGCCTGCTGCTGCCGATCTGGAAGCGCATCCCCGAGGAGTCGATGCGGGTCTATCGACTCCAGACCGACGAGGGTGAGCGCGTCATCGGGCGATTGCTGTCGCCGGCGGCGCTCAGCGCGCTCTGCCGCAATCTGGGCCAAGAGGACGCGCCCGCGCTTTCCCCAGGCGACGCCTGGAGCGCCCTCCTCGACGGCAAGACTCTGCTCCAACTGACCGACGGGCTGCGGCTTCGCCGCGTTCGCGTCATGAACGACACCCGCATTGAACTCATCGGTTTCACCGAGGGCATGGTCGCCAGGCTGAAGGCCACGGGCCTGATGGCGGAGATCATTTCGTGGAAGCTGCGAATGTTCGTGCCGACGAGCGCCGATGGTCCAGCGGTTCTCGACGCGCTCATGCGGCGTCATCCGCTGACCGGCCTCGCCAGCCGCGCCGCCTGACGGGCATCCCGGCCATGTCGTCGAGCCGCTCGGCCTCCGAGCTGGCGCGTCGTCTCGCGCGCAATGCCGAGGCGGTGTGCCGTCGTTATCTCCCCAAGGGCCGCCGCGAAGGCGCCTACTGGCTCGTCGGCGACGCCAGCGGCGCGCCTGGGCGCAGCCTCTACGTCCGTCTGAAAGGTCCCGAGAGCGGCAAGGGCGCGGCTGGGAAGTGGACTGACGCCGCTTTAGCCCAGCATGGCGACCTTCTCGATCTCATCGCGCTCAACCAGGGCCTCCCTGCCCTGCGCGATACGCTTGACGAGGCTCGGCGCTTTCTCGGCGAGCCGAGGCCGCAGATTGCCGCATCTCGATCGTTGGCGCCAGCCAAAGCGCGCGCGTCGTCGGGCTCTGTCGAAGCCGCGCGGCGTCTGTTCGGTCTCTCGCATCCGATCGCCGGCACGATTGCTCAAGGCTATCTCGCCAAGCGCGGCATTACGGCGCCTCAGGACGGCGCGGCGCTGCGGTTTCATCCCCGCTGCTTCTATCGTGACTTCGATGAGGGCCTTAAGCTCGAACTCCCTGCGATGATCGCCGCCGTCACCGACAACGCAGGCGGCCTTACCGGCGTCCATCGCACATGGCTCGCCTCAGACGGCGCCGGCAAAGCGTCGGTGGCTTCACCGCGTCGGGCGATGGGCCATCTCCTGGGCGGCGGCGTCCGCTTCGGCGCCGTTACAGGGATCTCGCCAATTCTGTTCGTCGGCGAAGGAATCGAAACCATGCTGTCGCTGCGCATGGCCATGCCGGACGCCCCGGCGATTGCGGCGTTGTCCGCCAATCATCTCGCAGCCGTCCTGTTCCCTGCCCCGCTCCGCCGTCTTTACGTCGCGGTCGACGCCGACGCGGCCGGACGGCTCGGCTTTACGAGGTTGTCCGCACGCGGCCGTGAAGCCGGGATCGAGATTCTCGCGCTTCACCCCTCGCTCGGCGACTTCAACGACGATTTGCGTCGTCTCGGACTCGGGCCTCTTAGAGAGCGACTTCGGGCCCAGCTCCTCCCTGCGGACGCGGAGCGATTCCTATCGTCGATGCGATGGCCGGAATGAGGGGATGCCGCCTTGCCTGCCAAGCCTCGGCTTGCCCTTCCGAACAGGGTTGAGGCTCCGCTCGCCCCGAAGTCGCACCGCTGGCCTTTTGAGAGGGCGATCAAGAGGCGGCAGGCCGCCCGGGCCCGCAACGGCTTCAGGCCATTGTTTTCCGCCGCCGGCCGCGCCACGCCTGAGAGTGCGTGGCGCTGGGAATAGGGCCGGCTTTGCATCGCGAGCCAAAACAATGGCCTTCCGCCGTCCTCCGCTATGCTCCGGCCGCTCCGCTGCGCTTCTCGGTGCAGGTCCAGCCGGCCCGCCGCAAAGGGATCGCCGCAAAGGCCGCGATTGGCGCGGCCGCCACAAGCGGAGACACCCCCATGACGTTCACGGACCAAGCCGACTTCGAGCCCCGTCACGCCGCATCCCCAACCAGCCATCTCCTCGACGAATTGCAACTCTACGGCTGTCGCCCGCATCAGGAAGATCCCGACCCGCGTCCCCTGCCCGAGGAGGCCGCCGTGCGAGGCGCGCTCGCCGACATCTTCGACGCCCTCGTCGCGACCCTGAGCGAAACCCGTCTCGAACCCGACCTCGACGACCTCCTCTGGTCGACCGTGAACCTCTTCCACCGCGCGGGGGATCGCGTAACGCGCGAACTCGACGCGAACGAGGACGCGCAGAAGCGGGCGCAAAAGGAACAGGACGGCTCCGAAATCCGCTCCGTCGAACTCGAACGCCTGACCGCCGAGGGGCTCACCGTCCTCGAGCGCCGCAACAGCATGGAATTCTTCCGCGACCACGCCGCCGATCTCTTCGAGGCGCATACCGGCTCATCCTGGCGCCCGCGCTCGGGCTCGAAGGTCAACCATCGCGCCCTCACCTCGGCGATGATCGACAGCCGCGACTTCCTCGCCGCCCGCCGCCGCGCCGAGAACGAGGTGTTGATGCCCGTCGGCGCCAGGATCGCCTTCGCCGGCGGCGCCGACTGCAACGACCACGCCCGCATCTGGGACGTTCTCGACAAGGCCCTGACGAAACATCCCGACATGGTGCTGTTGCACGGCGGGTCCTCGAAGGGCGCCGAGCGCATCGCCGCTTGCTGGGCCGAGACGCGCAAGATCGCGCAAGTCGTCTTCAAGCCGGACTGGACCAAGCACGCCAAAGCCGCCCCCTTCAAGCGCAACGACGTGCTTCTGCAGACGCTGCCGATCGGCGTCATCGTCTTTCCCGGTTCCGGCATCACCGGGAATCTCGCCGACAAGGCGCGCATTCTCGGAATCCCCGTCTGGCGCTTCGATGGAGGCGGCGGGTGAGCGCGCCCTCGGCGCATCCGTGTCGTCGGCCGAGGACTCAACGCGGCGATCGCAGAATACGTGCGCCGCGGCGCGGCTGAATTCGCATTATTCCCACGAGATTGTTGCCGACTTCATCCGCCGGGCAATCGCCGACCTTTGGCTTCATAAATCGACACGCGAGAGGATCGGGAATTCCGGTTCACGGTCGTTGTGGCGCCGGCGAAGGGCTTTCATCAGTAGCCCCTGTTCCGGCGATCGCCACCCCGCTCTCATTGGCGCAACTTTGGTCCAACGATGGCCTGACGCCATCAACCCGTGAAGGGTCCGCTACGCCGTGCGTGCGGCCTCTCCGGCTTCGCCCTTCGAGGTGATCGCGGCCTTTCATCGGACGCTTCAGGCGCCTGTCGAGCGGGGATGGCCCTCGCCCAAGCACAGGAGCCGCAAATGTCTCAAGCCCTTGACACCGCACAAATCCGAGCCTGGAACCTCGCCACGACCCTCATGGTCTGCGTAGTCGTCTTCGAAGCTGACGGTAGCTTCGGCTTGATGCCGACGAGCGAATACGACGGCGATCCGGAAATCATCGTTTGCGAATTTAATCCGTTCACGGCGTAACCCGGATCGAAGCAGATAGAGCCGCTCGGACAGCGTGACGACGCGATCCGGGCGGACGCGAATTTTGCCTGATGGCAATACCGTGGACCTGCCCTCAGAGCTAATGTGGCGCATTGCCGGACGGACATCGTCGGCGCGCATTGGGCATTATCGACGATCCCGACGTGTGTTCGGCGTAATTAAACCGCCCGCCAGTGATCAGGCCTTTTCTTGTCGTTCAAATGGCGGACGCGGGCCACATGCGGGTTATGGCCGTTGCGTTTTGCCCAATCGATCGCCTCTTTTTGCGTCGTGAAAGTGCCAAGAACATGCTCCGCGTGGTCTTCAACCACGTAATCAGCGATTGCGGTTCCTTCTGGCTTACCCTTAGGGCGAGCCTCCACATAAACGATCGACATCGCCGGTCCTTTCGATAGAAGCCCAAGCTGTAGAGACATGAGGCCTCTCGACCGACAATGGACCAGCGCCTGGAATTTTCAAGCGCGCCGCGGCGGTCTTCGTTTAGTTTTGCCCTTTATTTGGCCGCAGGCCGACCGCTGCGCGCTGCGGTCCGTCTCAGTCTCGCTCTTGCCGCCTCTGTCGCCCATGCCGATCGCCGCGCGACGGCCGCCGGGGGGTGTCCGGCCTTCATCTCCTGCCCTTTCGAGACGCCAGGCCGACAACCTCTCAGCTTGCCCGGTTCTACCGACGCTGCGGCGCGACAATCAAGGTGACAATCGAAAATCAGATTGACGGGGCGGTTGCCGCAGCGCGGGCACATCATCCGCTCATGGAGCCCCACCAGCGACATGTTGCGCCCGTGCGTCCAGACAAGCGTCTCCAGGCTCAGCTCGGCCTGATACCGGCATCTGGCGGCCGAGCGCGTGTATTCCAGCTGGCCATTCATGCAGCGCACGTGCACGCGCCAGCCGGCCGACAGGGCGTCTTTCAGGGTCTCGATCGGCATGTGAACATAAACAGAACGACCGCCGGCTCTGTCAAGCCCAGGAAAAGCCATCGACGATCCTCGAGGACCTTTTTGCCCCCTCCCACAGGGTGCCGGCCTAAGGCGTCGCCTGCGGCGACAACATTGCTTTGCGCGCCCCTCGCTCTGCCGCGCGACCCGCGCCCTCCACCCGCGATGCGGGTGGCGCCGACGCGGCGCCCGGATGCGCGAGACGGCGTGTCCGCCGGCCGCTACAATGCAAGCGCCAGAACGGTTTGGAGGCTTGCCAATGGCTGCAAAAAGTCACCTGCCTAAGCGCGTCGTTCGATTCTACGGCACTGTTGATTTCGCGCTGGACGCGATCGCGCATCGGCAAGTGACGTTTGTGCATGCGTCGAAATTGAACGACCCCTTCGACCCCTATTTCTTTTTCGAAACGGATTTCGAAGGCAAGTATTCGAACCTTCTAAATTATGTGAGGAAAAAGCATCCGGACGACGAACATTGGTTTGCCGAGCAGGTACCGATCGGCGCCTGGGATCAATCGGTCGCGGATATCATCGCTCATTTCAAGAAGCTGAAAAACGAGACGTATATTCTGTCAACGAGCGCCCCGCAGGATGGCGCGCACCCCAAAGATAATCTCTACATGTGGGGCCATTATGGAAACGGCCACCGCGGCGTGGCGATAGAATTCGATACAGGCGAGATCGCGAAGCCGCTGATCGAGGAACATAAGCGGCAGCGTGGAAATGATTTGTCCGAAAGCGAAGTATGGATCAAAACGCAATACGCGGCGCGACTGGCTCCTCTGACGTGCGCCCATTTTTTTGATTTCTTCAGGAACGAAAAAGACGGCGGTGGCAGAAAGACCAAGCTGGAGGAATATTACGATCAGACGGCGAGAACAAAGTCGTTGGTCTGGAAGAGGGAAAACGAGTGGCGCTTGCTATGGCGCAAAGACGATACGAAGCTGAAAATTCACCGATCGTCGATCAGCGAAAAAGCAATCAGCGCGGTCTATGTCGGCGAGAATGCCTCCAAATCCACGGACGAGGATATTGCCTTCGAGGTGAAGCGGAAATTTCCTGACGCCAAAGTGTTCAAGGCGCAAAAGCAGCTTGGAGCTTTCGCCCTGGATTTTAGGCCGCTCGCTTAGGTTTGTCGCGGGCGTTCCCTCCCCTTCGAGGCGGGCGGGCTGTCGTAAACGGAGCCGCAAACGCGTCTCCGCCCTGCCCGGCTTCCACCCTGGTGCCGTGAGGCCCTGTGGGGACGAAGCCGCAAGGCGCGCTCCGTCTACTCTCTCATTCCGACATGGTTCTTTGTCCATGATTTCCGCGACATTTCGGTCTGAATGAGGTCCCTCGACACGTCGATGCCGGCCCTCTCAGACCAAGGATCACCGTCCCCGTCGGAAGTCGCCCAGAAACTCCGAACCGGGCGCCACGCCGGTCACAAGCAGTTGGTCCCTCGCCCGCGTGCACGCGACGTAGAGCAGGTGCCGCTCGGTGTTGTAGACCTCTTCTAGGTCGGACTCGTCGGACGCGGTTTCGATCCGCTCCTGCAAGGGCAAGACGTCGTCGTCGCAGGCGATGACCGCGACGGCGCGGAATTCCAAGCCTTTGGCCCGATGCATCGTGCTGACGGCGACCTGGCCGTTGACCGTTTCGTTCTTGTCGCTGAGTTCCATGGAGGCGACGCCGGCGGTCGATACGGCGGCTCCCGCTCGCTTGAGCTGCGCCTCCGAGCGCACGAAGACGCCGATCTCCTCAGGCCGGAAGCCCTCTTGCAGGCGCGCTGCGATCCACGTCCCGACAGCCTTCTTTTCAGCCTCCGCGTCGGGATAGGTCTGCACTGATGGCGCGGGGCCGCTGAACACGGAAACCGTGCCCTTGCGGCTCTCGCTGGCGCCGTCGACGTCGACGATCGCGCCAGGCAGCAGTCCGTCCGCATGGGCGCGGATCTGATGCGACGTCCTGTAATTGATGCGCAGCGTGAACGAACGGCCCCTGACGTCGATGCCGAGCGCCTTCCACGAAAACGGTTGCTGAAAGATCCGCTGACCGAGATCGCCTGCGAAGAACAAGGCATTGGGTCGTGTCGCGCCCAGCGCCGCGAAGAAGCGGGCTTCGGCAATGTTGAGATCCTGCGCCTCGTCGATGACAGCGAAGTCGAAGGGCGGCTTGGCGCCCTGCGCCAAGGTGTCCGTGAGGCGGCCGAAGACGCTCGCCCAGGTCACGGCCTTGCGCTCGGCGAGGCCGGCCCGTACGCGTTCGAATATCGCCCAGAGCAACTCGCGCTGTTTGCCGCCCAGCCGGGTCTTGCGGCCGAGGCGGGTGACGTTCGCGTAGGCGTCCCAGGTCGCCAATTGCCAGGCGTCGACGACGTCGCTCCATTCGCTCAAAAGAAACTGCGGCGAGAACTTCGCCCCTTCCACGTCGGCGGCCGCCTGCGAAAGCAGCGTGCGGACGAGCGACGCGGAGGCGATATTGGGCGGGCCGAAGTCGCGGGCATGCAGATCGTAGCCGACGCTGGAAATCGACTTCACGACGATACGCTCGCCAACCTCGGGCTCATGCGCGACGAGATGGGCGAGCTTGCCCTTCAGCGCATTGGCGAGCGCGTTGGAAAATGTCGTGAGAAGCACCGTGGCGCCGGGGTTCGCACGCGCCAGATGCGCCGCGCGATGCAGCGCGACGATGGTCTTGCCCGTGCCGGCGGAGCCGGAGACGCGCGCCGGGCCGCCAAAATCGCGCTCGACCAAGGCCGCTTGCGCGGGATGTAGGAAGACGGCCCATTTCTCCCAGGGAAAATCGAGTGCGCGTTGCAAATCCTCGGCATTGGCGAGAAGGCGGAAGCGGCGCTGCGAATCCGGATGCGCGAACGGGTCGGCTTCGACGGGCGCGGGCGCGGGCTTCGGCGCTTCCGGGTTGTCGCCGACCGCGAGCCTCAGCAGCGCCTCCTGCGCCTCTTGCGGCAGATGGGCGATGACGTCGAGCAGCGTGTCTTCGTCGGCCGCGCGAACGTCGTTGACCCATTCCTCGGGCACGCCGAAGGCCATCAGTTCGAACTTGCGCAGATTGTCGAACAGTTTTGGCTTCGCTGCGGGGACGGGTGCATCGGCGGGCTTGGGCGTGAAGACGGCGATTTCCTCGACGCGCTCGCGCACCTCGACGAGTTGCATGGCGCCGGTTGTCGGATGACGCTCGATCTTGCGTCGCTCCGCCCATATGTAGGCGGAATCATGATGGTCGACATAGGCGAGCAGCAGGCTCGACGCGGTGCGGTGGACGATCAGCCGGACGTCGGCGTTGACGCGCACCGACCAGAAATTCGTGTCCTTCGCGCGGTCGAGCTTATGGAACGAAAGGCCCGGGGCCGAGGGGTCCATTTGCAGATCGAAGGCGGTCGTTTTGGCCGCCTTCTGCTCCTGCGCGGTCAGGCGCGCGAGGCTGTCGGTGAAGGTGTCGGCGATGCGGAAGTCCACCGTGCAACCCCTTGCCTAGGCCCATGTTCCGGAGTGCGGATGCCGCGTGCCCAGCATGTAGAGTCCAGAGTGGACATCGATCAGGCTCCAGCCGGGAAGTTGTTTGCATAGTTCAGCGAACAGAGCATTATTTTCAAAAATCACGCCAGGCTCCCAGTCGCCGTCGTCAAGATCGTTGCCTGCCGGCGGCGTACTTAGAATGCCCGCATTGGACAGCAGTTTGAGACCGTTATGGATCGGCCCACCGGGGGGCAACAATGGGGGCGGCTCCAAGTGAAGTGCCGCGAGTCCCGGCTGGGCGAAAAGCGCTGTCATGAACATCGCCGTCGCATTCCAAGCTCCGATATATGGCGGGCGCTCTTTCGGATTCACGATTGGAGAAAACCATCGATTCTGCGCAGCTGCGAGCTGAACGAGGTTCGACGGCAATGTCTTGGGCAACAGCAACTTGTTGAACAGCATATGCGCGCCGATGAGAGATTGCTCAATCGGTTTTGACCCGCGTTCCATTTGATATGCCTTTGCGTCATCCAGATCGGAGCTATTCCATCTCGTCAGGACGCCGACAACTGCTTTGGTAAACCCCAAATCCAACTGGGCGAGGTGTCCCCAGGATAGCCCCACCGCGAAGCAAACGTACCAGGGGTTGGCGTCTGGAAACGCGGCCAAGTGATCTTTCATTTCTCGTGTTGCGAGTTCGTTCAACCTCAGCCCGCTTTCGCGAATCAATTCCAGCGTCTTTCCGCGCGCAGGGCCTCCATGCACCCCGCCACCAGCCTCACAAAGTTGATTAAAACGCATCTGAGTTTCGTTCAAAGCTTTCGCAATTGGCGCTTTCATCACTCCACCCCAAACACCTTCATCACCTCGTCCCCGAGATGATTGATCACCTTCACCGCGATGCGGCCTGATTTCGGCTTGGCGAACGGCCGTGAGACATCGCTATACAAGCTCTCCCAGGCTTCCTGGTCGATCTCCGCCTTCAGCGTCGTCTTCAGCGCCTTGTAGGGATCGTTCGCGCCGAGGAAATAGGCGTGGCGGACGAAGAAGCTTTCTTCGTTGTAATCGGTGTCGAGCATCCATAGCGCGATGCCGTCGGTGCCTTCGGCGACCACTTCGCCGGTCTGCGGCTTGAATACGTCGACGCCGAAGACCTTCACACGGATCATGTTGTCGCCAGCGTCCTCGATCTTCACGTCCGGCTCGCCGAAGATGACGAAGAGGTTGCCGGCGCCGGTGGGCTTGAGGTCGCCGCCCATGTGCAAGTCGGGGTTCATACGCGCTTTGAGCACGGGCACGCGGCCCAGCTTGTCGAATTCGGCGGAATGGGCGTCGTAGTTGAAGGCGCAGGCGACCAGAACGTCGAAGCCGGCGTCGCCCGCCTCGCGCGCGGCGGCGACAAGATCGGGGCGCGAGACGGTCCCGAATTCGGGGCCGATGAAAACGCCCGCGCGTTTCGGCTTGTCGCCTTCCTGAAAGACGCCCTCGGCGCAGATATAGTCGCCCGGCCAGCCGGTGAGACTGCCGAACGTGATCTTGCCGTCCTTGTGCGCCTGCTGCACGCCCGCGGTCTTCAGGTTTTCGAGGATCATCTGCGCGAAGTCGGCGCCAACGGCGTCGCGCGCGTCGCTCTGGGCGCGCGCCGCGCGCTTGCCCTCGGCGGCCTCCAACACGTCGATGAGTTCGTCGTTCCAATCGACGGCGAGCGTGCGATGCGGCGACAGGCTCTCGACGGTGAACGGGCCGGCGACGCGGATGCGGTCCTTGTCGACATAGGGCTTATCGTAAAGAAATTCGAACTCGGTCTTGGCCGCGATCGAGGCGTCGATCTCCTTCTGCCGCGCGATGCGCGCCTGCCACCATGTGGCGTGCTCTTCCTTCGCGGCATCTGACCACTTGGCCTCTGCCTCACGCGGAATTTCCCATTCCTCCCAAGCCTTGCCAATCGAGGCGTTTAGCGCGGTGCGTAGCGCCTCCAGCGTTCCCTGCCATTTCTCCCAGATCACGTCGATCTCGGAGTTGTTCGCGATGTTTTTAAGCATGATATGCGGCACGCGCTCGTAGACGAAGCCCTGGCGGATGTCGCCACGCGTCGGCATCGTTTTGGGCGGCGAGCGCGTTATCTCACCCTCCTTACGCTGGCCCTCGGGGCTATCAGCGAGGAGGAAATATGGATAGCGCGCGCCCATCAGCCGCGAGCGCGCGAGTGCGATGGCGACGCGCGACGTGTCGATGGTGATCCAACGCCGCCCCCATTGCTCGGCGACATAGGCTGTCGTGCCGGAGCCGCAAGTCGGGTCGAGCACGAGGTCGCCAGGGTCTGTCGTCATCAAGAGGCAGCGTTCGATGACCCTCGCATTGGTCTGCACGACATAAATTCTGCTCTCGACCCCAAGGCCTCCGGATTGGGTATCCCTCCAAACGTTGGTCATCGGGATAAATGGGAAGTCATCAAAATAGCGAACGTAGAAAACGCCATTGCCGCGAACCCCTATACGTCCCGCTCTATCAAGGCGCGCTAACCCAATTTGCCCGGTTTTCCACCCGCCGGTGGTGGGCTTAAATGTTTGACCTCGTGCCGAGAACGGAAGAACCGCGCTACCGCCACCAGATCGGGAAGTCAGATTGTCGTAGACGAGCAATCGCTCCGTCGCCGAACCGGTCGGCTTTCTCCGAACCACCATGTCGTCTTCAAAAAGCGCGAACGCAGAATTTGACTGAGTCTCGCGGTCCTTTGAATTGAGAATTGGCCGATATTTAAGCTGTTCTCGGGAGCGAGAAAACCAAAGAATAAAATCTGCAACTGGAGGCAAATATCTGGATGTTTGGCTCGTCGTTGTGAAAAACGCAATTTGGGCGACAAAATTCTCCTCCCCAAGAACCTCATCCATCACCGCCCGCACGCGATGCACGTTCTCGTCGCCAATCTGCACGAAGATCGACCCGCTCTCATGCAACAGATCGCGCGCGACAGTCAGCCGATCGCGCAAATAAGTGAGATAGGAGTGGATGCCGTCGCGCCAAGTGTCGCGAAACGCCCGCACCTGTTCCGGCTCGCGTGTGATCTGATCCTTGGCGCCGTCCTTCACCTGCGTCGAGGTCGTCGACCACTGGAAGTTCGAATTGAATTTGATGCCATAGGGCGGGTCGAAATAGATGCATTGCACCTTGCCGCGCAGGCCCTCGCGTTCGGCCAGACTCGCCATCACCGAGAGGCTGTCGCCCGAGATCATCCGGTTCGACCAGTGCTGGTCGTGCTGGTAAAACTCGGTCGCCGCTTCCTTGTCCTGAAGCCCGTTGAAATCGGCGAACAGATCGGCCGGCGCCTCCGCCTTCTCCTTGGCGCGCTCCTTCGACTGGCGTCTGAGATCGTCGATCAGAACCTTGGGGTGAACCTTCTCCTGGATATAGAGCGGCGGCGCCGAGACGATGAGATCGGACCAATCCGCGACATCCTTGCCGCGCCAGACCAATTGCGGATCGAGATCGCGATTGCGCCTCTCGTAGGCCAGCCGCAACGGCGTCTTGTCCTCATCGCGCATAACCGACTCGAACTCGGCCGTCGGAATATTCTTCCGCTTGGCCTCGGCATGTTTGAGCGCGTCGACCTCGATAGGTTTCTTGCCCATTATTTATGCCCCAACGTCTTCGACGGACGGGGCGTTTGAAGGCCCGCCTGCTCGCTCGATCAACTTCGTGAACTCCGACTCGATCTCATAAACCGCCATGAACTCCGCGAAGGCCCAGCGACCGAATTTGCCGAGATTGTTGACGCCGGGGACCCAATAGGCGCGCATTGTGTTGGCCTTTTCCTTCGCGTCCTCGCGACGGTAGCCTTTGATCTCGACGATGAGGTTCAGCGGGTCGTCCTTGCCGTCGTCGACCTGCACGATGAAATCAGGCAGGTATTTGCGCGCCGTCGAGCCCATGAGATAGGGCACTTCAAGGCCCAGGTTCTGGTTCTTGACGTAGGCTCGCACCTTGGGATGCGCCTCGGCGACCCGGCAGAATTCCGCCTCCCAGTCGCTGTCGCAAACCACCCAATTGACGTGACACTTGCGCGGGTCGGTCTGCCAACGCAGCGCTTTCGAAGTCGTGAAATTCACGAAGGCCGTCGAGCCGGTCGGATTGTACGCGTCGAGGATCGCCTTGACCGGCCGCTCCTTGGCGAGCGTTTCCGTGATCGCGGCCTTGATGCGCTCGGCCGCCATGTCGGCGATCACCTTATACGCGATCTGCGCCGGGAAGGTTCCGCCGGTGCATCGGAGATAGCCGCTGTCCAGCCACTCGCGCGCGATGCGCTTCAATTGGCCGAACAGATAAAGCTTCGGCTGTTCGCCGGGATCACGGTACTTATTGTAAAGCAGATGCTGCGTGAGGTGGTACAGGACCGTCGACGGCCGCATGTCCCGGAGATGCTCAAGCGTGAGGTTCACGCCCTCGCCGATGATGCCTTGGTTCTTGGTGTTGGTCGCCCCGACAAGGTCCGGCGTCAGTTCGAGAATGGAATCCGGACTGAACCGAGCCTCCAGCCGCTCTTCCGGCAATTCGACACGATAGCCTTCGACGCGCGGATAGATGATTTCGAGCGCGTCGCGGTCCGGTTTGACGGCCTGGACCCGGACCGTCTCGCGCGGCGTCGCGGGTGGCGCTACGACGGGCTTGGCGGCGAAGTCGAAGGGAATGCCGAGAACGTCGGCATATTCGACGTTGAACAGCCCTTCGTCATTGAGGTCGTAGGACTGCCGGCGCAGGCCGCGTCCGACGACCTGTTCGCAAAGAAGCTGCGTGCCGAAAGCCCGGACCCCGAGAATATGCGTGACGGTGTTCGCGTCCCACCCTTCCGTGAGCATCGACACGGAGACGACGCAGCGAATCTGTTCGCCGAGTTTGCCCTTCTTGCCGACGGTGTTCATCACCTCGCGCAACAGCGTCGTGTCGTCGATGGCGTCGCCGGCGCGGGCGTCGCCAGTGCGGGCGACGATCTCTCGGCGGAACCGATCGATCTCGTCAGACGCCATCTCACGGAAATCTTTGTCTAGCGCTTCACCAGATTCCAGTTGCGCGCTGTCGATCAGGATCGTGTTGGGGCGTGCTTGGCGGTTGCCATAGTCGTCGGAGTTCCGGAACAAAGGCAGGCGGCCCATCTCGGGCGTCGTGGTGCCATCGTCATTC
>Ga0181539_1002202_pt1 | contig 19884 bp, 12 predicted proteins | sample PEATcosm2014_Bin_46_FD_119767 | JGI IMG/M metagenome (GOLD analysis project Ga0181539, IMG submission 119767) | Peatland microbial communities from MTU Mesocosm Facility, Houghton, MI, USA - PEATcosm2014_Bin23_60_metaG | ecosystem: Environmental > Terrestrial > Soil > Wetlands > Peat | place... | reverse complement strand
CGTCAGGCCTTTACGGGGGCTCGTTCAACACCTGATAGCATTGAGGCTCCGCGCGACTACCCCTCTCTGACATTCGATCATCCCACGCGCGCTCCGCTCAATGCTATCTTTGTTCGTTAGGTGCTGTTTTTCGTATCATCAGTTTGGATAGCAGAATCAGTGTCGGCCGGCCGAAACCATGAGCGCGCCTCACGGCCAAACAGCATCACAAAAGCAACAATCTGTAATACTACCGTCGTGAAACTCAACCCGTCCAAAATGATTGAATATGAAAAAAACCGCCAAAATCCGTGAACCCAAAACGGCAGACCGGAAAGAAACAAAATGCATAAAGCAATCCTGGCCCAGTTGCTTCCCTCGCCAATTTTATGTACCAGCCACGCCATAGCTGACTGTATGAGTGTAAAAAAGAAAAAAACACCTAAAATATCCACTCCTGTAATAATCGTATTTCCAAAAAAAATGAAATTCACAACGCTAACTGCAATACTCAGATAAAGCAGGCACACCGCCCTGGCAACGACAGAAGGTTGATTCCTGACTAGTGATGGTTCTGCTGGCGTCATGTTTTTAGTGGTCTACCTGCTCTATCGCGCAGCACCTAACGAATCAAGCTCACCCACAGCCACGACGAACGCGGCTGGGGCTGGGCAAACCAAAAAGGATGAAAATGCAAAATAATCATACTCAAAACTGCAAGGGCAGTGGCTGTTGGGTGCAGCGCATTGTTAGGTGTCTTGGTGTTGACTTCATGGCTTTTGTGAATGGAAAAAGCCCGGAAACTTGTGAGCCAAATACTCGCAAAGAACAAAACCCGCCACAGCTACAATCACGCCGATCACAATCAATCCAACGGGCTTTTCATACCAATAATTGTGGGGGGCACTACGGGTGCTCTCTGCGCGCTTCATTTCGTGCTCCATCTTTTTTAGACGCTCGCACTCCGCTTGAATCTGCCTTCCTTGGTAGCTATCCAGCGGAACCAACAGGTGATAAAGCGCGTGGAATGTCTCTAAATCTTGGCCCGAAAGCCCGCGTCCCGCTCTGTCATACGGTATATCATCGCCGCCAATGGAAAATATCGTGCCCTTAGGAACCTGCATTCCTCCGCCGGGCAACTTTAGCGGGTTGCGAAGTCCCTGGCTGAAATCCGATGGTGCTATGAACCTCATAACGCGAATGACACCTAACGTCCAGAGCTCAGGCACGCGGGACCAAAAACGGTGAACCGCGAAGCGGAACCGGGCCGGTCATCCCGCGTTGCCTGCAGTGCGAGGCTGTGTGAAAAGCCGGACATGATTTTGAAACCTTTACGCCGGAAGGTTGTCTGATACAAGCATGAACCATCGCACCGGACTGGACCGCTCCCAAACCCTGCTCTTTCCCGAACGGCTGGAGGATTACGTCGCCGCCGAAAACCCGGTGCGGTTTCTGGACGCCTTCGTGGGCTCGCTCGACCTGCACGCGCTGGGGTTTGCCAAGACGCATCGTAGGAAAGTGAAATGGACGTGGCGTTCATGACAGGCCAAAGCGACGGGGCCTTCGCCTTGACGTGAGCAAAGATGCAAGACCTCAGCCCGTTTCCAGACCGCAATGCGGGCTGCGCCGGAATTGCTGTAATGCGAGACGGACGGCGCAACGCTGCCATCGTTGCGCCGCCGTCATCCAATCATTGACTGACCCAATAGAATCGTGCCTGGTCGGTCGCGTTGGCGTTGGTAAACATCAGCAGTCCATTGATCGGCGCGTTGGTCCACACCGGAGTCCAACCCGTCGTCAGGTTGGTGGACGTTTCCAACACGTAGTTCTGTCCGTTCTCCCCTTGGAATGTCAGGACGAACTGGCCGCTGGTTGGCGTCCCGGACACCTTCAGGGTCAGCGGGTGCACCACGATGGCGATGGTGGCGGGGGATGTATTGGTTACACCGGCATTGTCCGTGGCGGACGCGCTCAGGGTATAGCTGCCAACCGCGGCATTGTTCCACGTCAGGCTGTACTGGTTGCCGACGTTGGTGGTGACGTTGCCCAGCAGGGTAGTGCCGTTGAAAAACGCCACATTCGTCACCGTGCCGGAGGCATCCGCGGCCGAGGCGGTCAGGGTGATCGTCTTGGGCTGGATGAAAGTTGAGTTGTTGGTCGGAACCACCCAACTGATCACGGGTGGCACATTGGTCAGGAAGCTCGCGCTGACGTTATCAATCACAGACACGGTGAGGGTTCCGTTGTCGTGCGAGCAAACAGGCAGGCCCACGTAGGCGCTAACGGCCATGGTGATATTGGTAGGTGTTCCAATCTGGGTCCAGGTATTGCCGTTGCCGGAATAATAGGCCGTGAAGGTGTTGTTGGTGCGCGTCAGCCGCACCCAGTTGGGCGCTGTCTGTCCAGTGACAGTGCTCGAGCTGCTCACGCCGTTGTTGGTTGCCCGCCAGATGAACTCGATTCCGGTGCTCGTGACCGGTTCCACGTCTGCCAGCACACGCCGGGAACCCGCTGCAAGCGTTTCGCGGATCATCACGCCACCCTTGGCGTTATTGGAAGTGTTTTGCACGCTGACGACGCGCGCACGGATGTCGCAATTGGTGCTGATCGGAACATAAACATAAACGAACTGGAACGCGTCGTTGGCGCCCCAGATGTCGGCACCGCCTCCGGCAATGGTGAATTGCCCACCGCAGAACGAAGCGCTGCCGGCCGGACTGGGGCCACCAACGTCCGCATTTGTAAATTGCGGTGGCAGCGGACCCGGTAATTCGGCGCTGGCCACGGCCGAGGGCAGGCTTTCGTTGCCGGCATTGGTGACGGTGACCACATAAAAATAAGTCAGGCAGGTGGCCACGCTGGAGTCGGTGTAATTGGTGTTGGCGATGGATGCCGCGATGGTGGTGTAGGGTCCGCCAGTTACAAAAGAACGCTTTACGTTGTAGTCGGCGTCGGGCGAGCCGTTCCAACTCAACACAATCTGGCCGTTGGTCGCGGTCGCCGTCAGGCCGGTGACAATGGCTGTCGGAGTGGCGCTGACTTCCGACGAATTGACACTGGTGCCGTTTCCATTGGCTGTGACCACGTAATAATACGTTGTCAGGTTGGTGACGTTGTTGTCGGCGTAACCTAAATTCACACCCCCGATGTTCCCGGCAATGAGCGTGTAGGGGCCGCCGCTGGTCGTCGCTCGCCACAGATTGTATGTGGTCGCGCCCGGGACGATGTTCCAAGTGACCGTCACCAGCGCGTTCCCTCCGACGGCTGCCACTCCCGTGGGAGCGGCGGGAGCCGGCAGGGTGGCCGCTTCTGTGATGGTGATATTGGTCGAGGTCAGCCCGGTTGCAGTCGCCGTCAGGGTGATGGAACCGGGCTGGTTGGTGGATTGGACGATGACCTCCGCCAAACCGTTGAAGACGGCGCGCTGACTGCTGGCCTGGTCTGCTTCGTGAGAACTGGGATTGCCGTTGCCCACGCCGATGATGGCGCCGCCACTGATGGAAAAACTAATTTCATTGGTTGCCGTTGGCACAACGAGGCCTTGGGAATCCAGCACTTCCACCGTCACCACGGACACATCCAGACCGTCGGCCAGGATGGTGCTGCGGTCGGGAATCAGCGCAATGGCCGCCGGCGTCCCGGTGGTTACGATGGTGTTGGTGATGACGGCGACTCCGTTGTTATAGCCGATGGCCTGGAGTGTCCCCGGCGCGTAAGGCACGTTGTCCCATTCGACGTGGCCTTGAACATTGAGGGTTTGCTGTCCCACACTGACGCCGTTGGTGAACAAGGCAACCGTCTGGCAATTGCCATAGGCCCAGACGCTGATCAACTGTCCCGCTGTCCAGTTCCAGTGCGGGAAAAGATGCAACACGGGTTTGAGCGTCCAGTTGGCCTGATAGTAGTAGAACAAGTCCTTCGGGAAACCGCACGTGTCCATGCTGCCGAAGTGCGAGTTGATGCACGGCCAGTTGTAAGGCGTCGGCTCACCGCGATAATCAAAACCGGTCCAATCGAATCCGCCGGATGCCCACGGACGGGCGTAATAGATTTGCCACCAGGTTTCTGCCGTCTCACCCCACGTGACCGGGTTGGGCAGACCGGTCGTCGTAATAATATCGTAGGAGGCAACGTAGCAGTTCACCGTGTCATTCGTGTAGATGCCGCGCGTCGTGACGGTGCTGCCCACTTCTGTGCCGATGATGGGCGAGTTGGGGTTGCCGGGGTGGTAGGAGTCAAGAGCGCCGGGGATGTTGTAGTTGAGACCCTGCACGTCAAGCACGGCCGAGAAGCCGGTCCCCCCCAGTGAACCATTATTTATGGCCGCAGTGCACAGCCGCGTTGAATCCAACGAATGCACCAAGCCTTGCATCGTCGCTATGATCACCTGCCCGGTGGAAGAGGTTTGCATATCCCATTCCTCATTCGCCAGCGACCAGCAGAAAACACTGGGATGATTCCGGTCGCGAAGAATCTGGCGTTGCAGTTCGCCCATCGGTTCGGCATTGGTCCCAAGGCGGCGGTTTTCATCCAGCACCAACATGCCCAACTGGTCGCAGGCGTTGAGCAATTCTGGTGTCGGAGCATTGTGCGATGTGCGAATGGCATTACACCCCATCTCCTTGAGCCTTTCGATCCGGAAGTCCTGCAGGCGGTCGGGCAGTGCCGACCCCACCCCAGCATGGTCCTGATGATTGCACAGCCCCTGGATTTCCACGTGCTGTCCGTTGATGAAAACGCCGTTGGTCGGATCAAATCTTACCATCCGCACGCCAAAGGGGGTGTTGTAAAGATCCGCCACGGCATTCTGGTTGGTCACGGTGGAAACCAGATTGTAAAGATACGGCGTTTGCAGCGACCATAAATTGGCCGTCAACGACACGGTCTGCGTCACCACCAGATGGTTGTCGGCCGGCACGCTGATGGCCGAGGTGATGGCCGTGACCGCGTTGCTGTTGGCATCCAGTATCGTTGAAGTCAGACTGCCACTCGCCACGGTTCCGCTCTGATTGGTCACATCGGTTTGCACAGTTATGTTGGCATTGGAGCCGACCAGATTGGTGGTCGCCACATACGTTCCCCAGTGCGCGACATGCACCGGATTGGCGGAAACCAGCCAGACGTGGCGATAGATGCCGCCCCCTTCGTAAAACCAGCCCTCAAACCGGCTGGCATCCACCCGCACCACCAGCACGTTGGTCCCGCCGGGATTGGCGTAAGGAGTGATGTCAAAGGAAAAACTATCGTAACCGCTGACGTTGCGGCCCAGAATTTGGCCGTTCAACCACACCAGACAATTCCGGTAAACACCGTCAAACTCCAGCCAAAGCGCCTGGTCGGCGTCATTGGCCGGCAGCGTGAACGTGTGGCGATACCACGCAATGGTGTTCGCACTGGTCGTTCCGCTGATCCCGGCCTTGTAACCGTGGCCTTCATCCGCGCTCGAATCGAACGGCAGCCCCACCACCCAATCATGGGGCAGATTGATTTGCTGCCAGCCGCTGTCATTATAATTCGTCTGGACAAACGAAACATTCTCCCCGGCCTGCGTGGCAATCGGATCAATCCGGATGGACTCCATGTAGGTCTCCGTGTCCGTCCCGCCGCCCACTTCATCGGTATCCAGCTTGGCCAAATCGGTGATTTCAGGATAGTAGGTGACGTTGGTGGTCACATCCACGGGATCACCCAACTGAAAGGTCCAGCCTGCGTCCAGCAAGTCCCGCTCGCGGGCGACCGCAGTGGACAACGAGGCCCCGGCCAATAGTCCCAAAATGCTCAGATAACCAATAAATTTCAAGGATTTGCCGTGGAATAAGGCGCCTGACGATGTTCGTTGCATAATGTTTACCTTCGTTTTTTGATAACAATCCTTCCCCTCAGTGAGAATATTTATGGGAGAATGTAACACTTGCAGTATACCCATCAGCCACAACGGGAGCAGTGGTTTCATAAGCATTTCATAAAGCTGCCACATCGGCACGATTTCTTCTCACACCCTCCTCAACGGAGTTTTGTCATTCTATAGCAGTTCCAGTCAACGTTGGCACAGTTTGGCATGCCTCTGGGAAAAGCGGCGGCGGGCCGCTGCAATCCAAGACGCTACGCGCAACACGATGATTCCTGAAATCCGCGAAGCGTCCTGGCGTGTGCCAGTCTTCTGGCGCTTTGCAAGAAAACAAAGTGTCAGCGGGGATTCCGCATGAACTTGTGTGTGTCAATGACAATAGGAACTGTCCTGGTTTGCCGCGAACGGGGCGAACTTTAGCAACCGTCCAATGGAATCCATGGTCAGCGGATGGGGCGTGAAGCCGGGGTCTCATTCAAATTCCAATAGTAAGACCAGAGATTTTCCAGCTTGGAGAATTCCGCATGCCCATCGGCAAGACTGACATTCACTCCGCCGGTCCACAACGGCACTGTGTTACCAGCCACCTTCATTGTTGACCCGGCGGGACCTTTTCCGCTATGGCGCGCGATGCAGCAGCGCGCCATGCCTTGGTCCTGACCACCTGCCGTCGTCTTGCTCGCCCTGTTATTATCCGCGTATAAGTCCCACGATCCATTATTGTCATCTGGAAGTCCGCCTTGATAGGGCCACAGATCCACCCACAATGCATCCACAAACATGGGGGTCTGCGAAGGGTGCATAATCGATGTGTCATGCGGGAAAAAGTTGATTATGTCACCGGAAGAAATGAACCCCGCCATGCCTGGATCATATTTGTAAAGCCATCCGTTCAAAGCATAACTGCCGTTTGTGCTAACAGTGGCGGTGCTGGCTGGATTGTCCGGGTTTGCGGGAACACCCCAAATCCAGGCATTATTCGCTGTGCCTTGGCCATTCGGAGCGGTACCTGGAACTGGATCAATGGCAAACGGGCATATCCGAATGGCTGACGATCCTTGCTCTGCAATGACAGTCGTCAACCACACTCCGCTGTCCCCCGCCCATCCAATGGCGCCGTTATCATTTTGATACATTATCGCCCCCGTCGCAAGCTGTTTTAGGTTATTGAGGCATTGCATGTTTTTCGCTCTTATCTTCGCCGCCGCCAGTACCGGCAGCAGCAGCGCCGCCAAAATGGCAATGATTGCTATCACCACCAGCAGTTCTATCAGCGTGAAGCCGGCGCGTTCAGTCACATGCCGGTTGCTCAATCTATCTGCTCTTTTGCATTTCAACATATTTGGTTTTGGAATTTTTTAAACAGCCGGTCGGCCGCCAACGCTTCATTTCAGATGAAGCAGCCTGGCCCAAACCGAGCATGACATTTTTGCTTTCACAATGAGAGAGAGTCAGGGTGTCCCGGAACACCCCGCCTTTCATAATGTATCAAACGTTCACTTTCAATCGTTATTCTCCAATTCTTTACGGATACCGGGTGCGGAAGAACCTTACCGGACTCGTAGGTGCCACCGTGTAAGAAGGCGCCATCGCGCCCGGAGTTGCTGTCCACGGACCGTTAAGACTGGTCGCTTGCACCAGAGTTCCAATGCTCCAGTTCAATTGCAGGCTCGATCCGGACCACTGAACGGTAGGCGCCGGCGGGCCCGAGGTGCGAACAATCACAGAGGAGATATAACCACCACCGCCAGCCTGACCGACACTAATGGCTTGAGTCGTGGCGGTGGCAATGAAGGTTCCCACCACATAGACATTGTCTCCAAAGGTGAAGGAGGGTGAAACATCATTGTAATCAGTCGGAATCGAGAAGTTCCCTTGACGAGCCGGCCCGGCAAGATTATTTATCCCGAATATCTGCACTGTATAGATCTGGCCCACAGTCAGGCCGTTCAGCGTGATGGTTGCCCCGGTGAAAATTTCGTCACTAGTATTAAGAACCAGATCGAGATTCGTGTCGCCTGTGCTTGCCCCGCTGTACTGCCCGGTCAACCCACTGGTAATATCACTGAGGGTAGCCGAAGCCCCCGTATGTTCAAAGGTGAATACGTTGGCGCCATTCGTCACCGTTACGTTGGTACCGCCATTGACGGCAGCGCCATTGAATAATTCGGCTTCGAAGTTTGTGCCGTACGGACTCAGAATCTGGGCCGCAGTCAGAGCCGTGGTCGGAGTAGGATTGATGGCCACCGGGGCCGACCAGTGGATAACGGAGTTGGTTGACGCCAATATTGCCAACTGAACCCAGCCGCTGTTGCTGGAAGAAGATCCCGAGATGCTGTTGGCGGCCTGCAGGGTGTAATATCCGGTGTTGCTTACCTGCGGATTGGCCAGCGTGTAGTTGGTGCTGGTCGCGCCAGGGATATTCACCGCGCCGGTGCCGATGTTGTCGGAAGCGACTTGCCACTGATAGCTAATGGGCTGGGTGCCGGCAAACGACGCCGTAAAATTCAAGGTGTTGTTGTTGCCGGCCTCATTGGTGTAGACGGTTGTTGACCCAAACCCAGGGGCATCGTTGGGGTAAATCATAGTGCTGTTCACGAGGAGTGGCGCCGAATCAACGATGGTCAGCGTTGCCGGCGGCGTGCTGGTGGTTGAGCCGGCTCCATCCGTCACGATCACCTGGTAATTCTTGTGGTTGGCGGCCGTGGTCACATTGGCGATTGACAGAGTAGGCGTGGTCACTCCGGAGAATTGGCCGCCATTCAACACGCTGGCCCAAGTCGTGCTGCCCACAGCCTTGTTGGTCTGCCATTGATAAGACAGGACGGAAGTCACACCGTTGCTGTTCGCTGCCACACTGAACGTCGCTGTTGTTCCGGTGTAATTTGTCGTGCTGGACGGAGGCGAGCTGATCACAGGCAGGGGAGTGGGTGGTATCGCGCCCAGAACAGTATAATTGTTGAACTGGAGGGTACTGCCTGAGGTATGGGTGACTACCAAACCGATACCCGTGATGTAGCCGGTCAAATTGTCGGTGGCCGCTGGCCCGACGACGGGGATAAGCGTCGTAGTATCGCTTCCGACGCCACTGACGGTCAACTGATTCCAAACGCTGGCGGAAGGATTAAATTTGAGGGAATTAACGATAAAAGTTTGGCCGGCGGTAGCCTGCATCACGTTGGTTGACACATACCAGTTGCCTAAATTCATCTGCACGCAGATGTAGCCAGCTGTTGCCGTGTCAGCGCTTGGCGTATTCATATTCACGTTGAAACTAACATTCTGCGCGACGTCCAGATTAATGCCGGGAAAAACCATGCGATTAGTGATTGCTGGTTTTGTGCCTGCCGGATAGGGTCCACCGGTTATGGTTGAAACGGTGCCATAAAAAGCCTCGGTTTGGTATGGGGAAGTTGCGGGATAGGAATAGATGGCCTCGGTGGGGTAAGTCACTCCATGGTTGTTGGAGAAAATGCGGTGACTATAGGTTATATTTATATCGTTCATCCAGCCGACTTCGTTTACTGATACGTTGCCGGCGTATACGTTGGCCGGGTTGGTGTCAGCGAAGTAGTTCGCATATGGAAGACTGAAATTTTCATAATAAATAATTGCTGCCACCGTCAAATTGGCCGGCGGCGCGCTGGTAACCGAGCCGCTTCCGTTGGACGCCACCACAACAATATCCATGTTTTGGTTTGTCGTCACACCGGTGAGCGTCAAAGTGGTCGTGGTCACGCCGGAGAATATGCTGGTATTCTGCAGGTTGGTGTAAACGCCGCTGCCCGGTGTGCCCGCCATCCATTGATAGCCAGTAGCGTCGAGCGCATACACACTGAACGACACGGTGCCTCCCGGAGGTGCGGTCTGGCTGACCGGCTCAGTTGAAATGATGGGCTTACTATTGGCTGGCACCACATACAGGGCAAAATCGTCATACGCCGCGAAGCAATTTGTGGTGTTCGCCCCCCCCACCTCCCCGGTATCGAAGACAACTCCAGGATACTTGCCGACGTCATTGGCTTGGACATTATAGGTAAGCGAGTATTGCGTCCAAGCAGAAGGAATTCCATTGCTCGTAACGAGAATCTCGGTGGTGCTTGAAAAAGGGTCATTGGCGGATTCATTGCTGTCGTTTGCTTCAATGATACCAACTATTTGCATCGGATCGGCCGGGTTGGTGACTTCAGGATCGGTGGTAGAGGTGCCCGCCGCCCACCAAGTCAGGATAACCTGTTGGCCAAGCGCAAGCGGCACGGGATTGGTGCTGATTTGATAAGCCCCACCATCGTACGCCATTTCAAACGCCCGATAGTTACCACTATGCGCGCCGGTTTCTTCAATCCCTGTATTCGCATAAGTGCCTCCGTCATCATTCCAATAGGGAGTAGGGCCATTATCGAAATTAGTGTATTTCCCAATGTCAGGCTGCTCAAAGCCGGGATTGCCCAACAGGTTGACGGGTTGTGCCTGGGCAACGCCGCACATGACAGCAAACAACAGACATGTGAATGAGATTATTGACTTGATTGGTTTCATAAGTTCTGGTTTTTGGGTTGGGGTTGAATCGGAGAATGGCTCTGTCAGGTTGCGTGAAACTCAGGCGTAAAATCTAATACATGATCGTTTTTTGTGTCAGGCAAAAGAGACATCGCTTCTGGCAACATCCTTGCGAACTTTTAGATCTATTAGATCGTTCGCGTTCGGTGTCGTTAATCTAAATATGCCTCAGTCTGAACCTGTTTCCTAGCCGGACAAATGTCCGGCTTTGTGACTCGGGATTATGGGCTTAACAGACGCAGAAAGTTTAAAAAACCCAATAAACAAGCGGTCAAAACCACTATTTTTGTGGCGCCGGACAGGAAGAAGCAAGAGTAATTGCTCCCATTCAACCACGTCATCCGGAGCGGTGGCGCAGACACACTGCGTAAAGGCACGTTCATTGGGCAACACTCTGTTAGAAATAATGAAATCGCCAGGGGCGTCAAGAAAGGTGTCTTGGGCCGGCCATACAAACAAAAAACCGGAGGGAATAACTTCCCTCCGGTGCGTTAAAACTTATCAATCCAGATGGCATTTGATTAAGCGCGACGGCGGAAAGCCAACAAGGCGAGGCCGCCCAGACCGAACAACGCAATACTGGTCGGCTCTGGCACAACAGAAAGAACAACATTGCCGTATGCGGTGTAGCTATCGTCATTGTTCACGGGGTTACCGCTCTCAGGCGTTACGTTCTGGATTTCCACCCCTAGAAGATCCCCAAAAGCCGCCGACGGAGCTGCGCCAGTGAAGCTCTCAGGGGTCCAAGCCCAAGCGTTGGGCGTGTTGAAACTGTCAGTGGCGAAAACTACCCTGGTTGATCCAGCCAAATAGTACAGGCTTACCGTTGTATTGTGGTTGCCGTCAGGAGCCCATTCGCCACTAACGTTTAAACTCAACGAATAGTTATCGCCGGGCTGAATGGTATAGCTTGATGTATTGTAGACAGCAGGATCATAAGAGTCCAGCCACAAGTGGCAGGCACCGCCGTAATTACTGTCGTCACTTGCCCCATCCACGCCAGAGTTACCGACGTACAGACCTCCGAGGTCATAATTTATGGCCGCGCCAGGACCAGTGGGTGTCCAACCCGGGATCAAACCAGCAGGAGCACCGGTGGAAGTCCAGAAAAATATCTTGCTTTGTCCTTGGTTTGCGCTGAAATCACCGTTCACGAGAGGGATGACCTGCGCCTGAGCTTGAATGAATGGCAGCGCCATCAGGCAACTGACCGATAACAATATGGATTTTATTTTCATAGGTTTTAGGTTTTTAGGTTTTAAGTATTTTTGAGCATTAAATGCCGCTGATATCGTGTTTCTTTAATGGAGATTTACCGCATGAATAGTTTTACAGTTTTACAGTTTTACAGGTCTTTTCGCATCCACCAAACCCTGGCTAAAGCTCATGCTTTCACTGGTTTTTGGCTGCTTACTAGGGGTACGGTAACTCAAAATATTCAAGTTGCCTAGCCGGACAAATGTCCGGCTACGTGATTTCGGGGTCCAATGAAAATTAAAAATCGCGTTTTGGGGAAACTTGCCTATACTTCAGTTAATGCTGACAGTTGCCTTTTTAAAATGGTGCGGTCGGGCGGCAGGGTTGAGGTGCCTGATTTTTGCCGGAAGCCTGGTTTGCACTGAAACTGTGTCAACCGGGCAGACTGTGAGCGCAGCACCGCTGCTTGCAATCACCAATTGCCTTCAAGCCCGGCAAATCGGCGTGCAAAATCTGGGCATCTCCCATCCTATCCGGCTTGAAGGACAGGTTTGCTGGGTAAGCCCGACGCACAGGGCATTCGCGATGATGGACGCGTCTGGAGGCCTGATACTGGAAATGGACGCGCCGGATCAACGTGTGAGCCTCGGACAAAGATTGCGTTTGACCGGTTCTGCCACGGTCATGAGAACGGGTGACGTTTTCAAAATCGGGGTTGGCGGGCTGATAGTGGACAATGACGGCCTTCATCCCATGGCCGAAAGAGCCGGAGCCGTTTTTCTTAAAGCGGGGAAGATTCCAATTCGGGTTGACTGGTATAATGGTCCAGGGTTGTTCGGACTGGAAATAAACTATGAGGGGCCAGATTTGCCTCGGCACAGGATAAATGATTCCGAACTTTTCAGGAGTTTGGGCGAAACCACCAATTTGGTGAGTGGACTGGATTACCGGGATTATGAAGGTTGGTGGACTGAGCTGCCGAATTTTAGCAGGCTGAAGCCGGTCCGGACCGGAACGGTTCACAATTTTGATGTGGTCGTGCGGACGCGTGATGAAGACGTAGGGCTTCAATTCACCGGGTTTTTCGAAGTGCCCCGCGACGGCATCTACAAATTCTATCTCACCTCGGATGATGGCAGCCGTCTGTTTGTTGGCAGGCCGAACATGCAAGTAGAAGTCATCGGCCAAGGCGCGTTGCCGGCACCACGCCAGATATCCATCGGCCAGATACTGGATGAAGCAGAGGATGGGTCGTGGAGCCAGGTCGAGGGCAAAATCACACAAGTCTGGCCCGAGGACGATGGTTTGCGGATGGAATTAAGCGTCGGTCTTTCCCGCATGCAGGTGGACGTCACAAATAAAGCGGATTGGCCCAAAACAACGTTGATGGACAGCCTGGTCCGGGTGACTGGGTTCTGTGAGGGCGCCTACAACTCCGACGGATTAAAAGTGCCCAACCTTCTGTTGGTGCCGGAAAGCCGGTTCATTGAAGTTGTCGCTCCCGCAGCCGGAATCACCTCCACCAATTCAAACGGGCTTCCGGTTTTGACGACGGCGAATGAAGTGCATCATCTGAAACGGGTGGAGGCGCAGTTGGGATACCCGGTGAAAGTCCGAGGCGTCGTCACCAGCACTTCCCTCTACTATGGTTTTACGCTCCGAGATTCGACGAGTGGAGTGTTTGTGCTAGGGACTAATTCGGTGCGGGTCGGAGATTTTGTGGAAGTCGAAGGGGTGACTGATCCCGGCGGTTTTGCCCCCATGATCAAGCTGAGCCGGATGAACCGCCTGGGTGCGGGGCGTTTGCCTGAACCCATTCGCCCCACATGGGACCAACTAATGAGCGGCAGTATGGATGCCCAATACGTGGAAATCGAGGGCATTGTCACGGCGGTCAGTACGGACGGATTGCTGCTTCTTACACACGGAGGCGCCATCAAAGCGGTGTTGCACAGTAGTATGGGCCAAGAGGAACTGAAGCGTTACGGAAACACGTTGGTTCGGATTCGCGGCTGCCTGCTCGCTTCGCGGAATGATCAAACGCACCAGGTCATACTTGGAGAGTTCGTGATTCTCAATCCCAACTTGATAGTAGAGAATTCAACTTCGGAGGATATTCTTTCCGCTCCTTACAAAATGCCGGCGGAATTCCTACAGTTTGATCCCCAGGCCAGCTTGTTTCAACGGATCAGAACGTCCGGGCAGATTGTTCATGTCGGAGAAGACATGTGCTTCATGATGATAGGAACCAACGGCGTCCGATTCGTGGCAAACAAGTCCGTAGCATTGCAGGTTGGTGATATGGTGGATGTGGCGGGCTATCCCCAACTCGGCGGCGCCTCTCCCTTGTTGCGCGAGGCCGTGGTGAACAAGACAGGTCATGCCGCTCTGCCGGAGGCCAGACCGTTGACCTCCGGCAGCCTAGCTCGCGCCGAATGCGACTCCACGCGCGTTCGGGTGGAAGGAGTGTTGACTGGCTTGAGGGAGACTGGCACGGAAACGGTGCTGGAGATGCAGGACGGAGCGCAGAATTTCGTTGCCCGAATGAAAGGGGGACGTGAGTTTCTGCATTCGCTCCCCATCGGCTCCCAGCTTCAACTGGTCGCCGTCTACGTGGTACAGGGGGAGAATCAGGTTTCAGACCAACATATCGCCTCGTTTACTCTCTGGCTGGATTCGCCTGCGGACATCAAAGTTCTGGCCCGACCGCCATGGTGGACACTCCAGCGGCTGCTGGTCATGATCGGCATGCTGGCGTGCGTCCTAGTGATCGCCGTGCTCTGGATCACCCAACTCCATCGCAAGGTCGAGGAACGCACGGTTCAGCTCAAGGAACAGATCCAAAAACGCCAAAGCATTGAACAGCACCGGGCTATGGAACAGGAGCGCGCCCGCATCGCCCAAGACTTGCATGATGAACTCGGCTCCAGCCTTACCGAAATCGGCATGTTGGCCACTGGCCCGGTTGCAACCACGGATTCCTTCCGACATCTGGATCAAATTGGCGACCGGGCGAGGCACATGGTCACGGCCCTGGACGAAATTGTCTGGGCGATGAATCCGAAGCACGATTCACTGGAGTCATTGGGAAGTTATCTCTGCCTGTATGCGGACCGTTTTCTGAAACTGGCAAACATCACCTTCCATTTGACAGGAACACTCGATCTGCCCAAACAGATATTGAACCCGATCCACCGGCACGAGTTTTTCCTGGCTTTCAAGGAAGCCTTGACCAATATCGTACGCCATTCCGGAGCTACGGAAGTCCGGCTCAGCATCCGGATCATCGGGAACCGGTTGCGCTTGTCTCTGGCCGATGACGGTGGCGGCCTGGGATCTATCCGGCCAACCGCCGCAATGGACGGGTTGGCCAACATGCGGGCGCGGCTGGAGAGGATGGGCGGACGGTTTGCCATCGCCAGCCAGGCCGGGCGCGGCACCACCCTGCGATTTTACCTGCCACTGAATTGAAGATTTATGATTCGAGTCGCCATCGTGGAAGATAACAAGACCATCCTGGAAAACCTTGCGCGCTTTATCCGGGCCACACCAGATTTCCAATGCGTATGCACCTGCGGCACCGCCGAGGAGGCTTTGCAGATGCTGCCCGCCCATCAGGTTGAAGTCGTGCTCATGGACATCCAACTGCCCAAATTGTCCGGCATCGAATGCACCGCCCGGCTGAAACGGCTGTTACCCTCGGTCCAGATCATTATGATCACTGTGTACGAAGATACGGAACGCATCTCGGCGGCACTGCGGGCTGGCGCCTGCGGCTACCTGCTCAAGCGCTGCACGCCAAAAGAACTTGTGGCGGCCGTCCGCGAAGCGCGATTGGGCGGCGTCCCCATGCCGCGAGAAATTGCGCGCAAGGTCATCGCCGCCTTCCAGCAACCGATCACCACGGCGGCAGAAATAGAAGATCTCCGGCCGAGCGAGAAAAAAATCATTGAACTGCTTGCGCTGGGGCTGCCCAACAAGGAGATAGCCAATCGCCTGGGTCTGGGCACGCGCACCGTCCGCTGGCATCTGGAGAACATTTACGTCAAACTCCACATCAACTCCCGCACCGAAGCCATCCTGAAGTACCACTCCACGAAATCCCAGTAAACAATCCTGCAAGGTTGATGTGCCTGTTTACTCTGACATTGCCGGTTGACATTTCACCCGCCCCGGTGCCGACCGTTTAATGGTTCAAAAAGCGGCGGCGATGGTTTATGCTGGCTCCATGCACGCCATTTCCTTTGCCCATCCGGGGCGGACGGCGGGCCGTTGCCGCCTAGCGATGACGGTCATTTTGGTTGCGACCGGGCTTGCCGCGGCGGGCCAGGAGCCGGCGGGGTTTTCGTCTCTCGTGGTGACCAATATTGCGCAGTTGCGGCGTTTAAGTTCCCAAGGGTCGAAAGCCCGATACTCCATCCGGCTGGCCTCCAGATTCATCCGGTATTGCTGCCACTCGACCCCATCCACTCCCGGTGCGGCCTTCGTCTCCAGACGATAAAACGCCTTGAGCAGACTGCCTTCGTTGAGATGGTGGAGCAGTGCGGTGAACTTCATTCTTTTGTCCTTGCTTGCGTTTCGTCGCACACGTTCCAACCCGGGTGACATCTCATGTTTCCGGCTCCGTGTCCGGGAGGTGCCAGGCTGGCCCGTGTTCCTCTTGATTGAGTCCCTTTTCTCCACCAACTCCGCCTCCGGGAAGTCCCATTGGGACTTCTGGATTCTGTTCGCTGGCTTCTTCGATACTACGGACTCATCCGACTCCCCACGCCCACTCATCCCCACCGTTTGGCTAACTGCCTTCGAGGGGCGCTCCAAGCGCTTTTCTTCGCTTGGAGAGGTGTGGGGTCTCCCAGTTCCTGCGCTGGAAGCTTCGATGCGTGCTGAGGGTCTGCGACCGCGCGGGTCTGCCGGTGAACTTGCCTTGGCGTTCACCGTCATGTTGCCTTCCGCTTCGCATAACAGCGTCGGCGACCCGGAGGTTCGGATTTCGCGGCTCGATGCCTCGCCCGCCTCTGCCCCTGTCAACGCTTCGTGATGGGCCTTACGACCCATCCCGCATGACTCGGGGTCAGGATGATTGGCTGTATCTTTCCTGTGTGACCTTTCCATTTCACTGCTTCCGGCCAGTTATCTGGCGCTTCTATCCGGCTGGCAGAGCACGTCCACTTTAATTTGCTCCATCAGGCCAATAAAGAGGGTGGCGGAAAAGGCTGATCCCCAACTTTTGCATTGGTGATACCGATGTTGTCGTCATGGCAGCGGAGGACCAACCAATACCCGATAGAAGGAGACTTTGTTCGTCAGGCTCGCGGTTGTATCCACCCAGGTAAAAGGCATCGCCGGCGAATTCGTCTCAAAGACGGTGTTCCACTTCAGGAGATTGGCGGAAGACTGGACCGCATAGTCAGGTCCAACCATGCCACTGACGGTGAGGCTGAATTGGCCGTTGGCCAAGTTTACGACGGACGCTGACAAGGTCGGCAATGTGAGCGGATTCACCACCACGCTGAAATTCCGGATGGCGCTCATCGGCGGGGTTCCGTTGTCGGTCACCTTGATCGAGACGGGGTTGGTGGAGTTGGCTTGTGAGACCACAGGCTGCCAGTTGAAAACGGCGCTGGTGTTATTGTTCTGAGTCAGGGTGGCGCCGGACGGGCCGTTCAACAGGCTGAAGGTCAGGGTCGGAGTCGGCGGATTGGTATCCGTAGCGGTGGTGGTGAGGGAGACGGTCTGCCCCACGTTCACCGTCTGATTCCCAATCGCGGCCAGCACCGGCGGCGTGTTGGTGGGGATCAGCAAATCAATGATGGTATAAGCCGGAACCAGGACGGTGAATGAGTTCCCCAGCCCGGACACGGTGTTGGTGGAGACGGGCCAGCTTGGGTAATCATTTGTGCCGCTGTAGTTGGTGAGGCCGAATTGATACTCGGTGCCGGAACCGGAAAGGGTCAGCCCGCTGATGTTCACCGCAGCGGCGATGGCGCTGGTCGGGCTTAGATTGACCAGCATGACGCCCAGATTGCCGTCCTGCCGTTGCGTGGCGTGGATGCGCAAATCGTCATCTTCGTATGTGCTTTCAAGAAACGTATCGCCGACGTTTGCCAGCAGATGACACATCATCGTCCCGTAATAAGCGTGGCCCGGCGTCTGGTTGTTTTGAAGGATATCCGTGTGAAGTATTTGGTAGTCCACGTTGACGATGCCGTTTTCAAGCCAGGTCAGGTAATTATCCGCGGCAAAGAGCGACACCGCGGCCCCGGTGGCGGTTCCTGCGCCGGTTTCGGTGATGGCGATTTTCATTTGCGAAGCCTTGGTGGCGCCCAGAATGTTTGTCAATTGCGACAAAGTTTCCTGGATGGTTGGGACAATCGTGGTGGATGCAGCCAGGGTGGAAGCAGTGTCGGTGCCGGGATACCAATGAACGATGACAAAGTCCACCACGCTGCCACACACATCCAACAATGAGGTGTTCCAAGCGCTATGGTCCTCGTCAAAGAAGACACCACAGAGGATGGTGGGGTCCTTTGCCTTCATGTCGTTGATGAACTGGATCGAATTCGTGCCGTAGGCAGCCGGAGAGAGAGTGGGCTGGCCAACGCGGTCGGCCGCCGTCTGGTCCAAATAATGCAAATCGTATTCCCAATCCCAGCCGGAAAAATAACCGTTGCCGTATATCTCATTGCCGATTTCCCAATATTTGATGCCGTAATTATTCGTCACATTGGCATCCGCCACCCAGGCCGCGGCCACAGTGGGATCGCCGCCGGCGTCGTCCGCCGGATTGGAACCATAATTGACAGTGATGATCGCCTTGGCAGCCGACGGGGTGACCAGGACGTTCATGAAATTGGCAAACGAGTCCTCGGTATTGATATAACCTCCGTCGTTCACTGTCGTCGTTTCCCAATTGAAGATGTCCCCGTATGACCCGCCCGGAAAACGAAGGGCGGTGATGCCGGCGGCCTTCAGCAGGGGAGGGATTGCCGAGCTGATCAGGTCATTGTCATAGACCGCGGTGCAAACCCCCAATCCCTGCGGCGGCATGGTTGCCATGGTGTCCGCAACGTTGATGCTGACAGCGATTGGTTGAAGAACGGTGACACTGACCACGCTGCTGGTAGCGCTGCCGGAAGCGTTGGTCACGATAAAGTCGAACTCGAAAATGCCGGCGGCGGACGGAGTCACCGTCAGACTCGCGTTGGTGGCGTTGGGAATGTTGGTCAAGGAGCCGCTGCTGTCGCCCATTTGCCATCGGTATCGAAGCGGAGAAGCACCCACCGCGGCTGCAACCAATGTGACCGGGGCACCGAGGTAACTGGATAGGGCCGGCGAAACAACCGGCGCGCCGGCCAGGAGCTGGCTTGTATTCGTTGACAAACCGATGTCGAAGACTGCGTCATAACTATGACTGCTTCCGAAGGTGATTGCCCCGCCAGCGGGGAAAAAAAGCCCAATCTCACCGCCCGCGTAAGGATTGTTGCTGGCAACAGCCAGCGCCTCCCAGCCGGCGGTCGAACTCGCCTTGCCAAATGACCATGCATAAGTCGAACCGGGCGCCAACGGTATGGACAAGCCGGTCCATTCCAGCCAGTCGCCGTCGTTGAAGGTGAAATTGGCCGAGGTGTTGGTTTGCAGGGGTATGGCGACGCCGTCGGACACGGAATAAATGTGGAGGTAATAGGGCTGGGGCGTGCTGATGCCGCTGTAGGAATCCAGTCCGGCGGTCATAAAAGCCAGTGACGTCAACAGATATCCTGTCGAACCAGTCAGTGTGGTGAAAGTCTGGCCTGGTTCGCCAGCGTCATGGCCTGTCTGGTTGTCAGTGTAGTAATTCAGACCATCGGGAAACGTCGTATTTCCGGAGGTGCTCAACTGGGAAATATCATTGGGACCCGGAGTCGGGGTGGCGGAACCAATGTCCGTGAGTGTTTGGGCGCGGGCCACCCCGGCTAATGCAACGGCCAGCATCAAACCCACGGACACCGCGGCTCGCCACCGGCAAGCATGGAGAGTCAGTGAGCGCTTGATTCGCAAGCTATGAGGCATAAATTGGAAGCAATTTCCGAAAGCAGTCCCACTTTACCTGACATTTCCCATTTAGTTTCATGCCCATGACCGGCGTGGGTTAGAGTGAATTCTTCCCCTGAGCCTTGGCTTGCTTCCAACGCGCCCTGGCCGCCGCCGCAATTTTGGCTCTGCCGGCTGCACTCATTTTGCGTCGGGCCTTCTTTACCGGTTTTGCAACTGATTTCCGCCCCTTAACTTTCGCCCACCGTGCTCGTGCGGCAGCGGCAATT
>Ga0181539_1002198_pt1 | contig 19905 bp, 20 predicted proteins | sample PEATcosm2014_Bin_46_FD_119767 | JGI IMG/M metagenome (GOLD analysis project Ga0181539, IMG submission 119767) | Peatland microbial communities from MTU Mesocosm Facility, Houghton, MI, USA - PEATcosm2014_Bin23_60_metaG | ecosystem: Environmental > Terrestrial > Soil > Wetlands > Peat | place... | reverse complement strand
TTAACTCAATCGAGTATGGGCTTCTCCTTGGCATGTCATCCCTCCTTTTGGGAGAGACTATGCCATATTTGATTCAATTATGCAAGAAATACGTCATTGTATTTATGTAAATGACCACTTAGTCCCTCTGTGCCTCCGCGTCTCTGCGTGAGACGGTTTACCCCGGGCTGTCCCCAATACTCACCTCTGGTATCACTCCCAGCACCGTGCACGGAAGCGGATTATCCTGCTGCACGCACACGTCGTCGTCCACCAGGTAATCCGCGCTGATTATCACGCGCTCGTCTCCGGTAAAAAGCGGCACCGCCGCGCCCATGCTCACCAGGGCCGATCTTTCCTTTATCTCGGTCAGGGTATTAAAATTCGGGCCAACCTTAAGTCCCCTCGTGTCCCTTACCCTCAGCACAACCGCCGCTATCTTCTTGCGGTAATCCTGCACCTGCATGGCCATTCCTTCAGGCTCCATGCAAAGGGTCTGTAGCTGCGATTGATACGGCAGCCCTACGGTCCCGCGTTCTGCAGCGTAATAGACCCTCCCGGCCATCTGCTGGTTCATGCCCTCAAGAAATGCCAGCTCTTCAGACAGCCTGAAGGCGCGGTCGTTTCCGGACAGCGCGACCAGGTCGACGTCGATGTCCGAGTAGGTCTCGAGCATGCCGCAGGATTCGGTGATCTGCGCCGTGGTCGATTTGCCCCTGGGCACGCCCATGTTGAGCAAGCGCCAGTAAGCGGCAGGCAAGCCGGTCCTGATCGTCGTTTTATGCCCGGTCGGAAGATTTCCCTCCACCCAGAGCATGTCGTCCAGGATCTCATTGGTCTGGGACAAAAGATTGATGATCTCGGCAATCTTTCCGTCGTCATCTATCCGTTTGGCCCAGTCCGCCAGTGTCAATGCAACAGGCCCTATGGTCGCCATCTATAAACTCCTTTGAATTCCACCGCAGAGGCGCAGAGATCGCAGAGAAACGCATGACTTGGCTAAGAACCAAAGATTTGGTCCTTGCTTGTTCCCCAAATTGTTCTTCTCTGTGCCCTCTGCGTCTCTGCGGTGAACAGTTTCTTACTTGTTCGCCTCAGTCATTGTGGGATACATCTTCGCAAGAAGGGTGTCCGCGCTGTCCTTTACCGGCCCACCTGACAGTGGCCCCGGCTCTTTCAGCAAGGTCCCGATCTTGACAAAGAACTTCACGATTGCCGGATTGTTCCCGGCCCCGGTCATGTTCAGCGCTTCTCTGAGGCTCTTGGCCTCCGCGTCGCTTTTCACGAACGGGTTTGATTCTCCCGGCACAAAGACCTGAGCGGCATCCTTGATGCTCTGCTCGAACTTTGTCCCGCCAATCTCGGGGTCCGCCTTTACCTCGGCCTGCCATTTCGCCTGGGTCTCAGCCCACAGCTTGTAGGGGGCCTCGATCTGCGCCCGGAGTTTTCCCCCTCCGAAATCGAGCAGCTTCTGTGCTTGCTCCTGAGTCAGGTCCAGCTCTTTGGCCAGCCCCTTGAACTCGGTTGCGGTCTGCTCGTCCAGGGTGGTCCCCTCGGGGACAGTAAATTCCGCGTACTCTTCGGGCGCTTTGGGCTCGGGCTTTTTATCCTCGGCCTTCTCTTCGCCCTTTTTCTCTTCCGTCTTCCGTTCTCCGTCCTCCGTCTTCTGCTTTCCGTCCTCTGTCTTCTGTCCTCCGTCCTCCGCTTTCGCCTCGGCGAGCAGATTCGTCCCGGTAGCGCCGCCTTCCATGGCGGTGCCCTCGGCGGTCTTCTGCTCCGTGGTTTGTCCCGTCGTGGTAGCGCCGTCTGCCATGGCGGCGCTTGCATTTTCCTCAGGCATGACGTTTCCTTTCGATCTTGGCTTTGACTAAGAATTCATACAGTTTCGGGTCCTGTTTTCTTACGGCCTCGAGGATCTGCCGCTCCGGGTCCTCCCTGTGTGCCTCGCACTCTTCGCGGACCTTGTCGTTGAAACTCTTCCAGTCCCCGTTATGGCCGTGAAACAAGTGGCAATTGAGATATCCGCCCTCTTCGCAAAGAGTGATGAAGTTCGAAGGATCGAGCTCCAATTCCGGATGAAGATGGAATGGCTTTACGTGATGCACCTGGACCTTGACCGTTGCCCCGCACCACTGGCAGGCGGGCTCTTTGGCCAGGTGCTCTTTTTCCACCTTGTGCCACTTCGGGCTTCGAAGATGAGAGCCTTTGCCCTTGATGATGTCCTGAACATATTTGAGGTGCCGCTGCATTGAACCGCTCCTTACAGTCGCTACAGGACTGAGTTGCTTAGGACTGAGGACTGAGCAAGCGCCCAAAGAAAAAGCCCGCCTCCGCCGTGCACGGAAACGGGCTTTCTCGATATTGGCTCCTTCAACGGGGATCAGCCGGAAGGATAAACTTGTCTCTACTCAGTCCTCAGTCCTCGGTCCTCAGTCCTTCTCTTTCTCCTGGTTCTCTCCCATCATCCGGATATAGAGCTCTGGCGAAAGCTGGTTGATATCGGCCAGCAACCTCAGCCCGATGTCTCTTCGCCCTTCATTGAACGCACACCTGAGCGCCTCAACCGAAAACGAACTGTGGAATATGCCGCAAAGCGTGAGAAGGTCCCACATCCACATTCTGCCCTCGGCATCAGACATAAGCTTTCTTAACGCCGCTTTCTTTTGAAGACCCCTGGTCTTCTGCCTGCTTTTGGCTTTCGCCACATGCTGGGCGTCGCCGGCGTTGTATGGGGTTTGGTCCTCAGCCAGCTTCTTTATTCCTTTCGCGTTAATTTGTTCAGTGGTAAAAGTGTTCAGGAATCAATCCCGCGCCGGGCGAGGTATGGTTATTATTCCAGCGAATAATCCGCCCAGGGCTATCCCCAAAAGCACTCCTAACCAAAAGGAAAGCTCATGATTTCTTTTTTCAGCTTCCACATCGACCTGATTTCGTTTATCAAGGGCATCATAGTCGGAACTCCCTTTGGATTCATTCTTCAAGTCGTGATCCAGCATTATCTCGCAAGAAGAAGAGACAAAGAAAACAGGCAGGCCAATCAGTTCCATCAATCTAAAGTCAGGTTCCGTCAGGCCATTCTCGCCGAACTGAGCATTATTCTCCTTGAGCGGGCATATTGGCCAAGAGACATCGCCGGTTTTCTCCTGCAAGCCGTACCCAAGCTGCAATTCGCTTTGCAGATTTACCGGCCTTACATCAGAGGTAAAGAGCTGGCCGCTTTCGATAAAGCTTGGGAAGGCTTCGTGACCTTCTGCAACCAACGGATAGCAGATTACCATTATGCCGCAGCAAAGATGTATCCAGAGATGCCAGGTGAAAATCCGGCCAAAATTCTTCGAGAACATATCAATCAACTCCTCTTTTTTGCCTGACTCATCAACTGTAAAAACTCAGCGTAACCACGGGAGTGCCCGTGCTTATAATCCCAAAACTCGAAACCCCTTTTATCTGCCGCACGAATGGTCCACCTGCCGCGCCTGGAAGAAGCTCAGGGTTTGTCAGAGCGCCGGCAGCTTCCGTGGCCGTTGCCGCAGGCACTGCAAGGCCGCTTGAAACTCCCATAAGCAAATAAAGATCCGCCCCTGCGGATACTCCAATCACAACGATATTGGCGCCGGTAGGCACAGTCACATACTGAGCCGTGCTTGCGACCATCACGTTAGTATAGATCGTATCCGACTGCTGAAAGCTGCCCGGCACAGCTTGACCGAGTGCATCGATAACTTGCGCAAGTCTCAACATGCTCGTTTCTCCCTTTTACAATTTCACCGCAGAGCGAAAACTTTCACCGCAGAGACGCAGAGAGCACAGAGAAAGACATGACTATGCTGAAAAGCAAAGATTGGGTCCTTGTTTGTTCCCCAAGCTGCTTTTCTCTGTGATCTCTGCGCCTCTGCGGTGAAGGTCTTTCATTGCCCTGCTCCCATTCCCGCGCCGCCGATCATCTTCTGCAGCGCGTTCTGCCCTCCGCCCACGTCCGTCTCGCTCAAAGTCTTCGCCCCCTGAACTCCCGCCATGCTCATCTGCGCCGCCTGCTGCATCTGGGCCTGCTGCATCCTCTGTTTTCTGAGCGCGTCCCGCTTCTGCTGCTCGACAATGAGTTTCTGTGTAACCCCGATGAGGTCTGCGTATTCGCGTACGGTCTCGTCCATGTCCACGTTATCGAGTACTTCGGGTTTGGCCGCCGCGAGGTTCCCCACAAATGCCACCAGCCGCTCGATCCCGGTTGTCGCCGTAGATTTCTGAGCGTCTGAAAGAGTGGAGATGGTTTCGATATCGAACGCCCTGTTCCGGATCTCCGGAGGCGCCGGCGGAACGAGCCCGGCCCGGTGCATCATATTGAACACCCGCTCGATCATCGGGTTTATCAGTTCGAACTGGCTGCGCTCTAAAAACGGTCCGAGCATCAGCATCTTTTCCTGCTTTCGCTCGATGATTTCCGTCGCTGTCCTCACGGTATCGAGCTGCGAGATCATCAGGAACAAATCGGCAAAAAAGGCCCGGTTGATTCTTTCCTCGGCTTTCCCGATCTTTTCTTCGGCGCCGCGAATGTCCGGCGGCACTTCGTATGCGGGCTTAAATCCGCTTTGAGCAAGGTTTGCAACGTAGGTCACACCGCCAGGGAGCAATGATGCCGGCTCGTTTTTCATTGAGACATCGGCCACCATCGGAGGATTCAGCACCTTGTCTATCGCCTGGGCTGTGCGCTTCTCGAGCTGCTGGAGCATCTTCGAAGAGCCAAGCGCCTCCATGCCTGGAGACCTTCCGTACGAATCGTTTCCGATAACATGCCACCTGGGCGCGCAAAAGGGCTGCTCGTGGTAGCCTCGAAGATCGAGCACCAGGTTCTGGCTCTGCCCCCATTCCCAGATCACCGATCGGTATTTTCGCCCCTTTAGTCCTGGGACCTGCGGCGCCCGATCGTCGTTTGGCTCGATTGCCTGGGCAACGTTCACCTCTTTATCGAGCTGTCCGGATGCCCAAAGACTTTTGACCTGGGGACTGCAAGCCTCAAGTCCAAAGCGTTCCACAACTTGACCTGTTGCGAGTACGTATTCTCGGTAAAGAGTATCAATTTGATTACGGCCGCTTGACGCCAGATAGTATTCGCCCGCCGTAAGGGTCTGGCACCTGATGACATCGTCATAATCGTCCTCGATCAGCATGCATCCCGTGCCAAAGCAGCCCAGTTCCTCGTAGATGACGTGCAAAGCATTGTAGGCGTTGCTCTGAGACAGGACCGTCAGAATGCGCTTGGTTACTTCGTCAAGCCACAAACGGACGGGAGTATTGTCGCTAACATCCATATCTCGAATAGAAAGCCGAAACCAAGGGCGAGCAGGAGAAGTAAGTCCAGCCATGAGGCCGGCCGCAAGAGTCCTGAGTGCAAAAATCGGAGTCTCATTAATCATCCTCGATCCGACCGGATCTCCCCTGGTCGCCTGGTTGGGAGTCATGAGATACCGGCCGCGCCTCGGCAGGATAAAGTCGCTAAGTTGCCGCCAATGCTGCCAGTAGCTCCAGCGGTCCACCCGCAGCCCCACAAGGCGCCGGTCCACGTAGCGCCGCAGATCCTGGATCTTCGGGATCTTGTGGAGCTGACTTACAAGCGGGATCTTCACGCTTTCGTTCGTGCGCGCTATCGGCAGTACGTCAGCCACCATCGCTCCCTTCGGTCGCTTGAGGACTGAGGTATGAGTCCTCAGTGCTGAGTTCGCTTTTACTCAGTCCTCAATCCTGTCTCTCAGTCCTCAGTCCTGCCCTACCCACCCAACAACGTTTTGCCCGAGTTCGCCGTAGTATTCGCCGGCGTCTGCAATCCCTGCGGACCCGTTAGAATCGTCTGACTCGCCCCGTAGGCCATGGCCGCCAGATTGCGCTGATTTTGCCCTGCATTCTGTACTCCTGAATCCGGCAGGCTCGGTGGAGGAGCCGGAGGCGGAGGGGGAGCCGGAACCGATGGGGCTGAAGCGAAGCACATAATAATCTGGTCATTCCTTTCACCGGCTTTAGCCGGAAGCTGGTCCTTTCTCTACGTTCTCCTTGGCCTGTCTATGACCAGAGGCGTTTAGCCGGAAGGGCTTAAAACCTCCAGTTAAGGGATTTTAGGAATTCCTCAATTAAGGTCCACTGATGCCGCCCCTGCGTAGGCCGGCGTCCCTAAATTCCTTAATTCCCGAATTCGTTTTAATCAGGGCAATAGAATATCAGAAGAGGTTTTGGCCCTGCAAAACGGCAACCATAAGCGGCAATAGAAACGGCAGTAGAAACGGCAATAGAAACGGCAAAAAGCGGCGGGGTGGCGGCGCCGCAACCATGATCTCGACGCTCCGCGAGGTGGCCTGGCCCTCTCCGGAGCTTTGCGCCGGTTGCCTCGATCTGCTCGCTGCCAAGTATCCGGGCCGCCGAACCCGGCCAGTTCCCCCCTCGCCCCAGGGAAAGGCGTAGAGCATCCATCCATACGGGTCGAAAGCGTATTCGGCCAGATAGGCCGCGAGGTCCCTGTGGGCTTTCGAGTTCCGAGCTTGCAGCTTCGAGTCCCGGGTTTTCAATATCGACACTTCTGTAAAATGGCGCCGGGGTTTGGGAACCCGGACTGCCGGCCAGGATCTTAGTCGTGGTAGTAATAGTCAAGAGGTGGCGGACCATCGTATAGGATCTTTGGCGCGAAGCCTTTTTTGAGCGTGAGGGTATAGGCGCACTCACGGCACTCCCAGACTCCCCCTCTCTCCAAAACCTCCACTAAATCCAGCTCCATGCCGCAGTGCTCGCACTTCATTTCCCCTGACTCCCCGATGCTTCGATTCGCCTTAACTCGAGAGTTCTGCGGTGACGCGGTGAGGGTCTTGTCCCAGTGTCCCCCTGTTTTAATCCGACACAAGTAGGATACCACTGCGCGATTTTGCCCTGCAAAATGGCAACCAGAACCGGCAACCAGAAGCGGCAACCAGAACCGGCAAAAAGAAGCGGCAAAAAAAATGAGGGAGGGCAAGGAAGGGGGACAAACGAAGTTTTCATAAATGGGATGGAGATTCAAAGGCCGGCCGTGAGAGCAGTACGTGGAAAGACCAGTGCGGAGAGGGGAGGACACGGGGATAATCTTGCATCGATTTGACCAACTGCACAAGAGTCCATGAACTCCGTATCCAATTCTCTTTTTTCGTGACAGGCATCAATATATCTGAGATTGTTTGGTTGGCGCCCCTACACATACCGGATGGAATCGCATGGACCAATTCATTCGCGTCATGAAATCGCTCTCGGACAGCAACCGAGTGAAAATCATCAAAATGCTCCAACAACGGAGTCTGTGTGCATGTGAAATTCAGGCTGCCCTAGGCGTCTCAGAGCTAACAGCCTCCAGTCACCTAAAAAACCTCGAAGAGGCAGGGCTTGTCACTTCACGAAAAGAGGGTCAGTGGGTGGACTACTATCTGGCTGACGGGAGCAGCAGCCCTTACGCAGCTCTTTTGCTGGCTTCTTTACATCACTGGCTCAGTGATGATCCGGAAATATCTGAATTGATGACGACACTGCCGTTCATACACCGTGATAATATCCGCAAATCGTGATCCATATAATTATAATACCGAGTATAATGAAACAGAATTGTGATTCGCGGACCCGAATTCTCGAAATGAAATCGACACCCGGAAAGGAGATCATTATGGCGGCAAAGAAAATTTTGATGCTTGTAGGCGACTATGTGGAAGACTATGAGGTTATGGTGCCTTTCCAGGCGCTGCAGATGGTTGGACACACCGTGCACGCGGTATGCGCCGGCAAGAAATCCGGCGATCAGGTTCGCACGGCGGTACATGATTTCGAAGGGGATCAAACTTATAGCGAGAAACCGGGCCACAACTTTACACTTAATGCAAATTTTGATGATGTGAAGCCGGAGCAATACGACGCCCTTGTCATCCCCGGCGGCAGGGCCCCTGAGTACCTTCGGCTGAACGAAAAAGTTTTGAGCATTGTACGGCATTTTGCAAAAGCAGACAAACCTATTGCGGCTATCTGCCATGCGGCGCAGCTGCTGGCGGCAGCCGGAGTGCTCCAGGGCAAGGCTTGCAGTGCGTACCCTGCGGTGGGTCCCGAGGTCGATCGAGCGGGTGGCAAGTATGTCGATATTGCAGTCAACCGGGCACATGTAGACGGCAAGCTTGTAACAGCGCCTGCATGGCCTGCACATCCCGAGTGGCTGGCGAAGTTCCTCGGGGTTCTCGGGACTCAAATCGTGCCGTGATCCACGCGGGATCAGTGGCAATGCTCAATATCGGGAAGTGCCTTCCGTCAATTTCAGTTGAAGCTCATCACGCCAACGTGGCGGATTAACGCAGGAATGCGCCTTGTGAGCTGGAAAAACAGGGCCTGACTTCTCAATAAGGCCGCCCGCCGCCGGCCCCGCCTCGCGGAGCGTCGTGAATCCAATGTGGGCCGGCGCGGGTTATGCCACGTAGCGCACTAATGTGCGCGGAGCGGCTTTTTATAGGTAATTACGTTATTTATAGTGTATCTCAGTAGTATTTAAAGTGCGGCGCCGCATTTTAACGGCCACCCTCCATCGACCAGAAGGCGAAAGTGGTGGCTCGCACTCTCCATGCGGTTGCCCACGAGATACGAAATCCCCTCACGGCTGTAGGCAGCTTTGCCGGGAGATTGCCCGTTTCCCTGGCCTCCTTTTCCCAACCGGACAAGTATGCCAAGGTAATTATGCAGGAGACCCTCAGACTGTAAGAAGTCCTGTCCGGCATGCCCGTAGACTTGACACAGCAGGATCATAACTGATCCCAACTGGTGTGCGCTCGTGGAAACCATTGGCTGCAGGAACTCATGTCCCGTTGGGGCACTCTAAACCATGTGGAATTTTAGGACCGCTTGGGGGTCCTTCGATGCGTTTGGGGAGTGGATTCTTCGAGAATTATTCGGGCGGTAACTTTCCGTTTCGTTCATAGGCTTGCCATTCTTTTCGTTTCATCAGCCGAACGTTGGCTTCGTGGCACTGTGGACACCCCTGGTATTGACCGTCATTCGATTGCCGCCACATGGTATAAAGCATGCCGGGTAAAATAAGACAGCACCAGAGCGTGATTTCGATTTTTCGAGAGCCTTTGGCAATTACCTTGCTTTCCCCTACGTAATGACATGATGGGCAGATGATCTTCATGTTTGCTCCTTTTCTAGATAAAAAAACGCCAGCCTCATATAAAACTTTCCCTTCGTATTGGCAACCCTATTGCGGCACCTTTGTGGGGCACTTCTTTCGGGGGCCCTGCCGTTCAGCCACCAGGACTGCAAAGCTATCCTCGACTATCGTTGAAATTAGAACATGACAGGGAACGAAAACTTGGGGTAAAGTACATCCGGGATGTTGAAGGAGGTCATAAACATGGTAACCATCCAATTGCGGGGGAAACACCATGAGTGATGAAGTACAAGGCGGCAGGAAATTAAACCTGGACAAATATCCCCGTATCGGGGGGGTCCTGTTTTTGGTCATTGGGCTTATCTTTGGCTTTATAGGATTCTATTTCCCCATCCATGACGCATATCAGCACGCCCCTAAGCTTGTCACGTACCCGAAGGCTACCTTTACATCTGTCTTTTTGACGATTTTGGGCTGCGTCCTGTTCATCCTCGGCCCCCTGGCGACCAGGCTTGTTTATAAATTTGCAGCCTTGGGAGGCTGGAAACAAAAGCTGGTCATCGCCGCCATCCTGGTCCCCCTGGTGCTCGCAGCAATCCTCGTGGACCATGTTTTCGAACAGTTTCTGGAAAGCTTAGGCTATAAGTTCTAACCGGGCCGTCGCACCATGACTCCATTGCCATAGAGGAGGGAACGGATATGGGAACGAAGGCCGCAATAAATCTGAGCATCATTTTTGCCATTGTCGCGCTGACGGTTCCGGCGCTCTCGGCTGTCGTACCGGCTGGTGAAACGGACCAGCAGCAATTGAGTCAAACAGTCGACAATACCCGGAAGTTTGACGGCGGTCCAACCGGGGACGATCGGGCTTGGCGTGGAGAGCCTCCCAGGGCTCCGGGCTACGCCTGTCCCTCAACACCAGTCATCAACTGTATGCCACCGGTGGCAAAGTCAGCTCGAGAGTGGTGCGATCCCGAATATCTCAAATGGGCCAAAAGCCACTGTCCTGGACTCAAAATCCTCCACTGAAAACATCCTGGGGGGGTGAGACCCCTGATGGCTCTCAGTTTCCGAGCGATGGCAATCGGCTATTGCTGCAATCAAATCAAAAACGAAAGTGGTTTACGGGTGTATCTAATCAAAGTGGCGAATTTTGGGGCTTTGAGCATGGAGGATTATAAAGCCTTTCTTCAGAGCCAAAACAAAGGGCGTCAGGCGGCAAGTGACGTGAACGGGAAGGGGAACTATGGGCAAAGGAGTGCAAGGCCGATCCCGTAAGAGCGGAGTTGATTGAAGAGCAAGAGGCGTTGTGCCCGGGGCTATTCTCGCCTCATCCTTAGAGGGCGGATTCTCCACCCTCTCCTTTCGCTGGAATCGTAAGCCCGAAGGGCGATGGGGACTGTCCTTTTGTTTATTTTGAATGTGCAAATTGTGGTTTGCAAACAAAAGATTGCATTACTTCAGATAAGGCATTAGAATTGTGGAATAAGTAGACTCGGGCTCGAAAAATGGTTTATCGGTATATTTTAATAGCATTATCAACTAGTTAGCAAAATATGATTTGGGAACAAAACAAGGAGGTTGAACAATGATGTGAGGCTGTAATACTTAAAGAAAGGATAGAAGAATTAGAAAAGTTATTAAATATGTGCAGTAGTTGACAACATATATGAGCGATCACATTAACCTGGAAGGAAGTGATAAAATATGGATATTAAAAAGGTAATATATATTATACAAAACAGGTTGGAAGGTTTGAGCCTTGCTCTCCCCATGTTTGTGGTCGGACTTGGTTTTATCATTTTAGGAGTTACTCTTTTCCCGGGGATAGGTATTGTGGCGGGTATTTTTATATGGTGGATTGCATGGCGTTTTATGCTCAGTAGTTCACGAAAAAATCGATATAAAGAAATACTAAAGAGCATCAGGGAAAAACAATTATCCTTGCTGTCCTCTTCAAGATCTAAATACCAGGCGCCCGCGTCAAAGCCCGATGTGAAAAATGAGAGTGGGACTAAATCTACAGCTACATCTGAAGCACAAGAAACGACCACAGTCAATGCAGATCATTAACAAATCAAAGATAAAAGAGCAGTTGTTAAAATTCGGTTTTTTGCTGAGTGGGCGGATTTGACACTGGTTAGAAACCCGGCGCCCCCAGCGGGGTCGGGCTGCGAGAGCACAAGGGCCCGACCGCTCAACCGATTGGTAACATCCGGCGCGACTCCGTGGCAGGCAGTCGCTTTAAACGTTGCGGCTATACTCAAACTCCAGGTTCTTCGTGGGAACTATTGCTGGAGCGCCTTTAGGATCTCCGGCCTCGTGGCGTATCTGTCGCAAAGCTTCCTGAACTCATCTCTATCCAGGATATTTTTTACGTAAATCTCGGCAAAAACAGGGTACCACAGGGAGCGTACCTGATCGTTGTAATGTACGTCGAGTCTTGATTCATCAATCTTTTTCCCTTTGCCCTCAAAAACGCTAATTTGCGGAGTCGACTTGAATCCCACTTCGACAGATTTCTGTTCGTATCCTAAAACTACCCACACTTTCGTCATACTTTTCTGGATATCGTAAAAGACGGGCACCATCATCCTGTTATCGCGTGAAACATCCGGATCGTCGGAAAGATGATTCATCCAGCGACGGGCAAATTCGATGTCCTTGTTCCCGCCATTACCCGATCCGTCCCTTTTTGTTATCTGTAGAGAGCAGCCGGTTTCATTTGCAACGATTAAGGCCGCCCCGAAAAAGAGCGCCTCCATTTCCTTCAGTTCAAGGGAGAGGTCCTTCTTGACAGGTCCCGATGCCGTCAAACGGTGTATCTTTGCGAGATTGCTTTCTCCAAGCATATCTTTCAGTACGATATGGATGAAATTATAAGAGCGGGCCCTTCTCAAGTAGTAGGTTGCCAGCGGCTCTAAAGTGAGCTCCGGGGAAATATCTATGCGTATCTTTTGCTCAGGCGGCCCTGGGTGATACTTAGCAGTGAGCATTAGAGGAATTTCCAGTTGCTTGATGTGGGTTTCCCTTGTGAGGGCAAGAAGAGATTTGAACAACTCCTCCAGCTCTTCCCTGTAACTTTGGGTAAACTCCAGCTTTTTGCCCTCAGGAAACTTGTCCGGAAGGATAAGGCTTTCCAGGGAATGCGTCTGGTAGTCATACCAGCCGGAGTTTTCCCGGGGGGTTAGATCGATGCTGCCTGCCTTGATTTCCTCGATCAGTGTTTCAGCAAGATTGAAATTGTCAGGGATGGGTTTATTGGCGTAGAGTTTTTTTACAAGGTCTGTTTCATAAGATCTTGATGGTGGAAAGAATACGACCGTTTTTTTTGTTTCCCCAGTCCCACAAGTAGCAAGAGGATCCTTGATGCAAGCCCTCAAATCCGTAACATCCGATGGGAACGGGTTGGTCATTTTTTCGGTAAACCCCAGGTACTTAAAATAGAAATCTTTTGTCTGTCCGGCTTTCTTTTTTATGGCCAGCGCAAGTGCGGCGCTCTTCTCAAGTTTGGTTTGCAGGAGGCGATCCTGCCGGAATATCTTGCCGAGTTCGTCATTCCATGTGTAAAACCCTATTGGCTTTGAGCGAAGAGGTTCTTGCAGGAAGACCTCCTTTATTTTTTGGCTTAACTCCGTAACCTTTGCATCCTCGCCTAAGTCCTGCCCTCCCAGCGAGGATGCCGCAGCAATAAAAGCCCTCGACCATTCTTCTTCCTGCTGAGAGATGGAGGGATCACCGAGGTCCTTAAGGGTGCCCAAAAGGGCCGACAGAAACATTTTCTTTCCCAAAACGCCCGGCAACCCTTCCTGCATGGCTATCTCAGCGGCCGCATAAAGCCCGTCATCAAACTGTTTGGCCTTGGCCGACAGAATGGATGCGGAAACAAAGTCGACACGGCCCCCATCCGGAGCGCCACCTTCGTTGGTCGGGTGAAGATCTCCCGGGGTTGGATAGAGCCTGTCCTCACCGCCGCCCCCATGACGGACCATCTTGGGGATATCCATGGTGAGGACCTGCCCGGACAGGTCAACTTTGATCCTGTAGTCCCCAGACTTTCTTTCACTTGCCAAAGAGTGATATTCCGTTAAGCCGGACGTCTTATCACGGCCTTCATCGCCCTTACAGGAAACTGAAGAATCCACAAACACCATGAACAGCACCATGAATGAAGATACTATGTTCACCCACATGAAAACCTCCACTAACCGTTCACCGCACTTTGAACATAAAAGTCCATAGGATGTTCCCATATGCCAATGAAAAACGCAAGTGGTGTGTCCTGAAACTGCCCAAAGCGGTCCTGTTGAGCTTCCTCTTGCCTTTTTTAGTGGGATATTCGATTATCCGAGCCGCCGGCTTTGAGTTCTGCGATATGCCGAGACAAAGACGCAGGGAGGCTCACATGTACCTCGAGGGATCAACATCCACGGGTTCTTCCTTTGCTGCATTCAGACGGCTGTGGGCGCAGATGTCCCAAAGCGCGAGGATCGGCATGTGGGCTATGCTGGCTTTGGGGATTTTTCTTCGCGCGTTCCGTCTGGATACTTTCGAATTCAAGGGGGATGAGCTGACGGCAATCATGGAGGGACTCTCGGCCCCTGCACAGCACTGGTGGATCGAGCATGGCATGCAGTCCAGCGTCGGTATCCCCAATGCGCCGGTTTTCCCGTATATCATGGGCCTGATGACAGCCGGTAGCGCCGATCCGTACATCATTACCGCTTTTTTCCTTGCCGTGAATATAGCCGTCCTTATGCTCTCGGTACTTTTCTTTGCCACATTCGCCAGGGACCGGACACAGTTTCTCCTTTGCCTGTTTCTCTTTTCATTATCACCCTATCTGATCCTCTGCAGCCGGAAAATCTGGCCGCCGAACCTGCTGCTGCTTTTCGTAATTCCCCTGGTGTTGATGATACTCAGGGTTCGCGAAAAACCCCATCTTTTCCTGCCGATTGGCCTGTTCGCCTCGATTGCGTTCCAACTGCACCACAGCGGCGTATTTTATGTAATCCTGCTGATCGGTTTTGCTGCCGCCTCATTCAAACTTGCCCCAAACGAGCCGGCAATCAGTGCGGCTAATCGGCCAAAAACCACCCTCCTGTGGGCGGTAGGCGGTTTTATTGCGTTCGTGCTGCCTTTTGTTCCCTATGTGAGCTTCTTTTTCCATCATTTCCAGCAGAGTGGCGTTACACAATGGGCGGCAAGAAGCCAATATATGTACTTCGGAACAACCGCGCTTAAGTGGATAGTCTTTACTGCGACGGGAAACCATTTCTGGGCCCACCTGCTTTCCGGAAGCAATAGCGCATGGAGCTGGCCCGCTCCGCCTTTTCCCGGCGGAGTCCTGATTTTTTGCTACTTGCTTGCGCTTCCGTTCCTGTTGGGATTTTTCAGCTATGCCAAAGCTGCCGTGCAATATTTCAGACCGGCATCACCAGGTCCGGCAGGGCGTTCCGATCTGAAAGACCTGCTTTGCCCACTTTCCATAGGGTATCTTTTCCTGATCTACTTCATCCTCCGTTTTGTCGTACATCCGCATCATTACACCATCTTGCTTCCTTTTTCGATCCTGGCCCTCTCTGAGGGAATTTTGCTCCTCTATGCATACGGAAAATCATGGAGAAGCCCGGTCAGGGTCCTGCTGTTTGCCGGGTTGATCTCATATGCGCTTCAGTACCCTTTCGTTCTCTCCTATGTGGAGGCAAATAACGGCTCCACCGGGGAATACGGCATCTGCTACCGCGAACAGAGACACGCCGCCCAAAAGATTGCCGCTTTGGCCGGAGGCGGAGAGGTCAGGATCAACCCGGTTGAGGCTGGATCGGAAGATTTCAGCAGACCTGTTCGCAGGGAAGAACTCCAGGATGCAATCGCATACATTTGCCAGGTCGAATTCGGAACCGAAGTGCTGTTTAACGGCAGCGCGGAACCTGGCGCCAGGGAATTGAAGCTCCATCATGCGGGAAGGAAACTGAAGCTTGAGATCAAGTAAAGGGTTTCTGTAGCAGCCATGAGCCAAAATGTTAGCCGCAGAGAACTGATTTTAGTCTTAATGGTGAGCCTGACAGTGGCGCTGGTCAGCGCTCGGCCTTACGCCGGCGGGTGGAACGACGGCAGCCGCCTGGCTCTGGTCGAAAGTCTGGTGGATTTCAGAACGCTGTCAATTGACCGGTCAATTTTTGTCGATCCGGCCAGGGCCAAAGAAGCTGAGGCCAAACCTTATCCCCCACAGGAACGAAGTCTCATGGAAGGCGGCACGCTCGATAAAGTCCTGATCAAAGGCCGATTCTATTCGGATAAACCCATGGTCCCAGCCCTTTTCATGGCCGCATGCTATCAGGTACTGGAGTGGATCACCGGGTTGCAGGCCCGCTCGCGACCCGACCTGTTCGTCTACACGATGACCCTCATTTCCTCAGGATTGGCGTATGTGGCGGCGGTGCTTTCCATTCACCTGTCAGCACGGAGAGTATTATCCGGAAGCTCCATGGCGCTTGCCGTGACTATCAGTTTTGCTCTGGGTTCATCGGCGCTCGCGTATGCCAGGCAGGTAAACAGCCATGAGGGATTGCTCGCCGTGGCGGCTGCTCTGCTGGTTTGCCTCCATTGCCTGCCGCAACGGCTTCTTCAGAGCCCCTCACCTCGTGGATTGATGGCAGGCATAGGATTGCTTACCGGCCTGGGTTATTGCATGGACTTTGCTCTTGGTCCTCTTCTGCTGATCGCCATTTTGCCCCTGATCATCTACCGGTGCCGCGTCATCGGGCGAAGGGGCCCAGGCATGGTCAGCGTATTTTTCCTTTCCGCTCTTCCTTTAATTGTCCTGCATCATTTACTCAATTATCACATCGGTGGGACATTCCGCCCCGTCAACACCGTTGCCCAATATCTTTTCTGGCCTGGTTCACCCTTCGACCCCGGCAACGCCACAGGTCCCTGGCTTCATCGCAGCATCTGGCGCAGTCTGGCTTACGCACTGGAGCTTTTGTTCGGCAAAAAGGGCTTTCTATTGCACCAGCCCGTATTGATCCTTGCATTTTTGGGCGGCATCGCGGTGATGATCGCAAAACGAGCGTCCCTGCCGGAGTTGCCGGAAATGCTCTTTTCGTTCGCCTGGAGCGGGGCTGCCTGGCTGGTCTATGCATGGGGTTCCGCCAACGCTTCGGGGTTATGCGCCACTATCCGCTGGTTCGTGCCGTTGCTCGCACCCGGCTATTATGTGCTCCTTATGGTCTTGCGTTATCGGCCCGATCGCTACCCTGAGTTTCTGGCGCTTGCTGCCGGCGGTATGGTGCTCTCAGCCCTAATGTGGTACTACGGTCCGTGGATGAGGATGGTCCCCGGATACTGGTTCATCGTGGGAGCAACTCTGCTGGGCTGGAGTACGATCGTGATGCGCGCACGAAGGTCCATCCGCTTACTATAGGCGGCGCCATGTCCGGCAGCCGGCTAACCGCTCTGGAGTGGCATCCAGGTAAAGGAGACAATATGAACTGGTATTTCGAGGTATTAAGGAAGTATGCGGTGTTTGGCGGACGAGCACGGCGAAAAGAATACTGGATGTTCTTTCTTTTCAACCTCCTCATTTTTTTCGTGCTGGGCTTCATCGAAGGAATCTTGCGGATTGCACCGCAAATCAACGGCAGCGTGCTTGCATCTATCTACGCGCTGGGCGTTCTAATCCCAGGCATTGCTGTTGGGGTTCGCAGGCTCCACGACACGAATCGAAGCGGATGGTGGCTCCTTATCGGCCTCGTCCCGCTGATCGGCACCGTCGTACTCCTCGTGTTCATGGTGCAGGACAGCCAGACAGGAGACAATCGGTACGGACAAAATCCCAAGTCGGCCGCCTGATAACAAGTTGCGACCACAGCGGTATTTAAATTGCGAAACTGGCTGAAATGGCCCGAAGTTTAGGCTTAAAATGTTAGCCCAGGGTGGCGTCCCGCGCCTCGCGAGACGCCACCCTGGGTATGGATGTACACAAACCGATTGCCGTACCGGCCCAGGCAAAAGTTGCCTGGGCTGCCCGAGTCTAGAGTTCAAGTTTAAATCAAGTAAAGATCGGGTATCCGGCAACCCATGCTCAGTATTCACCGCAACCGCAGGGCGCGAATGCAACCTTGGGAAAGTACGTATCGCAAAGGGTGATTCCGCAATTGCCACAACTGAAAGCAGTGAACGGGGCCGTCACGATTTCGGCCGATACCTCTGCCGCTCCCTCAGCTATCGCCCCCGCTGCCACAAAAGGCGCGGCAAGCAAGTCGAAACCGCAGCAGTCCGCCTGCGCCCTCGTTGTCCCAACGACCGTGAGCAAAGCAAGACTTATACACGCTATAATCAAAGTTGATCTAACCTTTATGTTTTTAACTTCTGGAACTCAGTTTAATTAAAACCAGTAGTACCTATGTACTTTTAGTAAGGTATTATCGTTCTCAGATTTGTCCATACCTCCTGATGCCCTCAGATATAACTATGGTATTCGGGCTCGTACATCAATGACCTGATATATTCTGGCAGGTCTTCGGGCTTCGGTTTGGTCGCAAAGCCTCGTTTGTATGCCACCTCGGCTACCGCAGTAGCAATTACCGCAGAGACTTCCCTGATGCGAGTCAATGGGGGAATAATTCGCCCCTGTTCAAGATCGGCTTCTGACACTAGCTGTGCCAAGGCCCTTGCTGCAACGAGAAACATTTCGTCAGGCACATGTCCAGCCCAGCTTGCGATGATGCCCAAACCCACACCAGGGAAAATGTAAACGTTATTCCCTTGAGCTGGAACAAATTTCTTCCCATGGACCGTAACGGGAGCAAACGGGCTGCCGCTTGCAAAAACGGCGCGACCGTCTGTCCAGGTATAGGCCTCTTCGGCAGTACATTCCGTGTTGGAAGTGGGATTTGAGAGTGATAAAATAATTGGCCTTTCGTTGATCCTTGCCATGGCTTCAAGCACGGGCTGAGTGAACATTCCGGGCTTTCCGGAAACCCCAATAATCGCCGTAGGCTTGAGCACTTCAACAACGGCAAGGAAGTCTGAGACCAATCCGTGATCATGCGCATATAGGAGTTTATCCGCGGTCAAATCAGTGCGGCTTTTTACTACCAGGCCTTTGGAATCAACAAACCAGCATCGTAGGCGTGCTTGCTCTTCGGACAAGCCCTCATCAACCATCGCGGAAACTATCAGACCTCCGGCGCCAATTCCTGCTTCACCCGCCCCCAAAAACAGGATCTTTTGATCCTTGAGCTTTCCACCGGTTATGCGCAAGGCTGAATAGAGACACGCCAGAGTCACTGCGGCCGTTCCCTGGATGTCATCATTGAAGGTGCAAACCTCATTGCGATACTTCCGCAACAGGCGAAATGCGTTAATATTGCCAAAATCTTCAAATTGGATCAGAGCTGCCGGAAAGACCTCCTGCACCGCCAAAATGAACTCCTCTATCAACTCGTCGTAGGCCTCTCCCCTAAGGCGCCGCTGTTTTAGGCCGATATAGAGAGGATCGTTCAGCAACAATTCGTTTTCTGTTCCAACGTCAATGGTTACGGGAAGGGTGACAGTGTGGGGAATACCGGCACATGCGGTATAGAGGGAAAGCTTTCCTACGGGAATACCCATCCCGTCCGCACCGAGGTCTCCAAGTCCAAGAATGCGTTCTCCATCAGTGACAACAATGATGCGTATGTTCTTTTCAGGCCAATTCTCCAGAAGATCGGCTACCCTGCCTTTGTCTTTAGCCGTAATAAATATGCCTCGTGGTCTGCGAAAAATATGGCCGTACTCCAGGCAAGCCTGTCCTACCGTCGGGGTGTAAACGAGCGGCATTAGTTCCTCGATGTTCTCCAGGAGCACTTTGTAGAATAAGGTCTTATTTCGATCCTGGAGGCTGACCAAAAAAATGTATTTTTCCAGGTCCGATGGCTTTGCTCTCAGATTCCTGAGAACTCGCATAAGCTGCTCTTCTATAGTAAAGACATAAGGAGGCAGGAGCCCGCGAAGAGCCAAAGCGTCCCGTTCTTCCTCAGTGAATGCAGTCCCCTTGTTCAACGCGGGATTGCGGAGCAATGCAACTCCTGTGGGAAAATCCCTGAGACGCCTCTGAAGCTTCATTTTCTCCTTTGCATCTCCACGTGTACTTCTCTTAAGGATCGATTGGAGATTGATATGGCCAAGAAACCTGGAAAGAGCGTCGCCTTCCGCTAAATCTTTATTGAAGCGAATGATCATGTCATCGTTTTCGTATGCTACGCTATACATGGTGGTATTCCTCCTGATTCAGTGAGCTCAAAATGAGCGAAGCTTCCTTAATATTGCATCAATTTAATCACCAACGGATGCTGAAACGCATTTTGCACCCGGACTTCACTCGAAAAACCTCCTCGAACACCCGCAAGGCCCATTCAATTATCCTGCATCTCGATCAAACTCTCAACCAAGTAAATGTCCTTGACAGCATCCACGACAGGTGCTACCCAAAAAATCTTCAAAAATAACTTTTTATAACCCCACCTTATCACCCCTGCCACCCGCCGATCGCTAAGGGAGGAATAAATGTCCGGGCAAAAACATGCGTTCCATCGCACGCTCTATTTCCGGGTCATCTGCGGCATCGTCCTTGGTGTGGCGATCGGATTCCTGTTCCCCGAAACGGCGCAGGCGCTCAAGCCTCTGGGCGACTCGTTTATCAAACTGATCAAGATGATGATCGCCCCGATCATCTTCTGCACCGTTGTTGCCGGCATCGCCAAGATGGGGCACATGAGAGATGTCGGCCG
>Ga0181539_1002194_pt1 | contig 19914 bp, 20 predicted proteins | sample PEATcosm2014_Bin_46_FD_119767 | JGI IMG/M metagenome (GOLD analysis project Ga0181539, IMG submission 119767) | Peatland microbial communities from MTU Mesocosm Facility, Houghton, MI, USA - PEATcosm2014_Bin23_60_metaG | ecosystem: Environmental > Terrestrial > Soil > Wetlands > Peat | place... | reverse complement strand
CTTCTCTAATCTTAGCTGCGTTCCAATGGCGATGAACTTGCCGAGCACTATCATTGTAGACGGGTGAAGCCCGACTGCGGCCAAGCCGGTGTTTCTAGCTCTACCATATCTCAGCCTGAAGCCTCCCTGGAACTGGGGGAAGGAAAAGATTGGCCGTCCTGCCAGAACATCCTCCATGAACAAGAACTCGCGCGCTTCTTCAGCTTCAGCCACTGGGGGTTTGATTTCTCTTAGCCAGGTCCATCCGTCTATTCCAAGGCTGTCAATTATCTTCAGAACCTTGTGGCTTCTGCCAATCAGCCCATCGTGAACAACCCTTAGCGCCCCACCCCTCACCCGGTTCGTGTCCACCCGTGGAACGTTCCTATACGCTGAAACTTCCACCGGATCGGTCTCAACACCGTTCACTTCAACGGGCAACCGCATCACAGCGTTGAACAGCTCTTCATCTGAGACCTTAAACTGAAATCGGGCCACTTCCCTCTCGTACAAGCGTAGTTCTTCCACAAACCTCTTCGCTTCAAGTTCCGTAGCCTTGTATCGCCCCAATCCGACCTGATGTCTCACATAATCAGCAATGACAAGAATCAGTGCCATATCCGTGCCCCCAGCGGACCTAATGGGGCCCGCAAAGTACACAGCTAGATACTTGGACCCATCTTGATTCGTCCTTATCCTGACGCTTGAGATTCCCTCAATAGGCGCAGCAGTAACACCTTCATCTAGAATGGCAGAAGCAGTTCTTACAGCCTGTTCTGCTGCGCGCTCACCATCCACTCCATAATTGGAAAGCGAGATCTCTTCAGCTATCTTGAGGGCTACAAGCTCACGCGGCATCAGAAGTGAAAGTTCGCGGATTCTCGAAGCTACTGCCGGGGGCCCGACAGCCTTCTCAACGCGTTCCGCAACGTCCTGCGTGACCACGGATTCTGGTTCACGTGAGGGATCCAACCCCTTTGCCCGTGCCTGTCTGGCCAGAACATAGATTCTGTCAACCTGTTCCTTTAGACCCTGAAAATACAGGTCGTGTTGGCTTGGAGCTGTGACGTCCAACGGGGCAGGCCTAAACTACAGACTGGTCTTCCTCTTCTTTAAGACTAGGACAGGCTTCTCCCCAGTTGAATTTCACACCGAAGCAGATTCAGCGGGCTGCTGAGGCTCCTGAGTTTGGGCCTTGTCTTTGACGTAGAAGCTATCCATGAACATGCAGTATATGTCGACGATTTGATTTGAGGGCGTCGCTTCGAATTCTCGTTTGAGCCCGCACGAACCGCATTGAACAATCGCGGGACCAGGCCCTTGCGGGAGTTTTACGCGTATTGCCTCCTCGCCACAGACAGGACAGGTGAAGACTGAGGGTAGCTTCTTCTTTACAACTTTGATTACCCGTCTTCTACGTCTGCCCAACCTGACTCCTCTCTAATTCACCAGCAGACATCAACCCCGAGTTATTTCAACGTTCCACCTACTCTAACTTCAGACTTAGAGACGAATCTTCAAACGCGATTTGCGAGTACTTCCGAAGGACGCTGATGCAGATTTATTGAGTCCTATACTTTGAGGCGGAACCAATCCTTTCTCGTACCTCCATTCAACTAAGGCCTAAAGAACTAGCTATCCTCCGCGGCACTTGACATAGCCGTCGATTTGTCACCGCGGCATAACATGTTCTGCGCGAAGATTCCAGAAGAGTTTAAGTGAATACGGAACCGTATCCGCCCGGAAGTTCCTTGGAAGAACAACCCAACGCCTTTGCAGATGCACGCCATTCAATCCGCGGCACCGTAAGCGACCCAGTCACGAAACTTCTCCTGAACAGCAGCCACCTAACCTTGCCGCAGCTGGAAACACTGCTCGCTGACTCCGTTTCACATGAGAAAGCCATCAAGAAAGATCAAAGACGGCTTTTCAGGCCTTCAGAGAAGAGGATTAGCCGCGGATCATATAATCGCAGCTTAATTCAAGCTCAAAACAACGTTATTCGGTCGATTTACACGATTTTGCTATTAGGTTATGTAGGACTCTTTGATACTTCATCCCTGCAACCATTCATCGAACTTTCGGACACACTTCAGGGCTACATCCAAGAAAACCAACCCTCCTCACCCGGCGATCTCGAAGCAATCCAAGACTTGAAGCGAAGACTCTCCGAAGTGATCTCGGCGTTGGCTAACCGCCAAAGCTTCAAGGATATTCTCTGACCAGTCATGTGATGTCACGTGATACGCAGTTAGGATGGAAGCCGATCAGAACCCCGTGTGAGACTAGATAAACTGAAAATGGAAAAAATATGGCAAACTGCCCTATATGGCCACAATATAGGCCAATCATTGTGACATCATCGTGAGCTACGTGGATGTCACTACATCATCACGTTCAAATCATCGTGACATCATAGAAGAGCTGTGACATCACAGGGTAGAAGAGGTTAAAACATCTTGCCTCTGCCGTTCCCCATGACCTTGGACGCCTTTGCGCTATCAGTCGATTTGGTTTCCGTGCTCTGTTTGGTATCGGTGATTATCTTAGGGAGCAAGACGATTCGCGCTTTTCGGCAGAGCAAACAAGCGGTAACTGAATCCGCGTCATTGATCAGCGTCATCGTGGACGCGCTTTCATCACGCATTCAACGCTCTGAGTCAGTTATGCTGCAACTACGCTCAGACATTGAGACAACGACGCGCCGCAGCGACACTCTCGCAGGAGAACAGGTGAGTTTACGCGCATCCCATCAGGAAACGTTGCATCATTTGCAAGAGATCTTATCTAACGACAAGAAACTCATCCTGGAATTTGAGCAACTAAAGTCGAAACTCAACGCCATTCAACAAAGGAACCCAGCAACCGATGCCCTACCGAAACGTGAGAATTTGGCTGCCCTCGTCTCTGATGGAGACTTTTTGGCCTCCCTCACTCCGACCGAACGTCTGACACTGGAAATTTTGAGGGATGAAGGTGCGAAAACGGCTCCAGAAATTGGAAAACGCCTCAATAAATCTAGAGAACACACATCGCGGTTGATGAAGAAGTTGTATATGGAAGGGTATGTTGACCGTGAATCGAATCGTGCTCCGTTCAGATACAAACTGAATGAGGCGTTGCGGTCAACATTCGAAAGCTCCAGTAACGCTATCAGGGCGAAACCGTCGGAGACGTTTTGAGTCTATAAAACCAATGAGCAGGAGACCCTGTTCTCTCCAACATACCGCGGTCTGCAAGCCGCGATAAATACGTCGAAACTGCACCAAGGGTGAAGCCCTCCCCCCAGGTTTCACGGTAAGATTGATAGATCTCGCGAGAATCGAAACTGCGATCAGCTAGCTGGGTGTTGATAACATCCGTTAATCGATTCATTTTGCTCTCTCGAGCTTCAAGCGGAGAGGTATGATGATTAGAACCGGCCACGATTTCCGCGTATTCCAACAGTCGATTAACTTTGTCCACCGTCAAGTCTCCTTCAATGGTTAGGCTGTGTTTTGCACCGGACCGGTCGAAGAATTCGAGCTTGATGCGTTTCTTCATGACGCCCACATATCACAGGTCAACAAATTATAAGTTGATGGCAAATGTTGAGCACGGTACTGATATAGTTTCACTGGAAAATTCATGGCTGCAGTGGAAATTAAGGGGTTATTGTAACGGTCTACAGATGACAACAGATGAATTGTAACAAAAACATTCTGCCCAGGCGACCCTAACCCCTTGATTTCGACTGGACATAAGCAATTAGTCAAACAATGAATAGAATAATCTGGATTTTGTGAGCCAGTGGAAATTAGAGGAATGAGTACAATTCAGTGGATGTGATAGCATTTATTTTCAAAGAGAGAAAATACAACGAGTTCTTCTTTACAGCAACAAAAAACACTCACCTACTTCACAGTACTTGGAGTGGAACTGAAGGGGTGAGGGGGTCCGCCGCTCATTTTCTAACGTGTTTTACAACAATTTTCCAGAGTGTTACGTTGCAATTCCCCATACCGGTTCCAGTGGCGATAGTTGATTTTCTTGTACAACAACCATTAGCTACTTTTCAAGATGTAGGACCGGTATGACCAGTGGAGGCATGTTCCCTTACCAGCTGTAGACACAATGGAGACTCTATTCGACAGATATCTGTCGACCGCCAGAATATTCGCAGAACGCGACGTTCTGCGACACGACTACATGCCAACTCACTTGCCGCACAGAGATGAACATATCCAGCGTCTGGCAGGGATTCTTGCACCCGCACTCCATCAGTCGAAGATATCAAACGTATTCGTTTACGGAAAAACAGGCACGGGCAAGACCATAGTTACGAAATTTGTACTCGACAAGCTAGAAAAGAAAGCCACCGAGATCGGGGCCCCAGTAAAGATCGCCTACATCAATTGCCGTTTAGCCGGGACAAACTACCGAGTCCTCGCCGAGATATGCAGAGCCGTGAGAGTGGAAGTACCCTTCACAGGAATCGCCGTTGGGGAGCTTTTGGATCGATTCTCAAATGGGATAAACGCCGACAGGACTGCCCTACTTGTCACTCTCGACGAGGTTGATGCTCTGATTAAGCATAACGCGGATGATTCCCTACTGTATGAACTCACCAGAATCAATGAAACCCTTAGCTCTTCTTGGATTAGCATCGTTGGAATCTCAAACGATCTTCATTTCAAGGAGTTCCTAGACCCACGCGTCCTAAGTTCGCTAAGCGAAGAGGAGGTCGTTTTCAGACCCTATCTCGCAGATGAGTTGTTTGACATCTTACTCGATAGGACAAGATTGGCGTTCCTCAAAGGGGCTCTCGACGAAAATGCCCTGAGACTTTGCGCTGCCTTGGCCGCCGGCGAACATGGTGATGCAAGGCGGGCACTCGATCTCCTCCGCGTCGCAGGCGAATTGGCGGAGCGCGAAGACTCAGGTCGAGTGATCGAACAGCACGTACGCCAAGCACAGCAAAAGATTGAACACGACCGCGTATCTGAGGTCCTGAAGTCACTTCCTGCACATTCTAAGATCCTACTCGTCGGAGCGTACTTGTTGAGCAACCATCTCTCTAGTGGGGCGATTACTGGTGACGTGTATGAAGTGTACCACGAACTGTGTGGAGCTAGCGATTTGGAGCCGCTGACGCAGCGTAGGGTCAGTGGCCTTATCAATGAACTTGACGTTATGGGAATATTGAACGCGCGGGTAGTAAGTTTCGGAAGATACGGCAGGACTAAGAAAATAAGGATCGGAGTATCTCCCCGAGAGATCGCGGATACCTACGCTGAGGACAATCTTGCGGGAAGACTCTTCGGATATGTCCCTAGATCTCTCCAGAAGCACCAATCGGCCTAGAATCGTAGGAGTAGATGATGGAGCTTTTCACGTCAGAAGCGGTGCTGTTCGATCAGCGGTTATAGTTGCAGTTCTGTTTCACGGATCCCGGATATCTGCTACGAGGATCGGGAGAATAGAGGTCGATGGAACTGACGCTAACGCCGTCCTCATAGCGTTGCTGAAGACTTTTGCGTACGAGGTCGTGATGCTCAGTGGGATTTCCTTCGGCGGCTTCAACCTTGTCGACATAAAACGTCTCTCAGGAGAGACAGGAAAGCCAGTCATAGCAGTCATTGGTGGGAAACCGAACAACACGGCTGTGCGACATGCATTGCGAGGGCATTTTGAAGACTGGAAGCTGCGGTGGCGGATCGTTCGGAACGCGGGATCCTTGTACTCCTGCAAGCCATTTCTCAAGGAACCGAAGGTTTACTTCGAAGTTAAGGGAGATTCACCGAGATTTGCCAGGAAACTTATCGCCTCATCATCCACGATCTCTCGTCTGCCGGAACCAATCCGGGTGGCGGGCCTATTGGCTCGAGGCTTGGCGCCGCTTGTTGGTTAGGATTCGGTGAAATTGATTAGACGAACCTGCAAAGTGTGAAGGTTTAACGCCGTTAGTATGCCAGGGGTAGGAACTAAGCCGACACGTCGTTGGTAATCAGTCTGCGCCTGCCAAGCGCCTGAGTTAATTATCTGAGTTCCGCGGTAGTTCTCATATTTGACTACATGTATGTGACCTGACTGGAAAACGTCCGGAATCCTTTCAATAACCAAATGATCAACCCTCTCAGGAGCTATCGACGTCCGATTTCCATACTCCGAAGCTAAGTGTCTACACTGGAGTTGAAGCCTCATCGCCTTTTCGGGTTGGGTGAAATCTACGTTTGGGGAGCTTGAGATCACATCATCGAGGCTCCGGCCATGATGTAGAAGGAACCTTACACCGTGAAAGGAAACCTCAGCTGGGTTTCCGAGAGAGACTAGTTCACGTGACTCATACAGGGGTTCCCCAAAGTCCTTTGGTATCGGCGGTTGAGGAAGGGCCTGCCTGACGGGGTCGTGATTACCGGGGATCACGACCGTCTCGATATAGTCAGGTATCCTGCCAACAAATTTGGCCGCCTCCTGGTACTGCTGATACAGGTCTACGATCGCTAATTCATGTTCCTGCCGCGGGTAAATCCCAATGCCGTCAACGATATCGCCGCAGATTACCAGGTACTTCGTTCGTTCGGCGATGGTCCGTTGGCTCGGGTCTCCGATTTTCAGGTTTAACCAGTCGAAAACTCTGCTTAGCTCATTACTCAAGAATTTCTTGCTTCCCGCGTGAAGGTCTGAAAGTAGGATTGCCCATACGTCTTCTTCAGCCAAGTGTGGTTTGTGATCTGGAATGTCAGGGAGTAGAACTTCTTTCGCTACAAATAGGTCTCCCTTCGCCCGGACTCCGCCCACGCATATTACTTGATCTAGGGGAACTTTCTGAGCTGTTTCGTATGCTGCTCTTTCCTCTGGCGAAATCAATACAGTCGCTGTATCTTCAAAATCGTCCAGCTGCAAAAACAACTTTCGCTGCCTTTCTCGCTTCTCCATAACCATCGCGGTGAACTTCACCTTCTGGTTCTGCTCTTGGGCGAGGGCAACTGCTAAGCTGGTGGCATCTCTTGAATCTGGTCTTTCACGGAACGCCCTCGTGAGTTTCTGAAATCTGTCCCTGAAATAATGCGAAAAGTCATCTATGCTCCCCCCAGTTCCAATCTCCTTCGATGGATCTCTCAGAATTTCTAATCGCGGTGAGATATTCTTCGCAGGAATCGTACGCGACACTGAGACTTGAACCTGCGGGCTCTCCAAGATTGGATGTGTGGAGATGTCTAGTAGCTCTTCTCTCGATAATATGTGAGATGCATTGGCCCTGTCGCCAACTGAAAGGAGGACGTTCTTTGCGAATGTTGATGCCTGGGCCTCATTCATGGTTTTCAGGTAATCGTATGCCGATCGGTCGAGTTGGTATCCTGCTGACGCGAGTTCTTGAACTAGTCGTCGAAGATACTCCACGGGCAGGACCTTTCCAGATGGAATGCAACGTAATGTGAGTAGAACCTGCCTATAGCCCCTTTTATTGGGGCAGTTTAGCGAATGTGAAAATTAGAAATGGAACATAGCGCGACTACACATCCGGCTTCCATTTTGAGTAGTGTTCGCCTCGTCGAGTGAAAGTGAAAGCGTCAAGACAGAAATCAGGGACCTCGATGAACTAATCGAAGGTGGCTTGCCTAAAGGTTTCAGTTTTCTCCTGCTTGGTGAACCAGACACTGGGAAGACTACGTTCGGAGTTCAATACTTGTACAACGGTGCCACCGAATAAGGTGACAGCGGGAGATACGTCACCTTCGATGAACCACCACACTCTATTTCGGATAATAGTCAACGTTACGGTTGGAACCTTGGTGAGCAGGAGAAGGTGAGTAAGACATGCCTCCTAGACGCTTCGCCAATAAAGCGCGAAGCCAAGGCGTCGACGCTCGTCCCGCCTTCTTTTCAAAAAGTTTGAAAATGGAGTTGACCCGGAAACGGAGCCGGGCAAAGCGGCCTTAAGCACCGCTTCCTGTTCTGGCAAGCTTTCCTTGCGTTCTCCTGTTCCCAACCTCATCTTAACCTTGCGTTTCTTCGCCACCTCAACTCACCTCCATGTCTTCTGGTCTCACATAACCACGTTACCTCAGGATGACGTAAATTTTGAATATAACAGGGCTTGGAGAAAAAAGTAAAAAGACCCAATGTTCTGCATTTCCGCCGGAGATACTTAGTGTCGAGAACATTTGAACCTGGCAAGAAGAGGCGGCTTAGCCGAAGTATTAAAATCAGTTCCACTATGTACGAGCGGCTTGTGAGCTTGCAAGGCTTTCTGCAGTTGAAAGAGAGGCGTAAGCGAAGTATGGATGAGTTAATCGAATTCATCTTAGCTTTTGTGCCAGACCTAGAGATTGACATAGACGAAAACTACTACATCGTGCAAAGTAAGGCGAAAAAATCGCCCACGTAGCTGTAAACGTTCCAACTCTGTGCCCCTTCCGGATTTACGTTCCATTTTCGCCGATATCAGCGAGTAGAGGTCCGCAATAACTTAGTCAATGGTGGGCTTGAGCCGCTAAGAAGTTTATACGGCATTTAATACAGCGGTGTGGCGCGTCGGGAAGGCGTAGCCTAACGCCTGTGCCTAGAACTCGGAGTAGAAATCAATGCAGCTCAAAGTGCACAATACACTTACCCGCAAGAAGGAAGCATTCCGCGTATCCCCAGACGCGCAGGTTAGGATGTTCGTATGTGGGCCCACGGTGTACGATTACGTTCACTTGGGGCACGCGAGAACATATCTTGCCTTTGATACGATCACTCGGTACCTGAAGTTCTTGGGGTACAAAGTCCAATACCTCATGAATATCACAGATGTAGCTGAGCGCGTCGTTCAACGAGCCGAGCAGCTGAAACGAGACCCTCTTGACCTCGCCCGAGAGTACGAAGTCGCATTCTTGGAAGACATGCAAAGCCTTGGAGTAACACAGGTTGACCGGTTCGAAAGAGCTTCCGAAGCCATTCCGCAAATGATCGCCCAAGTAACCGGCCTAATCGACAGGGGAATAGCCTACGAAACTGAGACCGGGGTCTATTTCGAGGTCGACAAGTTCCCCAAGTTTGGTCAACTTTCTGGCCAAAGCCACGAAGAACTCGGCCTGCGAAGACTTGAGTTATGTTCTTCTAAGCGAAAACCAGAGGATTTCTCGTTATGGAGAAAGTATGAAAAAGGGCTCGCATGGGATTCGCCTTGGGGTCGAGGCAGACCGGGGTGGCACATCGAAGACACGGCGATCTCAATGGCGCAGTTCGGAGACACGTATGACATCCATGGCGGCGCCTCAGAACTCATTTTTCCACACCATGAGGCGGAAATTGCGGAAGCAGAAGCACTCACTGGGAGGATACCCTTTGTGCGTTATTGGATTCACACGGGCTTGTTGAATGTGGACGGACGTAAGATGAGCAAATCGTTGGGTAACATGATTAGGATCCGCGACGCTCTCCGCGAGTACAGTGCGGCAGAGCTGAGGTTTTACTTCGCATCGGTTCACTATAGGGAACCAATGACATTCTCAAAGAGTGGACTGACAAACGCTATACGAGGGCTCTGTCGTCTACGCAAGAGTTTCAACTCATTCCTGGATGCACATCCTGCCACAGACTCCGGAGAGAGAAAAGCATCGGCTAGGTTGACCCGGTACGAGTCGGTCTTCAAACGCCACATGAACAATGATTTCTACACGCCCGGAGCACTAGATGTTCTGCAAGAGTTTGCTGATGAGCTAGCAAAGATTAGCCCAAGGCTCAGTAAAGAAACTAAGGCAGACCTCGAGGCAACATTTCGGAGAATGGTCGGTGTGCTTGAGATACTTTCCTAATCAACACCTAATAGAGCCAAGCGCGAAGCGGATGCCTCGCCTCTTTCAGGACGAAACGAAATGCCTCTTTACCGGTGTCGAAGTAATACCATTCATCCTTTCCCCCAGCGACGTGTTTGTGCACCTTCGGACTCCACAATTTATCGCAGATATTCACGCAATAGCTCCCCCTATAGTAAGCGACAAAGATGAAACCCCCATTTACGTGGTTCTTCAAATCCCCATCCGCACGTATTCCCTCATCCTCATCCAGAGCTTCAATGAAATCTAGGAGGTCTTTTTCGCTCTTCATTGGCCGCTCAGAGTACAATTCCACAGGTCGCGAGGTTCGCTTTTCAACCCTCGGCAGTGATTCCACCTACTTATCGCATAAGTTGATAGAACCATCAAATCTACTTTGCGAGCAGCCCACCTTGGACTGGGGTGGTAGGAAGTACGGAATCAGGGAGACTGGATGATGCCCTCGGTCCTGGTTCAATACAATGGCGACAAGGTAGAAACAAGGGGTTTCAAGGAACGCCTTCGTGGCGTGGGTTGGACCCAGAATGGTTCTTGCGTAGTAGTTGTGGGCGACGGGGGCCGGATCATTGAGCTTCGGAATGAGGAATTGGTTCGGTTAAATTTCGAGACTAGGCATAATTTGCGTGATCTGTCGGTTAACCCCAGCGACGATACCGTTCTGATCGTTGGAAACGCGGGAACAATCCTGCTGGGTGAAGATGGATCCTTCACAAAGCTAAACTCACCTAGTTTTGAGAACCTTCGGGCCGTCGCCTGGAATCACAAAGGGACTATGGCACTGATTGCCGGGAACAATGGGACTCTGATGAAATACGTTGATCACCGGCTAGAGATGGTGGATAACGGCAGAGCGAATCTGAGAGGTATTTCTTGGCGAAAAACTTCCGACGGTGCACTTGTGACTTCGAACTGTTTCGCTGAAGAATTCATCCCGTCACCAAACCTCTTCACCTACGACGCAAAGTCGAATAGTGTGAGATCAGTCAGCGAAGGGCGCTCTGATCTAATCGGTGTCGACTGGAGGCCAGACGAAGCTTATGCATTAGTGGTTGGGTATGATGTTCTCTGGCACACCGGGCTAATCGGGAAGTTCGACGGGGAAACGCTGTCGCCCATCAAATTCGAGAACAAGCGAGTTTACCCTGTTGCAGTAAGATGGGATTCTGCAGGTAAGACGGCAGTCATCGTCACAGCAACAGCGCAAGCGGGATCAGGTAACGGTCAAATGTTTCTGTGGGATGGCCAAATCTTCAAGAGAATTTACAGCAGCACCGCATTCTTCTTCAGCCATGTCTCCTGGGTCCCGGAGAGCGTCAAACTTGCTGGAATCGCGTCGACGGAAACTAGGACCTTCAATTGCTGACTACGAAACGCGGCCTCGGCGCCAGAAGGCATTTCAACAGCATGTCGCTCCACGATAGCTGTTGCTCCATACGCGAAGACTAATCTCGAGGCAGCCTAAAGTTATATTTCGCATTCCTGAACTGTTGCGCTGCTAAAGTAGGCAACCCAGATCAGGCGAGAATCATGCCCTCAAAGGACAAGGACATTTTCTATTTGAAATTGCAATGGATTTCCGCTAAAGACGATGCTGAACGAAAAAAACTGGGAGAAAAGATTCGCCAACTCTTATCGACCAAATGAGGAACGCAGGCAAGCAGGACTAGATCCAATTGTCAACCTTAGCGCGTCCTTTCAGTGTTAAACTGCTCGTCATTCTAGACGTAATGCTCGGCATGCTTGTCCTTCTCCCTGGATTAATTACGCATACTCGGCCGTTTCCCGCTTTTGGGCTCTTCAATGATCTAGCAGCAATTGTCTTCGCCTTGATAGATTTCATTCTAGCGTACGCTGTTTGGAGTAGCAGAAAATGGGCTTGGGCGGTTTCCCTCATATTCTCACTACTCGGCATCGTTGCTTCCGTATTTGGCCTGTTTATCAGGCCGCGAACGGGAGAGTTTGTCTTGTTGATCATCGATTTGGTAATTGTGTACTCCCTAATGCATCCCGGAGTCCAACGCTACTTCGGCAAAGGCTCAACCTTACTGGCATCGAGGGGCATAGAAGTAAAGAAACCAGAATAGCTCAGTTTCTCGTAGCTCATCGAGGATTTGGGGAAGTATATGGCTGGCTTGGAAGTTAATCTACGCGCGATTGAAGACGCGAGCCGGAGAATCGCAAACATCGCCTACAAGACCCCGCTCTATTATTCTCCCGCCTTGAGCAACCTCACAGGCGCGAAGGTGTACCTGAAGCTCGAGTCCTATCAACCAATACGCGTCTTCAAAGTCCGAGGTGCAGCAAATAAGATCCTGAAACTCTCCCAACACGAACGAACCCGAGGGTTGGTCGCCGCTTCCTCCGGTAATCACGGAGTCGCCGTCTCATATCTTGCAAAATTGACGGGCAATGAAGCAACGATAGTGGTGCCAACCAATGCCGTTGATGAGAAGGTAAAAGCGATCGAAGAGTACGGGGGAACCGTTATCAAACATGGCTTGTTCCACGATGAGCGTTACGCTAAGGCACTTGAGATTCAGAAGGCGACTGGAGCGGTTCTGATTCCGCCCTTCGATGACCCGGACATAATTGCCGGACAGGGAACCATCGGACTGGAAATTCATCAGGACTTACCAACCGCAAATGCGGTTATTGTCCCTATTGGCGGAGGTGGCCTCATTTCCGGAATCGCTACAGCATTGAAGAGCTTGAAACCGGAGACAAGGATCTTCGGAGTGGAACCTGAGAAAGCCTCGTCGATGTACCTTTCAATTAAGAGCGGGAAGATTACTCGGTTATCAGACACGACCTCCATTGCGGATGGCTTAGCAGCTCGCGAGCCAGGGGTGCTTACGTTCGAATGTGTAAAGCGTTACGTGGATGAGATTCTTCTAGTGAGCGAAGAGGATATTGAGAAAGCCGTCTTCACAGTGATGCGAGAATGTCATTTGATCATCGAGCCTTCGGCTGCAGCGGCCGTCGCGGCACTAGTTGAGAAACCTGACCTCAGAAAAAATGCTGAGATCGTGGTAGTTGTGAGTGGGGGAAATATTTCTCTGAAACTACTATCCATGATTTTGTCGAAGTATGGTTAATCTTTGAATCCCATTTGGAACATATTTTCAAGATCATAGTTGCTGTACGACTTGAATGCGATCAATGTCATGAAGAGTTTATATTTGCTTCTCGAAAACTAGGCAGTGTTCTCCCCACGGGCTCCTCTTGAAACCGCATTTCCTTGCAATTGAGAGTTGGTAGTGTTCATAGGGTATGTAGGAGCTCAGAATCTTCGCGCCTAGTGCCTCTGCTATTTTCTTCGCGTTCTTCATTGACTTTGGCACGGGGCCGGTCAGGATTGTTAGACTGCTCTGAGGTTCTTTGAATCTTATTTGCGGCCTTGTTACCAGAAAAGCGGAATCTTCCGAAACGTAGAGCTCGCCTTGCCTTTCCAATCGCCTAAGCAGAAGTTCTGAGCTTCTCATGAAATGCCCTTCGTGTGCTATGTAGCCATTCATCTTGGTTGGGTAGCCTGATCTCAAGAATGATTGCAGTTGAGTGTTGGAAGCAGAAGTTGGGGGTACACGCTGTCCCTTCTTCTTGGTTCGTAGATGGCAGGAGACGTGTGCAGCTTCACATACTTGTTTGAATCCGCCCTTTTCGCACGCGTTTATTGATGCCTTATTCCTCGATAACGCCCATAGCCTTAGAACCCCTATTCCCTTTCCCCTTGCGTAATCAATGATTTGACGTTGGAGGAAGATGGCTATTCCGCGCCGACGCCAAGCCGGGTCGGTGCGTGCCATGCTTAGCCATCCGCTCCCGTCGACACATTTATCGAAGTTAGTCATACCTACGAGTTCAGATCCATGCCAAGCTAAGAAGAGTCGGCCATGGGCGAGGACGTTAGGAAGTATTGTGAGTATGTAATCTGATGGGCCGACGGCTCGGCGGCACAGTCTAGCTACCGAGCGTAGGTCGGATTGTTTCGCAATTGTTGATTTGAACTGAATTTGCCTCGTCTCAAACGCACCGGATTGTGTTACGCTGTGGCGACGTGAACGAATACTTTCGCGTCATTGACCATGTTCTCGATTTTACAGTATTCATTGGGTTGATGAGCCATATCATCTAGAGTCGACCAAACAGCAGTATGAATTCCCTTACGCCTAAAGTACAATCCCACAGTGCCCCCGCCAATTCCGATTGCTTTCGCGTCCAACCCACGCAATTGTTTCAACGCAGCCTTCAATCTGACCACAATTAGGCTGTCCATTGGGGTCGGGTCCGTGCTCTGTTCCTGTTGTACGGGCTTAATTTCGATCGCCGCGCCGGTTTCTTTTTCTAGCTTCACCCGGACAGATTCAATCTCCTTCAAAACGTTAACGAGCGGGTAGCGAGGAAGAACTCGACAGTCGAAATATTGCACGTCAATCCCAGGAACCGTGTTCACATTATCAACATTCGCATCGCATTTCGTGGGTTCAAAAGTTGAGGATTGCGGGTCAAATAAGGGATCTTTAGCGGGATACTTGGAGTGCAGCATCTCGTCGAGTTGAATAGCCAACTTCATAGCCACGCGGCGAGCGTTCAATCCTTTTTCAGGTGTGCTCCCATGGACCTGCATGCCCTTCGTCGTGATTTTCAGCCAAAGGACGCTTTTTTCTGCAATTTCGATTTCTGAGCCATCCCGCTTCCCAGCGTCGGGTACCAGCGCAATGTCGGTTGGCTTGAATACGCCCTCTTCAAGAAGCGGAATAACCCCGTACTTGCTCCCAGACTCTTCGTCAGAGACAAGAGCAAGGCCAAGGGTCATTTTCGGTCTAATGCCCAACGTCTTGATCGCTTTCATGGTGAATAGGGTTGAGGCAACCGCCTGCCCGTTATCCTCTGAGCCCCTTCCGAAAATCTTGCCATCCTTCACGACCGGGACGTAGGGATCGGTTGCCCAGAGTTCAAGTGATCCCTCAGGTACAGTGTCCAAATGCGCGGCCAACCACAAGGTTCGCCCCTTATCCTCACCCTCGATGACCGTCGTCAGGTTTACCCGGACACCTTCTGCTACGCGACTATCAGGAATGTCGTGCCTTGTTACCTTCAACCCAATGTCTTCGAGCCACTTCTTCACGAAGAGAGCACGAGCGTACTCACCTTTTCCTCCCCCATCCGGGTTTACAGCCTTGATCCTTAGCATGTCAACCATGAATCTCGTAATATCATCGCGAGACTGGTCGATCCAACGTATCGCATCAGCTGCGTTTGCCATCGGGTATCAGCCTAGTGCAATCGAAGTTGGCCTTCGACCAAAAGATAAAGCTTGACTACCGCATCCCAATTGCCACCTGGTGTGGAACTTGCTACTAATTCTGAAGCTCGTAACATCATACTTCTTGATCATACCGTTCGAAGAACGAGAGTTGTTGAAATTGGCAGATCAATGGCTCGCGGGCGCATGTCAACCTTAGATTTTCGGTACCTGATAGCAACACCATGAGGTACGAAATATTTCATGGAATGTGGGGAGTTTGGCCTGTTCACTCACTCCGAGTACATGAACTCAATTCGATCGGCTGGTTTGAAGGTAAACTGCTATCACAAGGGCCTCATCGGAAGAGGAGTCTACGTGGAAATCAAGACCTAAGACCTTCATACTAGGTGAGTCAAAATGCATTAACTGTGGAATCATTAATGGAGGGGCAGGGCCTGCTGAATCGTGACGGTACTGGTTGTCTTTCGACAAGACCGTTCAAATAGCATGAGGATTAATCTAATAGTCACTAGGCTAGTGCATCGTCGTGGCTGGCCAGTTCAATCTGGAGTCCCTCAGGGGTCGGCTGTTACCTCAGAGTTCCATTCGGGAATCAGGAGAAGAACCTCCAGTTGCCGCTGTAGCGATTATCATTGATCCGAATAATCGGGGCGGCTCAGTACTCTTCATTAAGAGGACTGAGCGGAGGGGGGATCCTTGGTCAGGGCAAATTGCGTTCCCTGGCGGACGCAAATCGCCTATGGACGAGGGTTTTGCTGACACAGCGGTCCGGGAGACAAGGGAGGAGGTTGGGATACAACTCAGCGGCCACGAATTACTTGGCCACCTTCCAATCGTTACCACGAGGTCCCGGCGGATGCGAGTGTTGCCTTTCGCCTTTCAACTCAAGTCAACCGTTAGTATTCGTGTAAATGAGGAAGTTGCTGACGCCTTCTGGGTGCCGCTGAAGGATCTGGGGAGACTTGAGGTTGAGAGTCGAGAGGTTAGAGTTGACGACGTTACCCTGTCAGCTGACTCCTATGTCTATGAGGGTCATGTGATATGGGGATTGACCTTCAGAATAGTCAACCTGCTCCTAGGCAGAGAAACCCAGAGCGACTTGGAAAAGCAGCAGAACTGAATTCAGACCGGAGCATATTCCTCTCGTACGATCCGACTCGGAGCATAGAGGCTACTTTGTATGCGGGAACTCGTTTAAGCCGAATATCAACTATCAAGATCCATCTACAATGTATCTACTCGCAGGCGCTGTTAATGTGTATGTAACCCGAGTTTTCTTCTCGATTACTTGTGTTGTCTGTCGGCTAGTTCTTGAAGTAGTTTAGCGTGGCGTTCTTCGTCTGCCATGATTTTGTCGAAAGTTTTCCGAATTGATGTTAGCATTCGTATGTGGTTTTTCGAATCTTCAATGATACTTGTCAGGGTTGACTTGACTTTCTTGTCTCTGCTTTGGTTTGCCAGTTTTGTGTAGCTGTCTATGATGTCTTGTTCAACTGCAAGCCAGTAGCTGATGTTTTCTTCTATTACTCCATGATATCCTGCTTCGACATCCTTCTCAGCCTTTACAGCTTGGTCTAGGGTTTCTATGTCTTTGATTATTCGTTCTCTTCCCTTTTCACTCAACGTAATCCCTCATGATACAGTCAAGGTACACCTTCAGAACATTCAGATTAGGTTGTTGAACAAACTCCCACATTGGCATGGTGTCTTCCCTCATTCAGGAGATCCTTGCCAACAACAGCCATGGAGCAAACCCTGTCAAGAGGCTAAGAAGAATCAGTAGCAGCGGTGAGATTGTTAGCCGCCAGGATGTTTTCATCTTCTCGCTTTGGTCCGAGTGCTGGGAGACTGCAGTAATGATCTTGGAGTAGTATCCTACCGACAACGCAATGTTCAGGACTACGATTACGGCGAGCGCGTAGAAAGTGAGTTGGTTGATTGCGAAGAGTGATTGAATTATGAGTAGTTCACTCCAGAAAGTTCCGAATGGAGGGACACCTATCATACCGAGTGAGGATAGTGCAAACATACTTCCTAGAAGCCTGTTCTGGCCGAACAGTCCCTTAACCTCGCTAAGCTCAGACTCATTGTACGCCTCGCCTTTCTCGCCAGTGAGCATGAAGAAGGACGATTTGACCAGACCGTGATTCCAGATATGAAACAGAATCGCAACAATTCCGAGAACCGAGAAGGTTGCGAGCGCAGCTAGCATGTACCCAACGTGGGCTATAGAACTGTACGACAGTATCCGCTTAACGTTACTCTGCCCCAACGCGCCCAAGTTTCCGATCAGCATGGTAAGTACCGCTATGAGAACAAGCGCAAGCTGAAACGTACCCGTAAGGTTCTGCGAAACTTGAACCTGCGGGATCACGAATGTTGGGTTAATGATTTTGATGAGCGCGAAGACCGCTGTCTCAGTCACGACGCCGGCCAACGTCGCGCTTACAGCCGTTGGAGCGGCAGAATATGCGTCAGGTAGCCATGTGTGTAGCGGGAATATAGCAGCCTCTACGCCCAGCCCCGCAAAAAGCAACGCTAAGCCGAATGCCCCGAGTCTCGGGTCGCCCTGAAATATAGTGGGCAGGTCCTTGAGTTGAATGCTTCCGGTGAGGGAGTAGATTATCGAAATACCGAAAAGCGCAATCAAACTCCCAGCCCCCGCGAGGAATAGGTACTTCAAAGCCGCCTCAAGTGAGACAGCGACCTTCTTCTGCCAGGCCACCAAGCCGTACGCAGCAATACTCATTCCCTCCCAGAAAAGAAATAGGGTCAGAAGATCTCCGGCCGCAATTATACCGACAAGCGACAGCAGCAGAATTAGCAGTAGTGAGAAGAACGGGCCGACATTGTCGTCAAGGCCTAGTTTTCTCCAGGAATAGAAGGAAACCGCCGTCCCAACTGCAAGGACGGTGAAGATTACGAAGATACCGAACTTATCTACAACGTACAAACTAGCGAGGCTCGATTCGATGGGGCGCAAAGATATCTCCCCCGCAATGCCTGTAGACCAGTTGAACAGCACATCAACGAGCGAGACACCCAAGACAGCGGTGCAAATGATTCCTCCCGCGTATACTCTCCACTTGTCAGTGTACTGTTTCGCGAGGTCCATTAGGAGGCACGCCATGGCGCCCGCGAAGAGTATCTCCATGATGTCAGTTAGCCACAATTTTCATACACTCCATATTGCAATCAGGATGAGCAGAATCAGCAGCATTGCTAGCATCAAGGTTCCATTAACACCCAGCACACCTGTCTGCACATCGCCTGCAGCTGTCGCCGCACGCGGCACAATCCTGTGAGTGACTGCGCTGTACACGTCTCCGAAGGCTCGCTGCAAAGCAGCCGAGAAAGCAATGAAACCATGCCCGAGCGCAACGTAAAGCGTATCGAAGTCTCGTAAGTGCGTCTCATGTGGTACCAAGTATTTTCGTCCAAGCGTGAAGAACGTCAACGCGGCCGCGGCTAAGACCAGTGAGGTTTGTAGCAGTTCGTTAAGTGCGAATGGTTGGTATCCGGAGCCGCCGAACGGCAGTATGGCGTAGAGGAGCGGCGGATATACACCGATCGCGACACAGAGCGCAGCCGCGCCAAGCATCGCCGCCTTCATTAACAGAGGCGGGTCACTGGCTTCGACTGTTCCGGGGCGGAGGAACGCGAAATATCCGAGTTTCAGAAATGAAAGGAATGTGCCAAATGATGCGATCTCAAGGAGTACGAAGAGCAGCGTGTTGGTTTGTTGAGCGGCCGTTATGACCATGCCTTTTGACACGAAGCCGTTGAATAGAGGCACGCCAGAAATTGAGAACGCGGCGATCCAGAACGCTATTGCGGTGACAGGCATTTTCCGCATGAGTCCACCCAACTTATCCAGCGTGTTCTCACCGGTCTTCCAGATGATTACGCCGACGGTCATGAAGAGCAACGCCTTGTAGAGTATGTGGTTGAATACGTGCGCCATTGCCCCATCCAAAGCCAGTTGGGCTATCTGCTGTGATATCCCGGGCCAACTTGCTAGTCCTACACCGGCGACCATGTAACCTACCTGCGAAACGATGTGGTAGGAGAGAAGTTTCCTCATGTTGGTCTGAAAGACCGCGAAACTTACCCCGTACACTGCCATAAGAGCGCCCATGAAAGCCACGAGTTCCGTGCTGGGTTGAGCGCGGGCGAGTAGATACACTGCAGCCTTCGTCGTGTAGACGCTTAGAAAGACTGACGCGGCGATATGCGCTCGCGGGTAGGCGTCGGGCAGCCACGTGTGTAAGGGAATCATACACACGTTGACTCCGATTCCGATAATGATGAAGAGTGAGGGCCAGAACCCAGTGATTGGGCCTACGGTAGGGTTGGATCCTTGGAGAATGAGTAGGGTGATGCCAGCCGCAAGCATCGCACCTCCGAAACCATGGAAGAGCAGGTATCGGTACCCAGCCTGAACAGCCTCACCCCTCGCTTCCCAGATGAGTAGTAACGATGTTACCGCCATGAGCTCCCAGAAAATTAGAAGGGTGATCCAATCGCCTGCGAACACAACACCGAGCGAGGTTCCCGCGTACAGCATCGCAAACATGTGCATCCAAGGCTTGGCGAAACCAGCTGCATAGAGTACCGCCAAGAATGTGATTGTGGCAAAGATCACTCCCATCAGATAGGATAGGCTGTCAACTCTCATCAGAACCAATCGGTAGCCCATGAACGGCAAGCTCCATTCGGTTGCGTGAGGTAAGGTGACTGTATCAATCAGGGCGAGGCCTGCGAGAATAATCATAAGTGCTTGCCGCACTCTTCCTCTGAAGAGCCAAACTACTATTGGACCGCCCACTAGGAACAAAATGAACGGCGGAATTGTAGTGCCAGCAG
>Ga0181539_1002189_pt1 | contig 19944 bp, 17 predicted proteins | sample PEATcosm2014_Bin_46_FD_119767 | JGI IMG/M metagenome (GOLD analysis project Ga0181539, IMG submission 119767) | Peatland microbial communities from MTU Mesocosm Facility, Houghton, MI, USA - PEATcosm2014_Bin23_60_metaG | ecosystem: Environmental > Terrestrial > Soil > Wetlands > Peat | place... | reverse complement strand
TAACCGCCTTCAAGTCATAATCGCGAAGCTTGCCCGAAACTCCGGTGATTCGCTCTATCCCGTTGAAAACAGCGTCAACCGGACCGTTTCCAGTCGCAGCGTCCGTATGGAGTTGTCCGTCCCTCTCAAGAGTTACCGAGGCGAGCGGGACCATTTTGGTTCCGCTCATGATTTGCAGGCTGTGCATTTTATATGTTTCGGGCGCCTTGGAAACCTCGATCTCCACGATCGATTGAAGATCCTGGGTGGCGATTTCTTTTTTCCGGTCAGCAACATCGATGAAACGATTGTAGACGCGCTCAAAGACTTCGGGATCGAGCGAAAAACCGAGTTCACCGAGGCGGTGCTTGAGGGCGGCTCGCCCTGAGCGGGCTGTGAGCACTATCGTGTGCTGTTTTATCCCCAGGTCCTCGGGTCTCATGATCTCGTATGTGGTCCTGTCCTTGAGAACCCCGTCCTGATGAATGCCCGCAGAATGAGAAAAGGCGTTGCTTCCAACTATTGCCTTGTTCGGCTGGACAGGGATGTTCATGATCCTGCTCACCATTCGGCTCGTACGGTATATCTCTCCGGGATTGATGGCTGTAGTCGCCTGGTAGTTTGCAAACCTTGTCCTGAGCACCATTACGATTTCCTCGAGAGATGCGTTTCCAGCCCGCTCCCCGATGCCGTTGATCGTGCACTCAACCTGGTCCGCTCCATTGCGAATAGCTGCGATACTGTTGGCGACCGCCAGCCCGAGGTCGTTGTGGCAGTGGACGCTCAGAATGGCGCGGTCAATGGAAGGAACGGTCTCGCGGATTCTGTGGATAAGCTGGCCGAACTCCTCGGGCAGGGCATATCCGACAGTATCGGGAACGTTGATCACAGTTGCCCCGGCCTGAATGGTCGCCTCGATAATACGGCACAGGAACTCGAAATCCGTCCTCGACCCGTCTTCGGTGGAAAATTCGATCTCACCGCACAGGCTCCTTGCATATTTGACCGCCCCCACAGCCATCTCCAGAGCGCTTTCGCGGTCTTTCCGCAGTTTCTTCTGTATGTGAATATCCGATGAGCCAAGGAAAACGTGAATCCGCGGCCTTTGCGCCTCGCGGACGGCCTCCCATGCGATATCGATATCCTCTTTCACCGCGCGGGCAAGGGCCGCGATCACCGGGCCTTCCACCTGTTGCGAAATTGCCCTGACCGCCTGGAGGTCGCCGGGGGAAGAACAGGGGAAACCCCCTTCAATTACGTCAACTTTGAGCTTTGCAAGCTGCTGGGCGATTTCAATTTTTTGTCTCTTATTGAGCTTTGCACCCGGGACCTGTTCGCCATCCCTGAGCGTGGTGTCAAAAATATGTATCTTTCTGCTCATATTGTTCCCCTTTGTCCATGCCGGCTGTTAAAAATCAAATAAGCTTCATAACGCAAAAAGGCCATGGGGAGAACCCATGGCCTTTGGTTGTCAGTCAGTCTCAGTTTACGTCATAGGAAGAGAAAGGCGAAAGGTTCTCCGGTCCGGCGCGGCAGACCAAGTAGTAGAACGAGTAGCAGGAGTAGAGACAGGGCAGTGATCATTCTAAGTCTCCAAGTAACGCATTTTCTCACATTTGGATCCATATACCCGCCCGAAACGAACAAGTCAAGCCCGAATACCGTAGATAATGGCGAAACAGATCGCAATCTCCGCGAAAAAAATGACCATGTTGAGTACGTATTTCCTGATGGGGAAATCTTCGATTATACGATTTGCTTCTTGCATTTTGCCGTATGCCTGTTTTGTATCCATCCAAAAATCCTGCCTTGCAGATTATATCGGCCAATCAGCGGATTCGATTAAGCCTTAAAGTTGCTTGCCCCAAGTCATATCGAGCTATTATATTTGCCATGGCGAAAAGATCAAGCCTTTTCGAAAATAGCAATGCTGGAAGGATCGCAGCGTGGTTGGTGGAGATCGATGCTGGAGTGCAGCGGGGCGGATGAGAGTTGGACTCTGCTTTGTCCCCGGCGATGTTCTCAGGGTAATGGAAAAAATCCACAAGGCCGGAGCTGACGTGTGGGTCGTTGGCGGCGCGTTGAGGGATTTTCTTCTCGAGATCGAACCAAAAGATTGGGACCTTGCAACTAGCGCAAGCACCGGAAAGATCGTCTCCCTTTTCCCAGGGGTCATCCCGGTGGGAATCCGGCACGGCACCGTTCAGGTCCGCACAAGGACCCGGGATATAGAAGTAACCAGCTTTGAGCCTCCCGGGGAGGCCGGAATATTGAAAGACCTTGGACGGCGCGATTTTACGATCAATTCACTTGCGCTTTCATATCCGCACGGTGTCCTGATCGACCCGCATCGAGGCCGCGAGGACTTGAAAGCTGGTCTGATCAGGGCAGTCGGAAATCCTCGGGCCAGGTTTTCTGAAGATCCGCTGCGGATCGTACGGGCCGCCAGGATTTGCGGAATTTACGGCTTCAGGGTCGATCACGCCGCTTTGAACGCCATGCGGGAGTTGTCTGGAAAGCTTCAGAGAGTTTCAGGCGAGCGGATTCGGAACGAAATACTCAAAATACTGCTGGCCGTCAACGTATCCGGGGCTTTTGACCTGCTCAGAAAGAGCGGCGCCCTTGGCAGGTTACTTCCCGGCCTCGATGCGCCCGTGAACATCGCAACCGGCAGGGGATCAGGCGTCAGTATCTTTGAGCATACCCTTGCCTGTATCATTAATTGTCCGGAGATAATACGGATCAGGCTTGCCGCTCTTTTTCACAAAATAGCCGCTTCAACTGCCGAGGTCGGAGATGACGGGCAAAAGATGGACTTCAGGCGCGAAAGCGCCCGCAGCGCCGGGAAAACAATGAAGATGTGGAACATGTCAAACAGGAGCGTCCATGAGGTGTCCACGCTCGTTGAGCACCAGCTTCCGCCGGCGGCGCCCTCCTGGAGTGACGCCCGGATCAGGCGGTTCATAGCGACAGTCCACCCGGAGCTTATCGACGATTTCATCGCGCTTGCCGAAGCCGAAGTCCTCTCCGGAGGGTATGTGGAATTCGGAATCGAAGAAATAAGGCAACTTCGAGCCAGGATGAAAATACAGCTCGATCGGATCTCGGCTCTGAGCGTGCGTGAGCTTGCCCTTGGCGGACATGATATTATGAAAATTCTCGATCTCCCGCCGGGGCCGGAAGTGGGAAAGGTGCTAAATCATCTGTTCGACCTGGTCCAGGAGGACCCGGAACTGAATACGCGCGAGAGCCTTTCCCGAATAGTCGAGACAAACTACAAAGCGGCGGGTCGGTAAACAGAACCTAAAAAACAGCCGGGACGACATCGCCGTGTCGATCCGGCTGCTTGCTTTTCTGATGAAACAGTTTATCGAATGCGAACGGACTACGCTGCAGGCTTGCTGACCAGGGGGCCGCCCACCGGCAGGACATTCCTGCCGAAAACTTGCAGAAAGATTACATGGGCCATCATGTACCATGCAAGAAGAGCACAAACGACCAAATCCCAGGCGGTAATGGTCATCAGATTTTTCATGCCGGCCAAAAATACCAGATCAAGGCCGATAAAGCCCAGCACCAGTGTAAAGAAGGTAAGAAACATGGCTACGTGGACCGCAAGTGAACCGATAAGCATGATTATCGTATAGAGTGTGAACGCTACGAGAAACATTCCAACATCGGGCCCGGTAATCTTGAGAGGTCCTGTAATAAAACTGTTTGGTACGGCTTGCAGGTCCATAACCAGGAAAATAAGCGCCAATGCGACCCAGAAAGCGCCATAAGCTGTAAAAGCGCTGTAGCCGAAATTAGTCCCGGTCTTGAATTCCTGGAACCCGGCTATGAGTTGTGTAATCCCGCCAAACGCCAAAGCGGTGCAAAAAACAACCCCGCTCCCGCACCAGCCTAAGTTATGAAACTGAAGTAAAAGCGTTGTCAAGCCAAAGCCTGCCAATCCAACGACTGCCGGATTTCCCGTTCCTTGTTCAGCCATAGTAAACCCCTCCTCAAAAAGAATGCGTCAGTGAAAAGTGAATTCCAATTCCGGGATACAAGGCTCGAATCAATGCGAGTATTATCAAAACGGGGAGACTACCACCACCTCCTTTCCACTGGAATAGCGAAGCGAGGCCATCAGCTTAAAACAAGAGCCTACACATGGATGTGGACCAGCAGCTCGAATATCGGCGAAGAGAAAGAGCAGGAATAGAACTCGCTTGCGCTTGAACACCAATGAACACTTCAGAAAAAAGAGGCGCGGATTGAAATAGCTAATTTGAACTCTTCGCCCTTATCAAGAGTGTCGAGACTCTATTGCATGAGACACATAGTGTCAAGCTAATTGAAATAAATGGTGCAAAAACAGGTCGGATTTTGTTCATTTTTTGCCAAATCAAAAAGCGCGATAGTGGCTCAGCTCCCGAAACGGGGAAAACCGTACTTTTGATTGTTAAACTGATGGGCTTTTGCGAGTTACATCAACGGGGGGCCTCTCGTTAGCGGGCCGCATGTATGAGTTCATCGACAACCATGCCTTCCTGGAGAAACGCATTGGAATTCAGAACCATATCCATATGTCCGGTTTGCGGCACAATCAAGACACGGATCTTGGGATTGATAGAGGCAATTTCCGGACCGTAGGCGGCAGCATTGAAGAGTTCGTCCGTTTCACCGATCATGATCACGGTTGGTTTGCCAATCCTTGCCACAGCCGGTTCCCAGGGCTTTGGCAGGGATAGGGATGTCAACAAAGCATGGCTATAAACAGTGGCACGGTTCACTTTGGGATTTGCTTCCGTCGCAAAAGCAACGGTCGGCAGATGATCCAGAATGTGTACTCCAAAGCGATTGAGAATCGACAAGGCTATGATGCGTGGTACGGCAACGTTGGCCCACCCCGCATGGGGCTTGTACGTGCTTTTTGAGGCGCCCAAAGGGGGAGACAGGGCTACAAAGCCATCAAATTTCCGGCTCAAACGACTGCCCGCAACTTTCAAGACAAAGGTTCCGCCAAGAGAATGGCCAAGCAGGATTTTCTTTTCCGATGCTTTGGCGCCTTCGATCTTATGAAGCAGATCGGCCAGATCATCCAGCGGCTGATCGATGTAGCTTACATCACCCAGGCTTCCGCTTTCGCCGTGGCCGCGCAGATCCAGGGTATAGACAGTTTGTCCGCGCGCCTGCAAAGCTGCGGCTATCGCGTGCATCGCGATGGAAAACCCGGTTGAACCGTGAACGGCAATAACCACGCCACGACCTGGGTGGCCTTCATAGGTCCGATAGGCCAGCTTTTGCCCATCGCGGGCCTGATAAAACTCAAGCGGGGGCAGGCTTTGAGAAAAGCTGGCGATCAGGGCGACATTTTTCTCCACAGCTTCAAGCGGCGGCGGGGCTTCAGGGTAGCTGAAAAGTATCATGCCGCCAAGAATGATAACGGGCGCCACAAGAATGGCAGGGATAAGATAAACGAGGTTCTGCAAAAGTTTCTTGACTTTCTAAAATTAACCCTCAGCAACCGTTTCCAGCAATACCCTCACGGTTTGGGCCACAACCTCATTGTCGGTAATCAAGGGCGGCATCAGGTAAATGGTGGCGCCGAGCGGTCGAATCAGGATGCCCTTTTTCAGTGCCCGCTGGCAGACGCCTCGGGCGCGATCAGCCCCGGTTTTGCTTTCTTTGTCGGTCAAATCCAGCGCGGCAATCATTCCCAGGCAGCGAACATTCACCACACCGGCAACCCCCTTGAAAGCCTCGAAGTGCGCAGCGAGGACCTCCCCTGACCGTGCGGCTTTTTCCACTATTTTTTCTTCCCCGTACACATTCAGGCACTCGATGGCCGCCGCAGCCGCAATGGGGTTTCCGGCAAAAGTGTGCCCGTGGTAAAATGTATGGTCCTCGGGCTCATCGGTAAAGGTTTCGAAGATTTCCTCTTTCACCACCGCCGCACTGATTGGAAGATAACCTCCCGAGAGACTTTTCCCAAGACAGACGATATCGGGGTCAATGCCTGCGTGTTCAAAGGCAAACATCCTGCCGGTTCGTCCAAAACCCATGGCGATCTCGTCTACGATAAGCAGCACCTCATTTTCTCTGCAAAGCTCGCCCAGCCTTCGGAGGTAGTTGGCCGGATACATTCTCATTCCGGCGGCCCCCTGGCATAACGGCTCCACAATTACGGCCGCAAGCTCATTCGCGTGCTCTTTGACCGTGCGCTCCATGGAAGAAAAGCACTGCAGGCCGCACGTCTCCGGAGCTGCCTCGGCGGGACACCCGGAGCAGTCCGGCGTTTTTACCTTGTAGACCGGGAAAAGCAGGGGCCGGTATGCGCCGTGAAAAGAAGGCAGATACCCAACGGCCATCGCTCCGATGGTATCCCCATGATAGGCGTCCTCGAATGCGGCAAACCTGTAACGGCCACTCTCCCCCTTGTTGTGCCGGTACTGAACGGCAATCCTTAGCGCGGCCTCCACGGCGCTGGCCCCATCGCTTGCGAACAGCGTTCTCCTGCGCCTGTCGGGGAAGAGCCCTACCAGTCTGTATGCCAGTTCGGCTGCGCAGGGGTGCGTAAGGTTGCCTAGAATACTGTGCTGGAGTTTCCCGGCCTGACTGATGATGGCCTGGACGAGTCTAGGGTGGCTGTGGCCCAGGTTGCAAGCCCACCATGAAGAGATTGCATCCACGTACCGGTTGCCTGCGCTGTCGAAAAGGAATACTCCTTCGCCTCTAGTCATTACGGGAAAACCCTCCTTTAGCGCCGAATGCCTCGTGTACGGGTGCCACAGACTCGCCAGATCAAGCTCGAGATAGTAGTCGGTAATATTCTTCATAACTTATCCTGTTTCATGATGCCTTTTTTCTGGAAACCGGAAGCTGCGCTGAATATCTTCTGAAAACCTGAGGACTGATGCCGTCTTTTTCAGCCAACTCGGCCATATACGGAATGCGTCCCAGCACTCGTGCTTTTCCCATCCTCGCGATTGTTTCAACATTGTTTTCCTCGATTTCTCCCCAGCCCGCTCTTGTGGTCTCACAAAAAATTATCCCATGCAGCGTAAGGCCTGAGCGTTCAATCTCCCTGATCGAAAGCAACGTATGGTTTATGGCGCCCAAACCGGGGCGGGCCACCAGGATAACCGGAAGCCCCAGCATCGCCATCAGATCTATCATCGTTTGATTGGCGGAAACGGGCGCCAGCACACCTCCCGCGCCTTCAACAACTACCCGCTCGTGCCTTCGGAGCAGGCTGCGAAAGGCTTCAAGAATCCGGTCAAGCGAAATTTCCCGGCCCGTTTTGGCCGCCGCGAGATGAGGCGAACACGCCGGCTCGTAAATGAAAGGGACCATATCCTGCAGTTCCTCCGGGTCTGGCCGCAGTTCAGCCATCCGGAGGCAAAATGTGAGGTCGGGGCTATGCAGCTGAAGGCCTGGCCTACCGCCCGCCCCGCCGTCCCTCTGTACAGGCGCCGTCGAAGACAGCGCCGGACCCGGGTGGCGGTCCCGGTTCCCAAGCCCGCCTGTCTGAACCGGTTTCATTGGAACCGCGTCGATCCCGGAGGCACGCATCGAGACCAGCACGGCCGCCGCCGCAATTGTTTTGCCTGCGTCCGTGTCGGTGCCCGTAATAAAGACTCCTTTTCCTGGTGGAATCATCTCTTCTTCCTCGTAAGACAGACTTATGAACAACACCGGGCCAGAAAATGCCATATCGATTGCGGGCACCCTTCAGCGATAATCTGGTCATTCAATTTACCGCCTTTAGGTGGAAGTCAATTGTGTTGGGCGTTCGAGGGGCGCCTTGCCGTCATGTAAAGAACGCGGTAGGTTGCGAAGACCCCGCCGCCAGGGGCCGCAAATCTCTGTTCGTAATATCCGATCAGCTTTCGCAATTCGGTTCGGTTGAGCAGTTTGCATCCGCTGTTCGCTGTCCCCGTAACGCCCTGCCGGTTTAGGCTTCGAAGAAATCCGCGCGCGGAGTCATAGCGCTCCCGGAGGACTTCCTGGCGGCTGCGCTCGACCCTCAGCCCTGCCGCCGCAAGTGCCTCCAGGACCTGTTCCGCACCCGGCAGGCATACGGGGGCTGTCTTGGTGGGAAACAGGCACGTTCGAGCGGCATGGAGTTCCCCGAGTGTGCCCTCGACCATCAGCGCCGAAACAAGGTTTCCTCCGGGTTCGAGCATGCTGGCTAGCCGTTTGATGGTATCAGATACCGGGGTCATCCAATGCAGAGCCGAACTGCTGATAATCAAGGCAAAATCCCTGTCAGGGCGAAACTGCCGGGCATCGGCCACATGCCAGCGGATTCGGCCGCATTCCCCGATCCGCTCTCTGGCCAGATCTATCATTGGGCGGGCTATATCTACGGCATAAATCAGAGCGCGTGGAAAACGTCTTCTCAGCAGTTCAGTCAGGTACCCCGTCCCGCAACCAATTTCGAGGATGTTGTCGATTTTCTCCCGGGCAGGCATCGAAGCTGCAAGCTTTTCAGCAACTGTGCGCTGCACGTTGGATTCATCGTGATAGGTTTGCGCGGCGGCGGCGAAACGTGCGGAAATTGAAGAGGGGCAAGCGGTCTGGTTCATCTGAGTAATTCCTGAAACTTTAGAATTCGATAGATAAGCTCCTTCCCGCGCTGCTCGATGAGCGAATGACCAGCGGAAGGCACCAACTCGACATCTGAGACCGGGAGCTTTGAAACCAGGAATTGGGCTGCCTCCCGTGGCACGATCCTGTCCTGTCTGCCGTGGATTATGAGGCAGGGGGTGGTTATTGCCGGCAGAGCGTCGCGCAGGTCCGCGCCCGCGAGATATTCGAGCCCGTCGATAAGGGAATTCGTTCCCTGTTTGAGTGCGTTTCTTGTTCTCCGGGCCAGTTCATCTGCCGGGATACGCAGAGGATAAAGCGCCTGCAAAAGAAAATCGGCGATGACCGCTTCAGGGTTGCTTTTCAGCCCTCGGATCATTGCGCGCAAAACGGCAGGGGCGACCCCCGCGCTATATCCAGTGTCTGAGCAAAACCGCGCTGTTGCGCTCAAAAGCACCAGGCCGCAGACTTTTTCCGGATAGTTGGCCGCCGCCTCGATCGCCGCGATGCCCCCGGCTGACCATCCAACGATACAGGCAGGCTCGGCTGACTTATCGAGATGGAGGGCAATTGCGCGAGCATACGGGGAAATTGAAGCCGCCCTGTCTCCTGTGCCCCTCTGGTCATCGGTTTTCCATTGGATTGCGCACCGTCGCCTGCCTCGGACGTTGATCCCGGGTACGCCGGGGTCGGCAAGCGAAAGAGAAGTGACCCAATGGGACTCCGCCATAGCCTCGGCTAGCGGATGCATGGCTTGCGTCCCGTGCGCCCAGCCGGAAATGAGTAGGACCGAAGGCTTTTTCATTTTCCATCCCCGAAGGTAAAACCACTTAGACAGGATTAACAGGATTTACAGGATTGAAAAACAACCTCGCAGAGCGTCGAGAACTGTTTTGCCTTTGACACTATACGCGCTATACTTGCACTGGATGCGCCCAAGTTCAGAAGCAGTCCGATCTCCATGCCAGTGGCTGCCAAGTAGTTCACGAGTTGTACCTCGTGAGCCTGCATCAACGCTTGGACGGCTTTATTCTCGACAAGTACGGTGTCCGCGATCAACATGTCGGCTACGAAATCGCCAACCACGATACCATCGTAGACCACCTTAGCGGCCCGCTGACATTCCACCTGCAGGCCGGCTTTGCTCAAATCGTGGGCCGGTGCTTTCTCGTAGACCGATTCGAGGAACCCCGGCCCCAATGTCCGGTGGACCCTCATTGTGCAACCAATAATTTGTTCTGTCAGGGCCGCGTCGTGCATCCCGTCCCCTTTGCATTTTTTTCCTGTTAATCCTGTTAATCGTGTCTGAAAAACTTTGCCTCGGCGGCAATTTCTCCGGCGGCCCGCTCCAGGTCATTATCGCTGTGGTCCAGCGTGACCGAAAGCCTCAGGCGGGCAGTTCCTTCGGGTACCGTAGGAGGGCGAATGGCCACAGCAAGTATGCCTTTTGATTTGAGTCGCTGCGCGACTGCGAGTGTCCTGGCGTTTTCGCCGATGAGCACCGGAATGATCTGGCTTTCCGAATTCAGAGTGTTAAGGTCGGCTTCCTGCAGCCGCTTCCTGAAACTTGCAGCCCGCCGGAGAAGCTCCGCGCCCGGATTGCCTGCTTTTTCGATCACGGCAAGCGCGCCGAGAGCGCTTCCCACAACTGCCGGTGGAAGTCCGGTCGTATAGATAAACGCTCGCGCACGATTGACCAGCAGTTCCCGCAAAGCGGACGAGCATGCTATAAACCCGCCGTATCCGCCAAGCGCCTTGCTTAGAGTACCCATTGACACACTGATGCTGTCCTCCAGGCCGTGTTCCCTGATCAAACCGCTCCCGCCCGGGCCGAATACACCTGTCGCATGCGCCTCATCCACCATTACCATCGCTCCGTATTCGACGGTCGTGGAAGTTATCTCGGCAAGCGGGGCGATATCTCCATCCATGCTGAAGACGGACTCGGTGACAACGAGTTTGCGGCCGCCGGCGGGGCACTGTTTCAGAAGGGCCCTGAGATGGTCCGGATCGTTGTGGTGGAAGCGCTTCAGGTTGGCCCGGCTGAGCACGATGCCGTCGATTATGCTGGCGTGGGCCAGTTTGTCGGCAAATATGTGATCGTTGCGCCCGGCGAGCGACGTTATGACACCGGCATTGGCTAGAAATCCGCTGCCGAAGACCAGGGCCTCGGGATATCCCTTCAAAGCGGCAATTACCCGCTCCAGTTCATCATGTGGGTCCAGGGTGCCTGTTATCAGCCTGGAAGCAGTCGCCCCGCACCCATACGATTCGAGGTATTTACGGCTTGTGGAGATTGCTTCCGGGTGGCGTGCAAGCCCCAGGTAATCGTTTGAGGAAAAATTGAGGAACGTCCTGCCCTCGATCTTTATCTTTCCGCCGGCCTCGCTGAAAACCGAAAGACGGCGCTCGAGGCTTTTTTCGCGCAATTGGGCAATCTCTTCATGGATCCACGCCTCAAAACGCATATTCGACCTCGAGGTCGCGGAGCATCTGAAGGTCCCGGTCCACGTCACCGCCGGCAACAGTTAGAAGCGGGCCTATCATCATTGAATTGGCCCCGGCGTGGAATATCATGGACTGCAGGTCGCCAAGGTGCACGCGCCCGGCGCAAACCTTCACCTCGGCGCGGGGGTTGGTCAGGCGAAACATGCTTACGGTGCGCAATATATCCAGGGGCTTCATGATTTCCATTTTCTCCAGTCTTGTCCCGGCGATGGGAATCAGAAAATTGAGAGGCATGGAATCAATGGCCTCGCGCGCCAGGGTCAAAGCAAACTCGACCCGTTGCCCGAGCGACTCGCCAAGACCGAAAATTCCGCCGGAACAGACCTCCAACCCGGCTTTCCTCGCGTTCCTGACCGTTTCCAGACGCATTTCCCAGCTATGTGTGGTGCAGATTTGCGGGAAAAAGCTGTGCGCGCTCTCCAGGTTGTGATGAAATCTCTTCAGCCCCGACGCCTTCAAGGCGCACAGTTGATCGTAGTCCAGGCACCCGAGCGAGCCGCACCAGTTCACGCGCGGATGTTTCTTCTGCCGCACTGCGCTACACACGCGCTCGACTCCGTTTTCGGAAAGCGCACAACCGCTGGAGACCACCCCAAAATGCGTAACAGGAAGTTCTGCGGCTGCATCGAAGGCTTCGGCCATTGCTTCTTTTGAGCAGAGCGGGGTGGTCTGTATCTCGGTATCATGGCAGGATGCCTGGGCGCAAAATGCGCAATCCTCCGAACAGGCGCCGCTTTGCGCGCTCAAGATCGAACACAGGCGCACGGAGTTGCCGAAATAGCGGTAGCGAACCGTACTTGCGGCAGCGAAAATCTGGGGCAGATCGGCGGCAGGGGAGCCCAAAACATAAAGCGCCAACGCCTCTGATATCGGCTGATCGTTTTCCGCCGCCTCCCGAATCGATTTCAATTCCCGGTTCTCCATCCAATCTCACCTTTCTGGGTAGGGTATCCAATGGTTAACCTCGTGGCGCCAATGAGGTTAACCATGATTGCACTTTTTATCACATCCTCGAGTAAATGAAAGAAAAATCTTGGCCTGTAAAAGGAAAACAAAAAAAGATAGCGACATTTTCGAGTTGAAATTGCAAAAAAATGATCTTAAAGAGCATGAAAGAATCGCTTGCAGAACTCTTGGACCGGCATGGCGGGAGGGTGCGCCATGATCTGGTCACCCATAATGAGTTCACCTGATGAGATTGACCGGCTGATCCGTGAGTTGGAGTCCTTGAACACCGGAAAGCAAGCAGCCGAGCGGCTCGTCGAGTACGGCCCGTCAGCCGTCGAACCCCTGCGCCGGTTTCTTTTGGCAGGCATCCCACGCAAAATATTCCAGCCCCGGTTTTGGGCCGTCGAGGCACTGGCGCGCTTGGGGGCCAAAGAGGTACTGCTTGAATACCTGTTCACAATAAGAGAAATCTTCGACCCCGAGGACCGGTTCGGCGAAGAGGCTGTAGAGAGCGCAGCCGCTCGCTTTCTTTCTGCATGGCCGGACGAGGACGTTTACCAGTCTTTGCTCAAACTATCCGAACGACGGATGCTGCTTGGCTTGATCGATGCGCTGGCGGAGTTTGGACGCCCTGAAGCCATACCCTATTTCGAGCGCGCTCTTGAGGACGATTTTTACCGGTCGGCCGCGGAAGAAGCTTTTCTGAAAATGGGTCCAGCGTCCTGCGGCGCCCTGGCAAGCTCCGCAGTAACTCCCCAGCCCAGCTTTGTTATGGAGACTCAGTCCAGTCTTCACCGGCGACGTAGTGCGCTCAGGCTCCTGTACAAGATTGGAACGCCTCCGGAATACTGGCAGGCCCTGCGGGAGCTGACCCATGACCCGGATGAAGAACTCTTCGTCAGTGCTTCAAAGCTCGGGACAAGAATTGCCCCGAAAGAAGACAGGGCGATGATTGCCCGTCGAGTCATGAAACTATTATCTTCTGCCCCATGGTATCTGCAGGAAGATATTGAGGAGATCCTGGTCCTGCTGGGAGCTGATGCCGCTGCTGATATTGAGGAAGAAATCTCGCGGCGAATGAAGCAACCGGAAGAAGCTCGCGCGGTCGATATTCGACTGAGATCCCTGATCAGGGTGTGGCGACGACTTACCCCGTCACCCATTCAAAATTGTGATCTCACCTCGGTAACCTGGTCACAATCTAAGGTAATAATTCAACTTTCCGCAATCCAGACGACGAAACGAAAACCCGCAGCGTGATAGTTCTTGACACCAAGGCTTACTTTATGGTAGCAATACTAATAATGTGTAGGGTGATGAAGTTCGCCCTAACCGCCCTGTCAAGGGATGATAACTTCTACTGTGGTATCGAGTAGGAGTTTTTTGTTCTCATAGTCCTTCTACCGTAAAACGCAATCGGGATTTTCTTTGTTGGTTTTTTGACTTTGTGATCCTCCCTCAGCTCATGGTTCGATCGTCGCCGAACAGCATATAGGCGTAACTGAAGTCCCGGGAAACCGCATTGCAAAAGGAGGCAACAGAGATGCTTACGCATGAAGAGATTGAACATAGGAAGGGCTTGCCACACGTAGGGGATACTGTTCGCAGCAAAAAACATGGAACTCTCTGGCGCGTTATGACGAAGAGTGAGAGGTGGGCGCCATCTGCGGATGACCCAGAGAGCGGCAATGCTCGCCTGGTTCCAGCCATTTATCTCGGCTTCTGGAAAATTGTGGAAGGACAACCCCCTGGAGTGGGTGAGATGCTCGGTTTCTTGTATACTGCCTTTGACAACACCTTTGAAACAAACTGGGAGATTGTGAAAGGACAATAGTTAGACTTCAAGCTCAAGCTTTGATTGAATTTGGTTCTATCCGGAATATGAACTTCCGCCGTTTTTGGGGTCATCCGGCAAGTGAGTACCTATGGTCTGAATTTTCCGTGCCATGAAGTGGCTACATATAATAGCCCAGGGCCAGGAACGCCACCCTGGGGAGAATAGATCGCCAAATCATAATACTGAAATGGTTAGATAAAAACCTTCAGAGGCGTAGGCTGAAAAAGTACGGCGTTTTATGTGTCATTTCAGTTCGCAATTCTCAAGAATGGAACTTCTTTCATTTTGAAGTGCCCAGCCTGCTTCACACTCACAAAAATCCATCTAAGTCATTGTATTTAAACGTATTTCTATATGGCACGGCGTATGCAGTTACCCTTTAGATGAGCTATGGCGATGGGGGGTTTAAGTGATTATTAGTGATGATCGGCTTGAATCAGGCGAATGCATCACCTTGGATGAGTAAAGGCATATTGTGATCAGGAAGAAATCTCTCTTTTTGCCCTTCCTCGCTTGCAACTCAAAATCTCAAAACGGTCAAGGGGAAATCTCAAATGAAATTGGCGATCTGGATACCGGCAATCCAGGGAAATTCTGAAGGCTTACGGCAGCGCAAACTAACATACGGCAGTTCTGGAAAAAGCACCAGGTTTACATTTTCCCTTAAGTCTGCTGCCTGTTTAGAGAGTTCAGACTTAAAGCGGAAACATTAGGAGAAATATAAATGGATACTTTTTTTTTGGCATTGACAGTCGGTTTCTTTGTTCTTTGTGGACTTTACGTGCGCTTTTTACGGGAAGAAAGGAATGGTTGAGAACTGGATAGTGGGAATGGTGGGGGTCGCTTTGATAGTCTATCTATTCGTCGTGCTTGTACGGCCTGAAGATTTCTAAGGAGAATTCAATGGCCGCTATGGGTTGGATTCAACTGGCCGTTTTTTTGTGATGATCCCCGTGCTTGCGCCGGCCGGAAGCCTTGCGCGCAAGAAGGCCGCCCCCATTAGCAGTGGAAGCTTTCCGGCTTCAGCAATCACTTTCACACTGCTGGTGATAGGAGCCGTGGTCCTGGTCGGAGCGCCGGCTTTTCTTCCGGTGCTGAGCCTTAGCCGGGTTGTCGAGCATTTCCTGATGACAGACTCAGCCAAGCTTTTTTGAGGAACGAAAAAATGTCCAAAAAAGCACATACTCTTTTCGATCAATCGATTTTGATTCCGGCAATCCGGGATAGCTTCCTGAAGCTCAACCCAGCCCACATGATTCGAAACCCCGTAATGTTCGTAGCCTTGGTCGGTTCTGTGGTGACCACGTGCGAACTATTCTTTCCGTCCCGCCATGAGTCGGCCGGGTTTATTGTTCAGATATCGATCTGGCTTTGGTTCACGGTACTGTTTGCCAACTTTGCCGAAGCGATGGCCGAGGGACGCGGCAAAGCGCAGGCTCAGACGCTTCGCAAAGCACGCACGCAAACAACGGCCAATCTCCTGGAGGTGAGTGGTTCGACGGGGCCGGTCCCTGCCGAATCGCTGCGCAAAGGCGACCTGGTGGTCGTTCAGGCAGGTGAGATCATCCCGGCCGACGGCGATGTGACCAAAGGGGCGGCAAGCGTTGACGAATCGGCAATTACAGGGGAGTCAGCCCCCGTCATTCGTGAAGCTGGAGGGGACCGGAGCGCGGTTACGGGAGGCACACGTGTTCTTTCCGATGAAATTGTTGTCCGAGTCACGGCAAATCCGGGTGAGAGCTTCCTGGATCACATGATAACGCTGGTCGAGGGGGCGCGCCGTCAGAAAACTCCAAACGAGATGGCACTCACAATTTTGCTCGCAGGGCTGACGATCATCTTCATGATCGTGATCATGACCCTTAAGCCGTTCGGCGCTTACTCGGAGGCGGTTTTTTCCGTGACTGTCCTTACCGCCCTCCTGATCTGCCTCATCCCGACGACGATCGGTGGGCTGCTAAGCGCGATAGGCATTGCGGGCATCGACCGGCTGGTTCAGCGAAACGTGCTTGCAATGAGCGGCCGGGCTGTCGAGGCCGCCGGAGACGTGGACGTGCTTTTGCTCGACAAAACTGGGACTATCACTCTCGGGAACCGCCAGGCTGTCGAATTCATCCCCGCATTCGGGGTCAGTGTAGAAGAACTGGCCGATGTTGCCCAGCTTGCATCGCTTGCGGATGAGACTCCCGAAGGACGCAGCATCGTGGTGCTCGCAAAAGAATTTGGAATTCGCGAACGTCAACTGCGCCAACTGAACGATCTCGAGAATGCTCATTTTGTGCCTTTCACAGCTAAAACACGAATGAGTGGTGTCGACATCAACGGAAAGCAATATCGAAAGGGAGCTTCAGATGCCGTACGCGATTACGTGGGAGGCAGTCTGCCAAAGGAAGTGGAGGCATCAATCGAGCAGCTCGGATCAAAGGGTGCGACTCCCCTGGTGGTGGCAAGCTCGCAACGGGTAATGGGAGTTGTCCACCTGAAAGACGTCGTAAAAGGCGGGCTTCCAGACAGGTTTGAACGCTTTCGCGCGATGGGCATCCGGACAATCATGATCACCGGAGACAATGCTCTCACCGCAGCGGCAATTGCCAAGGAAGCAGGCGTAGATGATTTTCTGGCCGAAGCAAAGCCCGAGGACAAACTCGGCCTCATCCGCCGGGAACAGGCTGCGGGCCATCTTGTCGCCATGACGGGAGATGGGACCAACGATGCCCCGGCGCTTGCCCAGGCCGATGTGGGTGTTGCCATGAATACCGGGACTCAAGCGGCAAAAGAAGCGTGCAACATGGTTGACCTGGACTCGAACCCGACCAAGCTGATCGAAGTCGTCGAAATCGGCAAACAGCTCCTGATGACAAGAGGAGCGCTCACCACCTTCAGCGTCGCAAACGATGTGGCCAAATATTTCGCGATCATCCCCGCGATGCTGGTGGGGACCTTCCCGCAGATACGCGCCCTCAACGTGATGGGGCTGGCATCTCCTCATAGCGCCATTCTCAGCGCCGTTATCTTCAATGCGCTCATCATCGTGGCCCTTATTCCACTGGCGCTTAAGGGCATTAGGTTCCGTCCCGAAGGCGCGGCGGTGATTTTGCGCAGAAACCTTCTGATATACGGTCTTGGAGGCATCATCGCTCCATTTGCAGGCATTAAACTGATCGACCTGATGGTCGCTGCCCTTGGGCTGGCTTAGACCATACGGCGAGTTCGGAGAGGAGAATTCTCGGATGAACGATCGGTGCCCGTCGCCCCGGGAAGGCGACGTTTTGGAACATTCCAAGCTCGTCAGTGGACTCCGCGAGCAAATCCGCCCGGCCGTGCCGGGCATTCTACTGCTCACTCTGCTGACCGGAATCGCCTTCCCGCTGGCCTTGGCAGGACTGGCCTTCCCGTTATTTTCCCATCAAGCCGAAGGTAGCCTGGTAACCCGAGACGGTGCAGTGGTGGGCGCCGAACTCATCGGGCAAAACTTTTCCGGCCCGGGATATTTCCACCCGAGGCCGTCGGCTGCCGGCGACGGTTACGACGCGACTGCATCAGGCGGCACGAACCTTGGCCCGGCGAACCCGAAGCTGCGAGACGGTGTGAAAGGAGACCCGGCCGTCACCGGGAAGAGCAAATCCTTCGCTGGAGTCCGGGAGCTGGCGGAATTATACCGCCAAAGTAACGGCCTGCCTCCCGGCTCGGCGGTTCCCATTGACGCTGTCACCCGCTCTGGAAGCGGACTGGACCCGCACATCAGCCCGGCCAACGCTGCATTGCAAGTCCAGCGCGTGGCCCGCGAGCGCAAGCTGAACGAAGAAGAGGTGCGCCACCTCGTGGCCGAACACACGCAGGGGCGGCAGTTTGGTTTCCTCGGCGAACCCCGAGTGGCAGTGTTACCGCTGAATCTTGCACTCGACCAACTCACCCTTCGGTCTGGTGTGATTCCTAGATGATCGATACTGGAGAACCCAATGTTGCGCTGGCTGGAATACGTGGTATTTATTGCGATCCTCCTGTCGCTGGCGAAACCCATCGGCCTATACATTGCCCGCGTCTTTGAAAGGCAGCCCACCTTCCTCGACCGGTTGTTGTGCCCGGTGGAGTCGGTGCTTTATCGCCTTCTGGGCGTTCAGCCTGAAAAGGAAATGACGCCGATGGTATATCTCGGCGCCTTCCTCGCGTTCACTGCCCTGGGCACGCTTCTCGTGTTCCTGCTGCTCATGTTCCAGTCATTTTTGCCCGGAGGACCCAACGATCAGTACCTGACTACGCCGATGTCCGCCGACCTGGCAGCAAACACGGCGCTCAGCTTTTCCACGACAACGACCTGGCAGGCTTACGGCGGCGAATCAACCCTGCGCTACCTGGTCCAGATCATCGGGCTGGCCTCTCAAAACTTCCTCGCCGGGGCGGCCGGCCTGGCCGTGGGCATCGCTTTCATTCGGGGCCTCGCCCGCGAGAAGTCCTCGACCCTCGGCAACTTCTGGGTAGACCTGGTCCGAGGACTGTTGTGGGTGCTGCTGCCCGTGTCGCTGGTGGGCAGCCTGATTTTGGTCTGGCAGGGAGTGCCGCTGAACCTGAGCCCCTACGTCGAGGCCCGGACGCTGGAGGATGCGGTGCAAACGATTCCGCAGGGGCCGGTCGCAGCTCTGGAGTTCATCAAGAACCTGGGAACCAACGGCGGCGGCTTTTTCAACGCCAACGGGGCTCACCCTTACGCGAACCCGACGCCGCTTACCAACTTTCTGGGACTGCTTGCGATCGCCATGGTGCCTGCATCATTGCCGATCACCTTCGGCCACATGGTCCGGCGGCCACGAGCCGGCGTGGTACTGCTGGCAGTCATGATCGTGCTTTTCGTGACTGGCCTGGTGGTGTGCCATGCCTTCGAGTCAGCCAGTCCGCCACGGTTGGCGGGTCTGAGCCTGGCCGGAGGGAACATGGAAGGCAAGGAAGTGCGCTTCGGCGTTGCCAGTTCCGTCCTGGCTGCGGTAGTAACGTCGAACGGGGCCACCGGGTCGTACAACTCGATGCACGACTCCTACCAGCCACTCAGCGTCCTGATCCTTGGGCTGAACATGCTGCTCGGCGAAGTCACCTTCGGGGGACTGGGGACCGGCCTGTACAGCATGGTCATGATGGCGCTCTTAGCCACCTTCATTGCCGGGCTGATGATCGGCCGAACACCGGAATACCTGGGTAAGACGATCTCGGTCATGGAGGCCAAACTGATCGCTTTATATGCCGTATTCACCCCCCTTGTCGTGCTGCCCCTGACGGCCTGGGCCGCTGTCTCGGATGCGGGGCGGGCAGGTTTGGTGACTAACGGCGGCCCGCGCGGCTTTATGGAAATCGTGTTCGCATACGCCTCATGCATGGCGAACAACGGGCAGAACATGGCGGGCCTCGACGCAAACAGCCTCTTCTACAACCTGACGACGGCGGTAGCGATGGCCGCCGGCCGTTTCGGCCTGGCAGCCCTGGCGCTCCTGCTGGCGGGCCGGCTCGCCGCTCAAGGCCGCAGGCCCGCGTCGATCGGCTCCATGCCATGTGACACGGTAACCTTCGGGGTATTAGTGCTCGGCTCAGTGGTGTTGATTGGTGCGCTCTCCTTCCTGCCGGCGCTTGCCCTCGGCCCGATCGTTGAACACCTCCAACCCTGAAGGGAAATTTCGACTGAGAGTTCAATAACTCATTCATGACCTTCGCGCATGTCGTGATAGCTATCTCATCCCCGCAATGCCTTCCCGTCAGCCTGGATTTTCCATACTGGCAAGAGTGGTGAAGTTGCCCTAGTCCGTTTCCAGCTCGTTTCTTTCCTCCGGCAGTATTCCCGGAAACTTTACAACCATAAGAAAAGAGACCATCGAATCTGACATCTTTTGATTGACACCTTTCAGATCTGATCGTATTCTGCTATCATCTGAAATGGGGGGATAAACAGAACTATACAATTACCTGTTAGCGCTTAATGAAAGATACTCAGACTGGACTTTCAGAGACTGGCGAAACAACAATATCCAACCGACTGAAAAGCCAAAGAAAATCGTCCTTAAAGGTGTAGAACCCAACCCTGTTTTATCTGATACCCCAGGCTGGCCAGAACT
>Ga0181539_1002182_pt1 | contig 19989 bp, 17 predicted proteins | sample PEATcosm2014_Bin_46_FD_119767 | JGI IMG/M metagenome (GOLD analysis project Ga0181539, IMG submission 119767) | Peatland microbial communities from MTU Mesocosm Facility, Houghton, MI, USA - PEATcosm2014_Bin23_60_metaG | ecosystem: Environmental > Terrestrial > Soil > Wetlands > Peat | place... | reverse complement strand
GATCTCGTCGCGATCGGTCAGCGGAAATATTATCGCGACTTCTTCGAAGTGAATACGACCGCAGACGAAATCGATCGGCTGGTGCTGCATGAAGGCGCCGCGATGAGGCTGTTCACGCCTGCCGAGCTGCATGCTCTGCCGAACGTGACGCCCTACGATTCGTTCGCGCTGTGGCTGCACTGCGCGCGCAACAGGCTCGTCTAATCCCTCGATCCCAGAAACAGCCTGATCCGCGCACCATGAGGACGCAGTCGGCATTGATCATCGGCAAGGACGGTTTGGTCGGCTCAGGGGTATTTCGCCTGTTCCGGGCCAAGGGCGTCAACGCCTACGGAACGACACGGCGCCGCCCGCTTCACGACTCGGATATTCTTCTCGATCTGTCCGATCGCGATCTTGCCAAGGCCGAGCTGCCGCAAACCGACGTGGCGATTATCTGCGCTGCCGCCAACGGCTTTGCCTATTGCCGCTCCAACCCGGAAAACGCAAAGCAGGTCAATGTCGATGGACCGCTCATTCTGGCCCGCAAGCTGAGTTCGCGGGGGACACGGGTCATTTATCTTTCGTCTTCGGCGGTCTTCGATTTCAGTCGTCCGCACGTGACGACGCCTACTCCGCATTGCCCGTCGACGATCTACGGTAAGTCCAAGGCGGCGGGAGAACAGAGCGTGCTGTCGGTGGGGCAGTTCGCCACGATCGTGCGGCTGACGAAAGTATTGACGCCGGACATGGCGCTGCTGCGGCAATGGATCGACACGCTGCATGCGGGGAAAAATGTCGGCGCGTTTTCCGACTTGAATTTTTGTCCTATTTCGCTGGACTATGTCGCAAATGCGCTGCTTGCGATTACCGAGGCCGGCCTTCCCGGAATCTTTCATGTTTCCGGTGCGAGCGACATCAGTTACTTCGACGCCGCGCGGCACTTCGCCGAGAGAATGGGAGTCGACGGCGCGAGAATTATCGAGGATCGCGCGGCCGCGCGGGGAATCCCCCGGGAAGAGATCGCCACATTCACGTCACTTGACGCTTCGCGCTATAGCGCATTGACCGGCGAATTGCCGCCGCAGCCGCTTGACGTTCTCGACGCGATCTATGGCGCTGCGATAGCCGATGCCATGGCGGCCCAATGACAGCCGAGAATAACGGGCGCTGCCAGATTTGCCGGTCGGGAACGCTCGAAGCCATACCCGCCTATGCGGAATTCCCGCGCGCGACTTCGGATTCCAAGCCGTGGCCGGCCGGCGGCCAGCTCACCGTATGCAGCCATTGCGGCGCCATCCAAAAGATCCCGGACCTGCGGTGGCTCGAGGAGATTGCCAGCATCTACCGGGACTACGACATCTACCAGCAGTCGGCCGGCGCCGAGCAGTTGATATTCGACAGCAGCGGGCAGTCGGAGCCGCGCTCACGGAAGTTGGTGGACCATATCCGACGCCAAGTGAAACTTCCCGCAGCCGGCAGACTTTTGGACATCGGCTGCGGCAACGGGGCCGCGCTACGCAATTTCGCGCGAGCGCTGCCGCAGTGGACGTTCTATGGCTCCGAACTCAGCGATGCGACAATCGAGCCGCTGCGACAGATTCCAGGGTTCGCAAAGCTGTTCGTCGGTAGCCTGACGGAGATCGGCGAGCGCTTCGAGTTGATCTCGGTCATCCACACGCTCGAACATGTCCTTTCGCCGCGCCAAACGCTCAGCCAGGCGGCCGATCTGCTGGGCTCGGCGGGCGTGCTGTTTATCGAGGTTCCCGATATCGAAACCTCTCCTTTCGACCTCCTGGTGGCCGATCATCTTCTGCATTTCTCGCGGGAGACATTGCGTTATCTTCTGGCGCAGGCAGGCGTCCGGCCGCTGAGCGTGAGCAATCAGGTTCTTTCGAAAGAGATTACGGCACTGGCGGTCCGCGAGGACTGCACGGCGGAGGCGCCTCCCCCCGCGCACGGCAATCGGCTGGCGAGAAACACGGTAGCGTGGTTGGCCGAAGTGTTCGCTGCGCTGAAGACGATCGCGAGCCGGGGACCGGTTGGAATTTTCGGAACTGCGATCGCCGGCATGGCGCTTTATGGCGCGGTTCGGGATGCGGTGCCTTTTTTCGTCGATGAAGACCCGAGTCGCATTGGACGACGCTGCGATGGAAAGCCGATCATCGCGCCTGCCGACGTGCCGCGCGACGTTCCGGTATTTCTCGGCTTTCCGCCGGCGACGGCGCAGCGGCTCGCTTCCCGCTGCCGGCCGCTCGGCATGAACTGCGTTGTTCCGCCGCTGCCGCCGGCGGATGACGATGCGAAGTCCGCGATCGTCGCTACGGCAAGCATCTGACCGAACCATTTCGGGAAAATCATGGCTGAAAGTTCTGACATCGGCAGCGGCGAGCCGCATTATCGCAAGTTGATGGATCTCCTGCTGGCGCGGGGAGTCGAGCGGCTTGGCCTGATGACCGGCTGGGCGTGGCACGACGATCCGCGGCATCTGCTGTTCACGCTGTCGCGCTATAAGTTCGTCGCCAAGATGATGGCGGGCCGCAATCGCGTTCTCGAAGTCGGATGCTCCGATGGCTTCGCGACGCGCCTGGTCGCGCAGACCGTCAAAGCGGTGGTCGGCGTCGACTTCGATTCCCAGTTCATCACCGATGCCATCGAACGGCGATCGGACCGTTGGCCGATCGAGTTCCGTATTCACGACGTGCTCGCCTCGCCGGTTGCGGGCGAATTCGACGGCGCCTACGCGCTCGACGTGATCGAACACATTCCTCCCGAGCAGGAGGATCGCCTTCTGCAAAATATCCGGTCCTCGCTCACGGCTTCGGGCATTCTGATCATCGGCACGCCTTCGCTCGCCTCGCAGCAATACGCCTCGCCGCAGAGCAAGGAGGGCCACGTCAATTGCAAGACCGCCGAGCAGCTCCAAGCCACGTTGTCGCGTCACTTCGAGCAGGTGTTCATATTCAGCATGAACGACGAGGTGGTGCACACGGGATATGCGAACATGGCTCACTATTACATGGCGCTCTGTTGCTCGCCCCGGACCGCCCGAACGGCTTGAGCATCGCCCGCGCGCAATCCCGCGCGCTCTGATCGCCGGCGGATGTCGATCGTGCGCATGCTGGAATACGAGGCGCTCGTTCCGATCTTGGAGCGACGCCAAGTGCCGTCGGACGCGACGCTCGTCGTCCACAGCGCCATCGGCAGGCTGAGCCGGAACGGCTTCCGCGCCGAGGCCATGATCGAAGCCCTGCTCGACTATTTGTCCGCCGGCACGCTGGTCATGCCGACGATGACTTGGCGCACGGTGACGCCAGACCGTCCGATATGGGACGAACTGGCGACGCCGTCGCATACCGGAGTGCTGACCGAGATTTTCCGCACCCGTTACGCCACCGCCAGAAGCCTCCATCCGACCCATTCGGTCGCGGCCTGCGGGCGAGAGGCCGAGCGATTGCTGGCGCGTCATCATGTCGACGATACCCCGGTTTCCGCCAACAGCCCCTACGGGTTGATGCGCGGTCAACCGGCTTACGTGCTTCTCATCGGCCTCGGACTCGAATCGTGCACTGCGATTCACCTGCCGGAGGAAACAATCGCACCCGACATCTATCTGCGGCCGGTCGAGCAGACCGAGGTCTACCAGTGCCGCGATCGCCGCGGTATTGCCCATCAGGTGCGCACTCGCCGGCATTGGCGGCTCGATCGGGATTTTCCGAAATTCGGCGCCCCGCTCGCGCGGCGTGGCGCGATGCAGGCGGGCGTGATCGACTCCTGTCCCTACGCGATCGTGGCGCTTAAGGACCTGCTGGACGACGTCGGCGCGGCTCTCAAGGCCGATCCGCGCAGCACCTTGCGGCAAAGCGGTCCGTCGAACTAAAGCGGCTTCCGATTGATTGCACCCATCATTGCGCGCCAGCAGGGCCGGCCCGATGACAGGCTCCGGGACGCAATTCAGGCGGGCCTGCCAGGCGGCGAGGCCGTTCTGGATTGGTTCGTCGCTTCGCTCCTCGCAAAGACGGCGCTGATTCAGTTCGATCGGAACCCGCTGTAGCGTCGATCGGGGATTGCGCTTCAGATGCTGACGAGAGTCCGTCACCGTATCGTCCATTGGGTCCAGCCGGCCGGCGCCGGGAGCCACAGATGAAATTTGAAAAAGTCCATATCGACAGCTACGTCAACGATACCGATCAGCCGGCTTATTTGCACGAGATCGCGCGCTTGAATCCCGGCGCCAAGATTTTCAAATCGACTTTGTGCGGCCCGCTATTCCTCAATCGCAATTCGCAGCTCGGCCCGGATGTCACCGTCGGGAAATATTCCGGGATGAACGAAAGTTGCTTCATTGCCAGGGGAATGATGGGAGCCTACTGCGCCATCGGCGCGCGAACCGCCATCAATCCGTTCAATCATCCCATCGACTGGCTCAGCACCAACGAGTTTCAGTATCATCCGGCTTCGTTCGACTGGATCGAGGAATATCGGACCTTCGAACGACTCCCGCGAACGCCGGACATGTTCGCAAAAGTGGTCGTCGGCAACGACGTGTGGACCGGACATAATGTCAACATCATGGGCGGCGTGAATGTCGGCGACGGAGCGATCATCGGCGCCGGTTCGGTCGTCACCAAGGACGTGCCGCCTTATGCGATCGTTGCCGGCGTGCCGGCCACCGTCAAACGCTATCGGTTCAGCGAAGCAGTGATCGAGCGACTGTTGCGGGTCAAGTGGTGGGAACTCGACCTCGCCGATCTCAGCGGCTTGCCGTTTCGCGATGTACAGCGCTGCCTCGACAGCATTGAAAACATCAGAGCCGCGCGAGGCCTCGGTTGAATCGATGCGCCCGCTTTATCTCATAGTCGGCTTTTGGGGCGATAGGTTTCGCTCCTATTTCCTTGATTATTGCCTTCGCTCCCTGCTGTCGCCGCGAAATCTCGGGGCGCTCTCGGCGGCCGATGGGCATCGTTTCCTGATCTGCACGACGGCGGCGGATTGGCAAGCGCTGCAGAGACATCCGGCGTGGAGCGCGCTCGCGGCGCATGCAACAGCCGTCCACATCGAGGTCGGCCTTCCGGACGGGACTTCCGAGAAAGCCAAATTCGATCATATGACGCTCGGGCACCGGCTTTTGCTGAACGCGGCCCACCGCGATCGCGCGCTGACATGCCAGATCATGCCCGATACGATATATACCGACGGAACGTTCGAGACGGTTCTGCGCTGCGCGGCCGCAGGCGCACACGCGGTTCTCACCGTCGCGCTACGGCTCGAACAAGAGGGCCTATTCGCGGGGCTGCGTGAGCGCGGGTTGTTGCTCGAGCCCGCGTCGGAGGGATCCAGCGCCGCGCCCATCACGATCAACCCTCGCTCGGTCGTCGATCTTGTCATCAAGAATCTTTACGACGACAGCCTGCTGCACGATTGGGATCGATCCGATTTTCTGCGGTGGCCGGCCTACACTTTTTGGCGCATGCCCGGCGATCGCGGCATGCTGATGCATAGCGCCTCGCATGCTTACATTCTGTTCGATATGGCCACGGTCAAGCAGCACGACGAGCGTGCGCTCGATATGGGCTGCATCGAAAATCATTGGCTGAGCGATAACTTTCCGGATTCGTCGTTCATCCATGTCGTCCAGGATTCCGACGATGCCCTGCTGGTCACGTGGACGCCGTCCGCGCCGTTCCCCTTGCCGGCGCGGATGCCGGCGATCGTCCGCCGGCTCGGCTTAGCCGTGCCTTGGAAGATTTACCGCATCCGGGCCATGCGCGAATACAATATCGCCGTCGGCGACTTTCAAAAAGCCGACCACGTTCGTTACCTCGTCCGGCTGCACGGCGAGGATGTGCAAGGCGCCGATTGGCGTCCGCTCGAGGAGCGAATCGAGAAAATCATGACTTGGACTTTTGGCGATGTGTTCGAGGAATTTTCCGGAAAATCGTGCCCGGCGGCCGCGCGAATTGCACTCGCAATGTGGTGGCCGTTGCTCCGATTGTTGGTCCGGCTGGGGTTGGTGCCGCCCTTGTTGCGTCGAAAGTTGCGGGATTCGCGAGCGGGTCCCTTCCTAAAGAAGATACTGGACCGGCTGCGCGGGCTGAAAGCGCTGGTTCGGCGGGCCGGTTCGCGCAATCTGCCGAGCACGTCGCAGTGAAAAAAGCCTGCCGCGGCGAAGAATGCGACCAGGGGAATTATCCAGCATGCTGCCCTAGCGCGGCCGGATGCGCTCGCCGAGACGATGGATGATCGTGCCGACTTTCCGCTGAATCCGTTCAAGGTCCTCCCGATGCCCGGTAAGCGCGCCGAGAAGCACGCCGAAGCCACCGCCGAGAATCCGAGTGATTTGCTGGAGAATATTGAAGAGATCGAACGGGAGAAAGCGAGGGTCCAAACTAAGCCGCGGCGGAAATGCCGGCCCGTTCGCGTAGTAGTCGCCGGCGGCGCGATCGATGAGCGAAGCGATCCGCGCCTCTTCTCTCTGCCACTCCTCGTCGAGGTCGTCGGCGTGCCAACGCACGCTCACTCTGAACATGTCGCGTCGGACGATGTCGCGTTCGGGCCGGCAATAGGACGCGATCGCGCCCCGCAGATTGCACAACAGCGCATAGGCCGGCAGCAAACGAGCGCCCAAACGGGGAATGGAACGCAGCGCGGACTGCTGCACGGCTGCGGGGGTGATGCTGAGAATGCCGGATTCATCGGAGTCGGCAACGACATAGAGCCCGCCGCTGGACGAAAAATTGCGTCCGATATAGACGCTTTCCCAATCCTTGTGCTCGAGGCAGGCGGCGTGATCCGGCGGCACCGCCGCGAAATCCATGAGCACGGGGGTGGCGAAGAAGTTATGAAGGATGATGCCGTTGCGGTGGGGAACGCGCCAAAAGCGATAAGGCGGATACAAGGGCTGCCGCGGATGCCCTTCCTCCATGACTTCGAGATCGGGGTGCAAATGGCGCACCGACAACGCGGCCACGACGCGCGGTGCGACCGCAATAGCCTCTCCCGTGCGTGAGAGACGACGATCTTCGGGCAAGAGTTTCATGGCCCTGAGATCGGCCAGCACGCCTTCCTCCGCAAGCCGGACCGTCGGGTGCATCACGATATGGTAGCCGGCTTCGATCCATCGCTGCATCGCTGCGACAAAGCCATTCGACGTCATCGTGTCGGGCCAGACGGCGCAGCCGAAGCCGTTGCGCGCATACGCCGCTTCGAACAAGCGCTTTAACGAAAATGTCTGATGCCGCAGAATGGCTTCGTAGCTCGTGTCGAGCGGAGCCGGCGTCTCGATCAGCGTCGGCGTCGCGAACGGCCGAAGCTTTTCCATAATCGGCAGGTGGGCGATCTGCTCCCAATCCTCGGGCGGAGTTGCGATGAGAAAACAATGACCGTCTTCCGCGCGAAGCCGCGGAATATTGTCAGGCGCCAGCAAGGACGGCAGGCAGTAATCGACGAAATAGTCGCGGTAACGTCGCCCCCAGAACTGGCTCATAAAGCAGAACGGGCGTGGGGTCGTTGGACCATTCATCGAGGCGGCCTCGGGCATCGGGCGGGACAAAACCGGCAGCAGGTTCCTACGACCAAGCGCATGGAATCACAAGGGAAAATGCCGCGGCCCTGCCGCGGCCGGACGGCTCAGCGCGCCGCCATTGATCGGCGGCAGGCGGCAACCACGTCGGCGCTGGTCGGATAGAATTTTTCGTCAAGGGCGCGGCTGGAGCCGACATAGGCATGCGGCCAGGTCACCCGAGCCGGCGCGGATTTCATCTGCGGCCCGAGCGATTCGGCCACGCCGGTAATGATCTCGGCCGCGGCGCCATACATGCGCCAGCCGGGCTCGACGACCACCAGCCGCCCGGTCTTGCGCACCGAGGCGATGACCGCATTCATATCGAGCGGCATCAGGCTGCGAAGATCGACGACTTCCGCATCGATACCTTGCTGGGCAAGCAAGTCGGCCGCCTGCAGCGACGGCGGGACCATCGAGCTCAAGGCGACGATGCTGATGTCGTTGCCGGAACGACGCGTCAACGCCTCGCCGATCTTGATGAAATATGGCCGCGTCGGCACCGCCTCGCGCATCGAATAAAGCGCGCGGGCCTCGATGAACAGCGTCGGATCGTCGCTGAAAATGCTGGAGAGCAGGAGCCCCTTGGCGTCGGCCGGCGAGGCCGGCATGACCACCTGCAATCCCGGCACATGGGCGAACCAAGCGTGCAGGCTCTTGGAGTGCTGTGGACCTTGGCCCCAGCCCTTGCCGACGATGATGCGCAAGGTCAGCGGAACCTTGGCGCGGCCGCCGGAGATGAAGCGCCAAGGCGCGATCCAGTTTGTCAGCTGGTCGGCGGCATAGAGCATGAAATCGAAACGTTGATGCACCAGCACGGGTCGCAGGCCGCCGACGGCGGCGCCGAGCGCCATCGCGGTCAGCCCTTGCTCCGCGATCGGCGTGTCGAACACGCGCTTCGCGCCGAAACGATCCACCAGGCCGGTCGTGCTGCCGAATATGCCGCTCTTGCCGTCTGCCCCGATGCCGTACAGAAACACCTTTTCGTCGAGTTCCATGGCCTGGGCCAAGGCATCGTTGATCGCCTCGCCGAAGCTTTGTTCGCGCACGTCGTCTGCGTCGGTGGCGTTCGCTATTTCTGCTCGCATAACAACTCAGTACGGCTTGAGTCGGGTTTCGGCCTGACGACTGTCGAAGGCCGCTTCGCCACCGCGCACGAATTCCGTGACGACAGGGGAATAGCTCTGCGCCCAGACCTGATCAAGCGACGAGTGGAAGTCGGGAAACGGGTCGCGGCGCGCCGCAGCGAGCGCCTCGGCGATGTCGTTCTCGATCTCCGCTTCGCATTGCCGCAGAACCTGTTCCGATGTGCCGAGCCGCAGCGCTTCCGCGCGCAAGGCCGGCAGCGGATCGCGCCGGCGCCAGGCGGCGATTTCAGCGGCGGTGCGGTATTCCAGCCAGTCGTCGTTTTCCGGACCGACATGACCGCAAAATCGATAGGTCTCGATCTCGACGAAGCGCGGCCCACCGCCGGCGCGAATCTCGTCGATGACATCGCGCAACTGCAGGTGCAACCGCACAATATCCATGCCGTCGAAGCGTTCCACCCGCATACCGAACGGCTTTACGCGCTCGACCAGCGAACGCGACATCGTGCGCAGGGGCTCCGGCGTATGTGCCGCATAGAGATTATTCTCGCAGATCGTCAACAGCGGCACGCCATGCAGCGCCGCCAAATTCAGCGCCTCGTATGACACGCCCTCGTCCAGCGAACCGTCGCCGACGACCGCGATGACGATGCCCGGCGCGGCGCGGTATTTGAGCGCGAACGCGATGCCCATGGCGATGGCGATCGGTCCGCCGACGATGGCGCCGCTGTAGATCCGCGCCTCCTCGTGGGCCAGTTCCATCGAGCCGGCGAAGCCGCCATTGCTGCCGGTCGCCTTGCCGTGAAACTCGGCGATCATTTCCGTCAACGGCGCGCCCTTGGCGAGGTAGTAGCCGTGCGAGCGGTAATGCGAGACGATCGAGTCGTCGGATCGCAGCAACGGCGCCAACGCGGTGGGTGCGCCTTCCTGTCCGATGCAAAAGTGCATCGGACAGCGCATTTCCTGCTTGGCGGCATACTCGTCGAGCAGGATTTCCTCAGTCCTGCGAATAAGCTGCCCCATCCTGTAGAGCGAGAAACAGGTCGTCGTATCGATGGAATTCATTTTGTCAGAGCAACTTCATTTGGCATGGAGCGATCGAATTTGTTCGATGCTCTGCCGGCATAGTGTTTGCGCTTTCTCTCCGCGGCCACCGCCAGCGTCTTGGCAAGGGGCAAGTTCGGCAGGTGCTCGGAGATCGTTCGTTGCGTCGTATAGAGCGGTGACGCCGCGATCTGATCGATGTGCTGGTCGAATTCCGGTTCGCCCCAAGCATCGTACCGGGCGCTGATCGTCTTGCCGGTCAATTTTGCCGCTCGGTCCGAAATCATATAGCGAATGCAATCGATCGGAACCTCCATCGAGTCGTCCCAGTGCGACATGAGTCTGACGGTCTTGTCGAAGTGCTCGCCGCCACGCTGGCGCCCCGCCGCGAGCGTTTGCTGGTGAATTTCGGTGGCGGCGAAACCGGGTGCGACGGCGTTCACCGCGATGTTTCGCGGCTTCAATTCGACCGCGAGCGTTTCGACGAGACGAACGGTCGCCGCCTTGGAAACCCCATAGGCGCTGACATTCGGCATGGGGTCGAACGCGCCGCCGCCGGACAGCACAAGGATTCGCGGCCGCTTCGTCGAGCGCATCAGCGGCACCGCGTGCTTGGCGACGAGGTAGGTGCCGAGCACATTGGTCGAGATCGCGGCGAGCCACTCGGCGCTGTCGACTGCATCGAAGGTTCCGAGCGGTCCCAGGATCGCCGCGCAATGGATCACAGCATCGAGCGACCGCGTGCGCTCTCCGACTTGGCGGAAGAAATCCTTGACCTCGGATTCCTGGCTGACATCGCAATGCGCATAGAAGATATTGGGGCGTCCGGCGGCAAGCTCGGCAAGCCGATCGGTACGACGCGCGCAAATAAACAGCTGATGGCCGTCTTGGGCCAGCGCTCGAGCAAAAGCGGCACCGAAGCCGGAACTCGCCCCCGTGATCACGATCGACTTTCGAGATGCCATTCAATGTCCCAGGCGGTTCGTAGTCCCGACTCGTGGCAGCGGCACAATGGCCATCCTTGCCGATGACACAATCGCCGAATGTGATAGTCGTTTCCGGAGGCTTGGGCAACAATCGCGTCTGGCTGATTAATCGCAATCGAGTAAGTTTCAGTACCCGGCGAAATAAGGCCGATCGCGCTTTCGTGCGCGCTGGCTATGACGGTGAAAATGTCAAATCGACGCGCTTCGCGCTTGGCGAGGGTCCTCGGCGGCGATCCCCTGGCATGGGGCTACATCCGCCGACGGATCATTTTTGAGGTCTGCCGGCCGTTCAAACGTTTGCTGTTTTGGTTCTCGTCCGGCGGCCAGGATCTCGATATCGTCGATCCATATCATCTCAGCTTCAGGAGCGCCGCAGGACGGCGGCGAGTGAGCGATTCCCTGTTCGTCGCCAGTCCGGCGACGGCGGTTGTTCTCGGCCTCGGACAGTCGAACATCGCGAACGAGTGCGATCCGGCCGGACTGCTTGAGCCGAAGGGCGAGGTTTACAACTTTAATTTTTTCGACGGCCGGTGCTACGCAGCCAAGGACCCGTTGTTGGGCGCCAGCCTGGCTCAAAGCAATGTACTGACCAGGCTGGGGGAGCTTCTTGTCGAGCGAGGGAGTTTTTCCCGGGTCCTGCTGGTGCCGATCGCGCATGGCGGAACTTACGCCAGCGAATGGTCTCCCGGCGGCAAGATGTTTCCGAGACTGCAATGGGCTCTCGATCGCCTGCGCGAGCGCCGCATCAAAATCACTCATGTCCTTTGGCAACAAGGCGAGGCCGAGGCCGGGCAAGACGATCCGGATACGCAAGCCTGGGTGAGGAACTTCATGGCGATGGCGAACGCCCTCAGGATCGCCGGTGTCGATGCGGCGATTTACGTCGCCCAATGCACGGTGTGTTGCAACGATCCCAACGAGGCCATTCGTTCAGCGCAGCGGAAAGTCGTCGATCCGGCCGCGGGAATTCTGCCGGGACCGGATGTCGATCTGATCGGTCGCGACGAAAGGTACGATGGTTGCCATCTATCTGCGGTCGGCCTGCAGCGCGCGGCGGCGTTGTGGTACGAGGCGCTCAACCGAGATGACGCCGTACTGACTTCGACCGAATTGACTTCGACCGACTGAGGCCGGCCTGTGCCGACTGCGACCTCCGCTTCTTTTCATGGCTCGAAAAAAGCGGTTACGCGCGGCGGTTCCACCTCGACACAAAAGCTGCCGCAAAAGCGGCCCGCGTTGTACCCCCACGGGTAATATGCTCTAATAATGCCGGCAGGACAGGACCATGAAAGATTATTCAAAAGCCGAGTGGGTTGATCCGAAATTGGGCTGGAAGCCGCTGCCGGTCAGCGAACTTCCCGAGCGTCTGGTGGTCGATTTTGCGACCAAATGCAATCTACGCTGTCAGATGTGCCCCGTGTGGGGATCGGATGACGACAATGCCATTGATTCCGTCAAAGGCGTCATGAACGCGGATGCCGTCAGGCGGATGTTGGATGAGCTGCAACCCGCACGGCCGCTGGTACAGCCAAGTATCTACGGCGAGCCGACGCTGATCCCCAATTTGCGGGAACGTCTCGCCGAAATGAAGGCGCGCGGAATGACCATCGCGATGAACACGAACGGTCTGACGCTCGATGATGATCTTGCGGAATACATGGTCGAGATCGGCGTCGATTCGGTTTTCTTCAGCATCGACTCCGTCACACGCGAAACCCTCGAGAAGATTCGCGGCGTGGACAAATTGGAAAAAATCGAAGCCGCGGTATTTCGCATGCTGGCGGCGAGGGGAGGAAAGTTGCATCCCCGGATCGGCGTGTCTTTTACAATCCAAGACGCGAACCGGCACGAACAGGAGGCGTTCGTGGAGCGGTGGATTGGTCTGGTCGACTGCGTGCGGTTCGGCCTGATCTTCGAAAATGGCGCTTTTGCCGGCATGATCGAACCCGAGGTTCGACTGCCGTGTCCGGCTCTTTACAAAACCATGCCGGTTCACAACGATGGCACGGTGACGATTTGCTGCCTCGATGGATTTAAAAGTACCAACGTGGGAAATGTCTTTACCGATGGCGTCAAGGCGGTTTGGCACGGCGAGGAATTTGCGAAGGTTCGCTATTATCACGAAACCCAGCAGTGGGATAAAGTCCCCTTCTGCAAGAGCTGCAACGGCTGGGCGCAGTATGAATTCGCCGACGAAATCCGCGATGGAGTTTTGATTCGACGGTCGCCGGAATTTACCTATTACAATCGGATCGATCGGCTGCCCAATTGGCAGGGGCGCTTGTTAGGCGGGCATCCCCCTCCGCCGCCGAAAATGGTGCAAGGGGCGATGGCCGCGGAGTAATGTTCCGCGGTTCGGCATGCGCTCAATGCCGCACGCGCTCAATATCGCACGCGCTCAATACCGATTGAATCCGAACAAGCGCACGTACCACAGCAGCTGCCGCATGGAGTTGCCGTCGCCGCGCAGCCCTTGCCGCAGTTTCCGCCAGACCGCCTGCCGGTAATAGATCAAGATGAACGCCGGCCGCAGCGCGACAAACAGCGCCGTCAGCGTTCGCGCGCCGATGCGGTGCAGTTTCTCGGCCCAGCCGTCGGCGCCGAAAAGGACCGACCGGCCGGGCGGCGCGGCGTAGCGACGGAGTTCCTCCATCGCCCGATCCTCGACCGCCTGCCATTTCTCATTGAGCGGCTCGGCGTGCCAGCGCACCGGCAGGAAGAAAATACGGCGCTTGAACGGATCGAAGAAAGCACCCTTGAAACTCGCGCCGAACTGCGCCTTGGCGGCGATTTTGCCGATGCAGGGGATATGATGCTTGTATTGCGAGCGTTCGGTGAGAGGTGCCCAACTGGCCAGAAAAAGCTCGTCGGAGTCTTGCACGACGTAGATTCGTTCCAGCATCTTTGCATTGTTGAACAGATAGTCGCCGTCGAGCGTCCATTGATCCAGCACCGAAATGTCGTGGTCGCGGATCGCGCCGTAATCGAGCAGCATCGGCGCCCAGCTTAGGCTGTGGAGCAGAATGCCGTTCTCGTCCGGCACCCGCCACCACGCGGCCGAGACGACGAGCAGGAAGCCCGGAGCGTCCCACTCGTAGGCGAGCGTTTCGCTGTGCAGGCCGTTCACCGCGGCGTAAGCCATCTGCCGCGCGGTGATGACGAGCGGCAACGCCGGTCCGGCCCGGTCGCGACGCGGCAGTGCGCCCACATTTCGCAAATTTTCGAGGAAGGGTTCCTCGCCGAAGCGAAGCGCGGCAGCGACGACCAACTGGTAGCCGGAGCGCGCGAGCTCTTGCAGGCGCGCGATCGTTCCGTCCGAAAGCATGCAGTCGGGCGTCAGCACCGTCGCATAGGCGGCGTCGCGATACGCACGTTCGCACGCCAGTTTGTGACCCAGGCCCATGTGATCGTAGACCGATCGGCCCGGCGGGCAGGGCGGGATCTCGATGAATTCCGGGCCGACGAAGCGCGCCATCGCGCGAAATACCGGAGTCGATTCCATCGCGGCCCAATCGGCGGCCGTGGTTGCGATCAAGAATTTGCTCGGCTGTCGCGTCGAAAGCGCCGGCAAATTGCCGGACGACAACATGCTCGGAACGCAATAATCGAGAAAGTAATCGCGGAAACGCTCGCCCCACAGGACGACGATGAAATAAAACGGCCGCTCCAGGACTCCATCCATTCGGCCAGTGATATCGGCAATGGCAAGTAGAATCAACACTGGCCACTCGCCGGGCGGTTCGATAGAAGGCGCACAGCTACGAGCCGAATGTTGCGCTCCGATGCGCATGATCGACCACGATACGATGATCAACCACGACACGATGATAAACGACGACACGACAATGGAATCGACGAGTTCCGGGGAATCGGCTCTGCGTTCGGGCTCGTTGTCGGTGATCATGGCGAACTTCAATCACGGCAAATTCATTCCCCGCGCGTTGCGCGCGTTTCTGACCCAATCGCTGGCCGCCAAGGAGATCATCGTCATCGATGACGGCTCGACCGATGACAGCGTGAGGATCATCGAGGCGTTCGCGCGCCGTTATCCTTCGATCCGGCTGATCTGCAACCCGGTCAATCGCGGCATCGTCGAATCGATTCATTCGGGCCTCGAGGCGGCGACCGGGGAATTCGTGTTGTTCGCGGCGGCCGACGATTTCGTGCTGCCGGGCCTGTTCAGCCGCGCGTTGGCGGCCTTGACCGAATATCCCGAGGCCGCCTTTTTTTGTTCGGGCGTCGCGCTCGTCGACAACGCCAACCGGGTGATCGGCTTGCGCCCGGTGACTCAACCGAGCCGCCGGCGCTCCTATCTGTCGCCGGCCGATGTCCGCTGCGAAATTGCCAAAACCGATTTTTGGTTCATCGGAACGAGCGCGGTGTTTCGGCGCCGGTTCGTTGTCGAGACCGGATATCTCGACGCACGGCTCGGCTCGATCGGCGACGTGATCAGCAGCCGCGCGCTTGCCTTTCGCCATGGATTCTATTTCGATCCGGAAGTGCTCGCCGCGTACAACAAGGACCCGGCAAGTTTTTCCGGGCGCAGTGCGTTGTCCGTCGCCAACAGCCGTAAACTGCTCGCGGCCGCCGACGCCTGGATCGCGGAAAATCTTCCCGAGGACGTTCGCGGCGAGCAAAGACGGTTGTTCGTCCGCCGCATGGCGTTCGGGTTTGCGCGGTTGTGGGTGGTTTGGCGCAGCGGAACGATCGATACCGACGCGATTGCCGAGATTCTGGATTTCGGTCCGATTGATCGCAAGATCCTGGCGGCCCTCGGGCGCATCCCGCTCGCCTCGGCCGTTCTCACGCTCGGATGGATGACGTTGCGGCAGCGGCCGTTCGGCATACTTGCGCTGGCCGAGGCGTGGCGCCGAGCGCTTTATTTTCACTGGTCCGGAAAGGCCAAAGTGCAGCGTGAAGTCGATAAAATCGCAGATTGTCCGAGCTGCGGCACGCCGTCCGCGGCGGTCAGTTCAGGATAAACGCCGCCGCCTCGGCGAGCGACTTCACGGTCCTGTCCGGCTCCGCCGGCTGGTCCTGCGCGTAGCCGTGGTCGACAAAAATCGTGCGGCAGCCGGCCGCCTTGCCGGCTTTCACGTCCTTCCAGCGGTCACCGACGAAGTAGCTCGATCCAAGATCGATACCGTGCTTCTTGGCGGCGTCCAGCAACAGGCCGGGTTTGGGCTTGCGGCAGCTGCAGTTATCCGTGTCGTTGTGAAGGCAGATCATGATGTCGTCGATCGGCAGCAGCCTTCGGATCTCGGCGTGCATCGCCTCCATGGTCGCCTGCGGGGTAATGCCGTTGCGCACGTCCGGCTGGTTGGTCGCAATCACCAGCAGAAATCCCGCGTGTTTGAGGCGGCGCGCCGCTTCGACGACGCCCGGCAGGATCCGGAATTCGGCAAGCGTCGTCGGCGCCACTGGTTTGCCGTCCCGTTCCAGGTTGGCGTTGATGACCCCGTCGCGATCGAGGAAGACGGCCTTCACCATTTGGTGGCGTTTTTCTGCAGCTTCGGATGCGATACCAGGCAATGCCAGACCACGGCTTGGAACGCTTCCGCATGCGGCGTGACGCGGCTGTCCGCCACGGTCGGGATGACGACGACGCAATCGCCGGCTTTCTTGGTGTAGCCGCCGTCGCGGCCGACCACGCCGAGCACCCGCAAGCCGCGCTCCTTGGCGAGCGCGATCGCCGACACGATGTTGGGGCTCACATTCTTTTCCATGTTGCCGCCGCCGACCGAAAAGATCAGAATCGCATCCTTGGCGTTGGCCCGGCTCACCTTGAGCCATTCGGAGAATACCGTCGGCCAGCCTTCATCGTTGGTGCGTGCGGTGAGTTCCGACACATTGTCGGTCGGCGCGTAGGCCTCGATGCCGCATAGCTTGCGGAAATCGTTCACCGCGTGAGCGGCATTGCCGGCGCTGCCGCCGACGCCGATGATAAAGAGGCGGCCGTCCCGATCGCGCAGGCTCGTCAGCTCGCCGCACAGGGCCTCGATCGCGGCCGGATCGATGCGACGGGCGGTCTCGACGACCTCGTCGAGGAATGTGGCCGCATGACTCATTGCCAACACCTCATTGCCAACACCTCATTGCCAAGGCCTTACTGCAAAATCCCTCATTGCAAAGTCCCTCATTTCAAAGCCCTCATCGCCAAATCCCCGCATCCCCTGCAGCGGGCCACGTTCTATCCTTTGTGACGGCCGGATGTACAGAGTACCGACTCGATACCGACCTGGTATCGAGATCGCCGGTTGCGCGACCGGCAGCGATGCGCTTGAAGTGCCCTCTGGGCGCTTGCCGAAGGCGCCGGGTAAGGCAAACGGAAGCACGAAGGCTGTCGGATGTCGCAAACTCCGGTCCTGGTCACCGGCGCCGCCGGATTTATCGGCTTCGCTTTGGCGCGGCGGCTGCTCGAAGGCGGCCGTGCCGTCGTCGGCATCGACAGCATCAACGACTATTACGACCCGGCGATCAAAGAGGCGCGCCTTGCGGTGTTGCGGCAATTCGAGCATTTCAGCTTTCACAAACTCGACCTTGCCGATCGCGAACCGGCGGAATCGTTCTTTCGCGATGGCGACTTCGGCCCGGTCGTGCACCTCGCGGCGCAGGCCGGCGTGCGCTACTCGCTGCAAAATCCGCACGCCTATCTCGACGCCAATCTCGCTGGCTTCCTCAACGTTCTCGAAGGCTGCCGGCAGCGCAAGACCGGCCACCTCGTCTTCGCCTCATCGAGCTCGGTCTATGGCGCCAATACCCGGCTGCCGTTCTCCGTGCATGACAATGTCGATCACCCGATCAGTCTTTACGCCGCGACCAAGAAGGCGAACGAGCTGATGGCGCATGCCTATAGTCACCTCTATAGGCTGCCGGCGACCGGCTTGCGGTTCTTCACCGTCTACGGGCCGTGGGGCCGCCCCGACATGGCGATGTTCATCTTTGCCGCGGCGATTGCCGAAGGCCGACCGATCAGATTGTTCAATTACGGCCGGATGCGGCGCGACTTCACCTATGTCGACGACGTGGTGGAGGCGGTCGAGCGCCTGATCGATAAAGCGCCGGTCGGAACGGAGAACGCGGCGCAGGGCAATCTCGATCCGGCGACCACCGCCGCGCCGTGGCGGATCTACAATATCGGCAACAACCGCAGCGTCGAGATTTCCCATGTCGTCGAACTGATCGAGCGCGCCTTCGGTCGCAAGGCCCAAATCGAACTGCTGCCGATGCAGCCCGGCGACGTCCCCGATACCTGCGCCGATATCGACGATCTCATGCGCGAGGTGGGATTTCGGCCGGCCACCTCGATCGAAGACGGCGTGCGCAATTTCGTCGCCTGGTATCGGGACTATTATCGTCAATAAGGTTCAATGATGGCATTTCGCCTTATCGATCGGCCCGGATTATAATGACGCCATGAAGGCATTTCTGGGCAACCCGCGTCGCATCATGATCGTCATTCACGATCTTGTCGTCACGGCATTGGCGATGCTGGCGACGCTCTATATCCGCTTCGCGGACGGCGCCGCCGGCGGCCTCGAGGTCCGCTCTCAATGGCTCGCCGTCATCCTGCCGTGCTACGTCGCCTATGCCGGCCTCGTCTATTGGTATTTCCACCTCTACATGGCGAAGTGGCGCTTCGCCTCGCTGCCGGATCTGCGCAACATTTTCCGCGCGGTCTCAGTGCTTGCGGTTTCGCTTTTGGTGCTCGACTACATCCTGCTTTACCCGACGCTGTTCGGCACGTTCTTCTTCGGCAAGATCACGATCGCGCTGTATTGGTTCTTGCAGATGTTCTTCCTGGGCGGGCCGCGCATCGCCTATCGGCTGTTCCGGCTGTCGCGCACGCAGCAGGACGTCAAGGGACCCGATGCCGTGCCGACCTTGATCGTCGGCCGCGCGGCGGATGCGGAAGTGCTGTTGCGGGCGATCGAGAGCGGCGCGGTCAGGAACGTGCTTCCGGTCGGCATCCTGTCGCCGTCAACGGCGGATCAGGATCAGGCGCTGCGCGACGTGCCGGTGCGCGGCTTCCTCGACGATCTGGAAACGACGGTCGTCGCGTTGCGCTCGCGCGGTATCAGTGTCGGCCGCCTGGTGCTCACTCCGAGTGCGCTCGAACCCGAGCTTCATCCCGAAACCATGCTGATGCGGGCGCGCCGGCTCGGCCTTGCCGCGAGCCGGCTGCCCTCGCTCGCCGCCGGCGAGGAGGCGCTGCGGCTCGCCCCGGTCAATGTCGAGGATCTTCTGCTGCGCCCCAGCGTGCGCATCGATTACCGGCGGCTGGAGGATTTCATCCGCGGCAAGACCGTCGTCGTGACCGGCGGCGGCGGCTCGATCGGTTCGGAAATCTGCGACCGGGTCGTCACCTTCAGCGCCGCGCGGCTCCTCGTCATCGAGAATTCGGAGCCGGCGCTTCATGCCGTCCTGGAAAATCTCGCCGTCAAGTCGAGCGCGACAGCGGTCGAGGGGCGCATCGCCGATATCCGCGACCGCGAACGGATTTTCAGTCTGATCGGCGAATTCAAGCCGAACCTGGTGTTTCATGCGGCCGCGCTGAAGCACGTGCCGCTGCTCGAGCGCGATTGGGACGAAGGCATCAAGACCAACGTCTTCGGTTCGGTCAACGTGGCCGACGCCGCGCGCGATGCGGGCGCCGACGCCATGGTCATGATTTCGACCGACAAGGCGATCGAGCCGGTTTCCGTGCTCGGGGCGACCAAGCGGCTCGCCGAAATGTACTGCCAGGCGCTGGACGCGGCCGGCGGCGGCGCCGGCCAGGCCAATGGCGGCAAACCGCCGGTGCGCCTGATCGCCGTGCGGTTCGGCAACGTGCTCGCTTCCAACGGCTCCGTCGTGCCCAAGTTCAAGGCGCAGATCGAAGCGGGAGGTCCCGTCACCGTCACCCATCCGGACATGGTGCGCTATTTCATGACCATCCGCGAAGCCTGCGACCTCGTCATCACCGCTGCGAGTCATGCGCTCGGGCCGGCGCGCTCGGACACGTCGGTTTACGTCCTCAACATGGGCCAGCCGGTCAAGATCGTCGATCTCGCCGAACGGCTGATCCGGCTGAGCGGGCTCGAGCCGGGGCGCGACATCGATATCGTCTTCACCGGCGTTCGGCCCGGCGAACGGCTCAATGAAATCCTGTTTTCTCGCGACGAGGGAAGTTCCGATATCGGCATCGAAGGCGTCGTCGCCGCCAAGCCGGTCTGTCCGCCGGTCGCCGCGGTGCGGGGCTGGATCGCGAAGTTGCAGCGCGGCCTCGCCTCAGGCGAGCGCGCGGCGGTCTACGGCATATTGCGCGAGGCGGTGCCGAATTTCGGCGGCG
>Ga0181539_1002179_pt1 | contig 19993 bp, 16 predicted proteins | sample PEATcosm2014_Bin_46_FD_119767 | JGI IMG/M metagenome (GOLD analysis project Ga0181539, IMG submission 119767) | Peatland microbial communities from MTU Mesocosm Facility, Houghton, MI, USA - PEATcosm2014_Bin23_60_metaG | ecosystem: Environmental > Terrestrial > Soil > Wetlands > Peat | place... | reverse complement strand
GGGTTCATCCCGGTAATGTAGGCCTTGCGGTAGGGGATATACATCGACCCAAGCACCATGCCGGCGCCCAACGCCGCCGCCACCCCGCGCAGGTGATGTTGAGATGAAGTCTGAGACGTGGACGCCAACGACAACATCAACGCGCCCCCGAAAATGATGACTGCGCCGCCGACCACTCCTGCCCAGCGGAGCCATCCCGCGCGACGTAGTTCGCGGAAGAAGACGATACCCCAAGCAATCCCAATCAGGCTGTTAGAGTTCCACAGGGGAAAGGCGATGCTCAGGCCGATATCTCGCACGCCAAATATCGTCAGAGTGTTCCCAACTGCCCACAGACAACCGGCCAAGATCCCCCACATGACCAGGTGGGGCGCCTGCCGGACGTCTCCGCCGATATCGGAGGTGCCACGAATCAGCGCTGGCAGGCTCCACCGCGAGATGAATGCGCCGAGAACCATCATGAAGGAAATGATGAAAGGTGAAACCGCGATGGTCACGATCTTTGTCGGTGCCTCGGCTGCGGCCAGCCACAGAGCAGCCGATAGACCGCAGAACACTCCCAGCGCCTGGAGGGTCCGCTGGCGTGAATGATCGGTCAAGCTTTCTGCAATGATTGAGTCCAAGGGTTTGTGCCCCCCGCGAAGTTGTAGTAAGTTACTGAATGACTCTCAACAGAATCAACCCGCCCAACAAAACTGCCAGGGGAACCCAAAACTGTACGTCGCGGAACATCGTGACCCACCACGCCCTTCTTCTTCCATTGACTGTACGATTCTCGTCGAGCATCTCGATCAGCAGGCTCCTCTATTGAGCGAAGTTTGCCAGCAGAACAGGAAACGATCTTGCCCATACAGCCGGCGCGAGCGAGGGGATTACGTAAGTCGACGCGGACGAAGCGTGACCGAAGATATCGGCCGAATCGGGCACCGTCCGTACACTCGACCGATTTCCATCTGACCACTGAGCAGAGGTCTCGGCTCTCCGGTCAGCAAAGAAACTCAGGGTGGCGCCCCTACCGGCGTTCGCTTCCGCTCCCGCAACAGCTCGATCGGCAGCCCTTCACCCCGGAGAGTCTAGACTTCCGCAGTCTCCAGATATCGCCATCGATCCTTAATGATCTGCCTCGATCTCACTGACGTCAACGGGTCGCTTCTCGCGCTGAGAGGTGGTTGCGGCGATGCTGATCCGCAAAGCGGCGACCGCATCCGCCCCGGTAATGGACGGCTGTCGGCCTTGCAGCACGTTGTCGACGAAGTTCTGGATTTGTGCGAGGTATGCACCCTCGAACCGTTCCATGAAGTACGGCACGGCGTCGTGAGTGATCCCTTCCCGGGTCATGACCAGGATCGGCGTTTGCCGGTAATAACCGACCTCGAGGGACCCCTTGGTGCCCCAGATCTCCGCGCGGATGTCGTAGCCGAACACCGCGTTGCGACTCAGGTGTACGGCGCCGACCGCGGCGCTTTCGAAAACCATGTTGATGACCGCGTTGTCGATGTCGCCGACCGATTTCATTTCGGGATAAGCGAGCGCGCCCCCCACGGCATGAACCGTCTTGACGTCGCCCATGTACATCCGCGCCACGTCGAAATCGTGAATGCCCATGTCCACAATCAATCCCCCGCTGACTCGGGGGTCACAAAACTCCAGGGGCGGCGGGAAGGGATCCCGTGAAGTCGACAGCAGGAGCACGGGGTCGCCGATCACGCCTGCCTCGATCTTTTGCTTCGCGGCGGCGTATCCGACATCAAAGCGCCTTTGAAATCCCATCTGCAGAAAGCCCCGCGAGGATTCGACAGCCTGCATCACTTTCCCGGCTTCCGCGAGCGAGTTGGAGATCGGCTTCTCGCAGAAAATGGCCTTGCCCGCTCGGGCGGCGTCGATGACGACTTCTCCATGGGTGCTGGTGGGAGTGACGACAGCCACGGCATCAACGGCGTTGTCCCTCAGCAGATCCTGGTGGCTCTCGTACGACTTCGGAACACCGTATTCCCGGGCAAACGATTCCGCTAGGCCCGGCTTCCCATCGGCAACCGCGACCAGCCGGGCGTTCGGGACACGATTAACTAAGTAGCCTCCGTAAACGCGGCCCATCCGCCCCAGGCCGATGAGGCCTAGGCTTAGGCAGCTTTGCATGATGTAGACCTCCGAGTGTGGATTTCCGTCAAACGGACCGCCCGGTTCTCCCGGGCCGACACTCCAGCCGCCAAACCCACCACCACCGCCATGAGGCCGTCGTGGCCGCTCACCGGGACCGGCTGGTTGTCCTGAATGGATTGAACGAAAGCCTGCATCTCGTTCCGGTACGAATCGGCGTACCGGTCCATGAAGAAATTCAACGGCAAGGCGGAATGCACGCCGGAGAGGTCAAAACAGATGTGGTTGTCCGGGGTGTTGTTCTTCACCATGACCATGCCTTCGGAGCCGAACGCTTCGACGCGCTGATCGTATCCGTACACGGCCTTGCGGCTATTGTCGATGGCGCCCAGGGCGCCGTTTTCGAAGACCAGCGTCACCACCGCCGTGTCCCAATCGCCGGCCTTGCGGAACACGGGATCGACCAGGACATCGGCCTTGGCGTACACTTCGAGCACTTCGCTGCCCATAAGGTAGCGGGCCATGTCGAAATCGTGGATGGTCATGTCCAGAAAGATCCCCCCCGAAGCCCGGATGTAGTTCTCGGGAGGCGGGGCCGGATCTCGGCTGGTGATTCTCAGGATATGAGGCGCGCCGATCTTGCCGGCTTTAATGGTCTCATACACCTTCAGAAAGTTCGGATCGAATCGCCGGTTGAACCCCACCATCAGGCGGACTCCGGCATTTTCCACGGCTTCGTTGATCGCCGCGATTCTCTCGAGGGACAACTCGGTTGGCTTTTCGCAGAAGATTTGCTTGCCCCGCGCGGCCGCGTCCAGAACCATCTGGGCATGAGTGTTCGTGGGGGTACAAACGACCACCGCATCGACATCCGGCAGATCCAACACTTGCCGGTAATCCAGGAACGTCTTCGAAATCCCGAACTTCGTTGCCACCGCGGCAAGTTCTTCGGGAACGACATCAGACAAAGCAACAACCTCGGCCCCTGCAATCCTGTTCACCAAGTTTTCGATGTGTATCTTTCCAATTCGACCTACTCCCAACACGCCAAATCGAAGTTTCCGTTTGCTCATTGTACTTGGCCCCTCTCTGCCCTCGCCCGCGATTCAGCAGCGGCGTAGGACGCAATCTCTTCCTGGAGTGCGCCGGGGGTGCCCCAACTCGAGAAGCGGCAATGCCCTATAGGATTGCCGCATGGCCCACAACCCTCGCTGTGTGTCCTTATCTCTTCGGCGACCCTGCGGTTTAGGGCGCTGGTCTCTGTCCCCGCCAGCGGGCTGTTGCCGAGGGCGCGCGCTATGTCCTTGATCAAGACCCTTTCGGATGTGGGCATGCGAGGTCTTCCCAACCCGCTTGTCAAAGAGGCGTGCATATTACGAAACCCCCTTGTATCCGCCTCGGCGCGGAAAAGCTCGCTGGCGGTCACTAGGCGAAATAAGATGATGCCAGGTGTGGGTTCAGCCTGGCCGCGTTTTAAATGACCTCCTGAGTTGGCACCCAAATCTCTCACACCAAGAAGTTACTAGCAACGTTGCGAGATTTTGCCACCGATTCCCCCCCTCTGTCAAGTCAATCCTATGTGCATTTTTTTAAGAAGTAACTCCAGAGGGCTCCAAGTAACCACAAACTCCTCGGGCCGGGACGAAAAATGAGCGACTGGCTGGTCATGACAACGAATCATCAGTGTGCTTCAAAGCGTTTCTCAACAAATGGTTAAGCCTTGCTTGCCCCCTTCCATTGGGCGTTATCGCAGCGATCCGGCATTTCCGTGCTAGAAACCAGGCAATTCCCCAGCAGAAGCCCAGCAAGAAGGCTTGGGTATCTTGGTAGATGGTATGTCTCCCGGGAGCACCGTGAGGGGAGACGGCGGTAATCCAGGAAGAAGGGTGGAAGCAAGCAGACCTGAAGGGGGAGGTGAAAAGTAAATTGGTGGATGATCTGCCACAGAGTGAGACCTGGCTTGTCGGAGCTACGCCGAGCCTAAATAAAGTAAAGCTGGCAGAGAGAAGCCAAGGCAAGGAACTCAGGCGGGCTTGAGAACGTTTCCAGGTCCAAGAACTCGTCTTGGATGAGGCGGTGGACGGTCTCGACCTTGCTCGGATACAGTTCCATTGATCAAAAAGACTGTCAAGGCAAAGTAGAAAGTTCCTAATCTGAGCAAAGTAGAAAGTTCCGCTTTTCGTTTTTGGGCGGCTAACCGGAGGAGCCCGTAGGGCGACGGAGGTTAGCCGCCCAAAAACGTCGGCCCCCCTACCCCGTGTCACGCCCGATGTCGGCCCTCTCCGGGGCCAGAATCACCCCCCAGGGGGGACTCTTGTGTAGATGGAAATCTTTCATCCAGTTGTGGGCGACCTTGGGTCGAGACTTCTGGGCCCTTACCGGCTTCGGGGGTGGAGGGGTTTTCGGTGGAGATGGGCACTCCACCACGCGCAGGCCGTACTGGCGAAACTTCACCGCCAAGCTCCCGTCGACCCGTTGCTCCACCCGCACCCGACCTGCGCGCAGTCCGGGGCGGATATCGCCACGCGCGATCTGATAGATCTTCCCCTGGTAGCGGATCGTATAGTCAGGGGTCACGAACCGTTCTTCCACATGACTGAGGATCGCCGCCAGTTGATGCTCCGCGCGCAGCGGTCGATGCGCATCGGTGGTGCTCGCCGGCACCCTCGTGAAGCTCTGGTTCCACTGCGGCAGGTACTCCTGCTCCCGGTAGGTCTGCGCCTCTTCCAGGCTACCGGCCTTGGCGAAGCGCAGCCCTTTCACCCGCCGGTCCTGGGCCGCGCCGAAGAAGCGTTCGATGCGACCCTTGGCCTGCGGTGAGTGCGCGGCGATCCCGCCGATGCCGAGTTCCCGCAGGGCCCTCCCGATCTGTGTCCACTCCTCCTTCACCGCTTCGTCCGCGGCTTCCCCCTGCGGCCGGTTCACCGTAAACAGGCTGCGCTTGTCCGTGTAAAACTCCACCGGCCGGCCCCAGCGCTCCAGGTACCCCCACAGCACGCGCAGATTCTCTTCCGTGCTGTCCTGCTCCACAAAGCGCCAGTAGGCTCGACTCGTGGCATCATCGATCATGGCCACCAATTAGAGCCGCGGCCCCCGCCCTTCCCGCCAGTCATGCACCGAGGTGTCCCACTGCACCCACTCGCCCCGACAGCTCCGGCGCTGCCGCCACACGTGCACCTCCTCCACTTGGCGCCGCTTCCCCCGCCGCAGCCCGGCCGCCATCAGCCACTGCCGCAACGTCTCCTTGCTCACCTCCACCGCGTCCTCCTGGGCCAAGTATTCGCAGGCCAGCGTGGGGCCCAAGTCGCCGTACTTCGCCTTTACCAGCTTCAGCGCCTGGGCGCGCAGACTCTCCGGCAAGCGCCGATTCGACTCCCGGCCCCGCAGCCGATGCACGATCCCGCCGTCGCCTTCTTTCTCCACCCGTACCAGCAGCTTCCTCACCCAGCGGTCCGTTACTCCCAACTGCCGCGCCGCCGCCCCTTGCGTCAAATGTCCCTGGTTCACCCCATGCAATACCTTCAACCGATCCCGTTCCTTCATGCTCATCACCAGCATCTCCTGTTTTCTCATCCGGCCAGTTTGCCGGTTTCGAACAGGAACTTTCTACTTTGCTGGAATAGGAACTTCTCATATTGCTGCGACACATTGATCAAAAAGACTTGACAGGCAAGCTAAGTCGGTGTTGAATATGTTTCTTGCAACGATACGAGAACAGAACAGATTCTCACATGACAACCATTCGCGAAATCGCCAAGGCGTTGGGTGTTTCCTTTTCGAGCGTTTCGGCAGTGGTCAACAAGCGCCAATACGTAAGCGCCGCCATGCGAGCTCGAGTGGAGAAGGCCCTTCAGGATGCCAATTACCAGCCCAACTGGGTCGCTCGCAGCTTGCGATTACGCGAGTCGCGGACCATTGGTTTGATTGTTCCGAACTTGGCGGATCCCTTTTTCTCCGGCCTGATGCGGGGTACAGAAGACTACCTGGGCTCGGCTGGGTACCGACTGATTGTGGCTGATTCCCGGGAAGAGTGGAAACGGCAGCAGGACTACCTCGCATCCTTCGCAGCGAAGATCACTGACGGGATCATTTTGTCGACGTGCGTCGCCAGCGACCAGCAGATCGCTACGATTCCGGAAGTCGTCCGGGACGTGCCGCTCGTCTTCGTGGACCGCTGCCCACATGATGCAAAGACCATTTGTGTGTTGGTTGACAATGAGCAGGCGGGTTTTGCCGCGACCCAGCATCTGATCGAACTCGGGCATCGGCGCATCGCCATCATTACAGGTCCGCTGATCCTGCTGAACGCTGCCGAACGCTTTCGAGGTTACAAGCGTGCACTGCGTACCCACGGCATTCCCGTGGACCGCGGACTGGTCCGCGCCGGTGACACCACGGAGGATTCGGGGTACTGGCATGGCTCGGAGTTGTTGCGGCAGGCAAACCCGCCAACCGCCGTGCTGGTGTGCAGCCTCCTCGCGACGATTGGAGTTCTAACCGCAATCCGAGAACTGGGTATCTCGTGTCCCCGCGATGTATCCCTGGTCGGATTCGATGATTTCGCCTGGAGTTCGTTGCTCTCCCCTCCCCTCACCATGGTCCGACAACCCGCGACCGAATTGGGGGCTGCCGCAGCCAAGGCAATCCTCAAGCGATTGCGTGCGCCTAACCAGGAAATGGTCAACAAGGTCTTGTTGCCCACCCAGTTGATTGTGAGAGAATCCACCGCGCCGCCAAACCTCGGGAATCAGGCCCGGAAATGAGGCTGTGATCGCAACTAAGGCTCTAGCGAATCCTGTGAGTCCGAGAGTTGGGAAACCTCAGGCCCGAAACTGCGTTCACTCAACGACCTCCGTAACGCTGCTTGGCCAGCACGAATCCGGCAACCCTGACCACACTGAGTTAGCAGCCGTAAGCGCCAAGTGCTTAGAGCCTTACCTACTCACCGGGGCCCTTGGCTGGATCTTGAGGGGACAAGGGACCAAATCTGACCCGGCTCTTCCAACCCGATTAGCCGTGTTCCTTGGCGATCTGACCCAAACCGTGCTTAGCGCACTCCACGTGCCCCCCACTTTCGGCTCTTTCCCCGCTGGTCCCGCACCCCGCTAGCTTACGAATGGTTTTCACATGGCGCATTAGGGGCGTTGCTGAGTTCGCCACAGAAACAGCGGAAGCTCCGACTTTGGATATTGTCGCCTGGAGGTAACTCGTGTCTCTCGACAAGATCATCCTATGGATCATGGCTATAGGAATATTGATGGGCGCGCTGGACCGAATCATCGGCAACAAGTACGGCTTGGGCGCAAAGTTCGAAGAAGGTTTCAATGCGATGGGTCCACTAGCCCTGGGGATGGTCGGGATCATCACGCTGGCGCCGCTCATCTCCAAGATTCTGGGTCCCGTCACATTCCCCTTGTTTCATCTGATCCATTGCGACCCGGCAATGTTCGCGACCCTGCTGGCCAACGACATGGGCGGCTACCCCCTTGCCATAAGATTGGCGCAGAACCAACAGGCGGGCCTGTTCGCCGGGCTCATCGTAGCCTCGATGCTGGGGTGTACGCTGGTGTTCTCCATTCCCGTCGGCCTGGGGCTCATTGAATACAAAGACCGGCCCTTTTTTGTGAGGGGCCTGCTGATCGGCCTTATCACCATACCGTTTGGCAGCATTGTGGGTGGCCTCGCCGCTCGGTTTAATTTGACCATGCTCCTCGTCAATAGCATCCCTACTATTTTCCTGGCCCTCTGTTTGATACGGGGCCTGATCTACATCCCGGACAAAATGATTAGAGGAGCGCTGGTGTTTGGCAAGTTCATCGTGATCGTAATTACGGTTGGCCTGGCGGCTGCGGCCTTTCAGGAGGTCACCAAGAAAGTCCTGATCCCGGGCATGGCCCCCATCATGGACGGCATCATCATCACGGGCCAGATCGCCGTGGTTTTACTGGGAACCTTTCCCGCCCTGACCTTATTCACCAAGGCCCTGGACAAGCCCCTTACGCGCGTGGGCCGGATGTTGGGCATGGATGCCACGGGAGCGGCCGGCATCGTGATCACCCTGGCCAACAGCAATCCAGTCTACAAAATGATGAAGGACATGAATCCCAAGAGCAAGGTTATCAACGTCGCCTGGCTGGTGCCCGCTACCGCCGCGCTGGGGGACCACCTCGGGTTTACGGCCGGAGTGAGGCCGGACATGATAACGGCGGTAGTAGTCGGAAAGCTCGCGGCCGGCGTGCTCGCCATCGTGCTCTGCATCTGGATGTCAAAAGACCTGAGCCATGAAATCGCACAAAGTGAGGCCGCGTCCCTTGCGGCGGCCGAAGCCAAAACCTCATAAGCAGGAGCCTGGTAATGTCAAAAGCCTATTACTTGGGTGTCGATCAAGGGACGACCGGGACAACGGCTCTGATTCTTGACGACCAATGGAACGTCTGCTCGAAGGGCTACAAAGAACATACGCAGCATTATCCGAAACCCGGATGGGTTGAACATGATCCCAAAGAGATTTGGCAGATGACGCAAGAGTCGATCGGCTTGGCCCTGGATGGAGCGGGACTGAAAGCAAGCGATATCCGCGTCATGGGTTTGGACAATCAAGGTGAAACCTGCATGGTCTGGGACAGGAAGACAGGCGAGCCGGCCTACCACGCCATCGTCTGGCAGGATCGCCGCACTGCGCAAATTGCGGATCGGCTGAGGGCAGACCACGAAAAGCTCATCAAAGAAAAAACCGGAGTGCCGGTCGATGCCTACTTCTCCGGGCTTAAGATTCAATGGATCCTTGATAACGTCGAGAATGCGAGGCGGCGGGCTGAAAAGGGCGAGTTGATGGCCGGCACGCTCGACACCTACCTTCTCTGGAAGCTGAGCGGCGGCGCGCTCAACATTACGGATCCCTCCACCGCATCCAGGACGATGATGTTCAATATCTACACCGGACAATGGGACGAAGAGATCCTTGATTTATTAAACGTCCCGCGTTCTATTCTTCCTGAAATTGTCGATAGCTCCGGCACGTTGGGTTTCACCGCAGCAGACGGGCTGTTCGGCGCAGCAATTCCAATAGGCAGCAGTTTAGTGGACCAACCGGGGGCTTTGTTTGGGCAAGCCTGCTTCAATCGAGGAGCCGTCAAGACCACCTGCGGGACGGGTTGCTTCATGCTCATGAACACCGGAAGCAGGCCGGTGCGCTCGCTGAACGGACTGGTTACCACTGTGGTTTGGCGCCTCAATGGGGAGGTCACCTTCGCACTCGATGGAGGCGTATACATCACCGGCGCCGCAGTTCAATGGCTAAGAGACGGCCTCACGATCATCGACAATGCGGCGGAGACCGAGGCGCTGTCGCGGGCCGTCCCTGATAGTGGCGGGGTGTACTTCGTTCCGGCATTTGTGGGACTGGCGGCGCCGCACTGGGATCAGTACGCCAGAGGTATGATCATCGGCATCACCGGAGGAACAACTCGGGCACATATCGCCAGAGCGACGCTGGAAGCGATTGCCTTTCAGGTGCGCGAGAACCTGGACGTGATGCGGAAAGACTCAGGTGCGGCCATCGAGGCGATGCGCGTTGATGGCGGCGCGGTGGTCAACGAGTTCCTCATGCAATTCCAAGCTGACATGTTGGGGATACCCGTCGATGTGCCCGTCATTAATGAAACGACCGCTCTGGGCGCAGCCTATTTGGCGGCCTTGGGCATTGGCGACTTCGGAAGCCTCGCCAAAGTCAGCACCCACTGGAAACTGCGGAAAAGATATGAACCGGCCCTCTCGGCAGATGAGAGAGAGGCGCGGCTCGCACAATGGAAAAAGGCCGTCGAACGCTGTAGACACTGGGCCGAGCAATAGCCTCGGTGTCATCCGTTTACTAACAGATGCGGCCACTTGCCTGGGGTCGTGCCCGATCTCACCCGAGAGGCGAGGCTGGCCGGGTCGAGTTTGGTGCGACTTGGAGAAGCTCAGATTGTCCAGATGGCCAAGAGAGCCGAACGTCGGCAGTCTTGTCGTGTATTCCAACGATGCGGGTTACGCGGCCTCGAGCGTCAGTCAAGACCCTGGCAGTACCCTCCACCTTGAGGATGGTCTTGCCGGCCAAGGTGAGAAGCGATTCCATCTTTGTGTGCTGGAGGAGCGCGGAGCCGTGTGAGGTCTGGATCGAGAATGTGGCGGTCGCGCAATTCTCGGGCCGGCGGCAGTTCCACTCCAGAAAGTCTCCGCTGCAACGCACGCCGTGCAGGCGCCAGAGGTAATCGAGCAGGACCAGGGCGGCGGGGGAGTAGCCGCCGGGATCTTCGGTGCTGAATTGGCCGGTTAGCGGATCAAGTTGCTGGCGGAAATCGTACCCCGCCCCAATCATTGCTCTCACCCACTGCTGCATGACGTAGGCGAGATCTGCCGGCTTCCCGTAATGCTCCATCCAACGAGGAGCGCGAAGCGCCGTCAAGGCCTGGCTGGCTCCGCCCCAGGAGTTGCTGGGAATGGGACGGACGAACGTTGGATCATCTAAAGCAATCGAGGGAAACGGGTAGGGAGCCCAAAAAGCTTCGCTGTTGTGAATCTGTTTGCGGAAGATTTCGTCGAAAGTGGTTTGGTCAACGACGTGTTCGCCTAAGACCCGGGTAAGCAGGTCGCCGCGGACGCGCACGAATTTGTTTTCGGAGTCCAGATCGTAGAAACAGGCGTCCTTGGGATCGTAGAGGCGTTCGAGAATGGCCCTGCGGAGGGCGGCCGCGCTTCCTTCCCAGCGGTCGGCTTCGGACGAACGACCCAAGGCGCGGGCCATCTTGGCCAGGGCCACGCGTCCGCCATAGACGGTGGCAGAAAGATCGGGACAGAGGCGTGGGAGCCCTGGAAGCGGGGGCACGACTCTGGCGTCCTTGTTAGGGCATTGCTTAGGCACGCCGCGCCAACGCGGGCTGTTGTCGTGCCCGGTGTCGAATTCGCAGAACCCCTCGCAGAGCCCCGTAGCGCGCGTATTGCGATAGCGCATCAGCCAGCCGTCCCAGCGTGCCGAGGAGCGGTAGGCGATGTCCAAAAAGCGCTCATCGCCGAAACGTTCGAAGAGTTCGTAGGCGGTGGCCGCGATGGGAACCACCATCTGGATCTGGCCAGCCCCCCTGAAATCCATCTGCACGCAGCAGGGAAAATATCCATCCTCCCTCTGCAAATCAAAAAAGACGCGATGATTGGCGATACCCACAGCGGGATTAAACAGGCTATAGACAAGCCCCTCCTGCGGCGCACACTCGAGCCACACGCCCCGATAGACGCTGCCCTCGATAAGCACCGGATCGGGGAAACCGGCGAGCGTCACTGTATTTTGCTCCGGGCAGGCGAGGGCGGCACGGTAAGCGGTCCTCAGTGTGGCGTCGTCGGCGTCAAATTCCGGCGCTGGCATGGCCAAGAGCGGTTTTGGCCATGCGGACGGCTTCGAAAGGGCCAGCGTGGCGGCCGCGAAGGCAGCGCCCCGAGCCAGGAACGAACGTCTGGTCGCGTGGTTCACAATCCCTCTTTCTCCCCGAACATCACCACAAGGCAAAAGGGTACGCTATTAATCCCGAGCCTCAGGCCGGCGCAAGTATTTTGCGACTTGGCCGGCGACACGACGGCCGTTGAAGTAACACCATTCCGCGCCGTGATAATCACCCAGGATATTCCCAGCCGCAAACCAGCCGGGTTCGGAAAGCTGATAATCCGAGCGGATGGCAACCCGGCGCGACGCCAAGTCAACCCGGAGATTCCCCATCAACGCCAACTCAGAGTTGGGAACCAAGTCGCCACAGATCATGAGCAGATCGCACCGCACTGGGGCACTTTCCGCCGGGGTCACAGCCGAGACCGACCGACCGCCCACCACTGTTACTTCACGAGCACCACCCTCATAATGGGGGTTTGCCCAGCGCCCAAAATAGAATCTGGCAGGGAAACTGCAATCGGGCCTAGGGGACCGATCCATCATGACTGCGTCCGCAGTTCCCGCGAATCTCAACTTCGCCGCGGCGGCATGAGCGATCAGATCTGACCCCAAAATGGCCGGGGTGCAGGCCACATGGACTTCGTGTTGATCCACCAAGTCCAGCATATTCTTGGTGAACAGTACGCCGCCCGGACGTGATCCGTTTATCCAGCCTCGTTCGACGGGCGTCCTCTCCCGAGCCCCGCACGTCAGCACCACGGCTTCAGCCGATACCTGGAACCTTCCGCGGCTGGGGTTCACCAAAGTCGCTTTCTTCTGGCCCGGGGAAATTTCTATCACCTGGCTCTGAAGCCAGACCTCAACCTCACTAGCACGCAGTTTGTCGGCAAGGCGCTCGGCTATTTGCTGGCCAAAGATCAGCCGCCCTTGGGTCCAGAGCACAAAAGTGGGGACTCCTCCAGGTTTCTTCTTGTAAAGCGACGGCACACCTCCGACCCTCTCTCTCCGGTCAATCAAGATGACAGGCTTGATCCTCCGCCGGGCCAAGCCGATCGCGACGCCTATACCCGCGGGCCCGGCCCCGATCACCAACACTTTTGCTTTCTCGATCGAGTTCATATTTGTCGATGCTCCTCAAACCCACGCCTAAGTCTTCAACAACTCGCTCCCGGGACCGTTCTTGGTAACTATCTCCAACGGGATGCGGCAGTGACTCGAAATAATCTCGGCTACAGGCACCAGGCATTCAAACGCTTGGCACCTCCCCATCAATACCCTGGTCCGTCGCTTGACCGCGTCCAGAGTGCGCGGCTTCAGCGGCGATTCCAGGGCATCGATAATTTCCCCGCGCGACACATTCTCGCAAGCGCAGATGATTCGACCGTAGTCTGGCTTCCGTTTCACTAGTTCTGTGTTCTCAAACGGCCTGCGCCACCATCCGGGCCATGCGCGCTCGGGCCGGCTGTCGATGGCGTCTGGCTTTTCTTCCAGCTTCAATTCACAGTTGTCTGCCAAACCCTGAATCAAGTGATCCGCGAGGGCGGGTGAGGATGTGAATCCGGTTGACCGGATTCCCGTAACGGTAAGAACCCCCGGATGGGGATCGTTGTACCGGATCAAATAGCTTCCTTGCGCGCAATTGCAGCGGGCGCCCGCATAGGTGCCGATTACCGGCTGTCCTTGCAGACGAGGGAACAGTCGGGTCGCGCCTACGAGCACTTGTTGCAGTCCTTCGCTCGTGGTGCAAGTCGCGACATGTGAGTCAAGGGGCAAATCTTCGGCCGTCGGCCCGGCAATCAGGTTGCCGAAAATGGTCGGGATCACCAGCACTCCCTTGGTTTGGGGTGTTGGCACTGGTAATAGAATCCGTCCGATCAAGGGGCGGCTGAATTTATCGAAGATGAGGAACTGACCACGTCGGGGGTTGATGTCGAACGGTTGGCCTCCATAGCAATCGGCCAGGGCACGGCTCCCCAGGCCGGCTGCGTTTACAAGGATGCGTGTTGTGATCCGCTTCTCCGAGGAAGTAACAAGGGTCTTGACTGTGCCACCGGGGTTCTCGACGGCGGCGATTGAAGCACCCAAGAGAAGATCTACACCGTTGGCCAGCGCGACCTCGGCGAATGCTATGGAGGAGGCAAAGGGGTCTGCAATCGATTCCCTGGGCACCAGGAGGCCGCCCCGGACGTATTCGGGAGCGTTGGCTTCAAGTTCCCTCACTTCACTCGCCATGAGCAATCTGACATCGTCAACACTGTTGGCTAGAGCCTTCTTGTGGATGCTGGGCAGCTGCGCCTGCTGCTCATCGTCGATGGCCAGCAGCACAGCACCGCATGAGTCATAGGGGATCTTGAGCTTTTCCGCCAAGGCCGGCCATTGCCGGGAAGCCTGGGTGACCAGTTTCGACTCCAGGCTCCCTGGCGTGGCGTCAAAGCCGGTATGCACGATGGCGCTGTTACCCTTGCTGGAGCCCTCGCCCACATCGAAGTTCTTGTCAACCAGCAGCACCCGCAATTTGAACTGGGAGAGTCTATAGGCCAGGGCACAGCCGACAACCCCAGCGCCAACTATTGCAACGTCGTAAGGCTGCAGTCCCAGTTGCGCGGCATCCAGGAACTTCAGTGAGGATTCACAACCCTCGCCTGGCCAGTCATATAGCATATTGCCTTGCCGGGATGATGTCTGATCCATTTGCGATTCCACTCTGCCCTTCATCGTTCGTCGGCTGCAAGAAAGACCTATTCCAGGTCCCGCCTAATCCTTGACAACCGCAGGGGCTACCGGTCGCGGTCGTAATTGAGATTATTAGCCGGGGCAGGACGCTGGAACCCATTCAGTTGGGGAGAGGCAGAATGCACGGTCGTTGCTGGTCTCCCCACCTTCGCCATCGTCGTACGCCGGGGGTTTACTTGCCGATGCTCGCTGCGTCAAAGCCCTCCTCCAACGCAGCGATCTTCGTGAGCCACACTTTATACTGAGAGAGAGAGTAGGGCGGCATGCCTTGTAGATAATGGTTCGAATACTTCTTGCCGTTCGCCGTCCATTCAATCAGGAAAAGCCGCTTGCCCGAATGAAAAACCGGAATTTGGCCGAGTTCCGAGTTTTCATTTGCCTTCACAGAATAATCTCCTTCCAGCAAAGTTCCGCCGGAATCGGCATTCCACACGCGGTAATGACCGGTAGCATCCTCCCGCGAATCATCTCCGACAACGACGCGGCAGCGCCAATCCTTGGGTTCATCCACCATGACGCAGATTGGCTCGTGCACGCGGCGAATATAGTAGTAGGCGAGCTTCTTGTTGAAGTAGTAGTCGACAATGGCGTCGGAGAACTGCGGCCAGCCGTCCATGACATTCCACCAAATCACGCCGGTGCTCCGCCACTTCTTGAGTCGGGTCATTTCCACGAAAAACTTCTTCGCCTCGGCCTGCGAGATCTGCGAGGCGAGGATGAAGTCCTCGATGTTGTCTGGTACAGCGCCGAATAGCTCCTGCACCTGATTAGACATCAGTTGTATGCGGTGGGGATTGCCTGTCCAATCCGTGGAGTGAAGAACCCATTGCGGGTTGCCCGTCGCGGGCCACAGGTGCTGTTGGTCAATGAAGCGTTTAATGGAGGAAAGGCTGGGGCAGCCGTGGTAGCCGATCTCACTTACAAACTCTGCCGTGTGCTCGGTGTAGTAAGTACTTTTAAAATAGTCACGAGGGCCCCAAAGATGCTCTTCAGGCATGAGCGCGCGATTCCCCGTGGCGACCACCTCCGGCGACATGTACGGGGAGCTGGGCAGATATTGCCGGTAAGGATCGCAACGGAAGATCACCTCGGGGAGAACCTGACGATTGATCTTGTTGTTAGCAGGGTCCAAGCCGTGAAATATGTATGATTCATCTATCTCGTTGTCCCCCGTCCAAAGGGCCAGGGAGGGATGGTTCCGCAATTTGCTGACCACGGAGACAGCTTCTTGCCGGATGAGGTCGAGAAAATCCTCCGTCATGGGATAAACCGCGTTGGCCAAGGCGAAATCCTGCCACACCATGATACCGTTGCGATCGCAGATATCGAAAAAGGCGTTGTCTTCGTAAACGTTTCCTCCCCAGCTTCGCAGGAAGTTGCACTTCAGGTCGACGAAGAGCGCAAGGATTTTGTCATAGCGCATGGCGTCGCGGCTGTGAAACGCGTCAGCCGGCACCCAGTTGGAGCCCTTCACCAGAATCGGCACACCGTTCACCTTGAACATGAACTGGCCGGGCTTTTCGTTGGTCGTTATCTCCGTGCGAATCAATTCGACCTTGCGGATTCCCATGGAGTCTTCGCGCGTGGCGACCACCTGATCGCCCTGGAGTAGTTGCGTGGTGACCTTATAGAGGTTCGCGTCGCCATAACCCCTCGGCCACCACAGCTTCGGGTTCTGCACTTCGATTTCCATCCGTCCTACCGGAAACTCCACTTTGTGGATGTTGGTAAAGGTGGAATCACCACACCGCGCCTGGAGTCGCAGCCGCAACTGCGGGAGCAGTTCGAGCTCCGTCGCCAGTTCGTAGGTCACCACCAGCTTGGCGCGATTCTCCTTCACTTCCAGCGTCGCAAAATAAAGGCCGGTAATTTCTTGCCGGGAGTGGACGATCAGTTCAACCGGCCGCCACAAGCCTGCCGACACGGCCCGCGGCATGATGTCCCATCCGTAGCTATGCGCGGGGCGCCGGATCCAATTGGCCTCCTGGTTCGTTGGCCCGGCAGTGGTGGTGTACGCAGGGTCATATTTCTTGCTCGCGGCCTCGATGATGGGCGACCGCAACCTTACCGCGAGCACGTTGGGCGCTCTAGCGTTCAGCTTCCCCGTCACGTCGAAGCTGTGCTCAATCATGGAGTCCTGCGAATCCCCCAGGGGCTTTCCATTCAGCCAATAGGTGGCGAGGCAGTCCACGCCTTGAAAGCGAAGTTCCAGCCGGCGTCCTGCGATGGCAACGGGGGTTGGAAACTCGCGCTGGTACCACCACTCATACAGTTCGTAGGGTCGCAACTTCACCATGTTTTCGCCAAAGAACAGGTCCGAAGGCAACACTCCCTGGCGCGACAAATCCAATGCTGCCTCGCCCGGCACGGAGGCTTCAATTGGCGTCAAACCCTGGGTCTTCAATTCGTCGGGGTTTGTGACTTGATACTTGCCTTGGGGAAAATAGAAGAGCTTCCAGGGGCCATTTAGGCTGACGTGAACCGTCTCGGAAGTTGGCTTTTCACCGGTACTCCCGGGGGACGTCTGTGCCGACAGCCACGACGCGACAGAAATTAAACATAAAACCAAGAAAAATGGTCGGGCTTGTTTCGCACCCATCTCTCCTCCTCAACCGAACGACGAAAACCGGGTCTGCCGCGGCAATTTAGCATGAGTTCGCATGGATTTACGCCTGAACTCGCTTTTATCGGGCATTTCCTTTGCCCACTCACGAGAGTCCGCGCGGGCAGTGGCGACGTCGCGGAGGGAATGCCCGCGGTATCGCTAATGATCGACGAAGCGCTTCCGTCGCCAGCGCAGCGGACGCACCTTATTGTGGCAACGCATCGGAAATCGGCTTACCGGCTTTCGGAACGTCGGAAACATAATCCTCACCCAAAAACGCGGCCAATGTTGCCGCGATTTGATTCTGCTCGACTGCCGGAACACTCGAGCGCTCACCGCGCGCGGGCGTGTCAGGACCGAGGAATGCTATCCAGATGTATTTCGAGCTAGGGATTTTCTGGCCATGGTCTTTCCAATCCTGGGGCCCGTCTCCGCGGCCATGATCCGGAGAGAAGATCAGCGTGGTTTTGCGTCGATACTGGCGCATCGATTGCACCGTGTTCCAGAGGGTTTCAACATAAGCATCCGCGCGGTGCGCCGCATGGAGGTACTGGGCATAATTACGCTCGTGGGCCCAATCGTCGGTTTCTCCCAGCATAAGATAGAGAATCCGCGGCTTCTTAAACTTCAGGTATTCAAGGGCGGTATAAAACGGAAGGGCATCAATGGGCTCCTCGTCCCAGATGCGTGGTCCGTCAGCCTTCAAGCGATTGAGAAGTTCGAGCCGCGGCGTGACGGGACCGCTGCTCAGTGCATCAAAGCCTGCATCAATGGTAAATCCAGCTCGATCCGCATTGAGAATGGAAGGGAATACGTCCCAGGCGGCGAACGCAGCGACCTTGCCCCGATAGTGCCGCCTTTGGCTCAGCCATTCGAGTACCGTAACGTTGGGGTTCGGAACTTTGTCGTTGCTCTTAACCCGGGGGTCAGCGAACCCGCATAGAGTCTCGCTGTAACCCGGATAAGAGAAGTTCAGCCCGTTCGTAACATGGGCCTCGGAACCTTTGTCTTGGTTGCCGTAGACTTGCCCTTGCTTCGCCATGACACTCCACAGAAAAGGCATGAGCGCCGCGCGGCGAGCTTCCTCAGTTTCGCGCCAATACGCCTTCTGTAACGCAGGGACGTCAGCAACTCCACCGTTCTCCTTGTTCAGCAAGGAAGCATCGGCGCCCCGGAAGACCTCTTGCCAGCGCAGGCCGTCGGTCATCACAAAAATAACATTCTCGGTTTGATGCCGCTGGGTAGCGGGTGCGGCGAAAAACGCAGTACTGCAAAAAATCATCCATGCGAACACAGCAGAACAACGAACCAGGTACTTCATGCATACCTCCTGAAGGAATTCACCTGGAGTTTCCATTATCCACTCTCCGCCGCCCAATGCCACTGTGAGTCGAGTTTGTAGTGCAGGCTGCTCTCGCGGGCCACGCAAGGCACCATTCGTGCCTCTCGCCAGAGCCCCAAAGGACGCAAATGCCCCACTTTCGACCCGTGTTCCCGACACTTTGCCGCCCCCTACCTCTCTCGCCGCTGAAATCCGATCCGGTCGTCGATTCGCCTTGACCTGCCCCGTTTTCTGTACCAATCATAAGGCGAGTTCCAGGGTTGAGAGCCCTACCCGCAAACTCCGGGCCATTGTCTATCACCAAGATCTGCGGTAATCCTCGGAACTCCCGCAAGCGCTCCAGCACGCGCACCACCCGAGTGCCCGTGATCGACGTGTCCACTTCCGCCGCCAGACATTCTCGATTGAAATCATCCACGATGTTCAGGCTCCGAAACTTCCGTCCCGCACTCAGCGCATCGGAAATGAAATCCATCGACCAGCGCTCGTTCTGCCGGGTCGGAATCGCCAGAGCCTGGCGCTCCACCGCCCCGATCCGCTTGGGGTGTCACGCGGCCATCCGTGAAAGCACACACCGCGATGCCGTTCCCTGTATCTCCCGTGAGCTTGCCCTCAGGATCCGTCAAGGAGGCGAAGGAAGCAGAGAGCCGATTGCCGTCGCCGCTGAAGGCGAGCCCCAGGAAAAAAGTTTGTCGTGCATCAACCTGAAGGCGGGAGTCGGGATAGTCGGAAAGTTGATTCGTCTGTAGGTCCAGGATAGAGATGGATTGTCGATAGCCCGATTCCTCCGTCCCGCGGCCATTATTGAGCAGTGGAAGATAACGACCACCTGAGCTGAGCGCATTGGCGGTGGGGAAACTGTTGGTATGCTGCGGACGGCCCGGAAGGGGATTGAGAAGCACTTTGCTCGACGGAAGGTGGACGGTCCTGTTCGATGGAGTTCCCTGCCCGCCGCCAAATTGCACAGCGCTCGCCAAAGCTAGACCAACAAGGGCGAACCGGAGCACCAGAGAGCGCACCGGGAACGCTCTCCCGTGAAGCGTTGACTTGCTAGTTCTTCGTTGCATGATTCCTCCGCAAGCGCGTTGCCGTCACCTTGTGCCTGCCTGAAACTCCGCGCAGATTGATATCATGCTCAATAAAGTTTGAAGATGGAGCGGCGATCCATCCTACACTTAGAATCAGAGAATAAGCCAATTCCCTCAAATATGCCCCGGGAAATCCTCCCGGCCCCAGAGTAATGCAGATGGTCGTGCCCGAATCAGTCGCTGCCATTGCAATGACAGGCAAAAGCGCGATATACGCTGTCAACAAGCTTAGAGTCCGGGGGCGTCAGGTATCTTGGCGTCATCCTTGAAGTCTCCTTTCAGGTATCACAATCAGCCGTCGATCTTAGAGGCTTGCTCCACTCGCTTTACATCCCAGCGGACTTTGGCTTCCACTCCAGGAAATCCAGCATCCATTTCCAGGTTGCATCGAAGTTGTGTTCCACCGGTGGAGGGGGAGGAGCTGCAGTTGGAAATACAACAGGCTTGCCACCATAGGCAGCAGCGAGTTGTTTGAACACCCTGCCTTGCTCTTTCACCCTTCCATCATTCGTAAGGAGCCCAAGATCGTATTCCACTGAGTTGAACGCGAACTTTCGATTCACATCGTGGCTATCCCAATAGGTGAACCAGCTTACTCCCGATTGGATGGCAGTCGTGACGGCCGTTTCCAGCCATTCCGCCTGTTGCTTTTCAGGCATCGACTCAATACAAGTGTTGAACTCTCCAGCCCAAACAGGCTTCTGAGGATT
>Ga0181539_1002176_pt1 | contig 20004 bp, 18 predicted proteins | sample PEATcosm2014_Bin_46_FD_119767 | JGI IMG/M metagenome (GOLD analysis project Ga0181539, IMG submission 119767) | Peatland microbial communities from MTU Mesocosm Facility, Houghton, MI, USA - PEATcosm2014_Bin23_60_metaG | ecosystem: Environmental > Terrestrial > Soil > Wetlands > Peat | place... | reverse complement strand
TTTTCCTCAATCTCTGCGTCGAGACGGTAAAGATCGGCTACTACTGGGAGCGAGGCTGGATCTGAACGGCGGTCCGGCGCATCCAATGGGGTATGAACCGTACTGCCACTGCTGCCTGGCACGGCAGCCTCAAAGAAGGTAAAGGGACTATTTCCACGGCGAGCGGCGTTCTTTCGAACACCCAGTATTCCTTCGGAACCCGCTTCGAGAACGGGGTGGGCACCAACCCCGAGGAGCTGATTGCCGCCGCGCACGCCGGTTGCTTTGCGATGGCGCTGTCGGCGCAATTGGGCGAGGCCGGCATTACGCCCGAGAGCATCCAAACCACGGCCACGGTGACTCTGGAGAAGACGCCAGCCGGATGGAGCGTAACCGCGAGCCACCTGGACGTCAGAGCCCGGCTCCGCGCCGGCGACCGGGCGGCCTTTGACCGCGCCGCAGAAAGCGCCAAGGCGGGCTGTCCGATCTCGCGCCTGCTGAACGCAAAGATCAGCATGACGGCGCAGTTGGAGACCGGGGCGGCGTAAACCACTGGGTCTTGGGCTTGAGCGTGACAGGCCGGAGGCCTGTCCCACCGGCGGGCGCGCGCGGCGGCGGGTAGAATAGGGGTTTAATGCCGACGCGCGAAACACTGGAAGCTCCTCCTGCCGGCCTGGCGAAGCTGGATAAGCTCGAGGCGGCGCTGGGTTCGGCCATTCGCGGCAAACCCGAGGTGGTGCGGCTGTCGCTGGTGTGCCTGCTCGCGCGCGGACACCTGCTCATCGAGGACGTTCCCGGCGTCGGCAAGACCACGCTGGCGCACGCGCTGGCGCGCTCGGTCGACTGCCAGTTCCACCGCCTGCAGTTCACCAGCGACATGCTGCCGTCCGACGTCCTGGGCGTGACCATCTACAACGCGCACTCGCAGGCATTCGAGTTCAAACCCGGCCCGGTCTTCACGAATTTCCTGCTGGCCGACGAGATCAACCGGACCACGCCCAAGACGCAATCGGCGCTGCTCGAAGCGATGAACGAGCGGCAGGTCACCATCGACAGCCATTCCTATCCCCTCCCCCAGCCGTTCATGGTGATGGCGACGCAGAACCCGGTGGAGCACCACGGCACGTACCCGCTCCCGGAGTCGCAGCTCGACCGCTTCTTCATGCGGCTGCGCATCGGTTACCCGGACGCAGCGAATGAACGGGAGATCCTTCGCAACAGCGAGGGCGTGCAGGAGATCCACTTCGAGCCGGTGCTCACGGCCGATGAGGTATTGCGGCTGCAAGAATGGGCGAGCCATGTGACGGTCGACGATGCGCTGGTGGACTACATGCTGGCCATTGTCGAGAAGACGCGCACGCACGAATCGCTGGCTCTCGGCGTCAGCCCGCGCGGCGCCCAGGCGCTGTATCGCGCGGCGCAGGCGCTGGCCATGGCGGAGGGCCGCGATTACGCCGTGCCGGACGACGTGAAACGCCTGGCCGTGCCGGTCTTCGCGCACCGCGTGGTGGTGAACACCCGGCTGGCGCTCACGCAGCGCACGGCGGACCTGAACGACCGCATACTGGAAGAGATCCTGACGTTGGTAGAAGTGCCGTTGTAAGAAGAGATCCGGGAGACAGGGACAGCATACTCTGTCCACGGGGGGACAGAGTATACTGTCCCAGGTTTTGCGGGGGGACAGAGTATACTGTCCCAACAGCACATGAAGACCGCCATTATCGGACTGCCCCAGGTGGGCAAGACATCCCTGTTCACCATCCTGACGGGCGCGCATGAGGCCGGGCGCATCGGCTCGATGGCCACGCGCATCGGCGTCGCCAGAGTTCCCGATTCCCGCCTGGAGGCGCTAGCCGAGCTGTTCCATCCTCCCAAGACCGTTCACGCCGTGGTGGAGTACGTAGACACGCCGGCCATTTCCAAAGAGGCGCTGCGCGATCCCGCGTTTCTGGCGAGCCTGCGCGTGGTGGACGCCTTCGCGCAGGTGCTGCGCATCTTCGACGATCCCTCGGTGGCGCACGAGGCCGGCTCGATCGATCCGGTTCGCGATCTGGAGAACGTGGACCTGGAGCTGATCCTGAGCGACCTGGTGGTGATCGAAAAGCGGATGGAGCGGCTCGACAAGGACCGCAAGAAGATCAAGGCGCCGGAGCTGGACCGGGAGTTCGAGGTTCTGGAGCGCGCCAAGGCGGTGCTGGAATCGAACCGGCCGCTGCGCCAGATGGAGCTGAGCGAGGAGGACCAGAAGCGCATCCGCGGCTTCCAGTTCCTCTCGCAGAAGCCGATGCTGTATGTGCTGAACCTGGGCGAGGCGGACGCACCGCGGTTGCACGAAATCGAAAGCCAATACGACGGCGGGCCGCTGGCCGGGCGCAAGCACACCTCCGTGGCGGCGGTTTGCGGCAAGATCGAAGCCGAGCTGGCCGAACTTGCGGGCGAGGAGGCGCGCGAGTACCTGGCCAGCTACGGGCTGACGGAATCGGGCCTGGAGCGGCTGATCGCGGCGACTTACTCGCTGCTGGGGCTGATGTCGTTTCTCACCGCCGGAGAGGACGAGTGCCGGGCGTGGACGATTCCGATCGGCAGCAACGCGGTGAAGGCCGCGGGCACGATCCACACCGATTTCGAGAAGAAGTTCATCCGCGCCGAGGTGGTCAACTGGAAGACGATGATCGACCACGGCGGCTACGCCGGCTTGCGCGAAAAGGGCCTCCTGCGCCTGGAGGGGAAAGAGTACATCGTCCAGGACGGCGACGTGCTTGTGATCCGCCACGGGTAAATGGAACCGGATCGGCTGACGGTCACGTATGTCGGGGGCCCCACTTGTTTGGTGGAGTTCGGCGGAGTCCGGCTGCTGACGGACCCGACGTTCGATCCCGCGGGAGGCGAGTATCGCACCGGACCGGTGACGCTGCGGAAACTCGCGGGCCCGGCGCTCAGCCCGGAGGCCCTCGGCCCCTTCGACGCGGTGCTGCTGAGCCACGATCACCATGCGGACAACCTCGACCACGCCGGCCGAAGGCTGCTGGCGAGCGCCAAGCGGGTGCTCACGACTCCGGAAGGCGCTGGGCGGCTGGGTGGGAACAGCATTGGGCTGGCTGCCTGGCAAAGCACCGATCTTGAAGCTCCGGGCGGGCGGGTCTTGCGGGTGGCCGCCACACCGGCGCGGCACGGGCCGGCGTTGCTCCACCGCGGGCCCGTGACCGGATTCGCGATCTTCTTCGTGGACACTCCGCAGCGCGTAGTCTATGTCTCCGGGGACACGGTCTGGTATGAGGGCATCGCCGAAGTGGCTCGACGCTTCGCGCTTCGAGCCGCGCTGCTCAACCTGGGCGCAGCGCGCGTTGCAGTGCTCCCCTGCCATCTCACGATGACCGCTGCCGAGGCCTTTGCCGGTGTGGGTTGGGAGGCACGCCTTCAGTGGCCGGAGGCCGGGCGCGCGATTGAGGTGGAGCTGTAGGGCGCGGTGCGGCGGGGGCAACGGAACTGTCCGTTTTCGGAACTAGGACCATGTTGCACTTTTTCGTTTTCGCGTTTTTCTCGCGTCCGGCGTGAGGGCCTGGCAGGAGTTCACGGCTGAGAGCAATGAAAGCGTGAGGACGGCAATCCGGGAACACATGGCATGCACCTGGCACGAGGGTAAGGCCGGCGGGCGGAGCGGGCAAACGCCAGAACCCGCAAGTAGTTGAAACGCGGGCAAATTCTGAAACACAATCGCTGTGATTGCAAAAGGTTGCTTCGGTCGGGCGGCGGGGTGGCGCGGGGGCACGGACGCCTCGCTGGTCCGCCGGCCGAGCAGGGAGCCCGCCGCGGCGGTCCAGGCACCGGCGTTGAGCCGCCTCAGGACGAGGAACAACAGCCCCGCCGAGATGGCGTGGAGGAGCAGGCTGGTGAAGTGATGTCCAGCGGGGTTGGTGCCGTAGAGTTCGGCGTCGAGTTCGTGGCTGAGCCAGGTCAGGGGGTGCCAGTAGAGGCGCGTGACCGAGGTGAAGGCAAAGGCGACACCGGCGGGAGTGAGACCGTCGGACAGTGGGTGGCTGCCGACGTAGAGGAAATCATCCAGGTTGATGAACTGGTTTTGGACGGCCGGAGCCGTAGCGACGAGGACGAGCAACGCCAGGAGCACTACCTGCGCGGGAGCTAGTAAGTGGTGACGCACTGCCGCAGCGCGCGGGCGGGGTGCTGTGCTGTGCATCTCGTGCCTCAGCGCGCGTCGAGCCTCACTGTTGCCACGGCAGCCGGCTTGCCTCTTTCGTAGAGTCCGATTTCACCTTTCGCGGACTCAGCCACGTAGTGATCGCCAAACACGTCGAGCGCGGGAGTCCTGGTGATGGTAAGCTGCCCCGTGCTCAGGTCGCACGCGCCCGTCCTCTTGTCGCGCTCCCAGTCTGAGTCGTAACGGGGGAATGGTCCGCAGGGACGGACAAGAACGAAGCGAGGGTCCGCTGCCCGAAACACGGGACCCGGAGGGATCTTCGTCCTCGACAACAGCTTGCCGGAGGGAAACGCTATCAACCTGGCCGTTACACGGGACGGTTGTAGCCTCACCTCCGATATGATCAGGCGGTCAGGGGTCAAGAAGGCGAAGTCGTGCCAAGCGATGAGGCCTCTCACGTGTCGAGTGAGAGCGAGGGGCTTATGTGCGGCGAGATCAAATGCGAAGGCGGAGCCGACGGCATGGTGGGGCAGGGCCAGGAAAAGTCGGCCGTCCGGCGAGAAGTCGATCCTGGCGCATCCAGGGTCACCCAACTCGTGACGCGGGAACAGATCCAGCGGATCGCGCCATTGAGGCTCTACCCAAAGCACAACTGGTTTGCCGAACCTTTCCTTCTCAAAGATCGTCTCGCCTGAAGCGACATCGAGGAGCCGAAGCGTGCCGCCAAAATCGACGCACGCCAGAACGAGGCCGTCCGGGGACAACCCCTTCGAATCGCACCCGTGCAGCCGGATCTCCGCAAAACCGACACGGGCCCGCTCGGCGATGCTCCATCGCTCCACGTGCGCAGGGGAACTGGAGGACGCAAGCTGAAGGGACGCCACAGAGCTGACAAAGAGGATCTGCCGGGAGTCTGGCGTGAACTCAGCCGGACCGGCGTCGTCAGCGGGAATTCGGAAAAGAGCATGGAAGGGCCGTCGGGTGAGCACGATGACCCAGGAGTCGTCCTGCGCCAGGACGTACTGCCCGTCCGGACTGAACCGCACGCGAAGATCGCTGGCCGTGCGCGGCAGAAGGTCCTTTTGCGGGCGCTGCGACAGGCCGACTGCATCGCAGGTTCCCAAGAAACCGGTCAGCGCAATGAGGACGAGTGGGACTATGTGTTTACCCAAGTTCTCCCTCCTTCCGGCGCTCGGCCCCGGAGGCCCAGCGCCGCCCTGCGAAATGGCCGACACCGGCTTGCTCACGGCGCAGGCTGCGGCGGCGGTGCGAGGCCGGGTGGCACGGCGCCGAGAGCAACACATTGTCCCGCCCCATAGAGGTCGGTAGGCCACGGGAAGGAGCGCTTGGGGCACGGGCCATTGAAGGGGGCGGGGCCGGGGGCGAACGGCAGGGTCATCGGCGCAGTTATGGACGTCGGACCTCCCGGCGGCGCCGGGCTGACTTGGTCCGGCGTGAGCTCTTGCAGGGGCTTGGGTCCGATGGCCCCACCACTCATGGACCCAACACTCTCCCCGGCCCAAGGGTACACGATCTGCGCCAGGTTATTCCAAAACTGCTTCGCTTGCTCGTTTGCGTAGTAACCTCCTTGCATCACCCCCAGGTCCGCATCGGAGATCGTGCCCTTGTTCGAGAGGCCTGTCGGGGCAGAGGTCCAGGAGTAGAACGTTTCGCCGGTGGGGGACGGCTGGCCGGGCTGCCAGGACCAGAACGTGTCCTGGTTCATCCCGTAGGCCATTAGGCCGGCGTTCGTGCAGCTCCCTTGCGGTCCCGTTTGCGGGAGGAACCACTGTGAGCATAGACCTTTGACGTCGGTCCGCCTGAGCGGATCGCCGTTCACGTACGCGTACCGGTTCCAACTCTGCGGGCTCGCCGGATTGACCGCCGTCACTCCCGCCGGGTCGGGCGAGATCCAGCGGCCATGCAGCGGGTTGTACTCGCGGTACGGAAAGTCGTAAAGATTCGCCGTCAGGTCCTGGTTCTGCCCCGTGAAGCTGCGGTCCGTCGTTCCGCTCTCCGCCTCCGTTTCTCCAAACGGCGCGTAGGCGCCGTCGTAGGCCAGCCCTCCGCCGGGCGTCGAGGCCAGCCGCGACGAGCCCAGCCAGTCCGGATGACGATACCAGGCCAGCGTGCTGCCCGTGTACACCGCCGCCGCCCCGCCCGGCAGCGGCACGAAAGCCTTGGTCACCGACTGGCCGCTCATCAACGCCAGCTTACTCCCATTCCGACCGTAGAGGATTTCGGCCGTGCTACCGCTTCTCGTACACCAGCAGGGCCTTCTGGTCAGGCTTCTCCGGGCTCCAGTACGCTTCAGCGAGAGTTCGCCCGTCTGCGCTGACTCTCATCAAGCCCTGGTTGGTGATTCGGCCCCTGAACTTTCGAACCATAAGAAGCTCGCGAGGACCGTTGGGCTTAACAGCAATAGTTGCTCCTGGCGCTACGGTCGGACCTTCCCACGCCGCATCCGAGCCATCGAGCGCCGGATCGGCATATTGTCCCAACTCGGGGAATGCGTAATGCAGGCGGTGAGCGTTCTGGGCCAGCACCAGCACTTGCGGTCCCGTCTCCAGCGATCTCACGTCCTTCCACGCGCCGCTAAAGCCACTGGAACCGGAAACCCGCGCGTAGACGCGCGTTCTTTTTGTAGCCGGCCCCGAAGGCTGGAAAATGGTCGAGTCGATCGTCAAGGTCTTTCCATCGACAGCCAGCGCCCAGTGAGAAGTCGTTGCCAGAGCGCCCTTTTTCGCCGTCACTTCGAGCGCCGATGGGCCTCTGGGGACGCAGGTAATCATGATACCGGATGGCGTTGGATGGCCTTCCCCGTCGCAGCGATATATGTCCGTGTACGTTCCAATGTCAACCCGGTACTCGCCGCTTGGGGTGACCGCGAGCCAGAAGGTAGGAAAGGGGTCCCTGCTCTCGGACTGGTTCAGCTTCCAAGAGCCGTTCCAGGCTGGTGGGGCCTGATGGCAGCCGAAAGTGCCCAGGGAGATCGCTGCGGCCAATGCAAGCCGAAAGCAGGCACGGCTTGGCCCGTTCATTATTGCGCTCCCGAACGGTCTACTGGTCACCGGTGCTCCAGTGGGTTTCGGGACGAGGTGGTAAATATCCGGCGCGGTGGGCCAAGAAACCTAAGATGATCACGCCCACGAATGCTATGGAGACGCCCACTCGTTTGATCAGTTCAGGCCTGTCCAGGTAAGATCCCCACAGGACGGAGTAAATCACGCAAAGGAACATCGCGTCGAGACCGGTTGGACAGCCGGACACTACTATGGGCTGTTCTGCGAGAGGACCGGGCTGTGGTAGCACAGCCTGTAAGGCCAGCGTGCCAAAACTGTACAGCCACAGCGCCACGGCTGTTCTCCACATCCATTTCGGACAGCTCTTGATTTGATTCATCCAGTCAAGTCCCTCCTTTATGAACGCGGCCGCCGCAAGCATCAGAATGACAGATGCGCAAAACAATAACCCGCCGCACTGCCGGAACGGTTCTCTCGCGCCCAGCAGCACGCTCACGTGCAGCGACAATGAGGCGGCGAACACAAGTACTCCCAGCGCAAAGAGAAGGCGAACGTACGCGTACGCAAAGCGAGCAGTCACCGGCTCCCCCGCCGAGACAACCGAAGGCCTGACTTCCCCGAGCAGAGAATGGCAAAACTCATGATCGTTGACCCCAGACCCAAGTACTGCCGAGGGGGCGGGGTATCGCTCCGTTTCACGGTATTGAGGAGAGCCAGAACGTGGACTCGTCCACCATGTATACACTGCCGACCTTCGTGGCCAACGGGCCAGCGGGGTGGCTCAGGACCGTATCCTTCAGGGTTTGAACGGGATCGATACCACTCCCCGCCGCAGCTCCCCAGCCGCCGATTCCCACGCCGGCCTGGAGAGCAGTCTCACCGCTGAGCGATTTTCCCGCGCACAATCCGACGCCATAGAAGCCGCAGCCGTTAACGCTCGGCCCGCCGAGAAAGCCGTTGGGGGCTCCTCGCACCCACCCGGCCGTCAGCGAAACACCGCTGCCCGTCCCCCCTCCCATGCTGTAGTAGCCGTTCCTCGTCGAACGAACCCAAGAGAACGAATAAGCGAGCGGTCCAAGCTCGACGGCGAATGAGTAGAAGTCAGGGGGGCCAATTCCGGGCGGATTCAGCCACGTCGTGGAGTCCAGACCGAGCACGCTGCCATCGGAATTCACGAAGGTCACAAGGATGGCTTCCTGATCGGCGCCGGCGGGGGCCGGCGAAGCGGACGGCGTCGACGAGGTCGGGGACCACAGCGTTACGGGAACCCCCAACATCGTCCCCCACAGCATCGCCGATCCGTAGACGCCGAGGTCCGTGTTCTGCTCGGAGTGCAGAATCGCTTCAATGCAATCACTCGTGTGCCTGCACTTCGGAGTGAGACCGGAGGGATCCACGCTATCAAGCGGGCTGCCGTTGACGTATGCATACCGATTCCAACTCTGCGGGCTCGCCGGATCGGCCGCCGCCGCTCCCGCCGGGTCGGGCGAGATCCACCTGCCATGCAGCGGATTGTACTCGCGGTACGGAAAGTCGTAAAGGTTCGCCGTCAGGTCCTGGTTCTGCCCCGTGAAGCTGCGGTCACTCGTTCCGCTCTCGGCCTCCGTCTCTCCAAACGGAGCGTAGGCGCCGTCGTAGGACACCCCGCCGCCGGGCGTCGAGGCCAGCCGCGACGAGCCCAGCCAGTCCGGGTGTCGATACCAGGCCAGCGTGCTGCCCGTGTACACCGCCGTCATTCCGCCCGGCAGCGGCACGAAAGCCTTCGTCACCGTCTGGCCGCTCATCAATGCCAGCTTACTCCCGTTCGGACCGTAAAGGATTTCGGCCGTACCGGAGCTGTTGGTCTGCTCCACGCGGCGGCCGAAGGCGTCATACACCATCGCTGTCGCGCCGTCCAACTGGCTCAGGTTGCCGTCCGCGTCCCAGGCGTAGGTGTGAAGGCCGTCCGAGGTCAGGTTTCCGTTGGCGTCGTAACTGCCAAACGATGAGAACCGGTTCTTGGAGGTGTCGTAGACGGGCAGGAACTGGCTGCCGGTGTGGCCCGACAGCGGCGCCCAACTGATGTTTCCGAAAGAATCATAGGTATAGGTCTGTCCCCAGTTGCCCGCGCCGCAATCGATCTGGCTGACGCGGCCCAGGTCGTCATAGGTATAGTTACAGGTGACCGCGTTGGCGGCGTTGAAGCTGTCCACTCCCGCTAGCTGCTAAAGCGCGCGCCACGAGGCCGGCCGCCGTAATCAGCGCGCAGAGCAGCACGAACCAGTCGCCGTGGCGCGAGTAGAACGTCGTCGCGGCGACCCAGGAATAGCCGGTGCGGGCGGCGCCTTGGACGTAAGGCGGAAGGGTGCGGGAGAGGCGGCCGGCGGGGTCGATGGTGGCGGTGATTCCGTCGTTGGTGGCGCGCAGGACCCAACGGCGGTTCTCGGCGGCGCGCATGCGGACGATTTTGAGGTGTTGTTCGCGGGCCGCGCTGTGGCCGTACCAGCCGTCGTTTGAGATGTTGACCAGCAGCCCCGCGCCGTCGCGCGCGAAGCGCCGTACGAAATCCGGGAAAACGGATTCGTAACAGACGAAAGCGCCGATGCGGCGAGGGCCGGCAGCGAGAGTCACCTGGCGGGCGCCGGACGCGAAATCGCCGCTTTCGGTGGAAACCTTCGCCACCAGCGCGTGGAACGGCCAGGGCACGTATTCTCCGAACGGCACCAGGTTCATCTTGTCGTAGCGGCCCACAGCCGTTCCCTGAGGCGAAACGAGAAGGGCCGAGTTCAGCGGCTCCCGGACGGCATTGTGCGGAGTGACGTTGACGATCAGATACGTGCCCGCCCGCCGCGCCACCTCGTCCACCCAGGCGGCGGTATCCGGGTCTTCATAGTAGTAAATGGGCATGGGCGCTTCGGGCCACACTACCAAGCCGGGCCGCACGGCGGGATCGGCGCGCAGAGCTTTGAAGGTGAGTTCGTCGATGCGGATCTGCATGTCGCGCACCCATTGCGCGGTCCAGGCCGCGGTCTCCGAAATGTCCGGCTGGACCAGGACCGCCGTTTCCCTCTCCGGCTGCGGAGGCGGAAGCGAGGGCAGCAGCGTGACCGCCAGCAGCGCCACCACGGGGACCAACTCCAGACGCGGACGCCGGAGCGCGGCCAGCGCCAGGACCGTTCCGGCCAGCGCAAACGCGAATGAGATGCCGTAAACGCCGGTGTAAGGCGCCAGGCGGGCCAGCACCGACATGCCGATTCCGGCGTTACCCAGATCGAGCCAGGCGAATCCCAAATGCGTGTGGCTCCATTCGATGACCACCCACAGCGCGGGAACGGTCAGGGCGGCCCAGCGGCGGGCGAGCAGGAATCCGGCCAGCAGGGCGAAGACGCCCAGGTGGAGCCCTTTGATGAGGCAGAACAGGGCGTAGCCCAGCGACGCGGCCCACTCCGCCATCTCGCCGTGAACCGCCAGCACGAAATGGATCCAGTAGCAGGCGCCGGCCCAGTAGAGGGTTCCGGCAAGCCAGCCGAGGAGGAAGTGGCGCCAGGAATCCGGGGACACGCCTACCCTGGGGCGTGAACGCGGAGGTCGATGTGGCCGGCCCGGAGTGTCCCCGGATTCACGCGCCACGGCAATCAGGAGCGGCGCCAGGGCAAACGGAGCGAGAAAGGCGAAGTCGAAGTTGGGGAACGTCAGGATCAACAGGAGCGCCGTGGCGGCGGCCAGAAGCAGGTTCAGCGGCACCGGGCTTGCTCGCTCACCGCGTCCGCCATGTAGGAACTGCGCACGAGCGGACCGCTGAAAACCATCTTGAAGCCGATCGCCATGCCGTACTGGCGCCAGACCTCGAACCGTTCCGGCGGGACGAATTCGGCGACGGGCAGGTTGCGGCGGGACGGCTGCAGATACTGGCCGATGGTCGCGACGTCCACGCCCGCGCCGCGCAGGTCGCCGAGAAGCCGCTCGACCTCTTCGGGCCGCTCGCCGAGGCCGGCCATCAGGCCGGACTTCGTCAGCGCTTCGGCCCGATAGCGCCGCCCGAACTCGAGCACACGCAGGGAGCGGCGATAGTCGGCCTGCGGGCGGACGCGGCGATAGAGCCGCGCGACCGTCTCCATATTGTGGTTGAAGACGTCGGGCCCGGCGTCGAGCACGCGAGCGACGGCGTCGGTGTCGCCGCAGAAATCGGGCGTCAGAACTTCGATGCGGGCCGCGGGGAGGGCACGGCGCACCTCGCGGACGGTGGCGGCGAAATGCGAGGAGCCGCCGTCCGGCAAGTCGTCGCGGTTCACGCTGGTGATCACGACGTAGCGCAGGCGCATGCCGGCGGCCATGCGCGCGACGTTGGCGGGCTCGGCGGAATCGAGCGCGAAGGCCTGCCTGGCGGGCGATCCTTTGGGAACGGAGCAAAACCCGCAGCCGCGCGTACACAGGTTGCCCAGGATCATGAACGCCGCCGTGCCGCGGTGAAAGCACTCGTGAAGATTCGGGCAGCGCGCCGACTCGCACACGGTATGCAGGTCGAGTGCGCGGAAGCCCTGCTTCAGGTCATGCACGGAAACGAAGTGCGTCTGCGGCTTCCTCAGCCACTCGGGCAGCCGCTTTGCCGGACGGCTGGCGGTGGATGACTGAGGGCTGGTCACGGCAGAGATTTCTTGATCGGCCTGAAGCCGGCCTTCTCGAGGTCGGCCTTGGTGCGCGCCATGTCGGACGCATCCCGGAGCGGCCCCACCAGCGCCCGGTACGTTTCGTTGCCGGGAGCGAGCGGCGCTGCCAGCGCCCGGAACCCCTTCTCCTTGAGCACCTCGACCAGCATCTCCGCTGGCGCCTTCTTCACCGCGGCCACTTGCAGGTACAGCCCCGGCTCAGGCCCGGCGGACGGCGGCGTTCTGGCGGCCGGAGGCGGGTTGACGGGCGGCTTGGGGGTCGCGGCCGGAGGCGGCGTGGTCAGGGGGGTCGCGGAGGCGACGGGCGTGGCCGAGGCGACCGGCGTGGTAGTCGAAGCCGTGCCCGGCGCGGACACCGCGGCGTTGCCCGGCGGAAGCGAAGCATCCGGAGTCATTTCGGGAGCCGGCGTCGCGGCGCTCTCGGCGCCGGCAGCCTGCGGACGCCCCGCCGGCTGGTTGGCCGCCTGCTGTCCCGCCGCCGGCGTATCGCTGGCGGAGTTCGCCCGGCCAACGTAGTATCCCATCGAGAAAACGACCCCGAACAGGACCATCAGGATAAAGACGATGCTGAGCAATTGCTTATTGCCCACCACCAGCTCGAATTCGCCGTCCTCATTCCTCGGCATAATGTGACCGCTCTAATCTCCTTGCACCTTCAGCCGCGACCATCCGTAAGGCGAAAAAACGGGGGACACGCCTGCGGGCGCGCGCAGCGCGATACACTTGTCCACCGCTAGCCCGGAGTGTCCCCCGTTTTCCCGCAGTGAGCCGCGACGATCAGTCGCCGTGCGCATACTTGTCGAGCGCTTTCTCCAATGATGTGATTATATCGAGCGGCAGCGGGAACACGATAGTGGTGTTCTTCTCGGTTCCGATCTCGACCAGCGTCTGGAGGTAGCGCAACTGGATGGCCGCGGGCTGTTTCTGAATCACCTCCGCCGCCATGGCCAGCTTCTCGGCCGCCGTGTACTCGCCCTCGGCGTGGATGATCTTGGCGCGCCGTTCGCGCTCGGCCTCGGCCTGTCGCGCGATGGCCCGGATCATGGACTCCGCCAGATCCACCTGCTTGACCTCCACCATGCTCACCTTCACGCCCCAGGGTCCGGTGTGCTCGTCGAGCACGGATTGCAGCCTTACGTTGAGCTTCTCGCGCTGGCTCAGCAGCTCATCCAGCTCCACTTCGCCCAGGACGCTGCGCAGCGTGGTTTGCGCCAGTTGCGAGGTGGCGTACAGGTAGTTGGTGACTTCGAGCACGGCGCGATTGGGGTCGATCACCCGGAAGTAAATCACCGCGTTCACCTTGACCGTGACGTTGTCGCGCGTAACCACGTCCTGGGGCGGCACTTCGAGCGCGTCGGTGCGGAGGGAGATCCGCACCATGCGGTCCAGGGGCCGGAACACCAGGAAAATGCCGGGGCCTTTCGGGTGGGCCTGCACGCGCCCCAGGCGGAAAATCACGCCGCGCTCGTACTCGGCCAGGATGCGGATCCAGGAGAGAGCGAAAAGAATGACGATCGCGACAAGAACCCACAAGTAGCTGCTATCCATACTGTCCTCCAGATTGGGAAGAAACCGGTTCCACCTTCAAGGTGAGCCGCTCGACGCTCTTCACCCTGACCTCGGCGCCGGCCTCTACCGGCGCGCTTGACACCGCGTTCCAATATTCACCGTGAATGAAAACTTTTCCCTCGGGCGTAAGCGCAGTATACGCCACGCCGATCTCGTCCACCATCCCCTGCGCGCCGGTCTGGACCTTGGCGAGGCGCGCCCGCACGGCGAGCGTCACCAGGAAGCTGGTTACCAGGGCGAATGGCAGGGCGACCGCCAGCGCCGTGGAGAGGTGGATGCGGAGCTCGGGCACGGGACTCTGAACCAGCATCAGCGCGCCCAGCACCATGGCCAGCGCGCCGGCCACGGTCAGCACGCCGTGCGTGGCGAACTTCGCTTCGAGCACGAAAAGAACCAGCGCGAGCACGAGCAGCGCCGCCCCGCCCCAGTTGATGGGCAGAACGGAAAGCGCCGAGAGGCCGACCACCAGCAGAATCGCTCCAAACACGCCGGGCGCAACCATGCCCGGCTGGGTGAATTCCACATAAATGCCGAGCGCGCCGAGAATGACCAGGATCAGCGCCAGGTTGGGATCGGCGATGGCGGCGACGAACCGCTCGCGCCATGTAGGACTGTATTCGACCACCTGCGGCGCGGCCAGATGCAGGGTCTGCTTCTTCCCATCGAACCGCGTGATCTCGCGGCCATCGAGCTGGCGGAAGAGGTCCGCCTCGCTGGGGGCGATGATCTCGATCAGGTGGCTGTCGAAGGCCTCTTTGTCGGTGAACGATTTCGCGTCGTAGACCGTTTTCTCGGCCAGTTCGGCGTTGCGGCCGCGCTTCGACGCCATGCTGCGGATCAGTGCTGCGGCGTCATTCTGCACCTTGTGCGCCATGGTCTGATCCATCTGCTCGCCGAACATGGCGACGGGCGTGGAGGCGCCGGTGTTGGTGGCCGGGGCCATGGCTGCCACGTCTGCCGCTTCCAGGATAAAGAACCCGGCGGAGGCCGCGCGCCCGCCGCTGGGCGTCACATAGGTGACCACCGGCACAGGCGAGGCGACCAGCTCCTGCATGATTTCGCGCATGGCGTCCGCCAGGCCACCGGGCGTGTTGATGCCGACGAGGACGATCGCGGCGTTCTCCTGCCTGGCCTGCTCGATGGCCCGGCCGACGATCTCGACGGTGATCGGATGGACGATGGCGTCGATGTCTACGGCGACGACTTTTTGGGCGCGCGCCGCCGCAGTGGCCCCGGCAAGCAGGACGGCAGCCGCCGTAAGAGGCTGAAGTCTCAAAGCAGAATCAATATACCACCGAAGGCAGGAGAGCGGAGACGGTAACCTGTCACCGATCTTCGTGTCTCAGCCACGGGTGGAGTCCACACCGCGGCATCGCCGCGACCAAAGCACTTATATCGGCCGTCAGCCATCAGCCGGGCTGCGGACTGAAGTCCGCCCTCCACGAATCGTGGTACAGAGGGGGCAGGAGACGGGAACCGAACCGGCCGGCGGCGCGTATAGCGGGTAAGCGGACCTGATAAGCTCGGAGAGTCGCTTTGGTGAGGGAGGAATCGTGATCGAAGTGTCGCGGAAAGGCCGCCGCGGACTGGTGGCGGCCGGCGTGGTGTGTCTGATAGCGGTCTTTTTTCTTCAACTTTGGTTGTCGGTGCGGCGGACGTCGCAAACGTGGGATGAGGGCGACCACATTTTCGCCGGGTACATGTCCTGGGTGCGGGGCGATTTCGGACTGAACCCCGAGCATCCGCCGCTGGTCAAGCTGGTGGCTACTGCGCCGCTGCTGCCCTTGAAGCTCAATGTTCCGAAGGTGGGCAACCGCTACTTCAAAACAGAGGCATTCGAGGGCGGCAGGGAATTCGTGTTCGGAAACGACCCGGACATGATCCTGGCGCGCACGCGCACAGCGGCATCCCTCTTCGCGCTGGCATTGCTGGTGGTCGTGTTCCTGGCCGCGCGGGAGATGTTCGGGACCGGCGCGGGGTTCTTGGCTCTCACGCTGCTGGTGTTCGAGCCGAACCTGCTGGCACACGCGGCCTATGTCACCACCGATACGGCGCTCTCATTCGGCATGTTCGCTACGGTCTACGCGTTCTACCGGTATGTTAAAGCCCCGTCGGTCCGGCGCCTGGCGGTGACGGGCCTGGCGGCGGGAGTCGCCCTCGGAGCCAAACACACGGGCATCCTCGTGTTCCCCATCCTTGCGCTTCTGCTGGTTTGCGAAGCGCTGGTGGGCCGGGGAGAAGGAGGGATCGGCGCTCAGGCGGCGCAGGCGGGCAAGCGAGCGCTCAAACTGGTGGCGCCGCTCGTGGTGGCAGGACTCATAGCCGTGGCCGTGTTATGGGCGTGTTACGGCTTCCGCTACCGGGCGCGGCCGGCCGGAACGAACCTGGTTCCACCACTGGCCGGGTACGTGCAACAGTTGAAGCCCGCCGAGGCCAAGGGCATCACGCAGCTAGCCAAGTGGCACGTGCTGCCGGAGTCCTATCTTTACGGGCTCACGGACGTACGCAGTCTCGCGTCATGGTTCCCGAGCTACATCTTCGGAAAGGTCTACTCGAACGGCGTTTGGTACTACTTCCCGGTGGCGTTCGCGGTGAAGTCCACGCTGGCGCTATTCGCGTTTCTGCTGCTGGCGGCGGCGGCGATCGTGACGCGAAGGCTCAAGAACGGGCGGGAAATCCTGTTCCTTACCGTTCCGCCGCTGTTCCACCTGGCGGTGGCGATGAGTTCGGGGTTGAACATCGGGGTGCGTCACATTTTGCCGCTGTACGTGTTCTTTTCGGTGCTGGTGGCGGGCGCGGCGTGGGCTTTCATCCGCGTGAACCGGCGATGGGCGTACGTGGTGGGCACACTGCTCGCGGCCCACGTGGTTTCGTCGGCGGCGTGCTTCCCCAACTACCTGGCGTACGCGAACGAGCTGTGGGGCGGCCCGTCGAACACCTATAAGTACCTGAGCGATTCAAACACCGACTGGGCGCAACAGCTCAAGAGCGTGAAGAAATACGTAGACGCGCGCGGGGTGAAGGACTGCTGGTTCGCGTACTTCGCGGCCGGGGTGGTCAGGCCGAGCGCTTACGGGATCCCGTGTAAGACGTTGCCGACGGTCGATTCGATGTGGATGGACGAGCCGACCGATGTGCCGCCGGTAATCGATGGACCGGTGCTGATCAGCCTGGGCACGCTTTCGGGAGGCGAGGGCTGGGGGGGCGCGCTGAATCCTTACCAATCGTTTCAAAACCTGCAACCGGCGGCGGTGATCGATCATGGGATTTTCGTGTTCGACGGGAGGTTCAATGTCGGGCGGGCGTCGGCCCGGAGTCGCGCGCAACAGTCCGAGCAGCTCCTGCGGTCACGGCAGGTGGACCAGGCACTGGCCGCGGCTCAGGCGGCGGTAGCGGCCGATCCGAACGTGGTGGAAGCGCAGGCGGCGCTGGGCGATGCTCTCTGGACGACGAACCGGCGGGACGAGGCGCGCGCGGCGTATCGGAAGGGGCTCGAAGCGGCGCAGACGATCGAGCCGGCGTTCCAGAAGGATTGGATCGGGCGGATACAGTCCAAGCTGCGAAGGCCGTAGGCGCTTCAGACGTCCACGTCGCCCCAGACGCTGTGCGGGGGCACGGCCTGATGTGTCCTCCTGACCCGAGCCGGATGTACCGGTCCGGTTCTGGAGGGTATAGCGCGTGCGAAGATCAAGTTAAGGTGCCTTCCGAACGCCTGCGAACGCTCTTGCCCGATATCTGGGAACTGATCCGCCCGCGGCGGTGGCAGCTTGCCCTGGGCCTGGTGCTGATCGGAATCAACCGCGCGGCGGGGCTGGTGTTGCCTGCCTCCACCAAGTTCCTGATCGACGACGTGATGTTGAAGCGCCACACCGGGGTGCTCGTCCCGCTGGTGCTCGCGGTGCTGGGCGCGACGGCGCTTCAGGGCATCACGTCGTTCACACTGACCCAGTTGCTCTCGAGGTCGGCGCAACGGCTGATCGCCGACCTGCGCCGCAAAGTGCAGGCACACGTGGGCCGGCTGCCCATCGCTTACTACGACGCCAACAAGACCGGCGTGCTGGTCTCGCGCATCATGACCGATGTGGAGGGCGTGCGCAACCTGGTGGGCACGGGGCTGATCGAGTTTGTCGGCGGCATCGTGACGGCGGTATTCGCGCTGGTGGTCCTGCTGCGCATCAGCCCGGCGCTCACCGGTATGGCCATCGTGATCCTGTGCGCGTTCATGGCGTTCCTGCAGCGCGCGTTCCACACCGTCCGCCCCATCTTCCGCGAGCGCAGCAGGATTAACGCCGAGGTGACCGGCCGGCTGACCGAATCGCTCGGCGGCGTGCGCGTAGTCAAGGGCTATCACGCGGAGGCGCGCGAGGCGGGAGTGTTCTCCTCCGGGGTCCAACGCCTGCTCGACAACGTTATGAAGGCTCTCACCGCCACATCGCTGATGAGCCTGGCGGCAACCGTGCTGCTCGGCGTGGTGGGCGCGCTGGTGATGTACCTGGGCGCGCGCCAGGTTTTGGCCGGCACTCTTTCACCGGGCAGCTTCGTCACCTTCACCGCGTTTATGGCGTTCCTGGTGGCGCCGGTCTTCCAGATCGTGGGCATCGGAACGCAGCTCACCGAGGCCGTGGCCGGCCTGGAGCGGACGCGGGAAGTGCTGCGGGAGCGGCCCGAGGATGAGGACCCGGCGCGCACGGCGGCCCCGGACGAGATCCGCGGCCAGGTGGTGTTCGACGATGTTTGGTTCGCCTACGACCCCGGCAAGCCTGTGTTGAACGGCATTTCGTTCGAGGCGCGCCCCGGCACGGTGACGGCGCTGGTGGGATCGTCGGGCTCGGGCAAGTCCACCATCATCGGTCTGGTCGCAGCGTTCTACCGGCCGACGACCGGCGTGATACGGATCGACGGGACCGACCTCGCCACGATGCGCCTCGATTCCTATCGCACGCGGCTGGGCGTGGTTCTGCAGGACACGTTTCTGTTCGACGGGACGATCCGCGAGAACGTCGCTTTCGCACGCCCCGGCGCGACCGATGAGGAGATTCTGGACGCCTGCCGCATCGCGCGCGTGGACGAGTTTGCCGAGGGCTTCGAGAAGAAGTACGACACTATCGTGGGCGAGCGCGGCATAAAGCTCTCGGGCGGCCAGCGCCAGCGCGTCTCGATCGCCCGCGCCATCCTGGCCGCGCCGCGAATCCTGATCCTGGACGAAGCGACTTCCAGCCTGGACTCGGAATCCGAAGCCGCCATACAGCGCGGCCTGACCTACCTGATGCAGGGGCGCACGACGTTCGTCATTGCGCACCGGCTATCGACGATCCGGCGTGCCGACCAGATTCTGGTGGTGGAGGCGGGGCGCATCGTCGAGCGCGGCAAGCACGAGGACCTGCTGGCGCTGCACGGCCGCTACTGGGAGCTGTACACGCGGCAGCACGATCTGGAGTCGAATCTGTTCCTGGCGCCCGGCGAAGGCGACCGCGTGCCGGAGGAAGAAGCCGCGGCCGAGGCGGCGGCCAACGGCTCGAGCGCAGGCGGCGAGCCTCTGCCGCGACTACTGCGGCAGGGGTAAGGGCAGGCGGAACCGCCTGCCCCACGACTGGTCGCTGTTACCGCGAATCGGGCACCGCCGCCGCGACCGCGGGCAGCTTGGCTGCATCGAGCGAGAGCGGACCTGCAAGGACCATGTCGAGCGGCGACCCGACATCCAGATACAACCCGCCACCGCGGTGACCAAAAACGACTGCCGCGACGACTGCGGTGGCGACACCAGCGGCCCCGAGGCCGATGATAAGCCCCTTGTCGGGCCCAGGCGTCGACGGCGCGGTCAGAGTGGGGGACTGCTGCGGCAGCACCGGAAATGCCTGGAGCGAGTTGGCCGTCCCGGAGGGTGTTCCGTGCGGCAGCCCGGGGTCGGAAAGGCTGGCAGTGAGCACGGCCGTGCTGGAGGCGGAAAGCGGGACCGTGTAACCGTTATCGAAAATGATACGCGTGAAATGCATCTCGAACCCGGCGTGGCGGCCATGCCGGGTTACTTGGTCGACCGCACCCTCGACGGATGTGCCGACGGGAATCGCCACGTGACCGCTCACGGCCACCGGAAAGGCGGTTACTGCGCGAACGGAGTCGCCAACCCGCGCCGTCCGGGTCCCCAGGGGACTGGTCAATGTCAGGGGAATCTTGGTCCCCGCCGGAACCGCGATTGGTTGTGCCTGCGCAAGACATCCCAACGCAGTTGTCAGTGCCGCTATGGCAAGCAGTCGCATGAACGTCTCTCCCGTCTTCGGTTACTGATCGAAGCGCAGGCCGAAGGTCTGGCCCGCGAACTGTACCGACTCTAACGACACCGAGCCGTCCGCGTTGCTGCGCGGCGCATATTCGGTGTCAGGGGCCTTTTTGCCCACAGCCACCACTTGCGCCTGTACGGTGGCGACCACCTTCGACTTGCGAAGGATCCGCACCTCGGCAACCGGCCCCAACCCTTCCCAGGTGGCTTCATAGCTTCCGGCTGCCAGTGGTTGTCCGGCAACCTGCACGGGGCCGCTCAGGGTGAACGATTCCTTGTGAGCGACCGGCTGCGTGACCACCGCCGGAGGGCCGGGGCACTGCACGCCCGGCGTGTCTGGCGTGCCGGCTATGA
>Ga0181539_1002169_pt1 | contig 20067 bp, 19 predicted proteins | sample PEATcosm2014_Bin_46_FD_119767 | JGI IMG/M metagenome (GOLD analysis project Ga0181539, IMG submission 119767) | Peatland microbial communities from MTU Mesocosm Facility, Houghton, MI, USA - PEATcosm2014_Bin23_60_metaG | ecosystem: Environmental > Terrestrial > Soil > Wetlands > Peat | place... | reverse complement strand
GGATCGGTTTTGTACGGAACTCCCAGAGTTTGCAGCAACCGCTCGAAATCGTGCAGCTTCTCGGGCTCCGGTGATTGGTGGACACGGTATATCACGGGCCGTTTTTGCTCCGTGACGAAGCGGGCCACGGCCTCGTTTGCCGCTATCATAAATTCTTCTATGATGCTCTGGGAGAAAAGGCGCTCCGACCTCAGGATGTCTTTTATCCCCCCTTCCATGTCGAGGATCATCTCCGGCTCCGGCAGGTCAAAGTCCAGGTTTCCCTTCGCCTCACGGCGCGCTTTCAGTATCTGCGCCAGCTCGCCCATGCACTCGGATTGAGGCATCAGCCCCTTCAGCGCGTGTCTTGCCCCTTCATCCTTTTTGACGAGGCCGTCCTCCACCTGATGGTACGTGAGCCTGTGGGCGCTCCTGATTACGGAACGGTCGAAAGAAGCCTGGAGGAGACTGCCCTGCGTGTCGTACCTGAGCCTTACCGTCAGGGCCATCCTCTCTTCGTTGGGGTTCAGACTGCAGATATTGTTGGAAAGCTGCTTGGGCAGCATCGGTATGACGGTACCGGGGAAGTAGACGCTCGTGCCCCGGGCGTAGGCCTCCCTATCCATGGCCGAATCGCGCCGCACGTAGTGGGAAACGTCGGCTATCGATACGTAGAGCAGGAAGCCCTTCTTTGTCTTTTCGACGCATACCGCATCGTCGAAATCCTTTGCAAATTCACCGTCGATGGTAACGTGACCAATGGCCCTCAAGTCTATCCTGCCGGGCTTCACGATATCGAGTTGCGTCTGCTTTGCCTCGTTTTCTACGTTTCTCGGGAACCGGGGGGAAAGGCTCTGCTTGTAGGCGATGAACCGGGATATCTTTTTTGCATCGTCCAACGCCCTGAACACCTTGAGGATCTTGCACCCGGGGTCGCCGCCGTCGGGAAATCCCGTTACCTTCGCCGCCGCCAGGTCCCCATGCTTCATCTCGACGGTTTTTTTGCCGGGTTCCACGATGAAATGGACGGATATCCTTTCATCATCGGGGACAAGGAAAAAGAGGTTCTTATGCTGCTGCACGAAGCCGGTGACGTTTTTTGTTTTTCTCTCGGTCACCTTGACGACCCGGCCTTCTCTCCTGCCTTGCGTCAGGTGTTCAATCCGTACGACCACCTTGTCTCCGTGAATCGCATCTTTAATGTAGCGGGAGGGGATAAATATGTCATTCCCCCCCTTTTTCTCGGGCGTGACGAACCCGTTCCCGCTTCGCGTGCACCAGAGGACGCCCACCTCCAGGTTCATTTCGTCGGGAATACCGAACCTGTTGTTCTTCAGCCTGATGAGCGAGCCTTCTCTCACCATCTCCCGGAGGAACACTTTGACCGCCTTCTTACGGTCCTTCCACGAGTCGACCAGGCTTCTCAAGTCAGTGATCGAAAGGGGGCGCTTTGCCTTCCTGAATGCGCTGAGGAGGTCATTCTTGCTGAAAGCGGGGGAAAGGGGGTCTTTTTTCATGTAGTGCAAAGATACATCCCTCTTGCGGGAAAAGCAACTTGAATCATCCTCTCTTCCCGCACGTTACGGGATTTCCTCACCGGATTTTCTTGCTATTGACAAGTCGGTGATAGTTTCCTTATCCTTTGGTGAGATCCCGGAAATGTTCGGCTCTCAACATATCCGGACGTAAGGACGTGCTCCATCTGAAACACACGGGGTCACCCCTGGCACCCTTTGTAACCTTTTGACAGCGCCCGACGACTTATTCTGTAATAAGCATGAGTGGCATCGAGCGCCTGTACAGGCCACACAAGAAAATTGGAGGAGGTACTATGAAAAAGCTTTATGTAATCGTTCTCGCGTTGGTTCTGGTCGGTTGGGCGGTAGTGCGCGGCACGCAGCAGGGGCACTAAACCCGACGCGATACGGCCATGTCTTAGAAAAGATTTAGGAGGACACTATGAAAAAGCTTCTACTGGTCGTGGTGCTTTGTGTGGTTGTGGCCGTTATAGCCGCTCCATGCCCTGCTTATGCAAGGGGTGGCGGCGGTCACGGCGGCGGTGGCCACGGTGGCGGTGGTTACGGTGGCGGTGGTTACGGTGGCGGCGGTCACGGCGGTTACGGTGGCGGCGGTTACGGTGGCCACGGCGGTTACGGTGGCGGTGGTTACGGTGGCCATTTCGGTGGTGGATGGTACGGAGGAGGCCGTTACTGGGGAGGCTATTATCCGTACAGAGGATACGGCTATCCCTATTATCCTTACTATTCTTACGGGTATTGGGTAACTCAGTGTGATCCTTACGGCGGGTGCTACAGGGTCTGGGTTCGATAATTATTTCAGAATCTTATTTTCACGGGCTTCTTCCATACCCTGGATACGCATTACTATACTTCTAAGGAACCTTACCAATTCAATGCGGGCGGGTGAGGGCGCCCGGGTACCCACCCGACCGGTAGGGAGGGAAGGGTGCACAAACAGGCGCAAAAACGATCGTTTCTTGGCACTTTTTACTGCGTTTTACCCTCCTTTTACCCTTTTCAGCACGGATTGTTCACGAACCGTCTGAGCACCCCCTTCCTGATTCCCTTCTCTTGCAAGCCTTGCAGAAGGGGGGGGTTACGAAAGTGAACGATAGTTTACGGTTTAGGGGGGGGCAGGGTAAAGAGAATGTTGAATTATAAATTATAAATGTTGAATGAACGGCCACGACCGGCGAAGCGGGCCAGCAATCTGGCGAGAACACGTGGGTGCGGCCCGCCTGTGCCCCGAAGGGCGCGGGTCGAGGCTCAATTGTCAAAGAGCAGGCCGGTTTGCGGGGGCTCCCGAAACCGGCTAAAACGGGCCGGGCTACGTCATCTCTTTAGGGTCTCTCAAAACGACTGCCCGGTCTCTATAAGATTCTCTCTCTTTTCCGCTGTCCTGTCAAAGTGACAAGGAGGGGTGACAATCAGGGATGACAAGGAGAAGTGACAACCAGGGATGACAAGGGGCATCTTCTTCGGTTTTCTGAAAAGAAATGACGAATAGGTGACGGGGACCTGTCCGGGGCTTGCTTCCTTATTTTCTCACAATCCATATTGCGCTTACTATTTGCGAGAGAATACCTCCTGCTGCGTCTATCCCTACGTCCCTGATTGAAGACGTCCGCGACGCGACAAATGATTGGTGGAATTCATCGCCCAGCGCCCAGATCACCACTCCAAGTACTGCAAACAGGCACCATCGCCATTTCCACCCGGCGCCGGGCACATGAAAGGCCCGGAACAGCAAGAGACCGAGCACGAAATATTCAAAAACGTGAGCGGCTTTTCTCGTCATTGCATGGATCAATATTACTTCTCGTGCCGAAAGGTTTGGAAGCAAGAATTGTAGAACCGCCCTCACTGCCGAAAACGTATTTTCGGAGGAGAATGATCCCGTCGACATCCAGAAGATGAAGCAGAGCCACAGAATGAGAGGGAGCCACTGTCTGATGAAATTCCTCATGGTTTGCGTCATCGCGGTCTTCCGGGGAGATGAGGTCGCGCCCGCCGGCGCCCGCTCAGGCAGCGCGTTTCCAGCTCCAGCTTCTCCAGAGGCCGTTGTGCCTCAATGGCATGATCCTCCGGGATACTATTTGGGGAGCCGCACGCGGGACAGGGGTTGTAAAGGCCCGGTCTCATTCTCCTTTTGTTGAACACCGTAGCCTCGTCCACAGGCGAAAGCGGCGAAGAGAGTAGCCTCTGCAGTTCACCATCATGAGTCGCCCTTCTTAGGCTCCACTTCCTTTGAAGTGCCGGCGGTCGGGACGGAAGGGGCCTCCATCGATTTCTTGAACTCCCGTATGCCCTTGCCCAACGATCCCATTACTTCGGGGAGCTTTCCCCCGCCGAAAACGATCAACGCGATCACGAGAATCACGACGAGCTCCGGCATTCCAAGTCCGAACATAGTGAACCTCCTGAGTTTAGGAATAGAGAGAGTATAACTGATATATCCGCGAGGGGCAAGGGGGCGCCGAGGATGAGGCTGAGGCGGAGAGCCTTCCCGGTGGCCCGGACGGCACCACGTTCTCGGAAACCAAGAAAGAATAACTCCAGTCGTTTATGAGACAGTGCACTAGTATGGAAGCTCTCGACCTTTCCGTCTATTGCGGCCATAGCGTGATCATGGGCAAGCGGAAGAACGACTGGCAGGACGCGAAGACCGTGCTTCTCTTCTTCTCCCCCGACCGTGAACAGTATCGGCGCTTCGTCGAAGAAGGGGTTCATCTTGGTAAACGAAGCGATCTTACCGGAGGGGGCCTGATCCGCAGCAGCGGCGGCTGGGCCAACGTGCTGGAAATGAAACGCCGGAAGCTCTTTCAAAAGTCAGATGAGCGCATTCTGGGGGATGGAGATTTCGTCCGGGACGTTCCGGCAAGGGCCGAGGAGCAAATGGAGGGCGAATACCGCATGAAGGCCAAAGGTATCAACCTTGATACAGCGGCCGAGCGGGTTTGCCAGGTAATGAAAACAGCGAAACGGGAGATCTGCATGCCTGGCAAGGAGCGCCGGCGGGTCCATGCGAGAAGCCTCTTCTGCTACTTTGCGGCACGAGAAGTGGGCATCAGTCAGACCGAGCTGTGCCGTCTTCTCAAGCCTTCACCTACAGCGGTGACCTTTTCCGTGAAGCGTGGAGAAGAGCTTGCGAGGAGGGAAGGATATTCGCTCCTGTAAGGCGCATAAAACAAAAAATGTAAAGGGCGTCTCCCTTCACCCTCCCCCCGGATGCACTCTCGATATATTTTGATAGATTCAGCACTGCCATGGAGGTGGCAGGAAGCCATGGTATTCTTTTCTCATGATGTTCTTTTTTCCCCAGGAGTCCATGAAAACGAACGTTATTGTTGTTATTGTCATATCGCCGTGGCATTATGGTAGCAGCCACAGCCCAAGGGGAGATGGTTATGAGTAATCGCGGGATTCCTTATCTCAGCAAGAGACTTTTCCTCTTAGGTCTCAATTGCCCCAAGGCCCTTTATCTGGAAAAGTATCATAAGGAGCTCAAAGAGGACCCGTCGGATGAATTGGAAGCCTTGTTTCAATCGGGTTTCGAGGTTGACGAGATGGCCAGGCAATTGTTCCCGGGCGGCGTTGAAATACCTTATGAAGACCTTTCTTTTGACGAGCAGCTTGACCTGACATCCGGGGAGATGAAAAGGCGGACGCCGGTGATATACCAGGCGGCTTTCAGCTTTGAGAATACGTTCGTCAAGACGGACATTCTCAAGAAAAAGGGGAAGAAGTGGGACCTCTACGAGGTGAAGGGATCGACCTCCGTAAACGACGAACTCCACATCAATGATCTGGGCGTCCAGTATTATGTGATAAAGGGATCGGGAATACAGATCGACAGGGCCTACATAGTCCATGTCAACAATGAGTATGTCAGGCAGGGAGGCATCGAGGTCGAAAAGCTATTCAGGATCGTGGACTGTACGGAAACCGTCCTGGAAAGGCAGGGTTCAATAAAGGAAGAGCTTACGGCCATGCGGAAGATGCTTTCCGGCAGCATGCCGGAAACCGACATCGGCGAGCAATGCGACGACGACTGCGCTTTTTACGGCTACTGCTGGCAACACGTGCCGGAAAACTCGATATTCAGCATAGAATCGAAGTGGATCGATAAGTTTGCTTACTACAATCGAGGTATCGTACGTCTTGAGGATCTTCCCGAACAGGAACTCGACGACCTCCAGAAGATGTACGTCAGTGCCTACCTCCACCACGCGGAGTTCACCAACCGGGAGTCGATCGGTGATTTCCTGTCGTCTCTCCGGTACCCTCTCTATTTCCTGGACTTCGAGACCGTTTACCTGGTCCCGGTTCCCATGTTTGAGGGGACCATGCCGTATCAACAAATCCCGTTCCAGTATTCCCTGCATTGGCTCAAAAACACGGACAGCCCCTTGGAGCACTCGGAATATCTTGGCCGGCCGGGTACCGATCCGCGCCGGGAGTTGATTGAGAAACTTCTTTTGGAGATACCGTCCGACGCCTGCGTCCTGGTCTACGACCAAACGTTCGAAAAGCGCATTCTTCATTCCCTCGCCGAATGGTTCCCTGAGCACGGGGACAAGATCCGAAGGATAATAGACAATATCCGGGACCTCATGGTCCCGTTCAGGGACAAGGACTATTACCATCGAGACCTGTGGGGATCATACTCCTTGAAGTACGTACTGCCGGCCCTTGTGCCGGAGATGGGCTATGACGAGATGGCGATCCAGAATGGCGGAATGGCGGCGGACGCCTATATGAGAATGTACTATTCGACGGATCCGCAGGAAATCGAGAGAATCAGGCGGGCACTTCTGGAATACTGCAAGCTGGATACCCTGGCGGAGGTGAAGGTGCTGGAAAGACTCCAGTCCCTTCTGAAACAATGAGGAGCACACTCTTGTCAGGCTCTGGGCTGGCATTGATCGTTCGTCACTCTGACATCATACAAGAGTGCAATGGTAGAATCAAAAAGGGGATAAACAGTCATGACAATTGCTGAAATCCACGGCAAACTGGTACCATATGAATCAAGGGAAGATTTGCTCACGTCCGACGTATTTGGCACATTCAAGTACTGCGATCCGACCGACGGGCTCATCCCCTTTCTTGGGCGTGCGATCTCTTTTTCTTCTCAGAAGGCACCTGTTTTGTCCAGAGCCACAAAATCAGCCAAATACTTTTTTTGGCCCAAATCAACAACCGGGCTTGAACCGGATCTCATAATCATTCTCACCGAAGACAACGGGCGAAAAATAGCGTGCAACATCGAGGCTAAATACCTATCTGGGAAACATAATAGGGACGATGACAGCCCGAATGCCGAACAGCCAGATAGAATTCCTGGCGATCAGTTGTATGCTCAGTATAAGGTATTGAAAGACAAGGCCTATAAGGATGAACTACAGCGCGAACTGCAAGGAGTGGAGCAAAATTATCTTTTTTATGTGACCGCCCATTATGTTCCACCTTGCGTTGACATAAAAGAAACCATGCGGTGCGCCAAGGAGAAAGGAGATGAGGAGGCAGTTGAGAACTTCTTTTGGTTAAATTGGGCAAAAGCAGACAGCGTATGTCGGGCAGGTGTCGACGAGGGAACAATAAGCACTTCGGCGCTTTTGTTCGAAGACCTCTCCAGACTTCTCCGCCGTAAACGGCTGCGGGAGTTTGGATTATGGCAGGACAGAGAGCATAATTCGAAGATAGAGCGGGTTGCTACCTATTTTTGGAAAGGGCAGATGTTTTGGAAACATCTGGAGCTTGCGGTCATGCAGAGCACAGGGCCATATTTTTGGAAGGCATGACATTATCCTGCTTTGAATCAGGATAATGATTTGAGAAATCAAGACAGAAAGGGGGATAGGGATGATAACTGATAAGCAAATCTTTCAGGTCTATGAGGAGATGGAGAAAATCTGCTACGAAATCAATGACATGTTTGTCGCGACCGACCAGGTGATGGGCCGGAACGGGTTTACAACCAACGGCAACGTAATGCGATGGGATGCATCGGAAACCCTCGGAAGTCCAACCACGTGGCTTCCGTATTTTTCACAACGACTATACTATAAAGATAGCAACTACAAGAAAGTTTTGGGCATCAACCTGTTGATGAAAGATGCAGAGTTGGAAAATACAATCCCTTTCCTGACCTGCGGCCTAATCATAAGTACCAATGATAAGGGTATCTATGCCAGTGACGAGCTATATGGCGCCGGATGGCACAAAGATAACCCCTCTATTGAAAATATTCCAAACACACCTATGTTGACAACAAAGGGCGAGAATCGCCATCTCCTTACCTACTTCTTGGGCTTGACTTCCATCCGCAGTCTTCAAGACCTCGAATCCTTGGTAGCGGAACCGCTGGTTAGGATGTACGAGGGCATAAACTCTTTGGAAAATCTAAAGGATTTTAACGGGGTGGCCGAAGAGGCCTCCAAAAACATAAAGAGTTGCGCGTTGACGTTGTCATCAATTACGCAGCCGTAATTCGCTCGGCAGGTAGTAACACAATAATCGACTAAAGAAACCGAGCTCAATCCACAAACATCTTGTTGCCTCGGGTGTAAGATGTCTGCACCTGCAGGACGGGTTCATCTGTTTGTTTGTGGGAAGGTTCTGGATTGACCGAACAAAACTGCCATAAAGGTGGCAGGCTGATCGTGGTAAGGTGTAGTCATGACCTTAAATGGGGACAAGCCGGTGACGAGGAGAGATTTCTTGAAAGCGACTTGCACCGTTACAGCCTTCGGTCTTTCGCCCTTTCGGAAAACGAGGGAAGTGCCGGTTGAAGGCAAAAGAAACCCAGGGAAATGGGGCTATGTGGACCAAAGGGGCAACATGACGATTTCCCCTCACTTCGATAGGGCCGGCTCATTTCGTGAAGGACTGGCGTGCGCGACTTCCCGTAACCTTTCAGGCTACATTGACAGGACAGGCGGCTGGGCAATAACGCCCCGGTTTGACGCGGGCGGAGCATTCGGCGAAGGCCTTGCGCCGGTCATGAAGGGCGACCGATGGGGTTTCATTGACAGGAAGGGGCATATCGCGATCGAACCTCAGTTCGAGTATGCGTCGCCTTTTGATCAAGGTTTAGCCGAAGTAAAGAAAAAAGGTGTGAGCGCCAACCTCGTTGATGCGTCCGGCCGCATGGTATTCGAGCCGCCTCCTGCATTCTATGGTCTTTCCGAGGGCCTCGCGGTCGCCATCGATCAAGACGGCTACTTTTTCGTGGACAGGCAAGGAAAAAAGATGTTCGATAGGACATTCGATCTGGCACTGCCCTTTTCGGAAGGCATGGCCGTGATCGTCTTTGACAACAATCGCCGCGGTTTTATCGACAGGTGCGGCACGGTGCTCACAAAGTCCCATTGGTGCGGTTGCGGTTCCTTTTCGGAGGGGCTCGCGGTGATCGTAACGGAGCAGAATAACTGTTCTCATATGTACGGGTACATCGACAAAATGGGCAATACCGGAATCGAGTGCCGGTTCGACGAGGCACGCGACTTTGCAAATGGGATTGCACCGGTCCGGCAGGGAGACAGGTGGGCCCTGATTAACGCACAGGGCACCATAAAAACCCCCTACAAGTTCGAATGGGTTGGGCGTCGCAATGAGGGACTGGCCTCTGCAATGGCCGACGGCAAATGGGGATTTGTGGATGTCTCCGGAACTTTCGTGGTCCCTCCGCGATACGCCTCTGTTTACGGCTTTTCGGAGGGTCTTGCAGCCGTAAAGGACTGCCCGGAGTCGTGAAGATAAGTGCCGGCAGGAGGACAAGATGCCTGAGATGATGCACAAGCTTCATTGTCCGCCCCTTGGCGCGGAGCCAAGAGCAGACGGGGATCACGTGGTGGAGAAGAAGCTCGTGTACGGATACATCGGGTTGGATGGAAGGATCAGAATCACCCCACGGTTCGGCCTTGCCTTCGATTTCAGGGAGGGATGCGCCCCGGTGCTTTTCGATGGCAGGTGGGGCTATATCGGTAGGGCCGGAGAATATATCATTCCTCCACAGTTCGAGGAAGCCGGCCATTTCTCGGAGGGTCTCGCCTGCGTTGAGCCTCTGCAGCCAGGGGGAGGTTCCCATGGCGCCGTGGGACCGGGGCCGGACGCTCTGCTTCTCCCGCCCGATCTGGAACGGGAAGGCGGTTCGTGCCGCTATGCGCAGTTCGGCTACATAAACCACGCGGGCGTTCTTGTCATCGAAGCCAGGTTCAGGAACGGGTCCTCATTTTCGGAGGGTCTTGTCAGCGTTAACGTGGATGGCTTATGGGGTTACATGGACAGGAACGGAACGTACGTGGTACCACTGGGATTTGAATCCGCGGGCGCTTTTTCCGGAGGAGTGGCCGCCGTGAAGCAGGAGGGGTTGTTCTTCTACATCGACAGGAGGGAAAAGAGGGCGATACCCGGAGAATTCACTATGGCATTTACGTTTCGACAGGGGCTTGGATGCGTCAGGGTGGGGCAGGAATGGGGTTTTGTCGATATGCGCGGGCGCGTATTCATGATGCCCGAGGGGTCCAAGGGTGGTTCCTCTGGGTTCTCAGAGGGAAAGGCGGAGTTTATAATGGGAGAGAAGACAGGCTTCATCGATGTGAACGGGCAAGTCGTGATCGAGCCACAGTTTGAGGTCGTGTCTTCGTTCAAGGAAGGCCTCAATGCGGTTGCCATCGGCGACGAATCCTGGTACATAGATCATTATGGCAGGAAAGCGGTCGATGCCATATATGAATGGGCGGGCGATTTTTCTCACGGGCTTGCTCCAGTGCAAATCGGAGGCAAATGGGGCTATATCGACCGGACGGGACATTTCGTTATCGAGCCCGCCTTCGATGAAGCCTCTTCCTTTTCCGGAGGGCTTGCCGTGATCGGCACAGACGCGGCGTAAGCTGATGGAACTTCCGTGCAGAAACGGTGTCTCCAAGGAGGCGTTATGTCCTACAAGTTCGACTCGTTGATTATACTCCTCAACAAGCTGGACAGGGGAGAAAAGGTAACGGTCCGTTCGCTCATTGAGGACCTGCAGATGAGTGAGCGTACCGTTCATCGCTATCTGGTGACGCTTCGGACGGCGTTTCCCATTTCCTATGATCGGCACACGGGGAGCTATGCCTTCGAAGACGGTTACACCCTCAAGAGACCTGACTTATCGCGTGAAGAGGTTATCACTTTTGCCCTCGCCAAAAACATGCTCACAAACCTTGGTCCGGGCATGGAGAAAGGCCTGGAATCTATCGCCCGCAAGATCTCGATGGCGTCAAATCGGCCTTCGGAAGGAATTTCGATCGGACCGGATCAGGCCCCCGCGAGCGGCAGCCAGTACATCATCCCTCTTCAACAGGCACTCAGCAACTACCAGTCCGTGGAGATAGTATACAGAAGGCTTTATGACGATGAGACGACAAAGAGAATAGTCGATCCCTACTATCTGTTTTTCAGGGATGGGTTCTGGAACCTTCGCGGCTACTGCCGCCTGAGAAAAGCATTGAGGACCTTTGCCCTGGACAGGATCGTTGAGCTGAAGTTAACGGGTCGTTACTTCGTCCCCATGCACCTGACCCCTCACGATGAACTGCCCGGCTCATTTGGCAGTTACCTCGACGATGAAGAGGTAGAAGTGGTGGTGAGATTCGACAAGGAAATCAAACCGTACGTGACGCGAAAAAAGTGGCACCAAAGCCAGATAGATGCGGAATTGCCGGACGGGAGGCTGGAGCTAAGGTTTGTCGTGAACGGAACGGAAGATATCAGGAAATGGCTCTATCAGTGGATACCCTACGTCGAGGTAGTCTCACCTGAGGAACTAAGAGAAACGCTGGTAGCCGAACTCTCTGAAACTGTCAACAGACACAAAGGCGTACAGGGCTTTAGCCCTCCATGAAATCCAATCGGGACGGAGGGATAGGCCTTTATCGTAAGAATGGGTACCAGCACCCTTCGATATCAGGATACTGCGTATCCTGTCGTCGGCTGGACGAGTTTGTCGGGGCACCGGAGTATGGCTTCCGCCACCGCAGGAAGCGGTGCCATGAGGGACAAGGAGGAGCAACCTCTTTTTGGTTATCTGTTCCGGCTTTTCGCATATGTGCGATTGATGCTTTGGATTCCCGCTTCCATTTTCTGGCGTGCAGAAGGGTTAGCCGAGTGCACGATGATTTTGGGGGGATCGAAATCTTGTGTAGCCACCGCCTCTTCTATCCAGAGAATTACGTCGTAACCGGTGCCCCTGACATCATCTCCAAGGTCATGGTCCAAACTTATTTCGCCCACGCTTCCTGTCTTCAAGATATCGATGGCGTCCTTCGGGCTACGCACGTGTATCCACCCTTCCGGCGGGTTACGTTCATCATCTAGGAACAGCTTCATGACGGGGAGCGGACTATGACCGGGAACGCGCGGACAAACGCCTCCAACCCCTCCCGTGCTTTTGTCGGCTCCACATCCTCTTCCTTGACGATCTTGGCCCATGTCGTATGACCCTCTTCTCCAAAAAGCAAAATCCAGCGGGAAGGTTGGAAATTCTCATTGATCCACTTCAATAATGGCTCAAAACCATGTTCTGTGAGCAGTTCCCTGCGGGAACGGTAGAACTTTTTTGAGCCTGGCAGGCAAAAACCACAATAGTGATCGCCGACGGAGTTGCGGCGCGGGAGAATATCGAACTCGCTCAGGATATCCCAGCACCCCCCATGATGGTTTATGACCACCCCGATATCTCCTTTTCCATGAATAATAACAGCTATCTCAGGCGCGACACCGTGGAAGCTGATTTCAAGATGTCCGTCCCTGGCCTTAGATATCCCGGGCTCGACAATGAAGCGCGTGTGACTCTCAGATAGCCACGAGATAAATGCTATTGCAAATCGATTTCTCTCCTTCAGGGAGTGCCTCCTATGCTATTGATGACCGGGGCTTCCTCAATTATTTCAGTAGTTCCGTTTCGGACCCGCCTGTCCTGGATTTCAAAAGATCCCTCAAAACGGTGGAGGATGACCGGGACCGGTTCAAAATAGCCCCATCGCTACATACTCTTTCTCATCCTTAGGAAACCTGTCGGATTCGGTCCAGCCTTCTTCCCTGAGGTCGGTGATGATGTGCATCCGTGCAGCAACGCCTGCCTCTTCTCCGAACTGTCTGACCGCCTCCCGAATACCCTGTTCGTGGTGCCGCTTGCGCCGGTGCCTCGCTCCGTATTCCGGGGTTCTGTAAAACTCGTCGAGCCACAGATGCACTTCGGCGTAGGTCTTCCCCAAGACTTCTTCTGTTTCGTCGCAGTGCTTTTGAAAGGATGCCATTACGGTCTCCCCTGGCTCCCCTCTATTCTCTCTGTACATAAGACTACCATACACGACTGCCAACAGTCTGACAGGATGAGCACCAGCCTGCTCCGTAACAAGAAACTTTTCTTCCTCTTCCTGATCCTGCCGGACTGGTGGCAGCGTGGCCCTGTACACTGTCAGAAGCAGATACGTAGCGTAGCCACTCCCCGGAGCGACAAACTATGAAGCAGAGGGAAGAGGCAGCCAAGAAAGCCGAGGGAGAGACTGTTGCAATTCCTGCCTCTCAGCGCGAAACCATCCTTATCGTAGAGGATGACAAAACTACGCGAGAGCTAATCGCTGAGCTGGTCAGCGAAGATCACCCCGACCTTCATATCGAAACTGCGTCCGATGGCCTGGAGGCTTTAAGTAAGATAGCTGAACGCGTCCCGTCCATTCTAATTACAAACATCGTCATGCCCAGAATGGATGGCATAGAGTTACTGAAAACTCTTCATAAAAAAGGAATTACCCTACCAACAATCGTCACATCTGGGCATTGGAAGCCTGAGGCTTTCGAGGAGTGGCTTACCCAGGAGGGTATTTCCCGCAAGGAAGAGTTTTTATTTTTGCGGAAACCTTTTCGATTGGAACAAGTGCAGACGTGGTTAGAGAAGGTTCGGAAGGGCAAACTCGAAGGCACAGAGCACAATTGACACTGCAACTGCGGCTAGTCTCGATTTTGAACCCATGGTGCTGTATAAAAGCAACATGTCTTCCTTATTCACGATCAAAGTCAAAAGGTCGCATATTCAACTTCCAGGTGAAAGGGGAAAGCAACGGGGCAGCCGCGCCGGCGCCGTCCGTCATAGAAGCTCCGCAGCCAGCAGGGCAAGAGGGCGCCGGATTGTCTTGGCAAGGGTGACGTGGCCGTATATGCCGTCAGGAGGGGGCGGAGAATCGCCCGGGAGAAGGGGTATAAGTTATTGGAAAAAGGGTAAGGGGAAAGTTATTTACTTTCTTAAGAACGGCCCCTTCTGCTCCGAATAACCCGCATCATACAGTTGACATAAGTACGTCACTGGCGTATAGTATTTCATGGTCATTATTGAGACCCCTATATTCACCAAAAGGATTTTGACGCTGTTATCAGAAGAGGAATATAGGCTTTTTCAGGCTCATCTGCTCGATAACCCGGATGCGGGCAGGGTCATTGGAACAACTCCGGCAACTCAGGAAAGTTATTCAAGGAGAATACGTATGAAAAAGAAACTGTTCGAGGAACTTCTTGAAAGTGTAAAACAGGGCGGGGCGATTATGAAACACTCTACGGCGCCTTCGAGGGTATTTGAGTTTCCCGATTCCGAGGTGCGCAAGGTTCGCGAAAGCTATGGCCTGTCGCAGGATAAATTCGCCTCCCTGCTGGGAATAAGCGTTGCGACGCTTCGCAACTGGGAACAGGGAAGGCGGAAGCCCGAAGGACCGGCCCGCATTTTGCTCATGGTCGCGGCGAAACACCCGGAAGCGCTCCTGGACCTCAGAGGCGATGAAGCGAAGGCTGCAGGATAACCGGTCATATGATCCGGCGGCGTTCGACCCGGCATCCAGATAGGGCGAGTCGATCTGGTGAATATCGCCGGTGAGCACTCGCGGAGGGACAGGAGGCCGCATTTGCCGGTTTACGGACAGGCGCTTTTGTGTTATATTATATGCAGAACCCGAAGGAAGCTTTCGGTCCGACGAAACGTGCTCGCCCGGGACCGGACGGCCTGGTCGTGATTAGATAAAAGCGCTGACGAGGGTCAATGCCTTCGATGTCATGTACTCAAAGTACTGATCGTTCGTCATCGCCCTGGATAAGTCGAAATAACCCTCATCCTGAAGGGCGTCGATGATTTCGCCGTTATTGGTTGTGTGAGGGCAATAATTTACGAGACAGCTACCGGTGGTGAGATTGACGTCGACTGAATCAACGCCGTTGACACCCCTCAGCAGTTGTTTCACTGCTGCTGCCACGGTCTCGTTATTTTTGATGACGGGGCTCTTGACCCGCAGTCTGCCCGGGACGTGGTGCACGTAATAGCTCATCAGGATAGCTCCTTGGTTTGTGTGACTTGAGTGGTTCTCCATGGTATAGAGTGTAGCAGGCTGTTATTAAGGGAGTTTTAGGAAATAATTAATTTTTGGTTAATTGTGCCCATTTGGCGGAGGCTCCACGAGACGGCGAGGGGGCCGGGAATAATAAAGCGTGGTTCTCTCTTTTCAGAGGCGGGTAATGAAAAAACTGCTGCGCCCTAGGGACAACCGGGGCTTCCGGTATTATAATTAACTGTCGGCGCGTGTCGCCCGAGAAGGAGGTTCATATGGGATTGTTTGGCAACGGGTGGAAGGGAAACATCCTCGGGGGTCTGGCTATAGGCATCGGGAGTGCCGTTTTGGGACCCGTCTTGATACCGATGCTTTCCCGTACGGCAAAGCCTCTCGCGAAAGCGGCAATAAAGGGCGGGCTCGTCCTGTACGAGAAGGGCAAAGAGAAGCTCGCCGAAGCGCAGGAAGTCGTCGAGGATCTTCTGGCAGAGGCTCACTCCGAGCTGGACGAGGAGGCGGCAGCACGCAGCGAGCCTCCCAAGGTTGGATCGGAGGAGGGGTGATGGTTCCCGAGGCTCGCATAGTCCACCGCATTGCCGGCAGGATGCGCGTCAGGGTGCCTTCGCGCAGAGGAGATCCGGCATATTTTTCCACCGTTGAGGAAACGCTGCGCAGCCTGAATGGCGTCGATTGCGTCGAGGCCGACCCGCTGACAGGTGGTATTCTCATCCTGCACGGCGCCGATCCGGGAGCAATCGTCGATTATGCGGCACAGAAGGGTCTTTTCCTGGCAAAGGAAGAGGCGGCCAAAAAGACGGGAGGCACGGTCCTGCATGACGTGCTGGGCGCCCCCTTCGGCTCGCTCAGCAGGCGGATCAGGGCGTTCACAGGCAACACAGCGGACCTTTCCGGTCTTATGGTGCTCGGACTCCTGACCGTCGGCGTGTATCAGATCGCCCGGGGCAACTTCGCCGCGCCTGCCTGGTACACGGCCTTCTGGTATGCCCTCGGCATATTCAAACTCGGCCCCGTAGTAAAAGAACCGGATGGTGGGAAAGAGCAGACATCCGCTGAACAGGCGGGGAAGGAGACGGCAAACCTCGTCAGGTCCCGCTGAATCGATGCTCCCCTCGCGGAGAATACATAATATTCCTCATAGTTTAGTGGCATGTTTGCCGGACAGGGCCCCGCAAAGGGTGGGGCAGCAAGAAACAAACCGAAGGAGGAAGGACAAATGGCTGACGAGAAGATCGATACGAGCGACGTCGAGAAGGGCGCGCGGGGAGCGGCCGGCCGGGTAGGCGAGGACCTGGGAAGGGTGGGAACGACGGTGAAAGAGGGCATCGTGAGCAGTCTGAAAGGGTTCAGCGAGATAGAGGCCGAGATCGTGAGCCTTGTCCGGAATGCGGTTGCCGACTCGTTGAAGGTGAGCGCGGACGTTGCGGCGGTTAGCCTCAACGTCAGCAAAGACGTGGTCAAAGGCGCCATTTCAGCCACGGAGGAGGTGGGCACCGGTCTGATTCTCAGCACCAAGAGCGTTGCCAAGGGCGTGATCATGGGCGTCGGCGACGTTGGGGGCGATGTCGTGACCGTGGCGAGCCAAACCGTTAAGGGTGCGTTTAAATGCGCATCGGAGATAGGGGCCGATGTCTCTCTCGTCGCCAGGCGTGCAGTGGACGGCGTCATAGAGGCGGGCAAAGAGATCGGCGGAAACGTCGAAGAGATAGCGAAAGTCGCGGTCGGCGGAGCGGTCGAGGCGGCGGCAGCAATCGGTACGACCGCCCTGAAGGCGGTGAGAGAGATGCTGATCGGTGTGGTGGAAGGGGTAAAGGATGTGGCCGGTGCGGCCCTGCCCAGCCCGCGCCCGCGTCCTGCGGCTTCGGCGCCTTCCGCAAAACCGGAGCCGGCGCCGCGTGACGATGTGGGGAAACCTGTTTCGCCACGAGCCAAAGCGAAAGATAAAGCATAGGCTCCGTTGGTCGAAGCAGTCCACGATAGCGTCAAAGGAAGGGCTCGCTACCGGGTCGAGGGGCTTTACCGCAGTGACGAGCTGAAGGAGTACCTCGAAGAGGGCCTGCCGAAGAAGGCCGGGATAGCTTTCGCTTCCGCCAGCATCCTCACCGGGAACGTCCTGGTGCTCTATGCGCCCGAGTTCGAGCCGTCCCATGTGGCCGCTCAGCTCTCGGAGCTGCTGGCCGAACGGAGGCACAACGGAAACGGCGGCGGGGCTCTCAGTGCTGCCCTTGAACTGTCACGGCGCCCGGCCCCCATCAGAAAACACCGGCGCGGCGACACAACAGAACGCCCCGGCACGCGGGGTGCATCGCGGCGAAGCGTAAGAAAACAGATCATCCATGGGGAGCAGCAGGTCCTTGAGCCCTGGCACCTGCGCCGTGCCGACGAGGTGCTCGACTTTTTCGGCTGTGACCGCGAAACAGGCCTCTCCACCGATGGGCAGCAGGAAAAGCTTAAACGATTCGGTCCCAACATCCTGCCCGAATCCGTCCCCCGCTCGGGCTGGTCCATACTTGCCGAACAGTTCATGTCGTTCCCTGTGGCACTCCTCGGTGCGGCTGCGGCCATTTCCGTGGCTACAGGCGGCCTGGCAGATGCAATAGTTATCATGAGCGTGGTGGGCATCAACGCCGTGATCGGCTACGCGACGGAGAGCGGGTCCGAGCGGACCATCCATTCCCTGAAGAACCTCGTGAGACCGAGTGCCCTGGTCCTCAGGGACGGGCAGGTCTGTTCGGTCGGCGTCGAGGCCGTGGTCCCGGGTGACCTCCTGGTGCTCAGGCCCGGCAGCTATATTGCCGCGGATGCCCGACTCATCGAGGCCCAGTACCTGAGCATCGACGAGTCGGCGTTGACCGGCGAGAGTATGCCGGCGAGCAAAACCGCCGATGCCCTCGACGATGCGGACCTGCCGCTGGCGGACCGGATCAATATGGTCTTCATGGGGACCCTGGTGACGGGTGGTCAGGGTCTGGCCGTTGTCACGGCAACAGGCGGCTTCACCCAGATGGGACAGATCCAGACCATGGTCGGAGAAGCGAGGGCGCCTTCGACGCCCATGGAGCAACAGCTCGACCACATGGGTACTCAGCTCGCGCTGATAAGCGGCGCCGTCTGCGGCGGCGTCTTCTTCATCGGCCTTATGCGCGGATACGGCTTCCTCCGGATGCTCAAATCATCCATTTCCCTTGCCGTTGCGGCGGTTCCGGAAGGATTGCCGGCGGTGGCGACCACCACGCTGGCCCTCGGCATACGCAACATGCGGCGGCAGAATGTGCTTGTGAGGCGATTGGAGGCGATAGAGACTCTCGGCTCCGTCCAGACTATCTGCCTGGACAAAACCGGGACCCTGACGCTTAACCGGATGTCGGTCACCGAAGTTTTTGTCGGCATGGAGGGGATGCGGGTTCGGGACGGCAAATTCTCCGGCGAGGCCGGTTATACCGAGTTGCATTCAAAGGCACATCGAGGCGGCGGCGACGAGCCGACGCAGGCGTACACGTCAGTACGTCAAGGAGAGCGACGAGGAGCCAACAAAGATGGGGCGAAGAAGGCGACTCGGTATCGGAACCCTTATCTCTGCGAGGAGCTGCTGAAGCTCCTCCACGTGTCGGTTCTTTGCAATGAGAGCGAGGTATTCGGGTCGGAGGGACAGGTAAGCTTCTCCGGCTCATCTACCGAGAATGCCCTTCTGAATATGGCGCTCACGGCCGGTGTGAGCATCGTCCGGCTCAGGCAGTCGTTCCCTCTTCTCAAGATGGTGCACCGGTCTGAGACCAGGAATATGATGTTGACCATTCACGCGACGGCCGAGGGGCCCGCAAAGATTGTCGCGGTCAAGGGCAGCCCGCCCGAGCTCCTCGCCCTTTGCACCTGGCATATCAAAGATGGCGCGAAACTGCCGCTTTTGGAAGAAGACAGGGAGGCCATACTGGCGGCCAATGAGGAGATGGCGGGGCGGGCGCTGCGCGTCCTGGGTTGCGCGTATGCAATGGCTGAGAACGGCGTTTCTCTTGGCGACAACGGCGATATAGAGATCAACGATCTCATGTGGCTCGGCATCGTCGGCATGAAGGACCCCGTACGACCGGGGGTGAAGCAGCTCATCGGAGAGTTCCATGGGGCGGGCATAGACACGATCATGATCACGGGCGACCAGAGCGCCACCGCCTATGCCGTCGGTAAGGAGCTGAACCTGTCGGCGGGCAAAGACCTGGAGATACTCGACTCGAGGCATCTCTCCGACATGCCTCCCGACGTACTCAAGGCGTTGTCCAAAAGCCTGCACGTCTTTGCTCGTGTAAGCCCTGCCCATAAGCTGCAGATCGTCCGGGTGCTGCAGGAAGCGGGCAGGGTAGTGGCGATGACCGGGGACGGCATAAACGACGGGCCCGCACTCAAGGCCGCGGGGATCGGCATCGCGATGGGCCATACGGGAACCGACGTCGCGCGCGAAGTTGCCGACGTCGTGCTCGAAGACGACAACCTGGAAACCATGGTGGTTGCAATCAGCCAGGGACGGACAATTTATAACAATATCAGGAAATCGGTCCACTTTCTCCTCTCCACCAACATGAGCGAGATCATTGTGATGTTCACCTGCATCTCCGCCGGTCTGGGCGAGCCTTTAACGGCCATGCAGCTTCTCTGGATCAATCTCATCTCCGATATATTCCCGGGTCTGGCCCTGGCCCTTGAAGCACCGGAGCCCGACGTACTGAGCCGGCCGCCCCGGGACCCGAAAGAGCAGATCCTGCAGCCCGCCGCGCTCAAAAAGATGGTGAGGGAGTCGGCCGTTATTTCGGCAGGCTCCCTGGGCGCTTTCGGATACGGGGTCCTCAGGTACGGCCGCGGGCCGCAGGCCAACACCCTGGCTTTTCTCAGTCTTACCGTGGGGCAGCTCCTTCATGCGCTTAGCTGCCGTTCCGAGACAAAAACCATTTTCGATCGCGGCAAATTGCCTCCGAATAGATATCTGACCGGCGCCCTGGTCGGCTCGTTCGCCCTCCAGGGGGTGGCCATGGTGACACCCGGCATGCGGCGGCTGCTCTCCATCTCCCCTCTCGGTGTGGTGGACGGGCTCGTGGCGGCGGGTGGGGCCGTGCTTCCTCTGCTGGCCAACGAAGCGATCAAGAAGACCACGCGAGGTGCCCCTTGAAAAAGGATTACATGTTTACCTCCGAATCGGTAACCGAAGG
>Ga0181539_1002158_pt1 | contig 20143 bp, 20 predicted proteins | sample PEATcosm2014_Bin_46_FD_119767 | JGI IMG/M metagenome (GOLD analysis project Ga0181539, IMG submission 119767) | Peatland microbial communities from MTU Mesocosm Facility, Houghton, MI, USA - PEATcosm2014_Bin23_60_metaG | ecosystem: Environmental > Terrestrial > Soil > Wetlands > Peat | place... | reverse complement strand
TTCAATGACGAACCCACGGTCAATTCCCAAGACGAATTGAGAAGGGCAGTGGCGAGTGACAAGTGACGAGTGACGAGTCCAACCGCGAAGATTCTTTTGTGATGCGCCGTTCGAATGGGTGAATGCAATCACGAGATGCCGGGCTTGCCCTACCCGGCGTTCCGCAGGGTGAATGCGGAACCAGGGGGACGGTCCGTCGGTTGACGGATCCCCCTACGGCGAAAGGCGTTACGGACATCGGGGTCCAGGAGAACGAGATTTGTGCCCGCTGAGACCCAAAGGGGCGATCCAGCCTAAAAGGCTCATAGGCGCTAAGATCAGCAGGTCTGGTTCGTGCTGAGCCACGGCAGTGGCGACATCAGAATCCCGCTCAATGCGTGGGGCGACGACGCCGACCAACCCCAGCGTGACATACTTCCCCGCTTCGGTTATCGGCAGTGTCCGATGAGAAGATGAACCAAATTGCTGCACCGGAAGGTTTTCAATGGCCCGATGACCCGATGAGCCGATGAACCGATTCCTCTAGGCCTTTGCCGAAGGAGAAACTGGCGGCACAGTTTCTTTCGCGGGAGGAGTTGGCGGCCCGGCTTCTTCCTCTTCTTCCCTCACCTCGTGCTCGGGGGCGCGGCCGGTCAGCACGGTCCACTTGAGGGGGTAAACGTCGGGGTCGTAGATCACAAAATAGAAGTGCCAAATCAAGATCGAGAAGGTTGCCAGGATGGCCTCGTAAAAGTGGACCGCCGTGGTCACCTCCAGGACGGCCAAGGCGTGCGGGAGGTAGGCCAAAACCGAGTCGTGGGCCCACAGCAGGATGCCGGTGATGGCCATGACCACCGTGCCCCATACCAGCGCCCAGTATTCGGCCTTTTCCATGTAGTTGAAGCGCGCGTAGCGCGGCGGGTTGTGACGATAACCCAGGTTATAGCCCACGGTGTCCCGAGCTTCCTGCACGTCGCGCACCTTCGGGAGCATGTCCTTTACCCAGCGGCGCCCGGCGCGAGTCGTCAGCACGTAAATCAGGTGGTAAAGCGAAGCCCCGATCAACACCACCCCGGCGATCCGGTGCAGCCAGCCGCGCAGGGGGAAGTCTTTTTCCCAGCGCACGATGGGCTCCGCCCAGAAGGAATGCGGATACTTCAGCGCGAAGCCGGTGACCACCAGGGTGATGAAACTTCCCAGCAGCAGCACATGTTGCGCGCGCTCGTTCAGCGTCAAGCGGACTTGCCCGTGCCCTCCGCGGTACTGCGCCAACATGCGCTGCGCCTTGCGCCACCAATCGAAAAAGTTGTGCAAGAGCATGGACCCGAGAATCACGGGGATGGCCAGCAGATAGAAAGCTTTCACGAAATCCAATACCCGTCCCCCGGCCGTGGTGCTGGGGAGCGTATGCACTGGGCCAATGGTGAATCGCTGCCCGGCGTCAGGGTGGCACTTGCCGCAGGTCTTCGCCAAATTCGCCTTGCTGACCGTCGAGCGCGGATCGCGGGAGGGAAAGATATTGTGTACGCCATGGCAACTGGCGCAATTGGCCACGGTCTGCTGGCCGGAGCGCGACGCAAGGCCGTGATAACTGTCTTCATAAGTGGGGACGCGCGAGGCCGGCACGTTGAAGCTCACCATCAACTGGGTGTCGGCATGGCAGCGCGAGCAGGTGACCTGCGAAACATTGGCCAGAGAAACCGTCGATTGGGGATTTCCGGGCGCCAGGATGCGGTGCTCGCCGTGGCAATCCGTGCAGGTGGCAGCCTCCAGCGCGCCCGCCGCCACCGCCTGCCCGTGAATGCTCTGCTGATAGACCTCAAAGACGTTCGCATGGCACTTGCCACAGGTGGAGGCTACGTTCTGCTTCCAGATCTTCGATTGCGGATCCGACAAAGGGAGAATATCGTGCACGCCGTGACAGTCGTTGCATGACGCGGCGTTCAAGTTGCCTTGCTGGATGGCGCGGCCGTGCACGCTGGACGCGTAGGCTTCTACGGGCTTGGCCACCGCGAACAGGTACTTGGCCGCCAGCGCGGGGTTGGAATGGCAATGGCCGCAGGTGTCGGGGAGGTTCACCTTGTTCACCGGCGATTTCGCGTCGCTGGAGGCCACTACTTGGTGCGCCGGGCCGTGGCAACTCTGGCAGGTCGGCGCGTCACCGTTCATTTTGGCGTGCGCCCGGCCGTGAATGCTCAAGTTGTATTGACTCACCTCCGTCGAGTGGCAGGTGGCGCAGAACTGGGGACCGCGTGTGGCGGGCTTCACAACATCATGCGTTCCGTGGCAGGCGATGCAAGTCGAGCTGTCCTTGGGGTCACCCAACATCGCGTGCGCGCTGGCGCTGAGCTTCGCCCCCTCATCGGCGTGGCAGGTCAGGCAGGAAGCCGACGCCGTTTTCGCCGTGTGCCCACTCTTGGCGGCTCCGGCGTGGCAGTCCACACAACCCAAGTCCTTGTGAACGCTATGCGCCAGGGAGCCGGGGTTAACCGTGATGGCCTTCCCCTGGGAATTCACTATCCCGGTCTCGGGCCCGTGGCAGGAAAGACAGTCATCTGCGGCGAGTAGGGATGGTACCGTGACCGAGAAGGCCAGAACAAGTCCAAATGCGACATAAAGTCCTGACAGGCGTCGCTCGTATCCCTTTTGGGGGATTGATCCTTGTGGCCGCTGCACATTGCGTCGTGGGTTCACCATGGTTCTCTTTGTGGGGTCAAATTGGGGCAAAATGCGCATGTTCTGGATCGACAAAGGGTACTTTATGACTCTCCGTCAGTTTTCTCCTGCCTCCGCTTCTCACTGTTGCAGTTCTAGTGCCGCAAAATTCAACATTTGCAAGGGCTGTCGATTGACAACAATCCCATATCCGAAGGGAGGCACCGACATTTAGTTCATTTTTCGAGTTTGCCCATGTGCCCTGTACAGCGTGTGCTGAGCGAGGCTTGCCCCATTTGGGAGTGCCGCGGATTATTGGGGATTAGTTAGGTATCCGCTTTCGGGCCCCTTAGTTTTTCCGTGCCCCTACTGCGTGACCTGAAAACTGAAGACCGCGTCCGATCCGATTTTGCTTCCGGAGGGCGGGGATTGCGTGAGGATGATTCCTTGCGAGCCCCCGTTGGTGGCCACCGGGGTTACTTGCCCGATCTTGAACCCGTTCTTCTCCAGGACGCGTCGAACATCGGCGATAGGCTGATCGATGAATCGAGGGCAGAGGTAAGCCGCAGGTTCTTCGCCACCAGAGATCAGCAGGTTCACCGTCGGGGTGCGCACCTCCGCCGTGGCGGGAGGGGGATCTTGCGCCACCACCTGGTCGGGGTCGCCCGGCCAGGGGAGCACGGCAACGTCACCCACCGCCAGTCCGCGCTGAATGGCAGTGATCCGGGCCGCACGCACGCTATCTCCTACCAGGTTGGGTACCGTCAATTGCGGCAGTCCCAGGCTGACGAGCACATGCACGTGTTGTCCCATCTTCAAGGGCGTGCCGGGGGGCGGCATTTGTTGCGCAATCTCATTCGCCGCGTATTGCGTGCTGTAGATCTTGTCTTCGACTTTGAGCTCCAGGCCCAACTCGGCGGTAATGCGCTGAGCCGACTCGAGGGAAATTCCCACGAGCTTGGGCATGTTCTCCTGCCGGCCATGAATGGTGAGACGGATGGTGGTGATGGCACTGAGCAGCGCCACGGCTACCAAAACCGTGAAGAGAAGGAAAAGGCGAAACAGACTTCGCAGGCGATTGCGCATACCCATGGTAGGGGGATTTTATCACGAGGTAGGGTGGAAGAAGCATAAGTCGTAAGGAGGCACGGTGGTGAATTTCCGCCCAGCCTCGGATGGCCTTCGCAGCGTGCCAAATTTCCCGCCATCAGGCTTTCGGCGTATAATCGTACTCGGGCTGTGAGACCACGCCATCCTTGCAGAAGGCTACTCCGCGCAGCTTTCTGGAACACCGCAAGGGGCAGTAGAAAGGCCTTGATGAGTGACAGGTGACGAGCGAATTTCTTCTGTGCATGTGGCAAAACAACTCGCGACCACTTTCTTGCTGAGCATACTCCTTATGCCCTTGTTGGGCACATCTGCGACTCTGAAGGTGGGTGACCGCGCCCCGGATTTCGAGTTGCCTGACCAAAATGGCAAGGTCATCAAGCTCGCGGATTTTCGCGGCAAGAAATCCGTGATCCTGGCCTTCTATATTCGCGCCTCCACGCCCGGTTGAACGAAAGAGATCAAGGCGTATCAGGGTGATATCGCCAAGTTCGAGGGCGCGGGCGCGCAAGTGCTGGGGATCAGTCTCGACAGCCAGGAAAGGAACTGCAAATTTGCCGCCGAGACCGGCGCGACTTTCCCGCTGTTGAGTGACACGGAAAAGCAAGCGGCTAAGGCTTACGGGGTTCTCAGCTTCACCCGCCTCTTCGCCAACCGCGTCACCTTCGTGATCGATAAAGACGGCATCATTCGCCACATCGACGAAGGCTCCGAGGCCATTGATCCCTCGGGCGCGGTTCAGGCGTGCAGCCTGCCCAGGAAACAGTAGGCAGTTAGCAGAAGGCAGCACCGCCACCGGCCGGTGCCGGATTGAATAGTCTGTGACTCGCAGTTTCGTCGGCCGTTTAGAATCAGAAGGTTGCCATGTAGTCACAGGCCAGAGGAAGGGTAGCCCGCCGCCAAACCGCCACACCCCAATTCAGTTCCCCACGGCTGCCCTTTTGACCCTGAAAATATGCTTGACAAACTGTTGTATTAGTGCAATACTTCGTCTATGGTATACGACTCTAATTCGGATGCGCGGACCGGAGCGGCGCTGTCCAACCGAATCGCCGTCCTTCGTGCCGAGCGCGGCCTCAGCCGTAGCGCGCTGGCCGACGCGCTTGCGATCAACTATCAAACGGTGGGTTACATTGAACGCGGTGACTTCAACCCCAGCTTGGAGCTGGCGTTCCGCATCAGCGAGTATTTCGGCCTGCCGATTGAAGCCATTTTCTCGCGCAGACCCTTTCGTCCACTCAGCGAGGAGATTTACGGGAACCGAAACTCTCCTCACCGTGGCACCTCAAAGTGAGTTGGGAGGAGATCATGTTAAGGACTCCTGCAATTGTAGGTTTCTCGATGGCGCGCCGGAACAACCGTCGCCTGCTGGTGGCGACCACCTATGCGACCTTAATTATTTTGATGGTGGCGTACATTCTCCTCCTTCCATCGAAAGCTTTACTCAACGCCATTACCATGGGCTTGGTCCTTGCCTACAACGGGGTGAGCCGGGCAATGTTCGGCCGGTTGGTCAAGCAAACGGTGCTCCCGGAGCCGGGCCCGGGCGGATGGATCAGCCTCAACCTAGCAGCGCCCGGACGACCCCGTCGCAGTGAGGACGACCTGGATGAACGTGAAGTGGCAGTAAGAAATGCCGCGCACTTCGAAGCCTATCGCGCGCTGGCCCTCTACTCGATTGCGCTTTGGGTGGCTTCACCTTTTTTCTTTTCGTTGCGCCCATCGATGGGGGTCCGGGGCCTCATGCTCCTCGCCATGCCCTTGCTGGCGATGGCCTTGACGCTTCCCCAAGCGGTGGTACTTTGGACCGAACCTGATGTGCCGGAAGAAGCAAGGGTCTGAAGGAATCTCTGCGGAACCGCGGCACAACCTCCTGCGTATTCGTAGGCAGAGAAGATCGCGGGAGGTCTGCGCATGAGAAGCAGAGTCATTTCCGTGGTTGCCGATATCCTTACCGGATTGGCGGCCCTTGTTCTGTTCATCCTTGCTGACAGTCATTTTCATGTGGGCGCTGACCTGCGCATTTGTGTTGTCGCTCTGGCAATTCTGTATCTCGGTGCGGGGCTCATCCGTGGGCAGAGCCGCCCTGGAAACGCGTGGGTGAAAGGACTCCTGGTGGGTTCCGGAGGGTCTCTCGTACTGCTCATTGTGGGATGGGGCTCAATACAACCTATCATCCTCGCCATACTGTTGTTGATTGCGAACCTGTTCACCATCTGTGGTGTGCGCGTCCGGCATCTCTGGGCGGCGCAGTCCGCAGCCAGAGGAGGCATGATGCTCTTTGTTTCTCTGGCAGCGCTCGTCGTAGCGACGGTGACTACGATCCCTGCGCTCGCAACTCGGATCGCTACTCGTGAGACGAGCGTGCCCGCTCCCATATTTTCGCTAAGCAGACTCGACGGCACGGTGGTCAGTTCCTCGGACTTTCGAGGACGTGTCGTCGTCCTGGATTTTTGGGCCACTTGGTGCCCTGCCTGTCGTAGGGAGATGCCGGAGTTGGAACAGCTCTACCGGCGGTACCAAGGGAACTCGAAGGTCAGCTTTTGGGCGATCGATGTGCAGAAGAACGGCGAGACCCCGGAAAAAGCGCGAGACTTCATGCAGAAAGCGGGTTACACCCTGCCGGTTGCTTTCGGCAGCGAGAAGGCTCTTGAAGGACTCAGTGTAGAGGACTTCCCTTCAGTGATTATCATCGACAAGTCCGGACGGGTTCGCCTGGTGCACACTGGCTACGATCGCTCGGAACAACTTCAAAGCGAACTCTCCAAAGAGATCGATACCCTGCTGGACGAGCGCCCTTGACCGCTCCGGATGACGCCGCAGTCCAAAGCAATTCGCGCCAGGTGGTCTTAGCTCATAGAGGCGCGACGACCTTATCGTCCTTCACAGCGGGAATTTCGATCACCACCGTCATGCCACCCAGGCGCGCGCGGTGCACGACTCCGGCGGCGAAGATGAGCACTCCTCCATTCTCGAGCTTCACGCGCTCAATAGGGGAGTTCGCATCGCTGCGGAATTCTGCTTCCAGCGGATGCTCGGAAAAGTATATTTCCAGATGATGCGGGTGATAGTGAGCGTCCTGCGCGCCGTTTTCGTTGGCGAAGCAGAGTGCGAAGGGGCCTAACGTTTCATCGGCAAGTCCCGCGGCAAATTCACGTGACTCACACAGTGCATTAGGAGCGTCGCCTGCGGAGTGCCGCCATTCGACGCCCTCGAGCGGCTGCTCGGATTTCACCAGTCTGCCTCCGGCTTTGAGCTTCGCGATCAACTCACCTGCCAGAATTTCCGGGGCCACGATCTTCACATCTTGGCGCGCGTTCAGCGCGAAATGCTCAGAGACTTCTTCCAGCGGTATGGCCAGGACCTTTCTCATCCGCCTCTCACTCGAACGCTCGATTCATCCACGATCCACGCTGACGATGTGCGAAGCACCTTGGAGTGCGGCGGTTCGACGCCGCCTTGGTCCCTTTCCTCGGCGTTATTCCAGGGCGACGTCGAGCCGCCGCACTCCAAGGTGCTTCGCACTGCTGTTTTCCTCAGTGTTGTTTCCCCGCCAGCTTATTCAGCACTTCGCCGAGCTTTTTGATCTCATCCCCATACCCAGCCCAATCGCCCTGACGCTGGAGTTGCAGGGCGCGCTCGTAGTGCTGATTGGCCTCGTGGATGAGCGCCTGGGTGTCAGGAGCGGCCGCCGCAGGCTTGGCCCCCGGCGTCCCAGGGGTGGGTGTTGGCTGGCCGGGTATGGAAACCGGCCGCGCTTCCGTAGTGGTCACGGTGCCACCGAAAATCTTGGTCAGGGCCGCGTCCAAGGTGGGTTCCATCACCACGTGGTCCGAATAGGCCACCAGCACACGCTGCAATTGCGGCAACGCGCCGCTCGTATCGGCGGCGAGATAAAGGGGTTCGACGTAGAGCACGGAATTGAGGACGGGGGTCACCAGTAGCGTGCCGCGAATCACTTTCGAGCCGCCCTGTCCCCAAAGGGTGAGCTGTTGCGAAATTCCCGGGTCCTGATCGATGCGCGATTCAATTTGCTGTGGGCCGTAAATGAGCTTCTGTTTGGGAAAAGTAAAGACCAGAACCTTGCCGTAATTGGGATCGTCGCAGCGCGCCGCCATCCAGGCAATCATGTTGTCTTTGCGCGCGGGAGTGAACGGCGCCATGAGGATGAACTCCTCGCGCGTTCCTACTTCCGCCAGCTTCATGATGTTGTAATAGGGGGTCATCGCCGTGCCAGGGCCTCCGGCCGCGCTCTGGGCGACGCGCCACAAATCCTCCTTGTTATAGAACACGCGCGGGTCGGTCATGTGGAACAACGCGTACATGTTCGCCTGAATGGAAAACATTTCCTCCGGATAGCGGATGTGGGCGCGCAAATCCTTGGGCATTTCCTCCAGCGGATGGAAGACCCCCGGAAACAAGCGCGCATAGGTTTGGATGAAGGGGTCATCCGGGTCGCTGATGTAGAACCGCACCTCGCCGGAATAGGCGTTGATGGTGGCTTTCACGGAGTTGCGGATGTAATTATCCCCGCGGGGAGCAGGTTCCGAGTAGGGATAGCGTGTCGAGCTTGTGTAGCCATCGAGCATCCAGAATAGCGCGCCGTTGTCCGCAATGACCATGTAGGGATCGTGGTCGTAGTGAATGAACTGGGTCAGGCGTTGGGCGCGGTCCAGGACCTGGCGGTAAATCATCAGGCGGCTGTCCGGTTGAATGTCGGACGAAAATAGGATGTTCTTTTCCCCAAAATCCAGCGCGAACAGAAGGCGCTTCCAGAAGCTCTCCACCGCAATGCCTCCGGCGCCCTGGTAGCTGGTGTATACGTCCTTGTCGCCTTGAGGGTAATCGAATTCCTGTGCGTGCGTTTTGACGAAGCAATAATCGCTGCCTTCCTCGCCAAAGTAGATTTCCGGCCGGGTCACCTTCAACGAAACGTTGGACGCGGGGGGAAGATCTTTGATGAAAAGCACCGGCAGCCCTTCGCTGGTGAATTCATTTACCGGCCCCAGGCACAGTCCGTAGCCGTGGGTATAAGTAAGATACTCGTTGATCCAATTCCGCCCGGGCAGGCGTTCCGGATTCAGTTCGCGGGGCGAAAGCGAGACTTGGCGGTAGATGCCGTCAATCCAATAGCGGTCGTTGTCAATGTGCACGAAATCGTAATAGGTGCGGATTTCCTGCAATTGGGCAAAGGTGGTGAGCAGCGGCTTGTGGTCCCACAGACGGACGTTGCGGAAGGTCGCCTCGTTTTGGCGAATGTCGTCGAGCGTCAAGTCTTCCACGGCCGAGAAGTTGCGCTCCTCAAAGCGATCGAGCCCATAGGCCTTGCGGGTGAATTCGATGGAGTAGGCAATGTAGGGCCGCTCCTTATCGATCTCATTGGGGGCCACCACAAACCGCTGCACGATCTCCGGGTAAATCGATCCACCCAGAATTCCTACTACCACGAGCGCGCCAATAGCGAAGAGCGGCGTGCGGATATCTGCAGTGCCGGCGCGCAAGAAGAAAATGGCGGCGGTCAAAACCGAGATCACCAGCAGCGCCCACAGGACGGGCAGGGTGGCGTGAACATCCGTGTAGCCCGCGCCGAACACCATTCCCCGCGGCGAATAGAGAAGATCATACATGCCGAGGCGAAAGCGGTAAGCAATCAGGAGGAAGAGAATACCGCCCAAGGCCATCAAGTGCGCGCGAGCCGCCCGGGCTACCACCGGACCGCGCGGCGTTACCCACACGCCGCCCTCGGCCAGATACAAGAAGGTTGCGCTCAGCAGGCAGCATATGATGGTAATCAGCGCCAGGTGGTAAAGAAACCACGTAAAGGGAAGTTGAAAAAGGTAAAAGCCCAGATCGCGGCCGAAGAGCGGGTCCGGTTTCCCCCCCATCACCGGCACCTGCCGCGCGCGCAAATAGGTGAGCCAATGGCCCAGGCCCCATTGGCTCACCAAGTAACCCGCAAAGAGCACGCCCCCCCAGATCAGCCAACTGAAAAGCGCGCCGAAACGCTCCAGGGGTGCGAATTCAACGTGCTCGCTGTAGACCTGAAACCCATGCCGATGCGCCAGGGTGTGGGCGATAAAGAGATTTAACCCGGCAACAATAATGAAACCCATGCCCGCGATTCCACTCAGGTTAATCTGGGCTTTCAGAATGGTCAGATAGATCAGTCGGTAACCTTCCTGCTTGAACCACAACCAATCCACGAGCATGTTCACACCATTGGTGAGGAGGGGCAGGAAAACCAGTACAAACAAAATGAACGCCACTACGATTCGAGCACGAAGGTTCTTTTTGGCCATGGGGATTCTCCCGCGCTATCTTCACACAGTGGCAGGCGACTGTCAAAATGCATCGGGTGATTGAGTGATTTGTGATTTGCGATTTTCGAAAATAGGATTCAGAAAAAGGCTTGTAGAAGTTCAAGTCCTAATCGCCCAACCCCTTCAGGGGCAAGCTGGCTGCGGCCACGGCTTGGCCCACGCGGCGGGTGGATTCATCGGGCAGGTGCAGCGCGACCTTTGCCGCGAGCGCCGGGAATTCCCTTTTAAGCACTTCCTGGGCGCGCGCCAGGATGATGTTGCCGCCCTCGCCGGAGGTGACCCGTCCCAGGATGAGGACGTGCCGCAATTCGTAGAAGTCCGCATAATGCGCCACGCCGTAACCCACGTAGCAACCGATGGTTTCAAAGATCAGCCGCGCGCGTTCGTCGCCCCGGTGGAGCAGTTCCTGCACCGACTTGAGCTTCTCGGCGGGACCCAGCTTGGCGTCGAGCGTGATGCCCGCCACCGGCGCCAGCCGGAACACCGCTTGCTGCGAAAAGTAATTTGCCCCCACTCCCTGATCGCCCGACCACTCATCCACGGGAGCCTGCGGGTCCAAATCAACCGGACAGAAAGCCAGTTCATTCAGCCAAGTGGTGAGTTCGCCCGTGGGCGTCACGTAGCCGCCCGCCTCACTGGAGCCCAACGCCATGCCCAGCACCGCCACGTCACCCAGTGACATGGCGCCGGCCAGCGCGGTCACTTCCCCGTCGTTCACGACCGCAAACGGAATTCCCCCCCAGGCCTTTTGCAAATCCACAAAGAGGTTGCGAATCTGGGTGTCAAAAAGCGGCTTGGGGACCGCGCGGTAAAGCGAGCCCACTCGCGGCCGATTGTTGATGTACACGCCCGCGGCGCTGCCGCCCACGGCGTCGACACGCGGCAAGTGTTGCGCCGCCGTTTTCAGCGCGGCATTGATCTGGTCGAAGTGATAGCGGGGGTCGGTGGCGTTCCTCGGATCCCAAACCACCTCTTCCGTGTACACGGGCTCGCCGTCCTTAACGGCGGCAACTTTTCGATCGCTCGCGCCCAGATCGAAGCCGATGCGGCAGCCTTCCAAGTGTCCGCCCAGGCGCACTGTGCCCTCGTTGGGAGCAGGGACCGTGTCGGCCTCGGTGATTTCCACCGTAAACGGATGCTCGTAGACGTTCGCCATGAAATCCACGTCAAACGTCCGCGGCCCTTCCCGCGAGTAGACGCGCCGGATATGCTCGCCGACGCTCGGCGGCCCTCCCACGATCACGCGCCATCCGCCTCTTTGCCAAAGCAGCATCTTCACCAAGCGCTCGGCATAAGGAAGGTTCAAAGCGGCGGACTCCGAGCCCTCCTCCAGACACTGCGTCCGGTAAACGGAAAGGGATTGATCCCCGCGCTCAAGCCCAATCACGAGCGGCACCGCGCATCCTGACTTATTTATAAAATCACAATAATTATGATTAAAGTTGACCGAGGGTGTGAAAGATCGGTGTAAGGGTGGCCTGAATTGCGGTCTCGAAAGCTGCAAGAGTGCGTTTATATCCAACTCTTCCTCCAGAAATCATTAAAATCTTATCGGCCGGAAGAATTCACATCTTAATGATAATTGCATGAACGTCCAGGGTCAAGCCGCCCCAAAATCATGTGCCGGGGCCCATTTCCGCGCATCTAACAAGGGGCACTCGTTCTTTCAAGTGGATTTCTGCTTTCAGTTTTCGCATATTCCAGGGCAATCACCCCCGTTCGCAAGACCCATCAGGAGGAATGTTTATGAGCACCGACTTTTTCAATATTGCGGGCATTTTCAAAGCCAACACAGATCTCTTCAAGAAAACCCTCCAGGGGATTCCCCCAGACCGGCTGCTGATCAAGCCGGGAGATGATTCAAACCACCTCATGTGGATTGCGGGGCACGTGGTCGTTCATCGGGCCATTGTCCCCAAGATCTTGGGCCAGGAATGGTCAGCTCCCTGGGAAGGGCTTTTCGCTCGGGGCGCCAAGCTGACGGCTGCCGATCAGTACCCAGGAATAGAAGAAATCATGCGGGCCTGGGATGAGGTGTCCGGCAGGCTGTCATCGTCTATGGCGAGCGCGTCCCCGGAGGCGCTCGCCGAACCGGTCTCCAAAGGAATCACGTTGGATGGGAAGATCAGCGGAAAAATCGCCTTCCTTTCACTTCACGAGAGCTACCACGTGGGTCAAATGGCTTACTTGCGGAAGTGGCTCGGATTTGGCCAAGCCGTTGGGTAGAGGGCGCCTAAGGTCGGCGCCCAAAGGCCCTCTTTGACCGAGACTTTACATCACAAAGTACTTGACAACACTTTTGCCCTTTGGTATAAACCCACTCATGCGTTGTGCCGGCCCTGTTCGTTCTCGTCGCCTTCGCCCCGCCCCACTTAATGCGCACGCCATTGAGGACCTGCGCTTCATCCGCGAGACCATGGAGAACGCGGCCTCCTTCACGGCCGTTCCGGGATGGGGTGGCGTGGCGATGGGCTTGACGGCGCTCGCCACCGCGTGCGTGGCTCCCCGTCCCACCAGCGCCACGGCCTGGCTGATCACCTGGCTCGCCGCGGCGCCGTGCGCTTTTGCCTTCGGCGCTCTGGGCATTTATTGGAAAGCGCGGCGCGCGGGCACGCCGGTCCTCACGCGGCCTGGACGCAAATTCGTACTCAGTCTATTTCCTCCTCTGTTGGCGGGGGCGGTGATCTCCTTGGCGATTTACAGCACGGGACTGGGCCGCCTGCTGCCCAGCATCTGGCTGCTTCTTTATGGTGTCGGGGTGATGTCGGCGGGAACTTTTTCCGTGCGCGTGGTCCCCGTGATGGGGTTGTGCTTCATGCTCGCGGGAATTGCGGCGCTGTTTTGCCCGGCCGCCTGGGCCAACGCCGCGATGGCCGCGGGATTCGGAGGGCTCCACATTCTATTCGGAACGATCATTGCAAGGAGGTACGGTGGCTAGATTCAATCCCCTCAGCGGGCATCACCCGCTGGAAACACGAAGAACGGACCGCGTTGCCCCAAGGGATCGCGGGCAGGCGACCGCCGCGGCGGAACTCGACCGCCTGATTCACGAGCGCATGCGCCTGGGAATCGTCAGCGCCCTAGCGGCGAATGAATCACTCAGCTTCCACGATCTGAAGAAACTGCTCGCCACGACGGACGGCAACCTGAGCGTCCACGCGCGCAAGCTCGAGGAAGCGAAATACATCGCGTGCGAGAAGTATTTTGAAGGCCGGTTGCCCAAAACGGTGTACCGCCTCAGCCCCGCCGGGCGGCACGCGCTGGAACGTTACCTGGATCAGATGGAAGCGTTGATTCATTCCATGCGCGCGCGATAGTTGGCAGCGGCAAAAATTTTTTGTCCTTGTACTTTGTGTTGCAAAGTACATTGCGTAAACGCGCCGCGAGTGGGTCAAATTGATGGAGTAGCGGCGAGTTTACCTCGCCAAATGGCGGCGTAAAGCCGCCTCTACATCAAATCGACCCACTACCCACGCGCTGCCCTCGCGCCGGGACCGGGCGAAGCGGCAACGTTTTCCACGGAGGCACCGCATGACGAATGGCAATGGAGACCACCCGTTGACTCCCCAGCAATCTCGCCTGCACGTGGCGATCATTATGGACGGCAGCGGACGCTGGGCCGTGGCTCGCGGACTGCCGCGCGCGGAAGGTCACCGCGCCGGCCGCGCCGCGGTTGGACGCGCGGTGGAAGCTGCGCTCGAGCGAGGCATTCGCGTGCTGACCCTCTTCACCTTCTCCACGGACAACTGGGGCCGACCGGAAAGCGAAGTCGCGGAACTGATGCGCACCTTCGAAGGTTTCTTTCGTGTGGACGCTCCGGCTCTGGTCGCTCACTACGGCGTCCGGGTGACGGTCATGGGGCGGCGCGACCGCCTGCCGGTTTCCCTGCGCGATGCGATCGAGAAGATTGAGCTGGCAAGCGCGGCGGCGGGGCAATTGCACGTCCGCTTCGCCATCGATTATTCCGGCCGGGAGGCGATCCTCCACGCCGCGCGCCGATTCCAACCCACAAGCGACGCCTCCACCGAGAATTTTGCCCGCCTGTTGGCGGAAGCGGAACCTGCCGGCGAACCCGCCCCCGATATCGACCTGCTGATCCGCACCGGCGGCGAGCAGCGCCTGAGCAATTGCCCGCTCTGGGAAATTGCCTACGCCGAGTTGTATTTCACTCCCTGCTTGTGGCCTGACTTCGGCCCCGCCGACCTCGCCGCCGCCGTGCAGGACTTCTACACGCGCCACAGGCGCTTCGGGCGAATCCCGGCCGTGGTGTCCTGATTCGAGAATTCCCTGGCCTGTCCGTGGGGCTTGGACTGAGATCATCGGCGAGCCGCCTGTCTCGACTCCACCGCCAGCAGAGTCAGGTAGTCATCGGCGAGGAGGCCTTCGTAGCCTTTGGGGGTGCCGTCCCACCTTTTCCAGTCCTTCGTCTTGCCGTTCGGTCCGCGGCCTTGAAATCCGCCCTCTTCAAATGCGCGCAGGATGGGGAACAGAATTCCATCGCCCTCCTCCTGCCGGCCAAGTTGGTAGAGGGCCGTGATCGTGAAATACACGAAACAGGCCGTGGCGCCGCCATTCTCGTAGTTCTGGAAGGCGTCGGAGCCGTCCTCCCTCATGGGTTCGCCATCGTCGATGCCGCCGTCGCCGTAGTCTTCTTTTCGAACCGGAATAAGATTGCCAGGCAATCCCAGATCCAAGCGCGTGTAACCCACCTCGCGCATCTTCGCCAACATGCGGTCCATAATCTGATTGGCCTGGGGCGGCGGAACCAAGCCGTAGGTTATCGCCATCCCATTGACGAAAGTGAAGTAGTAGTCGTGGAGTTTTCCTTGCGGGTCTTTCCAGCCCGCCAAAACACCCGTGGCAGGGTTGTAGAACGTGGTGGCGTAAACGGAGCGTAGTTTCTCCGCGCGGGAAGCGTAATAGCGCTCGTCTTCCGGCTTTCCGGCGAGTCTGGCGACCTTGGCCATGTCGAGGCAGGCCCGATACGCGAGGGCGTTGGAATAGGCATCCTTGTGGGTGAACCAGATGGTGTCCCACCAGTTGGCGGGATGGTTCCAGGGCCAAGGCCCGGACTGCCGCGTCTCGGGATATTCCAGCAAGCCGTCTCCATCGCTGTCGAAGGCGAGCATCCTTGCGGCCCACGCTTGCAGGGAGGAATAATTCTTGCGCAGCCACGCTTGGTCTTGGCTGCCCAGAACGTAATCCGCGCCCGCAATCACCAGCGAGGGATAGGCATCCAGGAAGTCGTAGCCGGTCTCGTTCGGGGTTCCGCCGTTGTATCCTTTCATCCCACAGCCCTTCAGCCCGCCCAAATAGCGGTCCAGCGTCTGGCGCAAGAGGTCGAGGGCGGTGAGACCCTGAGCCAGAGGCGGAGTGCGCAAGGCGACTTCGCCGTACTCCCAAACCGTGATGGCGCACACGTCGCTCGCCGTATTGTTGGCCAGCGTGCGAAAGCGCGGACTGAGCTGGAAGATATTGAGAAAATTCCGCCGGAAGCCGTCGAAGCGCGAGTCGCGGTCGAGTTCCGGGATCTCGGGGTGGATGGCGACCACGTCCAGCGTGTATTCAACTTGCGGCGTAGCCATTGACCCGCCCGGAAAAGTCACGCGCAGGAACTTTTCTTTCTGCCGTGGCGCAGGGTAGGGCACGAGCGCATAGCCAAGACTCAGGCCGGGAGTGGCGCTTGCGGTGATGCGGAAGGTCCCATGATCAGGCAGGTGAAGCAGGGCCGGCAGACGAATGCTCCCGTCGTCATTCATCAGGCCGAGAAGCGTCGCGTGACAAAGCTGTAGATCAAAATCCATCACCAGGGCGGGAACAGGCCCCTTCCCCGAGTACGACGACTCGAAGCGCATCTGGCGTAGTGACGTATCGAATACCCACGCGGGCCGTTTCGTACGCGCCGCGCCGGCTTGCCAGTATTCAACTTTTTGCCCCTCGCGCTGCACCTCGAAAGTCGCCGCCGCGGCGGTGGGTGGGAGCAGGAAATTTTCACCCAGCTTGCCCTTTCCCAGGGAATCTACAGCTAACGCCGTAAGAACCGGTTGATCCGGCGCAAATTCCGCGCGGAGGAATAGGAATGGGTAGGTCAGCGACTCGGCTGTTCCGGCCCATGCCTGCGGAGAAACCAAGGAAAGAATTAGAAGCATGAACGTCCACATCGTGCGCATAAAATAGCCCTCAAAACCAAACGGAGATTTGGCCGGAATTCCCATTTCGGCCTTCCGGCGGCTACAAGTATATGCCCCTTTGCCTTCCGGCCCTCTGTTCTTCGTGTACTGCCAACCCTTATCCCCCACCTTTTCATCAATATATTGACCTCTTGTTCGCCCCACACATATAAGTTGGTTTTTATCTGTAAGATATTGGCCTAGCGGGGATTTGAGGCGCTTTTCGCGATTTCGAGGGTCTAAAACCATATTATCTCTTGCATTTTCAATAACATTCGGGAATTTCTTGATAAATACTTTGTTTTCATAAACTTCTCGGGTAATTGAGCTTCTACGCTTTCATGCTTCATTTGTTTTCAATAACATTCGGGCTTTGAACGTAGCATTCTTTTGCATGCACGCTCCCTGCTCGCTGCCACAATCTGACAACTCGTTTAAATTCAGCGGGATGAGAAATCTTATGGCACCCGAGAATTTCCTCAAATCGCGCCTAACAGCCTTTATTCTGAATAACATCATGGCCTCGATGACCAGGGACATGCGAATCTCCATGGGCAGTGAATAGTGGACAGCGGATAGTGGTCAGTCAGCGTTGTAGAGTCAGGAGTCAGGCACCTGGCACCTAGCCTTTGTGCGCGATTCCACCCTGACAAAACTCTCCAGTTAATAGCACAGCATTAACCATGCCATAGACTAGGGTGATGTGTCCAGAATGCCTGCGGAGAGTACAAGATTTTACAAAAAGTTATCACAATTTCCTACGCTGGCAGAGCCAGAACCAAACAGGGAAAAGACAAAGGCATTGTGTCTGGCCCGTTGATTTTCTATGATGCGCCGAGCAGGGTTCCGGGGGAGTTGGCGCATGCAACTACTTACCGAACGGCATTCCGATCAGATCGCGGGAGTACTCTCGTGTTATGACCGCATTTTAGTGCAAGGAACACTGCCCACCTTCTGTTACGCCCAGGGAATGACGGCCTATCTGTACGCGCAAGGCATCCGCATTTTCGATTATCCTCGTTTCGCTCAACCGCTGCGGGACCAACTACAGGCCAACGCCGAGCGCTTGGCCAGCGACAACGGGTTGAGCGTGGAGTACATCCGCAAAGTGAACTTCCGCAAAGAAGACCGCGTGCGCGCCCGGCTGCGGGAGCGGGGCACGCACCCCGGCCTGATCTGTATCTTCTCCGCCCTGGAGCGCTGTTGCACCTATCAGCCTTGGCACGACAAGCAAACGGGTAAGACCTTTCTGCGTCCGCACGACGGGAAGTGCCTGCATTACTACTTCTACTTCCTCGACGAAGACCTGGGCCGGGTCTTTGTCCGCGTGCCGACCTGGTGTCCGTTCCGCTTGCCGATCTACTTCAATGGGCACGAGTGGCTGGCCAGCCCACTGCGTCGCCAAGGGATAGCTTATCAACTCCTCGACAATGCCTTTGTGGAGATCGCCGACTGGCCCCGCGCGCCACAGTTGGCCGATGCTTGGAGTATGAAAGCGCTGCATGAAAAACTCGATGCCTTCGCGCGCCGCTACTGTCCCATCATTACCGCTCTCGGCTTCACTTACCACTGGAGTCTCGATCAGGGGGAGTATTCCACCGACCTCGTCTTCCGCAATCACCAGGATCTCCAACCCCTCTATGAAGCGCTGGTGCGCACCGCCATCCACACCGTCAAACCCGCCAACATCGCCACCTTTTTGGGCCGCAAATTCACGGCCCTTTACCAGGGAGAAATGGGCAGCCACTTTCAGACGCGTATCGAAGGTACGCGGATCAAACACCTGAGGGGTCCAGTCTCCCTGAAGATGTACGACAAATTCGGCCACATCCTGCGTCTGGAAACCACCGTCAACGACGTCTCCTTTTTTCAGCACTACCGTCAGGTAGAACAACGCGATGGTCAACGCGTCACCCGCTGGGCACGCATGAAAAAGTCCCTCTACAGCCTGCCCCCCTTACGGGAATTGCTCGCCGCCGCCAACCGGCGTTACCTGGAGTTCCTTTCCGCCTTGGAAGACCCACGCCCCGGCCTGGATAAACTCCAACGCCTTTGCCCAACCCTCCGCCAGCAGCAACGGTCCTACCCCGGCTTCAACTTCTTCGCTCCCCACGATCTCCAACTTTTTGAAACCCTCGCCCGCGGCGAGTTTAACCTCCACGGCTTTCAGAACAAAAACCTCCGCCCACATCTACCGGAGAAAAACAGCGGACAAGTCTCCCGCCTCCTCAAACGCCTCCGCCTGCATGGCCTCATCAAGAAAGTCTCCCATAACTACAGGTACTACCTCACCTCCTTCGGCAAACAGATCCTCACCGCCGGCCTCAAGCTCAGAAATCTCGTCCTTATTCCCCAACTAGCCCTCCCTGCCACATCCTCGTAAATCCTGCCCGTTTCGGTCAGAACTTTACCCCGAAGAGACTGTCTCTCCCACCGTGGAGCGAAATATGGTATAAACGAGGTGTAAAGTATCGAGGAACTCATGCAAGTTGCTATCGAATTGCCGGAAGACATCGCTGAGGGCTTGCAGGCCAAGTGGGAGGATTTGCCACGCCACGCGCTTGAAGCCCTCGCTTTGGAAGGCTACCGCTCTGGGGTATTAACGGAATCGCAAGTACGCCGTATGCTGGGCTTCCAAACCCGCTTGGAAGTCAATGCCTTCTTGCGAGACCGCGGCGTCTATTACAACTATACGGCCGCTGAAATCGACCAGGAAATTAGAAGCAACGACCGCTTGCTCGAATGCCAAGAGAGCGAACTCCGGTCACGATGATCGCCATCGCTGATACTACCCCGCTCAACCACCTTATTCTCATCGACCAGGCAAGCTAGCGCGGACCTGTATTGGCCCACTTGACGCATCGCGGCGCTACGAGTAGTATGAATTAATGTCATACGGAGGGTATGAAGATGCCACAGGGCCGGGCCGCCCGGGGTCATACGACCATTCATGGCGCAGGAAAAGCGCGCATCACCATTTCACTTTCTAAGGACAAGGTCCGCTTTATCAAAGCCCACAGCGGACAAGCAGGAGTCTCGTCGGTGAGCGCTTTCATCGAGCGGCTGGTGGCGGAAGCCCAAGCCCGCGCGGAACTCGAAAAGCTGGGCGCCCGCACGGCACTTTATTACGACTCCTTATCCTCCCGTGAGACGGAAGAACAGCAGGCATGGGGAGGATTGGGTGAGCTCGGACTTGCTCATACCGAGGAATAAGCCTCATGTCGAACCCCCAACCCGTCCAACCGCACCGAGGCGAGATTTGGTTTGTTCGAATCCCTTCGGATCCTCCTGACAAGAATGCCCGTCCCGTGATCGTTGTATCGCTCGATGCCAGGAATCAGCATACGCGAGCCAGCACGGTACTGGTGGTACCGCTATCGACGACCCTGCGCGGATTCGACACGCACGTCCGGCTGGAGCCTGGCGAGACAGGTTTGGGAGAGGTTTCCGAGGCCCAAGCGGAGAACATCAGCACCGTGAGGAAGGAAAGCTTGGTACCCTCGCGGTCCCGGCTCCGAGCCCTGAGCTCTGCCCGACTTGGCCAGATTGCCAGAGGTGTCGTACTGGCGATGGGGATTCTGCCCGGAGACCTTTAAGCGTGTAGCGCGACCTGCTGTCCAAGTGCGCGGTCCCTGATCTCCGAAAGCCACGCTGACAACCAAAGCGGGCCGCGTCTTACTGCCTTCTACTTCCTGAATCCTGAATCCTAGCTCCCATCTCCTGCCCACTGCCTACTGCCCACTGCCTTCTCTGCTAGCCGAACTTTCGCAGGTGCGCACTTTTCTGCGTGAAAGTTGATCTCTCATTCGGTCTAAGCCCTTATCAGTCAGTGCTGCGTTTTCTGAATGGCGTTGTAGTGCCGACCTACCCTCTTTACAAGCCCTCCAGGAAGCTGTCAGGATGCGCGCTGAC
>Ga0181539_1002146_pt1 | contig 20273 bp, 17 predicted proteins | sample PEATcosm2014_Bin_46_FD_119767 | JGI IMG/M metagenome (GOLD analysis project Ga0181539, IMG submission 119767) | Peatland microbial communities from MTU Mesocosm Facility, Houghton, MI, USA - PEATcosm2014_Bin23_60_metaG | ecosystem: Environmental > Terrestrial > Soil > Wetlands > Peat | place... | reverse complement strand
CCACCCAACGCCGGCTCCTCTCGGGGGGACGCCGTTCGCAGTTCGTCAAAGCCGCCAGAGAGGATTGAACTCCCGACCTGCTGATTACAAATCAGCCGCTCTACCGACTGAGCTATGGCGGCATACGTCAGAGACCGGCCCCGGTTTTGGGTCATTTAGGGGCCGACCCCCATTTCCACCTGTCGGATGAAGGGTCGCATGGCCTCCCCAAAGGCGGTCAGACCGCGCCGCGCTGACTCCTCGTCGAGCCCGATGTAGTGGGTGGTCATGTCCACCGATTCGTGTCCGTAGAGGTACTTCAGGTCGACAAGCGAGACTCCCGCCTGGTAGGCGATCCGTCCGAACGACCGCCGAAGGTCGTGGCCCGAAACCGGAACCAACAGCCCCGCTCGCGATGCTGCCCTTCTCAGGTCGTGGTCTGCCGTACGCTCGTGGTGCGGGAATATCGCAGTGGTTGGGGGCTGCCCAAGTGTGGTCTCCACCAGCACGGCATACGCGACGGGCTGGATCGGTATCGTTCGGTACTTCCCGCCATGCCGCCCCTTCCCTAGGACTCGCATCGTCGGGTTCGGCAGGGCGAGATTCAGGTCCCGGACGTGGAGGCGTAGGACCTCTATTCGTCTCAGCCCGTTGAACCCTTCCAGTGCGATCAAGACCCGCTCCCGCCCCTGAGCCGCCGAGTAGAGCGCGCCGAGCTGGGCCGGGGCGAGCCAGCGTCGATTGATCGCTTGCCCGGCGGGCGCAAGCCAGGTCTCCGCGTCCTCCGATAGTGGGTTGTCCGACCACCGAAGAAACTCTCGCAAAGCGACGAGGTTCGTGTGCAGCGTCGAGTTGGCCCAAAAGTGGGCGTTCTTCAATGCCTCGACGTCCTCGGCAGTCACGTCCATCGGGGACGCGGGAGGCGTGCGCCCGGCGCGCCGGAACGCGCTCGGCATGGCTTCCAGGTACTGGCGGATCGTTCTTCTCCATCGTTCGCCGATTCCTCGCTTCTCCCTCGCGAATCTCCTTGCCCTCTCGTTCCACCAACGTAGCCCCGCGGGCACGTTGGTTTCCTCCGAGCGAGCGTGAGGAGCGTTCCAGTTGAAGGATTCTCCGCTCGATCCGAACTCGACAACGGTCAGGGTCGGGAGAGATGGCGACCGGGAGGACGATGTTAGGGCTCCCGCCCTGGAAATCGGTGTTCCGCGGGCCATCCCGGTCGCCACCGACACTCGGAGCCAACCCGAGCCTAAGGAGCAAACTTCCCCGGCGGATGATGAAACTAGTCCCGAGGAGAAAGGGAAGCCCGGGGAGGCGACAGACAACTCGTCCGAGCCGAACCGCACTAGGCTAACTGTGACGGTGGCGGCGCTTGGGCGATGGAATGCCCAGTAGTGCGGGAATGTTCTTTCGCTTCGGGAGTCAACTACCGCCTCCGTAGGGGGGTACTTTGGTTTTCACAGGCCGGTGAAACAGCGATGCGTGTCCAAGCTCCCTCGGAGGTTTCTAAGTCCATGCCGACGGGCACTATGTTTCGAAGGACTCGAGAGGCTCCAGGTTCGAGAGCAAGACATTCGATGCCAGCATCGGCACGCGAGCCTCCTGCCCAACCAAGAAATAGTGGCCGCGCATCGAGGTCCTATCGATATCGACAGGTGGAAACTAAGGTGATACAATGAGACGAAAGATCTCTCAACGGTGGGTGCTTATCAGGAACTGGCCCGGTGTGCTTTCCGTGTTGATACTCCTCGCGGTAGGCCCAGCCTTTCTGATTGGAAACTCGTGGGGAGGATCGACCTCCGTGGCGCAATCGAACGCGACGCTTGCTCCAGCTATCATCCCCGGCGATTACGTAACGTTCAGCTGCAGTACGGGCTCGATCTACCTGAACGCCAGTCTCGTATGTCACGACCAAGTCGTGGTTCACGACATCTGCGACACAACCAACTGCTATTGGACGCTTAAGGTGACGATGGACTCGAGTCAAACATTCGAGTTCTTCACTGCGGCGACCAATTCCTGCTTCGGGGCGTATCCGAACTGCGGAAGTGTGTCGACCTCCAACCCTACGTCTTACTGGGCTTTCGCTCCCCGTTCCGGTTCAACTTACTCCGGAACACTTACCCTCGCCGGGGGTACTCCGGAGTGCCTTAGCAATAACATGCCCCAATACTACGTCGCCCCTGGTTATCAGAGCGGTAACTCATACGCGTATCCCACGGGCGGAGCGCCTGCGGCCCTAAACTGCGAAGGACAGATCAACGTCGGCAGTGCGACTCTGCCGCAGGGCTACTCGGTATGGGCTCAGACCACCTCGTTGGGTCAATACGGTAATGTTGGCACGAAAGCTGGCAACGGCGCTGCAGGAGACAACAGCTCCTATTGGTTCAACGGCGGCACGTTCAAGTACACTGGATCATCGAGCACGGTTACCATCAGCGCACTGATTACTTTAGAGTACACCTACGTGGAAGCGTACGGTCAATGTGACCAAAGCAATTCCGCTGGGGGTCAGGCCGAACTGAACTACACCATCGGCATCCGAGACGTCACAACCGGAGCAATCTCTTCTGTTTCTACAGTCCTGCTTGGTACCGGGAGTCAGTCATGCAACGGAAACACTGTCCTCAGCTTTGGTGTTAGTGTTGGCCCGGTAAACGGAAACCAGGTGTGGGGAGAGTTCCTTTCAGGCTACTCGATGACGAGCGGCCACCAGTACAAGATTTGGGCTGGGGTGGGATGCGGGGCTCAAGCTTGGGTGAAGACCAGCGACCTCTACACCTATGCAAACAACGACTGCACCGAAGAGCCCAACGGAAACATCATTGTCTCCGGGGTATCATACACCTGATCACCGCCTCCAACCACCAAGGAGAATGTGGGCGCCGAAGCCTTCCCCTGGTCGACCCCGGGTTCGTCAACCGGCCAGGGGCCTTCGACGCGGTTTGCGATAGCGCCCTCTATCCTCTTGATGATCATTGCGTAGGCCCGCCACTCCGCAATCGGGGATCAACCCCTTCGGCCGGAGCCGGTCTCCGGCCCACAATTCGGCCTGCCCTGGACATGGGCAGTACCGGAGGACGTCGGGCCAAGGGCGAAGCTGCGATGCTCCGCACCGAAGATTGGAAGCTCCTTGAAGTCGGATCTCCGTTCAAATTCCGCCGGATCAACTAGCCCAATAACCCCGGATCTGCGCTCGCCTACGCATGTCCAGCGACGGCGTTCACCGCGAGCTGCTGCTTCCGTCGCCTACCGAAGACCCACCGGAGTTCGCGCCCCTCGTCTGGAGCACAGCCGACCCGTACTGGCTCGAGATCCACCGTCAGAAGGACGGCCGAGTGCGCTACGCGCTCGGCGCCGATGGTTCGCTCGAGCTCGACGCGATGCTCTCGTATCTCGAGAGCACCCGCCCGCGCCTCGCGGGAGGGGGCCCCGTGGATTGCCTCGCGGAGACCTTGGTTCCCGACGGGATCTACGCGCGGGCGGTCCCCACGCTCAAGCACCACCACCTGCCCCTCGTGATCCACTCCAAGATCGACCCGGCAGACCACCTTCTCCGGATCCTCGCGTCCCGTCCGCTCCGCGATCACGATGTGGTCCTCCAGCTCCTCTTCCAGAGCGCGGGAGGCTGGGAATCCACTCTCTTCTCCCCCCTGTTCGAGACTGTCGCCCAACGCCAGCATCACACCGTCCGGGCGGCCATGAACGCCCGTCGCACTCAACCCGCCTACCACGTCGAACTGCGCACCCGCATCGTCGGGCCGCATCCCGAGGACGCTCTCGCGGCGGTGGGGGTCTGGCTGTCGGGCTGGACCACTCCCGGCGGTGCCTCCTGGAGGCGCTGGCAGGTCATCCCGCCGAAGAAGGAATGGACATTCCAGGCGGCGATGACGAACCATTGCCTGCGCCATTTCGTCTCGAGGCGAGCCCGCAGGGATGTTTCGGGGACGGAGCTCGTCCATCTGCTCAGCATTCCGTGGGCAAGCCATCACCCCGAGTGCTCCTACTCGGGGGCTCCGTCGGGACGGCCCGGCCCCGAGTTGTGGGTCCCTCCGTCACCCTCCCGGAACTCGCCGTCCGAGGCGCGCGTGGTGGTGGGGCTCCACGGTCCCCATCACGTCGCGTTGCCGCGCCTCTGGAACCATGCGGCCGTCATCGGCAGGACCCAAACCGGGAAGTCCACCCTCGTGCTGAACCTCGCCCTCCAGATCCTCCGGAAGCAGCCGAGCGCGACCGTGGTCGTGATCGAGCCCACAGGGACGCTCATCGAGGGCATCGTGACCCGACTTTCGCGGGAGATCGCTTCGGAAACCATCGAGATCGACCCCGCCCACGCCACGTTCGAGAAGGCCGGCGCGACGATGGCGGCGGTCCCTCTATCGCTGCTCCGGCCGCCGGAGTGCGCAGAGAGGGACCCATCCTCTCGCGATCGTTGGTCGGAGGCGCGCGCGGGCGACCTGCTCGCTGCGATCCGGAGCGCCTGGGGGGAGGAGAGCATCGGGGGTCGGGCCGAGTTCGTTCTTCGCGCGCTGGTCCAGGGCCTCGCACTCACTCCCGGTTCGAATCTGGTCGATGCCTACGACATTCTCACCTCAAAGCCGGCCCTCCAGCGGTTCGTCAAGTCCGCGCCTCCCGGCCCGCTTCGCGACTTTCTCGAGCACCACTTGCCGCGGCTCGACTACAACTTCACGATGTCGTCGCTCGACAAGGTCGGCAAGATCGCTACCAACTCCCTCCTGCGGGTCGCGCTCTGCCAGCGAGGCAACGCGGTCTCGTTCGACAGGTTGCTCGGGCACCGCCTGCTCCTGCTGAACCTCTCCAAGGCCGCACTGGGAGCGGACGGCGCGAACTTCCTCGGGGCGATCTACCTCACTCAGCTCTGGGCCGCCGTTCAGCGGAGCGGACGACCGGATCGACCTGTTTACCTGGTCCTCGACGAGGTCCACAACTATGCGGTCCCCGCCCTCGCGGACATGCTGAGCGAGGGGGCGAAATATGGCCTCCACGTCATCGCGGTCACACAGTATCTCCACCGGGTGCCTCCCCGGATCCAGGCCGCACTTCTCGGGAACGTCGACGTCTGGCTCCTCTTCTCGCTCGGCGTCGAGGACATGGACGACGCTTGGAAGATCGCGAACGGGGAGGGTCATGGCTGGACCCCACAGGATCTAGTGGACGGGCTCCGTCCCTACGAGGTCGCGATGGCGACCACAGGGAGCCTCGTGAAGCTCGAGACGCGTCCTGGCCTCGTTCCTGACCCCCAGACGAAGGGCCTGAAGGACGTCGTGGCCGCGAGCTCGCGTCGGTACGCCCAGCCCGAGGATTCGGAGGCGTCTCCCTGGCTGGTAGACCAGGATGACCTGGAGGCGGTCCTCAACGGGCTCGCCCATCGATCCAGGACGCTGGACGAGCTGGGCGGGACTACGAGCCTCCGACCCGACAAACTCGCCGCAGTTCTGAGGCGGTCCGAGGAGGCAGGCGACGTCGAACGGGACCCCGAAGATGGCCGGCTTCGACTCACTCCGCGGGGGAGCGTCCACCTGAGCGCGCTCCTGGCGCGTCGGAACGAAGGCGAGGACCACGTCGAGACACTCGTTGACCTCTGCATGTTACTCGACTCTCGGGGAATTGCGGTCGTAATTCCCGAACAGGTCGCGGGGGTCCTGACCCCGGACGCGCAGTTCCGATACGGAGAGGCGGTCTACAACGTCGAGGTCGAGTGCTCCACGGTCGCGAAGGCCGCGGAGCAGGTCGTCCGGAACGTCCGGAAGGCGCGGGAGGCGGGGAATCGCGTGTTGATCGTTTTATCGGACGCGTCCGGCGTCGCCAAGCTCCTGGCGGTGCTCGACGGCGCGTTCCCGGGCGTGCGGCTCTGGCGCGACGGGGTCGGGGTTGTCTGGAGAGGCGACGACGGCGAGTTCCACCCGCACCGGATTCCTGGAGCTGAGGTTTGGCCGTTTCTAGAGGACGTTCCCACGTCCGACTTCGATATCCCGGAAGTCGATGACACGCAAGTCACTGATGACCCCTCAGACCAAGTAGTGAACACTGACCCGTTGGTCCGCCAAATCCGTGTGGTCCTTGGTGACCTATTGGCCGCTGAGAAGACCGAGGCAACGATCGATGAGCTCCGGGACCGCTTGCCCGTCGATGCGCGTCTCAGGGCCACCGACAAGCGGATGGGTAAGGTGCTCTCCCTTCTGGGCTTGCCGTGTCGCCGAGTCAAGGAGAAAGGGGTTCGATTCCGGGTCTACGATATCGCCGGACCCACCTCTCACGCGGGACCCGACGGGGTACGAGCCGGGGACCCGAGGGAGGGACCCGACGCGCTTCGCGGTTCGGCGGGACCCGAGAACGGATCCGGCCGTCGAGCCTGCGATTTCTCGTCAGAGGACTCGACCCGGGACCCGAGGGCCCGACGGGACCCGAATGATTAGTAAAGGGGGTCTCCGAGGCGTCGGTCCAATCGGCCCAAGATTCAACCAAGCCAGAGAATCATCGCGCGTCGCGGTAGGCCTTTTCCTCGGGTCAGGGCAATTGTGACCCCGACTACTGCGAGCGTGACCCCAGCGATCATGAGCGCTAGGTATGCCTCCAGCGTCACAGGTGGAACCCCCGCGTTGCAGGCCGGGTTCGCGACGCACGCATCGAACGTTGCGAACCACTCGCCCGCGAGCAGCAGGACCGAAAGGCCGATCGTCACCAGGATGGCCCCGCTCCAGACGATCCACGAACCCTTCTCCGTTGGGTCTGGGATGCCTTCTCGCATCTTTCTCCCTCGCAAGGAGAGGGAGAAAGGGCGAGACCGGCGCGGGGGGGACCCGCGAGCGAAGCGAGCGGGGAGGACCCGCGCCACTCCCACGTGGGCACGGAGCTAACGGAATTGACCCGACGCGCCGTCGGGCGGGGGCGTGATTGGCGAAGCCTTCGCCCGACGCTTCCTCCGTGTGAGGACGGTTACGACCGCCACAGCGGCCACGAGAACTGCCACGAATGCCCCTAACAAGTAATATCCGGTCGCACCGGGGAGCCCGAAGAGCCCTTTGGAGGATCCGCCGCACGCAGAGGTCGAAAACATCACGTTCTGTTCGCGAGGACCACCCGCCACGGTCACTGTCCCCGAGGAAGGACACGCCGAGTGATTCGTCACGTTACCGATAGTGAAACCGAACGTTCCGTTCGTCTCTGGGAAGGTGATCGACTGCGTCGTCGAGGAGAAGGTCGTTCCTCCTACCGTGGCCGACCAATTGGTCCCGGCTGGGAGTCCAGATTCGTGGACGGTTAGGCGGTAGATCTGCGGGAGGACGCTGACCGTGCCCGAGTCCCCGTTCGCGACGTAGAGGTTGTGGTTCACGGGATCATAGGCTATGCCAATGGGCGCCAGCTGCACCGGCTGGGCAAGTACGACGATGTTGGTTGCCGGGTCAATCAACGTGACAGTGGTCGCATCCCGTCCTCCGGGCTTGTTCCGATCGGTAACGTAGACGTAGCCGTTCGCCGGGTCGTAAACGGCTGCCCCGCATGAACTGCTAATCGGAATGGAAGTGACGACACGATGGTTTGTTCCATTCACCGCGGTAACGAAGTTGGAAGAATTGGCAAGAACGTTGTTCGAACAAACGTACACATACCCAGTCGAGTCGTCGAATGCGACTCCGGGCCCTGTGTTCACTGGGTAGACTTGTCCTGCGACCCGGTTAGTCGTCCCGTTGATGACGGTGAGATTGGAACGAATGGAGGTTCCCTCGTTCGAAACGAATACCTCTCCATTCGCCGAATCGTAGGCGGCCCCGTTGGGGCTCGCACCCACCGGAATCGTCGCCACGACCGTCGTCCCGTGGATCGCGGTAACGTTGTTTGTTGCGATGTTTGTGACGTAAATGTCGCCATTCGCAGGGTCGTATGTCTGGACGTCTGCGCCGCAGCCGTACGGGCAGCCAAATGCCGCCAGCGGAATGGTCCAGGTAACCTCGTTAGTTGTGGGATCGATGCCATACACAGTACCAACTCCATCGCCCACGTAGACGACTCCGGTTGCGGTGTTCACTGCGATGGGACCATTCCCGTACCCGTTGAGCACCGGGACGGGAATTGCCATCAAGTCCTGGTTCGTGGAAGTGTTGATTACGCTGACGTCTCCGGAGCCAAAGTTGGAGACGTAAACGAAGTTGTTCACCGGGTCGAAGGCCACACCCCATGGCCCATTCCCGACGGGAATGGTGACTCCGGGGGAAGCCGACGCACCGAAGGAGGTCAGAGACGGCGTCGGCCCGCTGCGAGGCTCAGAGGCAGTGATTCCCGCATTGGAGGGCAGGACCACCGCGACCGCGACAAAGGTCGCGACCGCGGCGAGCAGCTCGCCCCGGATCTTCACGCTACCGTGACCGCGCGGGCGTGTAAACAGTTGACCCTGAGTCGGGGAGCGCGGCCGCCGTGCGCCCGTCGCGCGCGAGCGTCTCGGCCCGGGCGGGGGGTCGCGACCCCTGCCCGCCTCGCCTTCACCCGGGCTCGGAGCTAACGATACTGGCCCCTCGCGCCGTCTGGCGGGGACGCGATTGGCGAAGGCTTTGACCGCCGCTTCCTCCACGTCAGGACGATGATGACCGCCGTTGCGACCACGAGCGCGGCGAGGATTCCGTCGAGGACATAGGAGCCCATCTGCCCAGGCAGCCCGAAGAGTCCTGACCCACCTTCGCCCTTCGAGAAAGTAACATTAAGCCATAGTGGGCCCCCCGCCACTTGGATTGACCCGGAGGGCGGGCTCGAGGAGAAGCCAGTGACAGAACCAATCGTGAAGTTGAAGGTTCCATTTGGCTGGGGGAAGCTAATCGTAGGGGCTGTGGAGGACAGGGTCGTCCTTCCAATCACGGCCGACCAGTTGGCTCCTAACGGGAGCCCGGTCTCACGCACCGTCACGTCGTAGATGGGGGGCAGAACACTGATATTGTTAGTGTCGGAATCCGCAACGTAGACCACGGATTCTGCCGAGTCGTAGGCGATTCCAATCGGTCCGAGCTGAACGGGGAGCGTTAGAACCACTTCGTTGATGCGGGGGTCGATGACCGTGACGTTGGCAACGTCGGGACCCTTCGAACTGTAGCGATCCGTCACGTAGACGTACCCGTCGTGAGGGTCGTAGATCGCTCCCCCACAACCGCTGTCGATCGGTATCGATTCGACTACGACGTTGGCACTCCCGTTCACCACCGACACAAAGTTAGTTCGGCCCTCGCCGCCCTGATTGCTGCAGATGTAGAGATTCCCGTTCGAAGTATCATAGGTGATGCCGGGTCCCGGGTCCACGCTGGACACTTGGCCCACAACCCGATTTGTCATTCCATCGATTACTGTGATGTTGGCAGAGCCTTCATTGACCACGTAGATATCTCGATTGGCCGGGTCGTAGGTCGCTGCAATCGGTGCCTCGCCAACGCCGAGGTTCGCGACCAAGGCGAATTGCGACGCATTGATGATGGAGACTTTGTTGGTAAACGACTCCACAGCGTAGAGGGCACCGTTTTGCGGATCGTAAACGTCAACGGTGGGAGAATCTCCTTGGACGGGCGTGATGTTTGCCACGACCTTGTTGCTAGTCCCGTTAATCTCGAACACGGTGGAAGTCGCATCCCCGACAAAGACATTCCCGGTCGCGTCGTCCGCAACAAGCGTGTCGACCCCGTAGGGCATGGGAATCGTCGAAATCACAGTGTTCGTCCACGTACTGATCACGCTGATGCTGCTGGAGCCGAAGTCCGCCACATAGAGGTCCCGATTTACAGGATCGTATGCGATTCCGTAGGGATAACTGCCTACAGGAATGGTGACTCCCGCAGGAGCCGATGCAACGAGGGCGGGCAGAGAGGAAGCCCGTCCGTTGCGAACCTCATTGAATGCGACTCCTGCAATGGAGGGTAGGAGCACCACGACCACAACGACAGTCGCGACCGCGGCGAGTAGGCGGCCCCCGCCATCCACGCTTCCGTGACGACGCCGGCGCGTAAACAGTTGACCCTGAATCGGGAAATGAGGCCGACTCCCGCGCTTGGGCTTCGACTGTCGCGTCAGCTGACGGTCGGGGCAATTCGGTCGCGTCCACGTTCACTCCAGCTTCGGAGGGGACTCCGAGCCGGAACTCGGCCTCGTCAATCCCGAATCGCGCGTAGAACCGCGCGGCCTTCTGCCAGTCCCGAGATAGGACCGCTGCAGCACCGGGCGTGGCCGAAATCGCGGCCCGGGCCGCCTTGATGCGCCCGCGCAGGTCGCGCAGCCTCCTCGCCTCGGCCCGCTCGTCCACTTCTCGCGAATCGTCCGGGAGGCCGCTCGTGATCTCGAGGAGGCTGAACGGAAGTAAGTCAGCCCCTCCGGTTGTTTTCCTGTCTTGACCCCAGAACGGAACGCTTCATGCCGGCAAAGAGCTTGTTCGACCACCACCTTGTTGCGACGCGCGAAACAGTTATCCCCGCTGCGGACCAGGACGTCGAATGGCATGGGATTCTTGAGCGGTGCGGGGCGCGTGGCCTATGGGTAAAGGGTTAGAGTGGATGGTATCTTGCCGGGTGTGAACATTGCACGCCCGAGGCGTTCCTCTGATATGAAACCTCGACAATTCCGGTCCGCCCCATTCGCTCTTTTGGTAGCTCTAGGATTGCTCACCGCGGGCGGCCTCGCTATCGCGATTTGTCCCTCCTCCCAGATCCCTAAACCGTTTTCGGAAGGGTCGCATGCAATCTCTGCGAGTACGTCCGTCCGAACCGTGGAGAGTGCCTCGGGAGCCGCGAAGATTGGATTGGCCGGTCTAGTCAACGTGGGGTTTGGAACCGAAGGAGTCACGTATGACCCGAAGAACGGGTACGTCTACGCCCTCACGTCCGCAACCTCTCCCTTCGAAGTAGGCGTTGTACTGGGAATGAATCTGGTGGCTACCTTGTATACCGCGCAAACGGGCATGAACTCCCTCGAGGGACCGTGGTTCGACGGTACGACAGGCTATGCCTACGTCGCGGCCGAGCAACCAACCGCTGGGAGCCTGGTCAGCGTCATGGATGGGGCCTCCATCGTCGGGAACATAACCATCGGCGCGGGACCGAACGTCGGCGTCTACGATAGCGACGATGGCTATCTCTACGTGGCGAACGCGGGCTCGGGTAACGTCACCGTAATTCATGGAGCCGCGGTCATTGCCAGCATCGCGGTTGGACCCGGTCCCTCCTCCGAGGAGTACGACCCGGCCAATCACTGTCTATATGTCTCGAACACAGAAACGGTCAGCGTAATCAAGGGAACCTCCGTCATCGCGACGCTTAACGTAGGGATGGCACCCGGGACTCCACTCTGGGACAGCGGGAATGGGTTTGTGTACGTCCCCAACGCAAACTCCGACAACGTGTCCGTGATCAACGGGACCGCCCTCCTCGCGTCGATTTATGTGGGAGTCAATCCCCAGCCCGCCCTTTACGACGCAACGAATGGCTATGTTTACGTGGCGAACGAAGACGGCATCCTGAATGCGATTCAGGGCACGGCAGTTGTCGCCACGATTCCGGTCTCCAACCCATCTTATGGTTGGGCACTCGGGATGGACTATGACCGTGGGAGCGGGTATCTCTACCTGCCTGACCTGGGCAACGGCAGCCTCGTTATCGTGAATGGCACACAAATCGTCTCGCGCGCAAGTCTCCCTCAACCCTACGCAGATTACGCATTGACTACGTACGATGCCGAGAACGGCTACGTGTACGTATCAAGCGCCCACCCGGCGCCTTACGAACTCAGCTCCAACGTGAGCGTCGTTGATCGCACCACGGTTCTCACCAATGTGATCGTACCCGGGGTCGAGGTCGGCGCGCCCGAGTGCGATGCCACCAATGGATTGGTCTATGTATCCAACGCGTTTTCGAGATTCGTAAGCGTCATCAATGGGACGATGATTCCTACGTACTCCGTCGCCTTCAAGGAGAGCGGGCTACCGACCGGCTCAAACTGGTCGGTCTTATTGAACGGGACCACCGAGTTTTCGGCGGGTTCGTCAATGATGTTCTTAGAACCTAATGGGACGTATACTTACGCGGCAGTGGCCTTGGGGTACACCGCGATCCCTGGTTCGTTGACCGTTGCCGGGTCCGCGCCACCCCCCACGGCCGTTGACTTTGGTACCTCAAGTGGATCCGGCGCTCCGGTTTGGGTTTTCGCAGGGTCGATCGCGTTCTCTGGAGCAGTGGTAGCTGCTCTCGTAGTAACGCTGCAGCGTCGAAGAAAGCCCCGTAGCCCTTCGACCGCCACTTCGTTGACTTCTGGGAACGCCCCACCGGGGGTGCCCTGAACGACACGAAGCGGCGCCAAGGCCACGTGAAACCGGCGCCGGATCGATTGGAGCAGTCCTCCGGCCTCAGCCATTACCCCTAAGACGACCTTTCCTCATCCGCAGGAATGACGATGCCTCCGAGACGCAGGGTTTGGGGTTCGTCCATTACCCTATCTTGATATCCAGTAAGGCCCCGTTGGCAACGAAGTTGTTCGCGCCGCTGGTCACGACGTCGAAGACAACTGTGGAGTCAGGAACTAGCCTCACGCTCGTGACGTGGACCCACATGTTCGTCACCGGGTCGAGGACGCTGTCGGAAGTCGTCAAGTTCTGCGGGTCGTGGAGCCAGCCGACAAAAGTGCTGTTCTCGATGTAGATGGGCTGTTCGGTCGGCGTCACGTACAGCCACCCGTTGTTGATGTCGATGAGTTGAGAGACATTGGTAGTGTTGTCCGACAGCAACGTGCCCTGGACAAGACGCTGGGAAGCGAAGTTGTATTCCTTAATGGCCTCGCCGACCCTTAGCTTCTGGACGGGCACGTAGCCCGTCGGGGTGAGGATCGGAGTGCCAAGAGCCACACAACCGCCGCCGTGACCGCTTGCCTGGAAAGTGATGCTCACTCCGACGTTTGCACCGCTGACCGTGACAGAGCCTCCTGAAGGTTGTGGAGCGTAGTTCCCCACCGCCGGGGCGCTCCAGCTGTAAGTGCCGTCTGCTAATCCCCCGAAGGCGATCTGTGTTCCCGTAGAATACTGCGTATTGCTGTTCAAGGTCACACTCCACTGCGTCCCAGACAGACCGCTTTCAGTGAAGGTCACGGTGTAGTAAGCGTTCGGTGCAAAAACGATGGGTTGTTCAACGTTCTGTCCATTGACTGGAATGTGGCCACTCGAGGGAGTCTCCGACTCCCCGGTAATTCCAGTAACGGTGAATGGATAGCCGGGACTCGATTCGTTCGGCTCGAGGAAGGTAATCGCGGATTCGTCGCCAACCGTCGCTCCTTGCTCGACCCCGTTCAACGTAACCGACCAAGACCAGCCGTTCGGGAGACCGCTTTCCGTGAAGGTGACAAGACCACCTGCTAGGTTGAGGTTCGGAACGGTCAAGTTGTTACCTACTTGCGGTTTCGAGGTCATTCCGGAAATGTTAATCGTCGGACTGGTCAACGTGCCTCCTTGGTACGGATTCGTTTCGGTTGCCGATTCTGAGTACAGGCAACCGGGGTCCGCAAAGAAGTGCCAATACCCAGCGGTGCTGGTGGTCAGCACGAAATCTGTCGGCACCCCGGAGCACTCTTGCTGGAGGAGAACCTGGGCGGAACTCGCCTCCGTGCCCGGGTAGAGCTCGACCGTGCCGCCAATCGATACGGCGGGTCGAATCGGATAAGACAGGTTCACCGAGGCGCCGTTCGCAAACGGTCCGTACTCGATTGGGCTGGACTGCGCATCGGTGAGCTGGTTCATGGCCTGGATCGAAAGAGCCGCACCAGGGAGAAGGAGGCCAAGCTCGACGTCCGGGATTTCTGACAGGACCACTACGCCCTGGGAGAAGACATTCACGCCCCCCGGGTTCTGTTCCGGATTACAGGATGGTTGGCAATCGACCATTGTACCGTTATCGATTTGCCCCCACTCGGTAATGGTGCCGTTGCTGTCAAAATCGGGGTTTAGCGGGTGCCCGGTCCCCACGGAGGGCCCAAAGGACCCCAAGTCCGCCGCCACCTGGGTGAGACCGATTCCCAGACCCACTTCTTCGGGGAAAATGAGCGCAGCCGCGTCGAGTCCGAAAGTTACGACAAGAGGAAGGCCCCCATGACCCGAACCACCTCCTCCGGATCCAGCAGTCAGGTTTACGCCTGTATCGAATGTCGGTTGGATATTGCTCGACGGGAAGTATTGCTCTTTTCCGACGGTTATCGTGCCAGGCATGCCGGTCAAGGAAAGGGAAAGTCGTTGGTACGATGCGTTGTACATGTCGTATGCTCCACCGTCGGTATCCGCGTAGAACTGAGACACTCCCGTCGCGGAAACCGAGGTTTGAATCTGGACACAAGAACATCCCGAGACCCACTCGAAGTACGCGTTCTGAGCGGACTTACCCACATTCCCTGGAACGCTAAGAGCCACGGAGTTCTTGGCGATTCCACTGTCGTTTGTTCCGTTCTGCCATCCGGATGTTGTCCGAGGTTCTATTTCAAACGGGAGCCAATCCATGGTGGGGTAGATAGTCGAGTTGCCATTGTATCCTGTGTAGCCATAGTAAGTGGGGACCTTCTGCAAGTAAAATTCCACTGCAATTCCGCTGATCGAAGGCGTTTGCGAGTTCCCGACGTGCCAGGTGAACGTAACCGTTCCCGAGGCACTGTCGTTGTCTCCATACAGTGACTGGGCGGTTCCGAGGGATGAGGTGCCGGTGTACGGCTGCGCTACTTGCCATGTGCTTCCGCTCGAGACCTTAACCGTGGGAGTCCCGGTAGGGCGGGTGGCGCCAAACAAAGCCATGAGCAAAGAGGGTTCGTGCGTGGCAGCATTCGCCACGCTCAAACTTTCGCCAGCCGCGATACTACTGCCCGTTCCCACAACCCCCACCACCGTCCCCTGGGAAAGTGCGCCTGCCGTGCACGAACCGTACTCAGCGGTGCTAAGCGTGACGCTAATCGTGACCGTGCCCCCGTGTTCGAATGCAACGTCATAAAACGCGACGGATTGCGAGTTCGCAAACTCACCTCCGACGTAGGCGAACGTGTCCGTCCCGCCATCCGACACAGAGGTGATTACGTTGGTGCCCGCCAAGTAGTTAATCGCGAGATAGATGAAACCTCCCGCAATCTCAGAGAACGAAGAGATAACGCACACGGTCCCGGAGCCGCTGCAAGTGCCGCCTCCGAAACAATTGCTGGTGGGTGCGGGTCCTGATGGGTACGTTGGAGTCGACGAAGCAGTGAGATTGGAACTCCCCCTCGCTCCGCCTGAGAAATCTGCCGAACCCGCGGTGCAAGCCGAGAACACCATCAAACCGGCAACCAGGAGAACTACTGAGACATAGGGGTGAAACTTGGCTGGAGGACAACGGCTGGGCCGACGGATCGGACGAAGGACCTCGAATCGACTGCGAGACCTATTGTTCACGCACATCACGTCGGCTTGCGGAAAACTTGACGCCATTCGACTCTCCCACATTTGTGATTCTCCGGGTTCACCCGCCCGTTCTCGAGACCCCACGGTCAAGCAACGTGCGGAAAGCAACAGCGTCCCAAATCTTGGGTCGCGCACTGCCGAGAGGGTCTGCGGCCGCTCCCGGCACGGTCCAGACCACGCGCTTCGCGCGCGCAGTCTTTCTCATCGACTTTGGGTTGAACGCAAACCCGCGTTCTACTACTTCAACTGATGCCGAAAACCCCTCACGCGGGCACCGGTTGCGTGTCTTGGCCTTCGACAAGTCGGCTTCCATCCGTGAGAGAATCCTGCGAGGGAACCCCATGGCGAAACATTGCCTCGGTAATCCCCCAACGCCAGTAGAAGCGGGCCGCCTTCTGCCAATCGGCAACGATGGTTTCCGCCAGCCCGGGTGTGGTGGACACGACCGCGCGTGCCGCCTTAACGCGGGCTCGTAGATCGCGAAGGCGCCGCTCCGCCCGCTTTTCGTCGGCTTCGCGGGAATCGTCGGGTAGCCCGCTGGTAATCTCCAGGAGGCTGAACTGCCGCGTCGGGGTCGCGATCAGTCCATCCTCCGCGTCCTCGCCTTCATCCGTGCCGCCGAACGCGACCCGCGACTCGAACCGCGTCCGCGAGTAGTCGCCGAAACGGGGAGACGGGAAGCGGCGGAGCGGTCGAGACGCCAGCGGCATCGCGCCCGGCCCGCAGATCGCGGGCCGGTCAATTTCGGGGAACGGGTTGGCGCTGAACGCGCTTTGCGCGCTTGTCGCGGTCATCGGGACCGCAGGTCAGCGCGCAGGCCGGCCGAGCGGCGGTGCGAGCCGCGAGGGCGGCCGGACCCCCATCATGCTCGCCGAGCGACCGAAGGGAGCGAGGGAACGGTCGAGCGCAGCGAGACCGCGAGCTTGATGCGGGGGCGCGCGGCCGATGACAGTGACCGCGACAAGCGCGGGGAGGAGCGCGAGATTCGAAGCTCTCAGCACGCCGAACGTTCGAAAGCGACCAGACTGGGCAAAGGGAGGTTCGGGTCAATTGAGGAGGAGACCGGTCCGACCGGCGCGAGGGTCCAATTCCAACCACCGGGAACCAAGTAGTAAGCGCTGTCCTCTGAAATCGATAGGATTCCCGGAACACCACCACCGTTCGGGTTGCCGTACCAGTCCAAGAATCCTACGGAAGAGATGTGGTGCCCATCATACGGGACCGTAACATTGACCGGAATCCGAGCGACGCTGAGCAGTTCCAGGGGTAAGTCGCCAGATGAGTTGCAAAGATTCCAATCTACCGGCTTTGCTGGACCAGCGCCGTCCGCGTGGAACGACGTATCGAACCACACGTATGTGCCCGGAGTTTCCACTGGGCATGCTCCCTCGCTTCCGTTGATGCCAGCGGTTCCGTTCCAGATGTGGGGCTCATTCACGTCCGTCGAGTTGTTCGGAAGGAGGGGGATGATTACCGATCCTCCGCACCCAAGCGCATTGCCGATCTCGGCAACATAGGGCTGAGTGCACGGCCCAGGCGTGTCGCCGACTACCGTCTCGTTCTCGGTCTGGTAAAAGGTCCAGTTGTGGTTCTGGAATGTCGCGAGCAGCCCTCCCTGTGGACCGATATCATCCCCGCCGCTCCCGAAAGTGAACGGGCCTGCGGGAAGCGCCCCCACCGACATAGAACCTGACGAGAATGTGTAGTTCCACGCGTACCCATCCACCCAGGTGCTGACGTTCGCCTCGTACGGCTTGTTTTGAAGAACCACGGGAGTCCAGATGACGTAGGTTCCAATCTCCGGTCCCAGTTGACAAACAGTCACACGCTGGAGGAAGACTCCCGGAGGGCCAATCCCCACAACAATCAGCGTCGCAATGGCGACGCCCACTATGGAGAAGACCCAAGGGGGTCGCTTCTTCCGGAACGTGCCGCTGACGGCCACCACCCTCCTCCGGCTCGGGAAACGGGTCTCGCTTCCTAACGTGTCAAGGCGTGGAGCGGGTTTATCATTAGCGCGACGTGGAAGAATCGCGGTCATCGACACGGAGTGAGCGCGGAGGCCGACCGAGCGGCGAATCGAGCCGCGAGGGCGGCCGTGTCGCGATAATGCACGCGCGGGCGGCAGGCGCCGCGCGGGCTTTATCAGCGACCCGCGCGGTCGAGGACGGACCGCGATGAGCGCGGGAGCCGAAGCACCCTGAGAAGAGCGAGGCCAACGCTGCGGGGCGTGGGGGGCTTCGTCCGCGTTCGCGGCCGTCGGCAAAAACCAACAAGCCCACGGGAGTCCTTGGAGAAGTGTACCTATGGCGGCTCAGAGTGCGAAACCGCCAAGTCAGACCATAGACTCCCGCTGGATGCGCGACTACCGCCTTAGCCTCGCGCTTCTCGTGGCGGGCCTCGTCATGCTCGTGGCCCTCTACGCCTTCGATATTTGGGCCAACGCGACCGGCAACTACCCCACGTCATCTGGTGCCGGCCTTGCAATCTATCTCATCGGAACCGCCGGGGGCATGCTGATCTTACTGGCCGGGACCGTCGCTTACTACCATTGGAAGGGCCTCCGACTGATCGAGGGCACCGCCTGACCGGGCCCGCACGGGAAACCGATTGAAAAGGGCCCCCTCCGAGCGAGAGTGTGCGAGCGAGCCCCCGCCGGCTTGATGTGGGACGCGCGCGACCGATGACATGACCGCAATCAGCGCGCGGGACGTGGAACGACCGCGAGGAGCGCGCGAATGCCCGCGTGGATCCTGGCTCCTTCCGAACGAGAAAGATTAGGCAGCGGTGCTATCTCCTCGGTACAGGGTAAACCAAGTGCGAATCCCCTGCATTGTCCCCAATGCCGTGCATCCCAGCCCTATGGCCAAGGTTGTTACTCCCGCAGCCCACGCAAGTCCGGTGCCACCGGCCGCGATTAGAATCCCGTCGACGATGGTCACGGCGCTCGCAAGGGCAACTGCGCCCATCACCGACGGGCGGACGACATACGCCCCAAAGGTGCCGAGGATTAACTCAAGGAACCCCAGTGCGATCACAGACGTTCCGAGAGTCTGATGGCCTATGGATCGAGAGAGCCCGGTCAAGATGAGGACGCTAAGGACGAGGGTGAGAACCCCAAAGACTACCACCGAAACCCAGCGGTCAAACCGATCCTCGACGTCCTCGAAGACGCCGGCCTCGAGAGACTCGGGACCTTGGTCTGGCCTCGAGCTCGTCGGGAGACTAGCGATGCTGGGATTGTCAGGCAATGCCTGTACAACCAGCGATCGACCTTGCGGCATACGGCGACTATCGGTGGCACGATGGCCCAAGTAGGATTTGCGTTCTTCGATACGTCGTTCCAGCCCTGCTGAGCGGGAATTCGCCGCGCCGCCTTCATGAAGGATGCGCGCGGCCGAGTCGGGGAGGCTGCGACTCCACGAGCGGACGAATTCATTCGCGGGGTTCGTCCAGAGACGGGACCGCGATCAGCGCGCGGACTATGGACCGACGCGGAGGAAGACGTATCGGTCTCCCGGGGCGTCCCGGAACCGATGGACTCTACGACCCCGGCGAACGGACCCCCCATGGCGGCGATCGACAGATCCCTGGGGGACCTCGCGGACCGGGTGCGCAGGGCTGTGCGGAGGAGCTACTGGTTCTCCGGGCTCGCGTGGGCCTACGGTGTGGCCGTCATCGTCGCGCTCCTTTTCCCGGGGGACACGACGGTTACGACCTCGAATGGTGCAATCATAAGCGGGCCGTGGTGGATGCAGCCGATCGGTCTTCCCATCTTCCTCTCGTTGAACGTGGTAGTGGGATTCGCGGTCCACGAGCTCCTCGTCGCCCGACGCGAGGCGCTTCAGGAATCGGTGGCCCAGTCGACGTCTCCTCCATCCTCCCCATCGGAGGGGGGATGGATCCGGGCAATTCAGGAGTCGCAGAAGGCTGTCACCCGGATGAAGTACGTCGCGGAGTTCGCGTTCATCCCGCTGACGCTCGGCCTCTTCGCGGATGTGCAGTTTTGTGTGATGTACCTGCTCTCGGGGACATCGGTCGCGGGGCTCTCGCCCTACTGGTTCATCCCCGGAGCCTTACCGGTATTCCTGCTCGCAGTCCCCCTCTATATCGTCGCGCGACGGTCGATTGCTGGTTTCCAGACGCGCCTCGACCGGCAGGTTGGCGAGCTCGCGCGTCTCGAAGCCGAGTTCCTCTGGCGGTTCACCGGGCCCTCGACATGATGGGCCGGCCCGACCTGTTTGTCATCGGCCGACTCCTCGAGGCGATGGTGAATTCGCCGGAACCCCTGCGTCGCACTCCACTGCAGCAGAAGGCGGGGCTCAATTACACTGTCTTCCAAAGGTACCTGGATTATCTACTCCGGCTGGAACTCGTCGTTGAGACCGCCGGTTCCGAGGGCCGCCTTGAACTGACACCTAAAGGAGTCGAAGCGTACCGATTCCTTTCCGAGGGCCTCGGGCGGATCTTCAAAGTGACGAACGGGGGCTCGTAGATGTCAAGCCCTACACGATTCGGCCCTCCGTCGGCCTAGCTCCTCCTGGTTGCGACCAGGCCGGACCATTCGTTAGCGCCCGCTGAGGACTAAGAAGCGAGTGATCGCCCGGTTTAAGTCCTGGGCGGAACGCACCTTCGATTATCGACCGCAAGAAGCGCGTGAACCGCGGGTTTGAGGTGGGACTCGCGCGGCCTAGTCGGGGAGGCTTACCCGCCTCCGCGAGCTGACGAATTCATTCGCGGGGTTCGTCCAGAGACGGGACCGCGATCAGGGCACGGGACGAGGAAGGGCCGCGAGGAGCGCGCGAAGGTAACTCCGCGCCTCGTTCGGAACCCCGCCGGAACGAAGTGGCACCCT
>Ga0181539_1002145_pt1 | contig 20287 bp, 11 predicted proteins | sample PEATcosm2014_Bin_46_FD_119767 | JGI IMG/M metagenome (GOLD analysis project Ga0181539, IMG submission 119767) | Peatland microbial communities from MTU Mesocosm Facility, Houghton, MI, USA - PEATcosm2014_Bin23_60_metaG | ecosystem: Environmental > Terrestrial > Soil > Wetlands > Peat | place... | reverse complement strand
TTCTAAACCCAGCTCCCCACTCAGTGTGGTTCGGTTTGAGGCCAATGAATCTCGATTCCTTGCGCTTGGAGAACCTTCTGAAAGTCGGCCAGCATCTCCGGCGTGTTGCGCACTTGCCGGGGTTTGACGCCCTTTTCCAGGCAGTAGGTTGCGAGCATGCCGGCCGATTCCCCAATGTTCCACTCCGGCGGGTGCAAGCGGTAACAGCCATTGGTGATGTGCGTTGTTCCGATATTTTTGCACGCCGGCAACAGATTCTCCACCCGCTGCGGGATCAGGGCTCCCAGCGGGATCCGATACGGTAGCGAGCTGATATCAATGTAGTTGGTCCCTCCGGTGGAGGGATGCAGATCGATGCGGTAGCTCCCCACTCCCACCGAATCAGCGAAGGGTTCGGCGGTGACTTCCTCCCGGCTCTTCCCGGTAAGCTTCATCCGTGCCTCAGTGCCCACGTGCTGCTCCAGAATCGTGAACTCGGCCTTGATGCGCCGTGCTTCCCGGATGTACGGGTACTTCGCCAAGCCGTCTTCGGTGCCGACAATGTCCTTGCGCAGGCGCAGGCCGGGCCATCCCGCACCGCCGTCCGGCCGGGGAGCCTCGGTCTGGAGCCAGTAGAGCAGCGCCAGGCTCAACTGCTTGGCGCGCTGGAGGTTACGTGCCGCCTCCTTTTCGGAAACCTCGCAAACGTTGCCGAGCCAGTAGTCGTTTTCCTTCCAGTTCACCAGGGAGATGCTGCTTTCGTAGGCGCCTAGCGCGAAGTTCTGCTGGTCGGCGATGCGACGATAGCTCCAGACGTTGGTGTAATACTTGGGTTGGGCGCCGCCCAGCAATCCTTGGTCCTGGGAAGTGGGGTCGAAATTGAATTGATAGGGCTTCAGGGTAGCCGGCTGGGTCGCTACGAGGCTGAGCAGGCGACCCGACCACGGTGGCGTTAGCTTGGGAACATAGTCGTGCCAGAAATCGTACTCGGCGGGCTTCTCGATCGTGTGGTCCTCGCCGGGAAGGTGGTCGATGGCGAAGCAGAAGGTTATACCCTGCATGTTTTGAGGTTGGGGTTCGGCCGCCGCGTGGGGTTCGCCCGTTTGCTTCTGGGACTCGGCGCCTGTCACATATTCGGTTTTTGTAAAGGGCAGCAAGTCTCCGAGTTCGGTGGCGTCGAGGAAGAAAGGGGCCGAGAGAGTGAGCAAGTTTCCATTTTCGAGGTCCTTCACCGTGACCGCCCGGACTTCGTCCCCCTGCGTGTCGGCGGATACGGCCTTGTGTTTCAGGAGGATTGTTAGCCTGCCGCCGCTCCCGAACGGGGCCAGCATTTCGTTGAGCACGGCCAGCCCCACGCGGAACTCGTGGCAGAGAGGTGAGACCCAACCATTGCCGGGATTCAAGTTCCAGCGCGCCCGGGCTTGGGGCGTCAGCGGATAGTTGCGCCGGTAGTACTCGCGCACGCGGTCGCGATAGTCCCGATAGGAACGCGTGGCGCCAAATTGTTCGATCCACGGATGTTCGTCCGGCGGAACCGCCTGGGATGTGAGCTGCCCGCCAATCCAGTCCGTCTCCTCCAACATGATCACGCGACGGCCATTGCGGGCTGCGGCGAGCGCGGCGGCGCAACCCCCGGTGCCGCCGCCAACAATCACGATGTCCGCTTTCAGTTCGCGGGGACCACGGCCCTCCGTCGGCAGCGCGGTGGCCACCTTTGCGGCTAAATTCAAGCCCCGGCTGGAAAGAATTGCGGAAGCTCCAACCCCCAGGTTTCTGGCAAATCTTCGACGGTTCATAAACACCACCTTTCAATGCATGGGCGTCGCCGGGAACGTCTGTCGAAAGAGCTTAAAAATGGGGGACTGGCTCGAAGGCATGTACTCCAAAATGACGCCCTCCTCCTTGAGTTCCTTCCCCAACTGCGCCGTATCGACGTCTTGCACCGCCTGGTTATTGGCGATAGCTAATTTCGCGGCTACGCCTGCCGCATGCCCCATTATCATGTACTGCGGTTCGCAACGCAGAGTTCCGTAGGCGATGTGGCTGGCAGAGACGCAGACTGGAACCAGCAGGTTTTGAACTTCCTGGCGTTTGGGCACAAGGATCCGATAGGGAATCTGGTAAGGCTGGGAGGGGACCTCGGTGTTTCCCTCATTGACGACGAAGCCCTCTTTGCTCACCACCCGCTGGATATTGTGCGAATCAATGCCGTACGAGCCCATGCCAATCGGATCGGGTTTATTCACATCCGTTTGAACATCCTTCTGGGTCATGACGTACTCGCCGACCATTCGCCGCGCCTCACGGACATAGAGCTGACGCGGCCAATTCGCGGTTTCAACGAATTCGTCCTTGGCCAAGCCCCATTGGTTCATTTCGTCCTGCAACGGCTTGGGAACCTGGGGGTCATGGGCCAGAAAGTATAAAAGTCCCGCGGTGTAGTCGTAATGTTCCTGCCAGATCTTCTCCCTCTGAGCGTAGCTCGCCTCGGGATACTCCCAACTCCCTCCCATGTAGTCGGTGGAGAAGGCTCCCATGTTGTTAAAGTCCGCTTTGTTGTTGGGAAGGAATCCGATCAGAAACACGGTATTCAGGCTTGGCGCGCGGCCCTCCTGTTCAGTGCGCGCGTTCAACATCCGTGCGAGGAGTGCGTAGCGGTTGGGATCATATCCATGGGGTTTGGGGAAAGGCGCCTGATTCGCTGGGTCCATGGAGAAGCACATCCGGAAGTTGTAAGCCTGCACTTTCTTATCCGCCGTGCCCGGTTCGCCGGCCGGACCCCCTTGAATTTCCGGAAGCAGCTTGCCATCTGAGTCGTACGGTGAGATTTTGACGGTGAACTGGTGGCCGGGTGTTTCCGCACGGACCCCGGCAAGAGGCTCACCATACTGAGAAATGCCCTCTCGCCCCAAGGTATAGGACACCCCGGCCTGAGCCATCAGATCGCCTTCGTAGGAGGCATCAATGAAAACCTTGGCTTTCCACGACGACCCGTTCTCCATGGAAATCTCGGCGATGCGGGTTCCACTCTTGGTAACCCCGCTTTTCTCCCGCAGCCGGTGATGCAGGAACACCGTCACATGGCTTCCGTCCAACATCTGATGCATCAGGGCCTCAGCGACGTGCGGTTCGGGAAACCAGGAAACCTCCTGCCCGTGCCGCCGCATGTCATAGTATTGCCCTGCGCGCCAGTAAAGCTCGAGCGGCAAACCCCCGATGACCTCTTGCTTGCCTATGTCCGTCCGGTTTAACCCACCCGTCACCATTCCGCCGATATGGCCCGTCGGCTCAAGCAGGGCCGCCGAGAGTCCCTGGCGCCCCGCCGCAAACGCCGCCATTACGCCAGACGGCGTAGCACCGTACACCACGACGTCATAGGTTTGACCGGCGGAGAGCCGTCCGGAAGACATGACGATAAGCAAAAGGGCCGCAGCGAGCGGTCCTCGAACAGCAGTTGAAACCGTGAATCTCATGAATAGGCTCCCCTTTTCCGTAGGCTTCGCCTGCGGCTAGCCACGGCCTACCGCTTCGCGAGACTCGGCATGCACTGCGCGAAGCGCCTTGGATTGCGGTGGCCCGAGCCACTGCCTTCTCACTGGCTTATACCAATCCAGATTCAATCCGAATTCCAAGGCGGCGTCGAGCCGCCGCAATCCAAGGTCAGCCACTGCGGGTCATGGTCTTGCTCGTCTTGGTTTGCGGCAGATACGCTCCCGCCTTGCGCAAAGTGGCCACCAGGACCTCGGTATCGATCTCCCCCGCAGGTTTCCTGGTGCGGATGGACTGCACCGCCGCGGCGCCTGCCGCCTGGCCCATACCGAGGGCCGCGGGTTGCGTCCGCGTTGAACCGTGCATCTTCACGTCGGTGGAAATGGACCGGCCCGCTACCCAGAGATTCTTCCAACCTTTGGGGACCAGCGCGCCATAGGGAATACCGTAGAATTCTCCTACGCGATACTTCATAGAATCCATTTGCTGCCGGTGGCGCAGGTACTCCGCTTTCGAGGCCGCGTAAACGTGAATGTCGAGCGTCATCCCATACACGGTGATCTGGTCAGGGAATTGCCGGCGCGCCAAATAATCGCTCTCATTCAGCTCGTACTCGCCCAGGATGCGGCGGGACTCCCGGATTCCAATCAGCGACGCCGTGGTGACGTGCTCCAGGTTCTCGCAACCCGGCACGTACTTACGGTAGAAGGCAACAAACTCCTGTGCCAGGCGCCGCCCGAGCATAACGCCGTCTGTCATGTCCTTGCACCGAAGCGCGTCGAGATTGAAGAGGTGGCCGGCATTCATGCTGGCGGTGGATGCGCTGGTCCGGAACAACCCCGGCAGGTGGATATCCGGCTGCGTGAAAAACCCGTCCGCGACGGCCTTTTCCACGGCGTCTTGCTGCGAGCGGTGAGGCCGGAATGTCGCCTCGTCCCGGAAACGGCTGAAGTCAATTCCCGAGCAGAGTGAGCACAGGGTCGGGGGCATGATATTCGGAGTGTCATGTCCGGCAGCACGGCACACCACGCCACATAGTTCCGCCAGAACCGCGTCCCCTGTCCCGTCGACGAACGTTTTGGCGCGCACGTAGCGGTAACCTTCGATGTTGCTCAGGACCACTCCATTCACCTTGCCGGCGTGGGCATCCACGTCCGCATCGATAACGCGCGTAAAATATCGCACCTCCACACCCGCCTTGGTTGCCAGTTCGTCCAGAAGCAATTTGTAGCCCTCGGGATTAGAGGGAACCCAGACATGGTGCGTCTTCCGCCATGAATCGGGATCTGTGTCAGGCGGCATGAACCCTCGTTTGTACAGCGTCTCGATGATCTCCTGCATGAGACCGCGGACCAGCATCTTCTCCCCATCCGCCATCGGGGCGAAGGAGGTGACCAGCCCGGAGGTGCCCATACCCCCCATGCACCCCGTGGCTTCAACCAGCAGCACTTTGGCGCCGAGCCGCGCGGCACTGATTGCGGCGCCGGCGCCGGCCGGACCGCCCCCTGCAACCACCAGGTCGTAGCCTTCCTCAACCGGAATCTCTCGCTCCAGCTTGTAGGTGTGTGGGGTGTTTGTTTGTGCGACTGCTTTTCCAGAGGCAGCCGCCGCCACCATCGAGGCGCCGACGGTGCCCAACATCGTTCTACGGCTTATCTTTGCCATTTCTTTCCTCCCTTCTGACGGCCAAAGTGTTGGAGCAACTCGAACCGAGCAAGGGTAGCGCGGACCCGCGTTTTTGGGGTCCGCGGTTCTTACCTTGAAAAAACCGTAAATCTCAAAGACGGACGCCTGCCCTCGGGTTGGGGAGCGCGAGTCTCGGGAAGAACCGCAGACCTCAAAGGGAAGCTGTGAACAAATTATGAAACAAAACTCTCACCACAGATTCCCATGAGCCTTCGGCTCGCCACTGTACATGAAAATGTGCGAAGCACCTTGGACTGCGGCGGCTCGACGCCGCCTTGAAGTAACACCGACGACAATGACAAAGGCGGCGTCGAGCCGCCGCAGTCCAAGGTGCTTCGCACATCCATTTTCAAAGCAGAGGCACTGAGGACTGAAAAGAAAGGGCCTTTCCTCTGTGCCTCTGTGGTTAATGCAATCGATTTTTTCACACCTTCAGGCGGAGGTCTGCGCTACGCCCGCTAGCTCTGCCGATCAGGCAGAGCGAGTCATGCTTTTGGCCGTCTGGGTTTGTGGCAGGTACGCTCCCGCCTTGCGCAATGTGGCCACCAGGGCTTCGGTATCGATCTCCCCCGCAAGTCTCTTGGTGCGGATGGACTGCACCGCCGCAGCGCCTGCCGCCTGGCCCATACCAATGGCGGCGGGTTGCGCGCGGGTGGAACTCTGCATTTTCACGTCGGTGGAAATGGACCGGCCCGCTACCCATAGATTCTTCCAGCCCTTGGGCACCAGCGCGCCATACGGAATCCCGTAGTACTCTCCTGGCTTGTACTGTGACCCGTGGAAGTCATGCTGCCACCGCCGGTATTCTTCCACTGATGCTTTGTAAACGTGAAGGTCAAGCGTCAGGCCGTACACGGCAATCTGGTCGGGAAACTGCCGGCGCGCCAGATAATCCTTCTCCGTCATTTCGTACTCGCCCAGGATGCGGCGGGACTCGCGGATTCCGATCACCGGCGCCGTGCAAACGTGCTCCAGGTTCTCGCAGCCCGGCACGTATTTGCGGTAAAACGCTACAAACTCCTGCGCCAGTCGCCGCCCGAGCATGACACCGTCCGTTAGGTCCTTACACCGGAGCGCATCGAGATTGAACAGGTGCCCGGCATTCATGATGGCGGTGCCATTGCCGGTCCGGAATAATCCAGGCAAGTGGAGGTCAGGCTGGCTGAGAAAGCCGTCATTGATGGCTTGCTCGACAGCCTTCTGCTGGTCTTTGAAGCGACTGAAATCTATTCCGGAAACGAGCGAACACAAGGTGGGTGGCATGATGTTGGGAGAATCATGTCCGGCGGCGCGGCAGACCACGCCACAAAGTTCCGCCAGCACCGCATCCCCCGTCCCATCGATGAAGGTCTTGGCGCGCACGTAGCGGTATCCTTCGATATTGCTCAGGACGACCCCGTTCACCTTGCCGGCTCTGGGATCCGCGTCCGCATCGATGACCCGAGTGAAGAAGCAAATCTCCACACCGGCTTTGGTCGCCATTTCGTCCAGGATAAGTTTGTACCCCTCAGGGTGAAAGGGTGTCCAGACATGAAGCGTCTTGCGCCACATCTCGGGATCATTGCTCGGCGGCATGAACCCGCGCTTGTATAAGGTCTCGATAATTTCCTGCATGAGGCCGCGGATAAGCATCTTCTCGCCATCCGCGAGGGGACCGAAGGCAGTAACCAGCCCGGACGTCCCCATGCCTCCCATGCACCCCGTGGCTTCCACCAGCAGCACCTTTGCCCCGAGACGCGCGGCACTGATGGCGGCGGCGGCGCCTGCCGGACCGCCCCCTGCAACCACCAGGTCGTAACCCTCCTCAACCGGAATCTCGCGCACCAACTTGTAGGTGTGTGCGCCCTTGGTTTGTGCGGATAGTGGATAAAGGGCAAATGCCCGAGATACTCCAATACTGCCCAGGGCGCCCATCATCGACCTTCTGCCCATTCGCGACATATTGTCCTCCTTCTACTCAAGCCCGACTCGTCCGTGGGGCCCTTGGCGGACCCCGTCCCACCTAATTGCAGGGCGGGGAGCCATTTTCATCCCTCGAGTTGCCTTGTCGATCAGACGCGAGTCATCGTCCTGCTCGTCTGGGTCTGCGGCAGGTACGCCCCCGCCTTGCGCAATGTGGCCACCAGAACGTCTGTATCGATCTCCGCCGCGGGCCGATTCGTGCGGATCGACTGCACGGCTGCCGTTCCCGCCGCTTGGCCCATCATGAAGGCCGCAGGCTGTACGCGGATGGCGCTGTTCACCCTCACATCGGTGGACACGCACCGGCCCGCCGCCCACAGGTTCTTCCACCCTTTGGGCACCAGGATCCCGTAGGGAAGGCCGTAGAACTCCCCGACTTTTAGCTTTCCCGTCTGGGTGAACTCCCGGTAATAGCGCTCATACTCGGCCTTGGAAGTGTCGTACGGGTGAGGATCCATGGGATAGGCGTAGACGCCGATCTGATCAGGAAACACCCGCCGAGACAGGAAGTCGTTGGCGGTCATCTCATATTCGCCCAGAATGCGCCGCGATTCCCGTACCCCCATTAGGTCTGCGGTCGTCACGTGCTCGAGGTTCTCGCACCCCGGCACGTACTTGCGATAGAACGCGATGTACTCCTGCGCCAAACGGCGGCCCCGCATGAGGCCGTCGGTCAGACTCTTGCAGCGCAGTGCATTCAGGTTGAAGACATGAGGCGCGTTCAGGAATCCGATTTTTTGCCCGGTGCGGAAGAGCCCGGGAACATGTCTGTCCGGCACACTAAAAAACCCATCGTCAATGGCCTTTTCCACCATCTTCTGCTGGTCTTGGAAGCGGTCCCAGTCAACACTGGCAACCATGGAGCACAAAGTGGGCGGCATAATTCCGGGGGTATCGCGCCCCGCTTCCCGGCACACCGCTCCGCAAAGGGCGGACAACACTGCATCCCCCGTGGCATCCACAAAGGCCTTGGCCTGCACGTAACGGTAGCCTTCGATGTTGCTGATAATAATCCCGTGTATTTGACCGGCCTTGGCATCGGCATCCACATCGATGACGCGGGTGAAGAAAAAAATCTCCACCCCGGCTTTGGTGGCGAACTCGTCCAGAATCAGCTTGTAGCCCTCCACATTGTGGGGCACATCTTTCTTGCCCCAAGTTTCCGGGCTGATGTGTGAATCAATGAAGCCACGCTGGTACATAGCTTCCACCATTTCCCGTAACACGCCGCCCACCAATATCTTTTCGCCATCCCCGAGGGCGGGGAATTGGGTGACCAAACCCGAGGTTCCCATGCCTCCCATGCAGCCGGTGGCCTCGACCAGCAGCACCCGGGCGCCCAGCCGCGAGGCGCAAACGGCAGCAGCAGCGCCCGCCGGGCCGCCCCCCGCCACCACCAGATCGTAGCCCTCCGCAACCGGGATCTCGCGTTCCAGCTTGTAGGTGTGTGCGCTCTTGATTTGTGCGGCAGCCTTACCAGGGAAAGCTCCCGCTGCAATCACTGAGGCACCGGCCGCACCCAACATCGTTCTTCTGCTTATTTTTGCCATTTTTGCCTCCCTCTCTGACGGCCAAAGTGTTGGAGCAACTCGAACCGAGCAAGGGTAGCGCGGACCCGCGTTTTTGGGGTCCGCGGTTCTTACCTTGCAATATCCGCAAATCTTAAGGAACAATGCCTGCTTCTTCCCCACGCTCCATTCGCTCAGAGGGCGCGGTAAGAACCGCAGACCTCAAAGGCGGAGGTCTGCGCTACGTCTGCTCGCTGTCCGGTCCGGCGAACGGCTGGGGCCGATCAGGCAGCGCGGGTCATGGTCTTGCTGGTCGTGGTCTGCGGCAGGTACGCCCCCGCCTTGCGCAATGTGGCCACCAGGACCTCGGTATCAATCTCCGCCGCGGGCCGCCCAGTGCGGATTGACTGCACGGCTGCCGTCCCCGCCGCTTGGCCCATCATCGATGCCGCGGGCTGCACCCGGATGGAGCCTTGCACCTTCACATCGGTGGAGACACAGCGGCCCGCTACCCATAGGTTATTCCAGCCCTTGGGCACCAGCACGCCGTAGGGAATGCCAAAGAACGCGCCGACTTTCAGCCTTCCGTACTTGTGGTACTCTTCGAAGTAGCGGTCGTACTCTGCCTTGGAATTATCGTAGGGGTGGATGTCGATAGCTTTGGCAAAGACCCCGATCTGATCAGGAAACTGCCGGCATCCCGTTAAGTCATTCACGTTCATTTCGTATTCGCCTACAATGCGCCGCGATTCCCGCACTCCGACCAGCGAGGCGGTGGTCACGTGTTCCAGGTTTTCGCAGCCCGGCACATATTTGCGGTAGAACGCCAGGTACTCCTGCGCCAGCCGGCGGCCCAGCATCACTCCATCCGTCAGGCTCTTGCAGCGCAGGGAGTTTAGATTGAAAAGATGGCCCGCATTCAAACTCCCAACCCGTTCCCCCACGCGGAAGAAGCCGGGAAGGTGCTCATCCGGCTGCGAAAAGAAACCGTCTTTGATCGCCTGTTCCACTTCCTTCTGCTGGCCCTTAAAACGGTCCCAATCCAGACTTGCGCAGAGCGAGCACAAGGTCGCGGGCATGATATGGGGGGTGTCACGCCCGGCTTCACGGCAAACCACACCGCAAAGGTTGGACAACACAGCATCCCCGGTGGCATCCACAAAGGTCTTAGCCCCCACGTAGCGGTATCCCTCGATGTTGCTCAGGATAACCCCATTCACTTTGCCGGCTTGGGCATCGCGATCCGCATCGATGACGCGGGTGAAGAAACGCATCTCTACGCCAGCCTTGGTCACCATCTCGTCCAGAATCAGCTTGTAACCCTCCACATTGAAGGGAGTCCAAGTCATGTAAGCTTTGCGCCATGAATCCGGGCTGATGTGCCGATTAATGAATCCACGCTTGTAGAGAGTCTCGACAACTTCCAGCATCACGCCGCCCACCAGCCCCCTCTCGCCATCGGCCATCGGGTCGAATTCCGTGACCAACCCCGAGGTGCCCATGCCGCCCATGCACCCCGTAGCTTCGACCAGCAGCACTTTGGCGCCGAGCCGTGCGGCGCTGATCGCGGCGGCAGCGCCGGCCGGGCCGCCCCCCGCAACGACGAGATCGTAGCCTTCCTCAACTGGAATCTCTCGCACCAGCTTGTAGGTCTGTCCGCTCGGGGGTTGAGCGTCGGCCTTGCCAGCGGAAGCGGCTGCTGCCACCGCCGAGGCGCCGACCGCACCCAATAGAGTCCTTCTGCTTATTTTTGCCATTTCTCCCTCCTTTTTCTGGTAGTCAGCAAGGGTAGCGCGGACCCGCGTTTTTGGGGTCCGCGGTTCTTACCTTGCAATATCCGCAAATCTTAAGGAACAACGCCTGCTTCTTACCCACGCTCCATTCGCTCAGAGGGCGCGGTAAGAACCGCAGACCTCAAAGGCGGAGGTCTGCGCTACGTCTGCTCGCTGCTCCGCCTTGCGAACGGCTGAGGCCGATCAGGCGGCGCGAGTCATGGTCTTGCTCGTCTGGGTCTGCGGCAGGTACGCTCCGGCGGCGCGTAGCGTGCTCACCAGTTGTTCAGTATCCAACTCACCCGCCGCACGGCGGGTCTTGATGGACTGCACGGCTGCCGTCCCCGCCGCCTGGCCCATCATCGATGACGAGGGTTGCACCCGGACGACGCCTTGCACCTTCACGTCCGTGGAGGCGCACCGGCCCGCTACCCACAGGTTCTTCCAACCCTTGGGCACCAGCACGCCGTACGGAATGCCAAAGAACTCACCGACTTTCAGCCTTCCGGACTTTTGGTTCTCCTGGTACCAGCGGTCGTACTCTTGCTTGGAAGTATCGTAGGGGTGAGCATCCATTGCTTTGGCGAAAACCCCGATCTGATCAGGAAACTGTCGGCGCGCATTGAAGTCATTCACGTTCAATTCGTATTCGCCCACAATGCGCCGGGATTCCCGCACTCCGACCAGCGCGGCGGTGGTCACATGTTCCAGGTTTTCACAGCCGGGCACGTACTTGCGGTAGAATCCAAGGTACTCCTGCGCCAGCCGGCGGCCCAGCATCACACCATCCGTTAGACTCTTACAGCGCAAAGAGTTTAGATTAAACATGTGGCCGCCATTCAGACTCCCAACCCTTTCACCAACCCGGAAGAAGCCAGGAAGAAGCATATCGGGCTGCGTAAAGAATCCGTCATTGATCGCTTGTATCCGGGCGTCCTGCTCTGCCTTCTTCGTATAACGGTCGTAATCCAGATTTGCGCAGAGCGAGCATAAAGTCGCCGGCATGATATAGGGAGTATCGCGCCCGGCTTCACGGCAGACCACTCCGCAAAGATCGGCCAACACCGCATCGCCGGTGCCATCCACGAAGGTCTTGGCCCCCACGTAACGGTATCCCTCGATGTTGCTCAGAATCACCCCGTTTACCTTGCCGGCTTGGGCATCGCAATACGCATCGATGACGCGGGTGAAGAAGCGCATCTCTACGCCGGCCTTGGTCACCAGCTCGTCCAGAATCAGCTTGTAACCCTCCACATTGAAGGGAGTCCAGGTCATGTAATCCTTGCGCCATGAGTCCGGGCTGATGTGCCGATTAATGAATCCCCGCTGGTACAGGGTCTCGACAACTTCCAGCATCACGCCGCCCACCAGGTTTCTCTCGCCGTCGGCCATCGGGTCGAATTCCGTGACCAATCCCGAGGTGCCCATGCCCCCCATGCACCCGGTAGCTTCGACCAGCAGCACTTTGGCGCCGAGCCGTGCGGCGCTGATCGCGGCGGCAGCGCCGGCCGGACCACCCCCGGCAACGACGAGGTCGTAGCCTTCCTCAACTGGAATCTCTCGCACCAGCTTGTAGGTCTGTCCGCTCGGGGGGGGAGCACCACTGTTTCCAGGCGCAACTGCCGCTGCCACCGCCGAGGCGCCCACCGCACCCAATAGAGTCCTTCTGCTTATTTTTGGCATCTCTCACTCCTTCTTTCTGATGGTCAAAATGCCTGGCTCACTCCTTCGGGAAATTCTGCTCAGCACGGTGAACGGCCGCGGCCCATCAGGCAGCGCGAGTCATGGTCTTGCTCGTCTGAGCCTGCGGCAGGTACGCTCCGGCGGCGCGCAGGGTGCTCACCAGTTGTTCGGTATCCAACTCGTCCGCCGCTCGGCGCGTCTTGATGGACTGCACGGCTGCCGTTCCCGCCGCCTGGCCCATCATCGACGACGCAGGCTGCGTCCGGGTGGCGCTATTCACCTTCACATCCGTGGAGGCGCAGCGTCCCGCTACCCAAAGATTCTTCCAACCCTTGGGCACCAGGACTCCATACGGAATGCCGTAGAATTCGCCAATTTTTGGCTTTCCGGAGTGCTGGTTCTCCTCGTGCCAGCGGTCGTACTGTTCCTGGGAAGTATCGTAGGGATGACCATCCATGGGTTGGGCAAAGACGGCGATCTGATCGGGAAACCGCCGGCGGGCCAGGAAGTCATTGGCGTTCAGTTCGTATTCGCCCACAATGCGCCGGGATTCGCGTACTCCCATCAGCGCGGAGGTGGTCACATGTTCCAGGTTTTCACAGCCGGGTACGTACTTGCGGTAGAACGCAATGTACTCCTGCGCGATCCGGCGGCCCAGCATTACACCATCCGTCAGACTCTTGCAGCGCAGAGAGTTCAGTTCAAAAACGTGGCCCGCGTTCAAACTGCCGACATTTTCACCGACCCGGAAGAAGCCCGGAAGAAGCTGATCCGGCTGGGTAAAGAAACCATCCTTGATCGCCTGTTCGTTGGCCCTCCCCTCCTCCTTCTTTAGACGGCCATAATCCAGATTGGCGCAGAGCGAGCACAAGGTCGCGGGCATGATATGGGGGGTATCGCGCCCGGCTTCACGGCACACCACTCCGCAAAGGTCGGCCAGCACGGCATCCCCGGTGCCGTCCACGAAGGTCTTGGCCATCACGTAGCGGTATCCCTCGATGTTGCTCAGGACCACACCGTTCACCTTGCCGGCTTGGGCATCGCGATCGGCATCGATGACGCGGGTGAAGAAGCGCACCTCGACGCCGGCCTTGGTTGCCATCTCGTCCAGAATGAGTTTGTAGCCCTCCACGTTGAAGGGTGTAAAACTGTAGTAAGACTTGCGCCATGTGTCGGGGCTGATGTGCCGATTAATGAATCCCCGCTGGTACAGAGTTTCCACGATTTCCCGCATCACGCCACCTGCCAGCATCTTCTCGCCGTCGGTCATGGGGCCGAACTCCGTGACCAAGCCTGACGTGCCCATGCCGCCCATGCACCCTGTGGCTTCGACCAGCAAAACTTTCGCGCCGAGCCGTGCGGCGCTGATTGCGGCGGCAGCGCCGGCCGGGCCGCCCCCCGCAACGACAAGATCGTAGCCTTCCTCAACCGGAATCTCTCGCACCAGCTTGTAGGTCTGTCCGCTCTGGGGTTGAGCGCCGGTTCTGCCTGGGGAAGTTGCTGCTGCCACCGCCGAGGCGCCGACCGCACCCAACAGCGTCCTTCTGCTTATTTTTGCCATTTCTTCCTCCTTGTTCTGATGGCCAAGCCAAACGTGGGGTCAAAGGTGGGGATGGTTCTCGTTTCTGGATTAAGGAACACGCCCGCGCCTGCTTCGGTACGCTTCGACCTTTCGCGCGCAAGTAGCGGGGCGGCTCCGTTGGATTTTGAGCCGGGCAACCAACACGCAGTTTAGCTCAGGAACGTCACAGCGACTGGCGAGGGGGAACCGCCCCGAAGAGTCGCTCCCCCCTCACCGGACAGTGTCTCGTTTGCGGCGCCACTGTCCTTGCTGTCGCCATGACTGCTTCTTCTACGTCCAGCATTTACATCACCCGCACCCGCCTACTGTGCGGGTTCAACCGTCCACTAAATTGTCCGCGCCCTCTCAAAACACAAACTTCAGCGCGAACTGAAGGTCACGAGGGTCGTTGGCTTGCGATGTCACAATCCCGAACGACGACGATGTGACGCTGGTGTTCGGACCGCCGAATTGCGGTGTGTTGAACAGGTTGAAGGCTTCGATGCGTAACTGTGCCGTTACTTGCTTATCGCGTACGGAGAAGCCGAAGTTCTTGGTCAGCACGGAATCGACGTCGCGGGTCCAATCCGTTCGAACATCCGGCTCTACCGGCCCAACATTGCCGAACGTGTAAGCGGGAGCGACCGAGAACACGCTGGTGTTGAACCATTTGGCAATGGTCGGACTGCTAAGTTTCGCACTGGTGCCGTTGTTGAGTGACGGGCGGCTGATTCCAATGGGCTGCCCGCTCATCAGGGTTACAAACGAGTTAAAGTCCCAACCGCCGATGACGGCATTGGCGATCCGGTTGAGACTCGCGCCGTGCGCGCGGCCATGGCCATAGGGGATGGAATACACCCAATTGAGCCGGAAATTGTTGGGTGTGTCGAACGTGGAAAGAGCCCTCTCCGCATGAAGGTCGTAAGCATCCAGTGGGCTTCTCTCGTCATCAATACTTTTGGAACGCGTATAAACAGCCATGAACGTCAGGGTCGAAGACAAGCGTTTTTCCATCTGGATGCTGCCGGCCTCGTACATCGAGTCCCCCCACGGCGCGTAAACCTGGCTTATGCCGGTGTACTGTGGATAGGGGAGAAGCGACTGCTGGCGTGAAATCGTTGTGCCGGCAAGCACCCCGCCCAGGCCCAGGCCCGCGAAGGGGTTGGCAACCAACTGGCTCAGTGTGCTGCCGAGCGCGAGGTCTTGATCCGGAAGTTGATCGCGGGGGAGGGATATCGAGGAGGATACCGAATTGGTATCCGTGCTGATGTGCGTTGCCTTGGCGCCCCAATAGTGCACGTCGAGAACGATTTTCCCGGGCAGCTCGCGCTGAATTCCGAAGCTCCACACCTGCGCATACCCGAGGTCGGTGGCGTGTTCTGGCAACGTCATGCCGGCCCCCACATCAATTAACTGGTTCCGGTTATTCGCGGCAGGTATGATTCCTGTCGGAAACGGATTACTGATCAGGTTGGTGGGGGTCAGGCCCGTGATCGACGCCACCATGGTCGTGGTTTGATTCGCTTCCAGGTTGCCATAACCATTGCCATAAACCATCCGCGGCAGGTACATAATGCCATAGCCACCGCGAACGACCGTTTTGTTGTCGAGGCTGTAGGCAAACCCGAAACGCGGCCCGAAACCACGCCATTTGGTGGCCAGCGTGTCGTTAGGATTGCTCCGGCCGATCCAGTTAACGACCCCCAGGAGATTCGACAGCCCCGGATTCGAGGCGAGTGGGGATGCCGCAGTCGGATCGAAAGTGGCAATGCGGTTATATTTTTCCGAATCGCCAATGTTCAACTCCCACCGCAAGCCGAGATTCAGGGTGAGCTTGCTGCTGAACCTCCAATCGTCCTGGGCGTAAAGACCATAGTACGCGCCCACGGTCGAAATGTTTTGCAGCTCTTGCACCCCACCGCTGTCGGCGGCGCCGAGCAGGAAGTCCGCAAAGCCGTATCCCGCCGTCGTGCTGGACTGGACAGGATTGGGTCCCTGCGTAAAGGAGCGAGAGAATGAGAAGTGGCCCGTCGCTTCGGCGTTCTGCCCTTCGTTGAAGTGAATCCAGCGCGAGTCCTCCCCGAATTTCAGACTGTGCTTACCGCGTTGATGGCTGACACTCGACACCACACCGAAGACGTTGCGCGGTTGGTGCTGAAGAATATCATCGGTGGTTGCGGGGTTATCCGTGCCCAATACGTCGCTCATGGTGAAAACCGGAAAGAACGGGCTCACCGCCGAGACGTAGGAGGCGGGAAGATTGAGCGAGGCCAGATTGAATCCATAAGAGACTCCCAAATTCTCCGCCCAACCACGGCTTCCCGAAATGTTTACATCCGCCACGGTGGTGGGAGAGAACACATGGGTAAAATCGATCACCTGTTGCACAAAGCGATCATATACATATCGCCCCCCACCGATGGGATCCGGCTCGGGCCCAGGGGTAAGACGCGCTTCCCTGTCTTGGGACCAGCGGGCAAACATCCTCGTCTTAGGGCTGATGTTGAGGTCGCTGCGGAAGTCGTATTTGTTGGTGGTTATTTTCGACGCGGCGGCATAAATGTAATTGCTGGCGCCCGTCACCGCGTTGCCGGGCAAATTCGGCTGGGGGTAAAAACCAATGGTAGCGGTCGCCACCGTATTAATATTCGTAATCGTGTTATTGGCGAAAGCGGTGCGTTGGTACCCACCGGCCGGCAAGGTCACCAGCGTCGAGGGGTCGTAGATCGTTATCAGGGAGCCGTTGCTCGCAAATGTTTGGGAGAAATTTCCCTGCCGCTGTGCCGCTGTCGGAAGGCTACTGATCGTCGTAACCGGGACAGCCTGACGCATGCCTTCATAGTCTCCAAACAAGAACCATTTCTCTTTCTTCAGCGGTCCGCCCATGTTCGCACCGAACTGATGCCGCGCCCAGGATTGCAAGGCAACGCCACTCCGGTTGTTGAAGAAGTTATTGGCATCGGTGACGCTGTGACGCTCGTAATCGTAAACTGTCCCGTGTAATTCGTTGGTGCCGGATTTCGTAACCATGTTCACCACAGCGCCCGAACTGTGGCCATATTGCGCGCTATAGTTGTTGGCCTGAACGGAAAACTCCTGCACGGAATCCAGCGGAGGATTGATCGTCGGCTTGTTCATGTCCCCCAGAACATTCGGCGCTCCATCAATGGAACACTCCTGCGAGCCCGAGCGCCCTCCCCCAACGTAGTAATCGGTATTGAACCAACTGCGCCCGACGTCTCCCGACCCGCCACCGAGGCCGAAGTTCACACCCATGATGGCTCCCGGCGTGAGGGCGATCAACCCGAAGGGGTCACGAACGTTGAGCGGGAGGTTTTGAATGCTGCGCGTCGTCACCACTTGGCTCAGACTGCCTGTTTCCGTGGCCAGTGGCGCCGCCGTCGCACTCACCGTTACATGCTCGGTCACATTGCCCGGCTGCAAGGTAATTTCTACCTCCAGCACTTGGTTGACCTGTAAAGTGATGGGACCCTCTTCAAACCGCTTAAAGCCCGGCACCTCACAGGTAACTCGATACAAGGTTGGCCGAAGGTAGGGCAAAGTGTAATTGCCCGTTTCGTTGCTCTTGGTCGTAACGATTGCCCCCGTCGCCAGATCTTTAGCTACTACTTGCGCTCCGGGCACAACGGCCCCGGAGCTGTCCCTTACGGTACCCGTCACCTGTGCCTGAAATGTTTGAGCCTGGAGTGTTGTAAGACTTATGGCGGAGAAAAGCACCGCCACAATCGAGATGGTCGAAATAAAGCTCAATCGCATAAAACGTGAAATCATAAACTCCTCCGAACCGAATGAGATTTCAATGGCTTATTGGCTGCCGAAAATGGTGGTTGGTATACCCCAACTTCCGGACGTGCGCCAACTAACGTAGCGAACTCTCCCCCAGACCCGCGCCATGTGTGATATGAAGAATTTGTGGTTCTAATTCCCGACGTGACAATAAGTCAGCCTTTCGCAGGCATACAAGGTAGGACCCGCCACTACGCAGTCAGACCTTGAAAAGATAGAGATTGCCAAGCAAGCTTCCTTTGTAAAGTTACGGGCAGTAAGTTACGTAATGTTACGGATTGTTTTCAATGAGTTAGGAACGGTGTCCCCCTCAAAAAAACGCAGGGCTTGAAATTTTCCTAACAAAAAAGTCGTACTCGCAGATCCAACTCAGGGAAGCTCTATGGGCGTGGCCTTTCTCGTGCAAAAGGTCAACCAGGGGAAGGGAAGAAAGACTTATACGGGGAGGGCCCCGAGGGGGCCTGTATGCAACAGGTCAGTGTAAAGACCGAGAATCACAAGGACCGCAGTCATCCCGCTGAGTACTCTCCTATCGACATTATGCTGGTAAGCCACGCATTTGAGCGGACGCCGGTGCTCAAGGGACTTCTTGTCTATCTCTGGGTGCACCGTGGGGAGGAGTTCAGCGAGTATGCGATCGCCACCGGAGCCTTAGGACGACGTCCTGATTTTGATCCAAAGGCTGATGCCACGGTTCGGGTGGAGATTTCGCGCTTACGGCAGCGACTCAAGGAATTCTACGAAACCGAAGGGGCCACGACCCGGGTACGAGTGAGGATACCCATGGGGTCGCATTATTTGGAGGTGTTTCACGCCGAAGCCCCGACGGCGGCTACTGAGAAAGGATACTTTGGATTCCAGTCAGTTCGAGGGATATCGCCGAGGCTGTTGCTTGTGACCGTGTGTTGCTGCTTCGCATTGCTTGCCGTTGCCACTTACTTTAGAATCGAAACCTCACATGCAAAAGTGACTCCCCCGCCTGCGAAGGTGGAGCCGCTGCCGCATTTCTGGCAATCATTCCTTGCGAACGGCAAACCTTCTCACATCATCATTCCCAGACCAACCTTTTTTACCTGGGGATCGGATTTAATCGTCCGAGACACACATATAAACGATTCCTTGGGATGGAAGGGTTCGCCTAATCTGGCAGGTATTGAGCGAATACGCGGATCACCCGGCTTGATGGCAAGGTATACCGTTGCTGACGACGCACTTGGCGCCCTCCGCTTGGTGTCTTTTCTTCAGGCGCACAACATCCCGGTACCCACGACGACGAGCGCGGATGCACCTCCTGATTTGCTGAGACAGGAAAACCTCATTGTACTCGGGACAACCAATACGCTCAGCGAGTTTGACCAGAGCGCCGGGTTAACGGCTCCGCTGGATTTCCGCTTGGCGCCCGGGGAAAAGTGGGTGGAAAACCGGCGGCCGGCAAAAGGGGAACCCCAGAAGTTTCTCTACCCCACAGGCCCAGGGGCGACAACCATATGGCCAGGCACCCTCGCCGTGCTCCCCGGTAAAGGTCCCGGCACTCACCTCCTGATTCTTAAGGCATGGCCCACCGTGGGTCTGGCGATCTTTCTGACCTCACCCGCAGAGTTGGCTCTGCTGGAGAGAATGTGGAAAGCTCACGGCTCGCCTCCCTATTTCGAGGCGGTCGTGAGTGTTGAGATGAATGAAAATCAGTACATCTTCTCGTGGCCGGTCGCAATGCACGCATGGCTAGGACCTCACTGAAGAGACAACAACATCACGTCGCCGGTACTCACCATTTAGTTTCCTTAATCTACAAGCCTGCGCTTCAGCAAAAGCCGGCGCTCCCCGCATTTCCTTGCCGCGTTGCCTGGGAATGTGCAAAAATGTTGGCTGACGGAAGGTGCGGCGCTGGAGTGAAGGAGCCTGCGCCTTCCCACCGGGGGGACGCCACGCATCCAAGGAGAGTAAGTGCACCCTGACCTTAAAGCCGTCGTCGAGGTCCAGCAGCTTGACCAGCAGGTTGCGGGGCTGACGGTGCAGATCGATTCCCTACCCACCCAGATTCAAACCCTGCAATCGCAACTGGATGATTTCATCCACGCGCACGAAGAACGCAAGAAACGCCTGTCCGCCAATCTGAAAGAGCGCAAGGACCTGGAAGTCGACATCAAAGTTATCCAGGAGAAAATCACCAAACACAAAGATCAGCTCTACCAAGTGAAGACCAACGAGCAATACCGGGCGATGCTGAAGGAGATTGAAGGGGAAGAGGGCAACATCCGCACCATCGAGGACCAGCTCCTGGAAAAGATGATCGAGGCGGAAGACATCCAGAAGTACGTGCAGGAGGCGGCGGCGCGTCTGGAGGGGGAAAAGGCCCGCGTGGCGGCGGAAATCAAACGCCTACAGGACGAGCGGCAGAAGGACCTGGATGAGCGCGAGCGCCTGCAAGCCCGGCGCAAGGAAGTGGCCGCCGTTCTCAGCGATTCCGTCCTGGCGCTCTACGAACGCCTCCGCACTTATCGCACCGGCGCGGCGGTGGCGGAAGTCCGCGACGGTCTTTGCACCGCGTGCAACGTTCGGCTGCGGCCCCAGGTGTACAACGAAGTCCGAAGCAACGATGCCGTGCTGACTTGCGAAAACTGTAGTCGCATCCTCTATTATGTCGAGCCTCCCGCCACCGAGCAGGCCGAGGGCGGCGGTGAGGGCACGCGAGTGACGATGTCGTGAGCCGATTTTGGATTTTAGATTTTGGATCAGTAGCGTCCTAACGTTTGGTCTGAGATTCCGTGTAAGCGGTTAGTTTCCAAGGAATTGCAAGTGAAAACGGTCATAATCGATTTGAAATTTCCGATACTCTACGG